>Ga0326727_10002999_pt1 | contig 55464 bp, 57 predicted proteins | sample MB2enrmetagenome_FD_207643 | JGI IMG/M metagenome (GOLD analysis project Ga0326727, IMG submission 207643) | Lab enriched peat soil microbial communities from McLean, Ithaca, NY, United States - MB29MY | ecosystem: Environmental > Terrestrial > Soil > Wetlands > Peat | place: USA: New York...
AACATCGAAGACTGCTTGGTGTCGGTCCCGCGCATCAACAGGTTAGATCACGACCCGATCACCCTGTCGATCCCCCGACTGCCGTTTTTCCGCAGCCTGCTAGTGCCGCCGCCGCGAGCCGCCCCGCGGTGGCTTCGCCGATGCCCGACGACACGCCTGTGATGAGCGCCACCCCTTTCGCGACCCTGTCCATGCTGTCCTCTCTTTCTTTTCGTTTCCGCGTCAATGGACTCGATGGCGCGCTTCGACGCGACCACGGAGTCTGGCCCTGGTGGGCTGGAACACGACTCAGACGCGCTCGAGGACCGTCGCGATGCCCTGACCGCCGCCGATGCACGTCGTGACGACGGCGAGTTGTTTGTCGGCGCGCTCGAGCTCGTCGATCGCGGTGCCGAGGAGCATCGCGCCCGTCGCCCCCAGCGGATGCCCGAGGGCGATCGCTCCGCCGTTGACGTTCACGCGATCCGGGTCGATGCCGAGCTTGCGCGTCGTCTGCACCACGACCGCCGCGAACGCCTCATTGATCTCCCAGAGGTCGACGTCGCGCGCCGTGATGCCGGCGGCGCGCAGCGCCTTCTCACTCGCTGGCGCCGGCCCCGTGAGCATGAGGACGGGATCGCTTCCGACGGTCGCAATCGCGCGGATGCGGGCGCGCGGTTTGATCCCATGATCGCGCACGTACCCTTCGGACGCGATCACGACGGCACCCGCGCCGTCGGCGAGCCCGCTCGAGTTGCCCGCGGTGTGCAGGTGACGAACCTCCTTTGCCTGCGGGAACGCCGAGAGGGCCAGCTGATCGAGCGTCTCTCCGTTCGGCCCGACGGCGCTCGCGCCCATCTGCACGAACGAGGGCGCGAGGCTTGCGAGCGCGTCGGCCGTCGTATCGGGTCGCGGCGCCTCGTCGCGGGCGAGCAGCACCTTCCCGCTCGCCGGGTCGAGCACGTGCACGAGCGACCGCTCGAAGCGTCCGCCCTCGACGGCGCGCGCCGCGTTGCGCTGCGAGCGCAGGGCGATCGCATCCACCTCCTCGCGGGAATAGCGCTCGAGCGGCGATCAGGTCGGCACTGATCCCCTGCGGGACCTGGAAGAAACGCCTGCGGAGCTCCTGATTGCCGCCGTCGACGCCTCCGCCATCGGATCCCATCGGGACGCGCGACATGCTCTCGACGCCGCCGGCAACGGCGAGCTGCATCGCTCCCGAGGCAACGGCCATCGCCGCGAAGTTGGCGCCTTGCTGCCCGGACCCGCAGAAGCGATTCACGGTGGTCGCGCTGACCTCGATCGGCCATCCCGCCGCAAGCACGGCGCTGCGCGCGATGTTGGCCCCTTGCTCGCCGGCTTGCGAGACGCATCCTGCGATCACGTCCTCGACGTCGCGCGCGTCGAGGCCCGTACGCGCGGGAAGCGCGCGGAGCAGCGTCGCGAGGAGCTCCTGGGGATGGACGCCGGAGAGGGCGCCTTTGCCAACCCTGCCGCGTCCGCGCGGCGTCCTGACTGCATCGATCACGTACGCTTTCATCGCCCCTTCGCCTCCTCTCCTCGCAACACCATGCAGATGCTCTGGACCTTGGCCACGATGCTCCCCTTTTCGTCTTCGACGTCGCACTCGATGAAGCCGATCTGACGCGTGCGCCTCGTGACGCGCGCGGTCACGCGGAGCTTCTGCGTCCAGACGGGCTTGAAGTATTCGGCCGTGAGGCTCAGCGTCGTGAAGGACTCGTCGTCCTCGAGCGTCGTCGCGATGGCCGTGCCCAGCGCCGCGTCGGCGACGTCGCAGATCACGCCGCCGTGCAGCGTCCCCATCGGGTTCGCGTGCTTCTCGCTGGCTTGAAAGCTGAAGACGGAGCGACCGAGTTCGATGGATTCGAGGTCGAACCCGATGAGGCGCGCGACCGGCGGCGCTCCCTCCTTGCTTGCGGCGAGGCGCGCGAGCGCTTCGAGGTGCCCCTTCGTCGTCGGTGTGCGAACGACCTCGCTCATGGATTCTTCCTTTCGTCTGCGGCATCACCGCGAAGCGCGAGCCGGCCGAAAGCCCGGCACGCCTTGATCACCTCGTCTGAGAGCGCCGTGCCGCGGAGGGCGCGCGCGAGGCCGAGCCCTCCGACCATGAGGGCGAGGAGCCCGAGGGCGACGTGACGCGGCGCGAGGCGCTCGGCGCGTGGGAGCAGCTGCCGGAGCTCCTGCGCGAACGTCTCTACCTGCTCCGCAAGCGCGTCGCGATGCACGTGCGCGGTGGTGGCAACCTCGCCGACGACCGCGGGGAAAGGGCACCCCTGCTCCACGTCGTCCCGATGGGCTGCGGACAGGTACCGCTTGAGCACGACCTCGGCGCGGTCAGCCTCGTCCTTCGCCTCGAGCCCGACGAAGAGCCGCTCACGGAGGCGCGCAGCCGTGAGCCGGAGCACGTCGTCGACGAGCGCCTCCTTCGAGTCGAAGTGCGCGTAAAAGCCGCCCACCGTGAGCCCCGCGCCGCTCATGACGTCGGCGACGCGGGCGCCCGCGATCCCCTTCGACCGCAAGAGACGCGCGGCGGACGCGAGGATCGTCTCGTGCGTGCGTTCTTTCTGCTCAGCCTTGGCACTCATGGGCCCCTCAGATTACACAAATAATATGATGTTCATCATATAAACCTGTCAAGCCCCGCCGCGCCGCCCTCGAGGGCGAGGAGCTCGTCGGCCTACGAGGTGCGGGTCGATGTCGCCACCGGCCGCGCTGGGGCCCATTTTCATCGCGATCACCGGGACCCGGCCCCCGGGTGACCATCGCCAGGAAGTCGCGCCAAGCGGCACGGGACGATGGCGGCGCGCCGAAGCCCCGGCGAGCGCGGCGTAGCTTCACCGACGAGTACAAGGCGGGGGCGGTGCGCCTGGTGCTCGACGAGGGCAAGACCGTGGGGCAGGTCGCTCGGGACCTCGACCTGACGACCACGGCCCTGGCGGAATGGGTCAAGCGGGCGCGGGCCGACCGGACGCACGGCAAGACGGGCCTGACGACCGAGGAGCGCGCGGAGCTGGCGAAGCTGCGCAAGGAGCTGCGGACCGAGCGCGACATCCTAAGAAAAGCCGCGGCCTTCTTCGCGAAAGAGAGCAGCTGAAGTACGCGCTCATCGACGCGGAGAAGGCGACGTACGCAGTGACCAAGCAGTGCCGCGCGCTCGGCGTCTCGACGTCGGGCTTTTACGCGTGGCGGGGACGGCAGGACTCGGCTCACGCCTGCGAGGATCGCCGCCTCGCGGTCCTCGTTCGCGAGAGCTACGAGCGGAGCCGCAAGAGCTACGGCAGCCCGCGCGTGCAGGCCGACCTCGAAGTCCTGGGCGAGCGGGTGAGCCGCAAGCGCGTCATCCGGCTGATGCAGCAGCAGGGGCTGCAGGCTCGGGTGCGTCGTCGGTACAAGAGCACCACCGACAGCGACCACCATCTGCCCGTCGCGCCCAACCTGCTCGACCGTCGCTTCGAAGCCGATGCCCCCAACGAGCGCTGGGTCGGCGACACCACCGAGCTGCGCGTCGGCGACAGCGGCCGCCTGTTCCTGGCCGCGATCTTCGACCTGTACTCGCGCTTCGTCGTCGGCTGGGCACTGTCGGCCGTCAACGACCGCAAGCTCGTCATCAAGGCCCTGGAGATGGCGCTGCGGCGCCGCTGCCCCGACTCCGGCCTGTTGCACCACTCCGATCAGGGCAGCCCCCTTGAGTTCAAGGGGTCCTCGCAACGCCGTCGTGTTTTGTTGACCATACGTGATCTCGAAGTGTTTCCGCTGGTGTCTTCCAACCGAGGGCCTTGCGAGGGCGGCCGTTCAGAGCGGCGGCGACAGCATCGAGCTCGACACGAGAGTGGCGAGAGAGGTCGGTGCCCTTGGGGAAGTACTGCCGCAGCAGTCCGTTCGTGTTCTCGTTCGTAGCGCGTTGCCAGGGACTGTGCGGATCGCAGAAGTAGATCGGCAGCCCGGTCTCGACGCGGAGCTGAGCGTGCTGGGCCATCTCGGCGCCCTGGTCCCAAGTGAGTGAGAGGCGAAGCTGCATCTCGGGGAAGCGGACGTCGACGCCGCGCTCAAGGAGATCACGGCGATCCGACAGCGCCTGGGCACCATCTTCCACACCTACTACGCGAACCAGGCGGCACTCCCATCGGACGAGATCGATGCCGCGGAACTCACGGGTGAAGAGTTCGAGGCACTTGTGCGGCGCGCGTTGACGCCTGTCACTTCGGGGCGCTCATGATCGTGCCGTTGATGGGATTGCCATTGTCCGTCCAGTAGACGCTCGTGGCGCCCACGGCGATGGCATTTGGACCGCTCTGCTCGGAAGCGAGCGTCGTCGGGCTGCCGCCGCCGAGCGGCACCTTCATGATCGTGCCGCCGCCCGTGTAGTAGACGCTCGTGGCGTCCACGGCGATGGCGTACGGAAAACCGCTCCCGGAAGCGAGCGTCGTCAGGCTGCCGCCGCCCAGCGCCACCTTCATGACCGTGCCGCCGCCGCCGGAGCCCCCATCCGTCCAGTAGACGCTCGTGGCGTCCACGGCGATGCCCCAGGGATAGCTCTGCCCGGAAGCGAGTGTCGTCGGGCTGCCGCCGCCGAGCGGCACCTTCATGACCGTCCCGCTCGCCGCGTTGTCAGTCCAGTAGACGCTCGTGGCATCCACGGCGATGCCCGAAGGATTGCTCTGCCCGGAAGCGAGCGTCGTCGGGCTGCCTCCGCCGAGCGGCACCTTCATGACCGTGCCGCTCGCCGCGTTGTCCGTCCAGTAGACGCTCGTGGCGTCCACGGCGATGCCCGAAGGACTGCTCTGCCCGGAAGCGAGCGTCGTCGGGCTGCCTCCGCCGAGCGGCACCTTCATGACCGTGCCGTTCTCCGCGTTGTCCGTCCAGTAGACGCTCGTAGCGTCCACGGCGATATACCCGATCGTGTTCTGTCCAGAAGCGAGCATGTAGTCGCACCAGCCGCTGGAGCAACCGGGACCCGGTCCAGCGGTGCACGCGATACCGCATGCGCCGCAGTTGCTCACGTCCGACTGCAACCACGTGCACGCGCCGGCGCAGCACGCCCCGGAAGTGCAGCTCGTGCCGTCCGCGAGGTTCGTCCACGCCGTCGTGCTCGTGCTGGGCTGGCAGGTCTGGCAGGGAGTGCCAGGGTTCGCCTGACCCGACCTGTAGAAGGTCCCGCCGACATAGCACTGCGCGACGCAGCTACCCGCATTGCACACCTCACCGGACGCGCAGCTCGTCCCGTCGGTCACGCTGGTCCCCTCGTCCACGCAGACCGTGCCGGTCGAGCAGCTGGTCAGGCCCTCGTGGCAGGCGTTGGCCGGCGTGCACGACGCGCCCCAGGTGCAGGCGTCACCCGCAGGTGAGTCGCCCGCACTGCCATCGCCGCCCGTGCCCGGTCCGCCCGCCCGCTGCTGGCGTTGCTGGTGCTGCCGCCACACGACGCCGCGTTCAGCACGAGGGCGAGAGACGCTCCGCCAAGTGCCACGATCCAGCGACGACGTCCCATTTCGCCTCCCAGGTCCGCCCTCACCCGTTCGTGGCCGGCCGCGCAAGACGAAACCTCGCCGCGACCGTCGGCGGCACACGCTGACACGGCCAGCCTCATCGAGCAAGCCATGGCCGGGCGCCGCTTGCCTGGAGGTTTCGCGAGGGTGAAGCCGGCTGTCGAACTGAGGTGGCCCTTTCTCCGTCGAGTTCGTTCGCCGCCTTGAGGTTCTCGGGGACGGGCATGGTCCGAGGGACGGGCTGCCTCGGCGACACGCCGACGATTGAGGGGTGGAGGGGGCTTGGGCTGGCCGTTGACGGCCCCGCCGCCAACGCGACAATGGCGAGGGTGTTCTGCCCGAAGTGCGGCGAGGGGAGTTCGAGGTCGGCTCGAAGGTCGAGATCGCGGACTCCCGAAGCCTCGGGGAGTTCGTCCAAACGTGGCGGTTCCACAATCCGCTGCGCCGGGAGCAGCCTGCGCACGCGGGCAAGGTCGTCCGCGTCTTGAGGGTCGGCTACTACCACGGCGGCGACGTGCTCTACGAGCTGGAGGGTGTGCCGGGCGTGTGGCACGAGGTCTGTCTCCGAAAGGCGGGCACAGGGGCATGAAGCGCTTCACGGACCGCCTCGCCCAGCTCCGGGGGGTCAAGTGCGAGGGCGTCGATGCCGAGGAGTACGAGGAGCCCTCAAGTGAACCCATCTTCGCGGTCGGGACGTTGATTCGGTTCAGTGACGGGACGAGGCTCCGGGGGCAGTTCTGGCGGCTCACCAAGGCGGGCGGGCCGCTGGTCAGCATCTTCGACCATCGGCGCCGGTACGGCATGCCAGCGCCGGTCGACGCCCTCCACATCATCCACGACGAGCTCGCCGGTAAGCAGGTCTTGGACGCCTCGATGGACGAGACGACAGGTGACCTCCGCTTCCAGTTCGAGGGGGAGGTCGGCCTCGAAGTCTTCAACTTCACGGCTTTCGAGATCTGGGAGCTGAGGTTCCCGGATGGCACGGGCGAGCTGTCGAACTACGCTCTGCGGAAGTGACGCCATCCTGCGGCTTTCCAACGACCGGGAAGGCGGAGCAGATGGCGTCGAGCCCCCGCAGGATCTCGGGCAGCTCCGTCTGGTCGAAGTCGAGCCCGAACGTCACCCGGTTGCCGATGCCCGGCTGGTCCACGGCCACGCACGCCGCGTGGAAGTGCCCCTTGCCGTCGCCCTGGATGTCGATGGCGAGCCAGCCCTCCATCGTCTCGAACTTGGCGCCGCCCCCGAGCTTCTCGTAGAGGGGGCGGAGCTGGTCCCGGAAGCCGACGAACTCCTCGGCGCGAAGCTGGGCCTCGAACTCGCCTCGGAATGCCCGGGCCGCGATCTTCACGGTGGCGTCGACCCAGTTCCCGTCCCAGTAGTCGCTCGCCTCGGGCCGCTCTCGTCTGGTGGGGCGGACGATGACGTGCTCCCGGTTCGATCCCCCGATGCGGAAGGCCAGCGAGTCGTCCACGCGGCCAGCGTAGCCGGACGTGTGAGAGGATAAGAGGCCCCTCATGCCCGTTCGTGTGTTCGTTTCCACCGAGAACTCCGCCGACGACCGGGCACGCCGGGTCGTACCTCGCGAGCCACGCGCACCAGGAGTACGTCAGCGGCCTCGCCAGGGCCGCGGTGGCGAGCATCGCCACCGTGCAGCACGGGTGGTGAGGCACACCACGCCACGCTTCCGTTGACGTGAATCACCTGGCCGACCTGGCCGGTGATCCACCAGGCCTCCTCGCTCGCGAGGAGCCCGCCGGCTCATCCCTGCGGCTTGCGTGTCCCCTTCGGCACGTAGTCGAAGAACCTCTCCGTCACGTCGCCCGACGTCCACTCGGCGCGGAGCCGCGTCTTCTTCTCGGACCGCCGCAGCTCGGAGAGGAGCTGCCGGTTCAGGTCCTTGGCGCTCTCGCCCGACAGCTTCGCCTCGACCTTGAAGCCGTCCTCGGTCGCCTCGATCGTGGCGCCGGCTCCGAGGAACGTCTCGAGGGGAGCCCGGACCGCGGCCGGGCGGTCGCTGCTCACGGTCGCGACGAGCTGGAAGGTCCTCCTGGGCATCGCGTGGTCACGGTAGCCGGCACACGGCAGCGAGGGCAACGCGCGGCAAGGCGAGGAGATCCTTCCGTCCGTCGCGCGGAGGCATCAAGGCGAGGCGACCGCAGCGCCTCCGGGCGCCTTCCACCACGTCGCGAGCGAGAGCTCGGTGTCGAACGGTGGCAGCCGCACCACGTCGGCTTCGCGCGCCGTGGCGACCAGGGTCGGGCGCCCGCTCGTCGATTCGTACACCTCGATGGTGCCCAGCGTCGGATCGATGAGCCACACGTGGGCCACCCCCGTGGCGGCGTAGAGGGGCAGCTTCAGCGTGCGGTCGTCGGACGCGGTGTTTGGCGACAGGACCTCGGCGCACCAGGTCGGCACGATGCGGAGTGGATTGTCGTCTGGCAGCTCGGGGTGGAGGTCCGCGCGCCACCCGGCGAGATCGGGCACGGCGAGGCGGTCGCCGGGGAAGCGCACCTCGAACTCCTGCCGGATCCACCAGCCGTGGCCGCCGAACTTGCGGTCGAACCGGTCCAGCGCACGCCCGCAGTGTCCCAGCGTGTGCTCGTGCGCCGCGCCGGGTCGCGACATCGTCGTGAGGACGCCGGGGATCAGGATCTGCCCGGTGGTGCCCGGCGGGAGGCGTTCGATCGCGCGATAGAGCTCGTCGAAGGTCGGCACCCGCTTGGCGGCGGAGGACATGGTCAGCAGGGTAGCACCGCGGGCTGGAGGAGCAGTCGGCGTGCCAGGGACGGACCGCGGGGATTCTCGCGGGAAACGGAGTCGCCGGGGTGTCGCGGACAGCGCGGAGGGTGTCCCGGGACAGCCTGTGCGGGGTTCACCGGGCGGCTCGCTCACGCGCGATCCGGCATTCTCCCCGCGAAATGGCTGTCCTGGGTCACGACGGCGCGCAACGTCGCCGGACGGCGTACTACTTCGCGTGGGGCAACTGGCGGGCAAGGCGGCGCGCTCGGTTTGCGGCCCGCGGAAGCTCCACGATCGCTCTGGGCCGGCAAGATGCCCCCGTAACGGGGCGGACGGCTTGTTACAGATGGCCGACCAGATTGGTCGATCGGCTCGAGGGGCACCCGCACCTCTACCAGCGAGACGGGGTTCAGCTGCTTGGCGGCGAGCGCGTGGAAGGGTATCTGCTGGCGCGAGGAGGCCGCGAGCACACGCCGGTCATCCGGCACGGAGACTGGAGGAGGTACCGATGCGAATCGAAGTCGTAGGCGACGGGCACGTGTTCCAGGGGACGCCCAAGCAGATCCTCATGCAGATGAAGAGCCTGGCCTTCGGCGCCGAGAACTTGACCCTGCGCCAGTACATCGAGGGCAACGTCGCGAACATCCGGCGGGGGTTCGGCATCGAGTTCAAGCTCGTGGGCGAGACGGACGCGGAACTCGCCGACTCGTTCCTCAAGCAGATGCTCAAGGGTGGGTACGCCAGGAGCGTCTGACGCCCACCGGCTGCCCCGACCGCTGCCGTGCCTCTGATGCGCAGAGCGTGGACCCTGGTATGCAGAATGTGGCGCGATGAAGTGGTTCACGATCGCATCCGTAGTCGTGCTCGTCGCCTGCCGATCGGCGCCAACGACAACCCGCAGTGACGCCTCCTCCAACTCGCTGAGTCCAGCGGCGTCCTCGAACCGCGAGCTCGACGCGCTGTACGCGGCCGACCAGGCCGATCGGGATGGGATCCTCAGCGACGCTGGCTCCCCGCTCTCCTCGCTGACCCAACGAGACGACGAGCGCATGAAGCGCCTCCGCGAAATCCTCGACGCCGGGGGCGCTCGCGTTTCGCAGGACTACGAGCACGCGGCGATGCTGTTCCAGCATGGCCACGACGTTGAGGACTACCGCAAGGCCCACGAGCTCGCGCTCAAGGCGGTGCAACTCGATCCGTCGAACAAGCACGCCAAGTGGCTTGCCGCGGCCTCGAAGGACCGCGAGTTGATGACGTTGGGCAAGCCACAGCTCTACGGCACGCAGTTTCGCTCGGTCGAAGGAGGCCCCTGGGTCCTTTACCCCGTCGACCCATCGGTCACCGACGACGAGCGCGCCAAGTGGAACGTGCCGCCCCTGGCCGAGGCGGAGCAGCGGGCCGCCCGGATGAACGCCGAGCGAGAGGCTTCGCGCGACCGGTGACACGCGCGCGCCATCCCACCCGGGCTTGACGACCGAGGGAGTCCGACCGATCCTCCTGCGGCTCCGGTGCCAGCGGTAGGCCGGCGAGAGCGGGGAGACGACATGGCGACCATCGCGCTACGGGTGATCCGTCGAACGAGCTACGATTTGAGCGGCCTCGGCCCGTCCCAGTCGACGCGGATCATCGTCGCCCAGCACCTCGACGCAGCGGGCTTCGCCGAAGCCGAGATGTTGGTGCGCTTCTACGGGGACCCGCACGGGAGCCGCGTCAAGAGTGGCACCTTGGTCGTTGCACTGGTGCCCGACGGGTGGGATCCCAGTCAGCCCGACAGTGACTTCATCGCCGTGCCGGCGCCCCGAGCGCCCGTTCTACGCTCCCGTGCACTTGCCCCGGCCCTTCGGGCAGCGATTGGCGGTCGTCCTCGTGGCGACACAGGGCGCGAACGGCGGCGAGCTACGCGGAGTGCTCAGCATCGACGTCGTGCTGCGTGGCGGCGAGCCGCGGGGCATGGCCGCCATGCTGGCCGGCCACGCAAGACATCGGGTCCGGCTGCGCGTCGCGAGCGCCGGGCGGCGCCACGGTGGAGCGTTCGTGCGAGACGCCGAGACTCGACGCGCACCCGACGCGTCGTCCGTGGACCCGCTCCAGGATCTGGGGCCGGGGGCGGGTGTCGAGCTCACGGAGGAGGAGATCCTTCTGCCGTACCTGCCCTGGTACGACGGCGACGGGGGTCGTCCCACGTTCATCGAGACCGCAGAAGTCACTCGCGGCAGCGAGGGGCAGATGGACGTCATCCACGACATGGATACGGATTGATTCGCCGCGCATGCTCTTGGTGTTGAGCGCGGAGGACGCAACCCAGGCGCGGATCGAGCGAAAGCTTCGCGAGCGGCGCGTCCACTTCGAGCGGCTCGACCCGATCCCACTCCTCGCCTCCGGGAGCCTGCAGCTGTCATGGCGGCCGGGGGCGGCCCGACTGATCGCCGACGATCGGACGATCGACTTGGACGAGGTGACGAGCGTATGGGTCTGGCGCCCGACGCGCACGCCGCGGGTCCCGGCGCACGACGACGCGACACGGCTCAAAGACTACGCCGTGCGCGAGTCCGCGACCGTGCTCGGAGGCCTCTGGCAGTCGATGGCCGCGCGATGGACCCCGGCGACGCCGGCCATGATCGCGCGCGCCGAGGATCGCCTGCTTCAGCTGACCGTGGCGCGCCGCGCCGGGTTTGCGGTTCCCGAGAGCCTTGTGACAAGCAGTATCGACGACGCCATCCGCTTCCTGGAGACGATCGGCCGACCCGTCGTCACCAAGGCACCGACCGATGCCATCGCCCGGCACTTCACGACGGAGTTGCTGGCGTTCACGACGCCGCTCAAAGCCTGCGACCTGGCCTCCATCGACACCGTCCGTCATGCGCCCGTCCTGCTGCAGGAGCGAATCGACAAGAGAGCCGAGCTTCGCGTCACCGTCGTCGGCGACCGGATCCTCGCAGCGGCCATCGACTCGCAGGTGACCCATCACACGAAGGACGATTGGCGGCGCTACGAGCTCGCTCACACGCCCCACCGGCCCTGCGACCTTCCTCCTCAAGTCGCGGACCGGTGCCTTCGCGTCGCTCGCGAGCTCGGGCTGCGCTACGGCGCCATCGATCTCATTCTGACGCCGGGGGGCGAGTACGTGTTTCTCGAGATCAACCCCAACGGCCAGTTCGGCTGGATCGAGGACCGCACGGGCCTTCCGATCGCTGCAGCGCTGTGCGACGAGTTGGAACGCGGCGGCCTCAAGCGCGCTGCGGCTGTCGGGAGCAGCCCGCCGCGATGACCGGGGAGCTAACGGATGCCGCCGCGGCGATGGTGGAGCTCTTGTCCTCGGTGCGCGAGCCGGACCAGATCGCGTCGCTCGCGAACGAGGTGCGGCGCCGATACGGCTCGACGCAAATCGCGCTCATCCCGCAAACCGACGAAGTGACGGGTCACGTCGAGTTCGGTGCACTGCTCCGAAAGGATGGCGAGACGGTCTTCGTGGCGCACCGACACCCGAGTACGTCGCCGTTCCTTCTACGCCAGGCGCATCGCTGGCGCGACAGCGATCTGCTGAGCGTCGACGGCGTCACCATGAGAACCGCCGAGGCCGTGGCAGTGCTCGACGACGTGCTCGGTCGCGCGTCCATCCAGCGACGCCTCATCGACCTGTGCATCCTTCGCAGGGCCGTCATCGAGCGAAGCATCGCGGTTTCGGAGGCCGAGGTGAGGGCCGCGATGGACGAGATCCGCGCCGCACAAGGCCTGAACTCCGCGGACGAGACTCGCGCCTGGCTTCGACAGCGGGGCATGAGCGTTCAGCGGCTCGAGGATCTGGCCCGCTTTCACGCTCAGACTGCATCGCTCCGGAAACAGGTCTCCGTGGACCGGGTCGAGACGTACTTCGCGGAGCACGCCGGCGAGTTCGCGCGTGCCGCCCTCGTGCGGGTGTGGTTCGCGAACCTGGAGCTCGCGCAGAGGTCCGTGCCTCAGGGTGTGCAGACAATCGACGAGTTCCTGGGCTGGGCGAGCGGCCTGCTCGCGCGCGATGTCCTGGGGCCGTCCAAGGTACGCCTCGACATGGTCGTGATGAACCGAGCGGAGATGGCAAGCGACGTGGCGGAGGCGGTCTTTCAGCCGAACCCGTCGCATGCGCTAGGGCCCTTCGACACGGCGGGCGGTCCCATGGTCGTCTGGGTCTCGGCGATCGATTCCGCGTCGGAACTCGACCCACGAACCCGCTCGCTCGTCGAGAAGCGCCTCTTCGATGGCTGGCTGGCGGACCAGCGTTCGCGCGCAGTGGTCGAATGGAACTGGGGTCGGGTCGATCGCATGGAGTCGAGGTGATGCCTCCGCGGGTCCGCGCAGCCCGCGCGACGCCGATGCACCCCGATCGCTGTCCGGCTGTGCCGGCGCACGCGCGCAGGCCACGCGGCCGTTTGGGCAGGGAGCGGCGCAGCGCAACCTAACCCCTCGCCACATGCCGGCCTTCGGCGGTGCGCGGCCAGCACATACTCCTGCCTTGTCGGACCAGCGCCGTTCATGGCCCGCAGGCGTCTGGCACGTCAGGCAGGGTCCCCGCGAACTGCGTCGCGCCCGAGAACTGCATGCCGATCGAGATGGCGTTGCACTGGCTCCCGTTCGCGTTCGAGCCGCCCAGCTGCACATCGGCGGATTGCAGCAGCTGCTCGGCGATGGAGTTGAAGTCGCAGCCGCCACAGGCGCACGTGGGCGACACTCCGGGGCTCGCCGCGGCGCTCGCGTTGTCGACCGCCGTAACCAGCGCCGAGGACGCCGTCACGGCGCCCGCGACGCCCCGGAGGCTGACGAAGGTCTGTGCGATCGAAATCTCAAACCAGTAGGGGGGCAGGTGGAAGGCGAGCGTTCCCGCGCCCGTCGCATCGGTGACGAGGTACGCCTGCGCGATCCCCGTAGAGCAGGCGCCCTGGCCGGAGACTGCGTCCAAGATCGGGCAGATGTTGCGGCCGAAGCTGTTATCGATGCCGGCGGCGCCGCGCTGCTGGATGCCTTGAGGCGCCCCGGGCACCGGCATGCAGGTGTCGCGGACCGTCGAGGTGGAGCACTCGGCGCCCAGGTTGAATCCGATCGTCTCCCACGCCGAGGCGTCCGGATCGTCACCGAAGTTCACCTGCGTCATCGCGAGCGAAACCTGGCGGAGCGCGGTCGCGGGAGGGCCCGCATCGCAATCGCCGGGCGCGACGGACGCGTCCGTGGGCGTGCCCGCCGCGAGCCGCCCGGAGCACGCGGCCACAGCGGCGATGCACGCGACCACGCCGCCGATCTGTCGCCGTCGTGGAGGCCGGAGTCGTCGGATCGCCATCGCTCGCGATCGATCCTGCCAGATCCGCGCGCCGACCGGGGAGCGCGGCTCGCCCTCCCCTCCGAAGTGTGCCGGTGCGGGCGCGCAGGTCGCGTGCGCGTTCAGGGTCGGAAGGCCGAAGCGCGCGCTAACCTCGCGCGGCGCAAGGCGTTTCGACGCTCGCAGCGAGCGAGTAGGAAGCGGTAGGGCACTTGGACCGGCAAGAGGCCCGCGAGGCCCCTTGCCGTAACGAGCCGGACGGCTTGTTACAGATGGCCGACCAGATTGGGCCTCTGCTACACAAGGTTCCGGTACTTCGATCCCGAGCGCGCGCGGTGGATCAGCCCCGACCCGCTCGGGCTTGCGGGCGGCACGAACGCATTCGCCTTCAACGGCAGCCCCACTACGACAACAGACCCCCTGGGGCTGTGCGCAAGAGACGCCTCAAAACGGCCTTCAGACTACAAGATCTCTTCGATTGCGGATGACCCGAGACTGCACGCACTTTGGGAAGACGCCTTGCGTGACACTGCCGCGTCGGCGCGCGGCAATGCCTATACACGGTATCTTGCAAGGCTTGAGAATGGCGCGCCGTCGAGCGGTGAAGAGCTTAGCGCCGCCTTCGGCTCTGCAAACAAGTCCTTTCTTTCGGTTGCGCGCGAAGCTGGTTACGACATCGCCGAAGTGCACCACTGGAATTATTCTAAGGCAGACTATCCCGATCAAGTTTTCGATCCGCGCAATCTGTTCCCTGTCGACTCCAGGGGCCTTCATACGATAATACATCAGGATACCACGTCTGATCCGGGCGACCCTTGGGGAGGGCCTGTGAGTCCGAACTCGGAGCTGCCCATGGATTCTTCTTACTACCCGCTGGCGAATCGCTAGGAGACGGTCATGACGGCCGCTATCTACAAGACTGCTCTTCAGGAACAAATGCTTGAACCGCAGGCAATACGGATCGGCACCGGAGACTACGTCCCGCCGCTCGTCGGTTGCCAACCGGGCGTTAGCGATTATGGATATCCACCATGCATGCTATCTGTTTTCTATGAGCCAGGTCCTGAACACCTGGCGGTTTACCTTTCGTGGGATGCTGGCGACCCTGAGATCGTCGACTATTATGACGAGACGCACTCTTGTCGCCTGGTGGGCGTTGGCAGTGCCGCTCTTACGTGGCGTATTGTCGAAACGGTCCTAAGAATCGACGATGGCGTGAGTGCGCGCGTGCGCCAGGTGGCGCAAGCACTAAATGTGTCCGATGTCGAACTGGCAGCCATCGATGGTCATACCTACAAGCACGACGAGCTGAGCGACCTTTCAGACATACTTCCTCCTTCTAGAAGCGTTCCGGCAAGGCGCGTCTTCACGGGAAAGACAAGGGATGAGGCCGCGCGCGTCAAGGCGTTCGCGGCACATATGGCCACCGGCAACGCGCAGGCAGCTTGGGGTGTGCTGGAGCTTGGCGGATGGACATTCGGTTCGGCGCGGAAGGCAGTGCGTACGTTGCTGCGTTCTGGGAGCGTGCCAAAACATATGACCAACGCACTAACTCACTGGCTATCGCTGACGAAGCCGGATGATCATGTTGGCTACTGATGTTGCTGCGTCGATGGTCTGCCGTGGCTCCCCGTCGGTTCTGCGCGCCGTGCTACGCGCGGACGAAGTCCCGACGTTCACCATCATCATTCGGCACAAAAGAGCAGAGTCGCGTTTGTTCGGAGCGAACCGGTGCCGAGCAGGGTGGAGGGAACTGGTGGCCGACCGGAGCCGCGCAGCTCGCTAGAACGAGGACCAACTCGTTTCTTCCGTCAGCACAGGTCGGTGACGGCCGCCATCGTTGCGCCAGGGCGCCTCGTGGCAGAGCTTCGGGCGCGGCATGCGTCACGGTGTGAAGGAGAGGGACTAGGATGTTCACGGTGACGCACTGGTGGGGGAAGCAGGAGAGGGGACCCTCGGAGGAGCGCTTCGCGGAGATCGTCGCGGAGCTGGCTCAGGCCGACGCAGAGCATCCGGACTGCTGGCTCACGCACGAATCGGGCTGGAGCTTGAGCTACTCTCGCGGCAGATACGTGCGGTAGGAGAACGTGGAGATTGGCGAACGCGGCGAAGAGCGGCACATGAAGGATGTCGGTCCAGAGACGGTCATCGAGCTATGGCGACATCTTGCGCAGGGTGACCTTGCGTACCTCGAGGGCCAGCCGTGGCTCCCCGGCTACAACTGATGGTGGCGACATGACCGACGTTCGCGCCGCGTGTGAGGGGCTGCCCGAGGATGCGTCCGTGAGGAGCAGCGAGTAGGAAGCGGTAGGGCACTTGGACCGGCAAGAGGCCCGCGAGGCCCCTTGCCGTAACGAGCCGGACGGCTTGTTACAGATGGCCGACCAGATTGGACGTCGCAGCCCTGCTCGCCACCGCGGGCCTGCTCGCCGCCGTCTTTGACCGCTCCTCGTCGTGGACATGTACCGTGCGTGCTGGCAGGTTGGTCTGTCGAGGAACTCGACATGCGGTCGGCACGCCCTTTGCTGGACGATGGCGCTGCCTGGCGTGCGACGAGCCTCCGGGCAACATCGGCTCTGTTCTGTGACCCTTACCGAGGTGGACGTGCAACCCTACGTGATTTGCCGCGGCGACTTCTTGCGGAAGCTCGCCTACCAGCTCAACTTCGACGCCGACGCCGTCTGGAACGACGACAAGAACGCTGAGCTGCGGCGCGCTCGGCCGGACCCAAGACTCCTCTATCCGACCGACGTCCTCTACATTCCCGACGAGCAGGACCGTCAACGTCCAGCGCAGAGCCTGGTCACGGGATCGGACAATAGCTTCGTCGCCACGGCCCCTACCATGCCGATGATCATCGCGTTCAAGGACCCGCGGTGCGCCTCGCAGGCATGTGCCATCCCCGAGCTTCCCGGGCTGGTTGGGCTTTCAGCGGATACTGAAGGCGTCGTGAGCTTCGATATCCCGGTGACCGTTGACATGTTCACGGTTCAGTTCACCGAAATTGGCCTAGAGTATCCTTGCGGTCTCGGGTACCTCGACCCCATCAACACACTGTCGGGCATCTTCCAGCGGCTCCAGAACCTTGGGTACATCTACATCGGACTCTCCCTCACGGACGATCTGGAGGTTGTCCGCAGAGGCCTAAGGATGTTCAAGGCCATCGCAACGCCACCCGAGGCCGCTCCACAGTCGTCATCGGCCGATGCGCCCTCAAGTGCGGGGGATAGCAGCGAAGACCAGCCTCCCTCGGAGCCCATCGCTTCGGACGATCGCGGCGCGAGCTCTCAGGACGACGCAGGGCTGAGCGACGATGGGACGCTCGATGAGACCACGACCGAGCTTCTGCGCCAGGCGTATGGGTGTTGACTGCTGCCTCTCGAACCATGGCGTCACACCAGGACCGTAGCGCCACGCTGCGCCGATGGCTCGCACGAGGTCTGCTCGTGCTCTCGGCGGTGGAGGTGCTGCTGTCCTTCGCCGTCACGCTACCACGCACCTGCGCGGGAGACCTGGTCGCTGTCTCGGGCGCCGACGAACCGCGTCCGTGGTGGGCTCTGCGCGCCGTCGCACGCATGCCGTCGCTCGAAGATCGCCGACCAGGCATCTTCGGCTCGGACGGCCTGCTGTCCAACCCAGGATTCTACCCCCCCGAGTGGCGAGGTGTCCCCTTTGGTCCGTTCTGGCTTCAGCGACACACACCTCTCCTCGGTCCGGACGACGACGTCGCGGCCGACCTCGTCGATCCGTCGCTGTGCGCCGACTCGCCGCTGAAGGTCACCGGGATGCCGTCCTACGGGCCGACGACCCTCACTCACGAGGTCGGCTCCGATGTGTTCATGCTCCGACAAGGGTACCAGCACCATTTCGCCTTCCGTCGCGAGCTGCGACCGCGACACATGCGGGTTGGAAGGGCTCTCGCCTATCTGCTCTCTCTTTGCGGCGCGCTCGCCGGCCTGAGCTTGATGTGTCAGAGGCGTTCGTTGGGCTCCTGGCTCCCCCGCTGGGCTGCTGTGTCGGCAGCGTCCTCAGCAGCACTGATGGCGGGTGCCGGCCTCGCTGTTGCCCACGAGCACGCCTGGCCGATCGGGCTGCCAGCGGACTTGCTGGTTCCGCCACCTCCCCCTGCGTCCGTCGCAGACATCGTTGCAGGCGGCAACCATACATGCGTGCGCCTCGACAACGGCGCAGTTCGTTGCTGGGGCAACGAGCCGGACCCTGGCCCCGATGGCCTCGCACCGGGATTGGTCGGGCCCCGCGACGTTCCCCTTGGCGGAGGAGTGGCGAGGGAGATCGTGGCGGGCCGGACTCATTCGTGCGCGCTCGTCGACGACGACTTTCTGCAATGCTGGGGACCGGCGTGGGAGTCTCCGTCTTTCGGTGAGCGACCAGTAAACAATGGGCCGATCGCGGCGGGAGCCGACATGACATGCGCCAACTACCACCTCGGCGACGCTCGCTGCTGGACCGGCGCCCCCAACGACATGCACTTCCTCCTCTTCTCTGACAAGCGCTTCACGGATGCCTTTCCCTCCGAGTTGGTCGGAACGTTCGGCACGTGCGGTTACGGTGCTGTCCCGTTCGTGCAAAACGGCGGCTACGTGTGCGCCGCGTTCCAAGAGCACGTACCGCCGCCATGGTTCCAGACATTCGATCTGGGAACGATCGACTCGCTCGCTCTCGGCCCGTCTCACATGTGTGCCGTGATCCGGCCGGGGCGCGTGCGTTGCTGGGGCGACGGCGCATTTGGCCAGCTCGGCATGGGCAACCTACGGTCGGTCACGAACCCGCTCGCCGTTGACGTGTCCGACGTCAACGTCGGTGGTCTCGCCGCCCAGGTAGCCGTTGGCGCGCATCACACATGCGTGAGATTGACAGATGGTCGTGTTCGCTGCTGGGGACGAGGCTCGTTCGGCCAGCTCGGCTATGGGAACCCGAACAACGTAGGCGACAGCCGCGTCCCGGCAGAAGCAGGTGACGTGCCCGTTGGGGGGCGCGTCATCCAGGTCGTCGCCGGCGACGACCACACGTGCGCGCGGCTCGACACTGGGCGGGTCCGATGCTGGGGCCGCGCCAACCAAGGACAGCTCGGCTACCCAGCCCGCGTCGATGTAGGCGCTTCCGATCTGCCGCAAGACGCGGGCGACGTGCCGATATTCTGATTATCGCGCCGCTCACGGATCGCCGGCGCCCTGTTTGGCAACCCAGGCCATGAAGCGGGCTACGTACGCTTTGGTCTTGGGGAAAATTGGCGGACCGACAAGGGGTGCGATCTTGTTTCCGAAGGGCACGAGGCTCCAGGCGACCGTCTTGGCACCGGCCTCCCAGGACCCATCGGCGTACAGCTGAGCCATCCTGTTCACACGGTCCTCCACTGCCGCCGACGCCGATGCCCCCATCGCCCAGCTGTTCTTTGCGTGGCTCGCGAAACGGACCCACCGCTGACTCAGGCCCGCACCTTGGTAGTAATTCTTGAACACATCCGAGACCTTCCGGATGCCATCCCACTCGACGTGGAGGCCGAAGAGGTCCACGTCACCGAGCAGGTCGGGGCGTGGTGCAGAGCAGAGGAAGAACGGCTCGGCGTCGCCCTTGCTCCTGAAGGCTTTTGCATGCGCGTCGATAGCCTGCCATCCGTCCTCATGCGGCTTGGCTGACCCGTCCTTGTCCCACACGCATGCGATGGCGACATCTGCGATCCACGACGCGGGGTCGAGCCGTGGAACGCCATACTGTATGAATGGCACGGAGCAGCTATCGGACAGCAGCGCCTCGAGGCCAAGCACCACGTGGCCCAGGTCGATGTCATCGCCCTTGCTGACGAAGTATGGAGAAGGATTGTCACCCGTGCCGTTTTCGTCGGCATGCTCTCGAAGCCGGTTGAGTACGTTCGGCGGCACTTTGTCCACTCCCGTACCAAAGCGAATGCCCTCGGGTAATAGCTGATGAAACTTCACGCCGCCGTAATAGAGGCACCGCAGCTCGGTGAGAACGTCCCTCGGGGTCTTGGACGAGTATGCGGCCTCGAAGCTCTGGATGAGCGTGATGAGCTCGTCGACTGGGATTGCGGTGGCACCCACGGAAACGCCTCCTTACCACACACCGGTCGGTCCGCCCGGACCTCGTCGCAGTCCTTGGCAACCAGGAAGATGTATGCCGTCGCATGGTTTCGCGACTCTCTGTGCACCTGCCGACGCCTGGGACTTGATGTTTTTCCTCACGCGCATCTCTCTCGCATTAGCAACCATCGCGCCGATGTGACGGTTCGACTGTCAGTCGACCTCGATCTCGTTCTGCCCTGCCTCCTGTACCTGGATGGTCCCCCCCCACTGACAGACGCACTGGCAGGTGGCGCTCAGCAGCGCAGGCCCCGCCGGACCGACAATTGCAACGCTCTTTGACCCGGGCGCCCATGGGCCGCTCGCAGCAGGGAGGCATGGCTGCGGGGTCAGCGCACCGGCCGCGGCTGCCGTGGCCGCAGCCACCTGCGGATTAAGCGGAGACTGGCACATCCCGAAGGGCGCCAGATTCACTTGCGGCTTCATGTCTTGCACCGTCGCGGCGGGGTTTGTCCCTCCGTATGTCGCGTTTGTACCCAAAACCGATAGCGTCGAAGGAGACGTCCCCATCGAGCAGACGAGCGTTGCCCCGTTCACGACCAGCTTCGCCACGCAGGCTTCTCCTTCCTACACGTAATGTTCTGCGCTGCAGTGGGCCCCGCTGCTCGCGAACACGCCACGTGTGTGAACACGGCGAGTCTCCATGACAATCACGGTTTGGGGGCGCTCAGGAGCAAGGGCGGGATGAACTCAGCCCAGGTCATCATCATGTCGTAATTCGCGCATGCTCTTGCGCCTTTTCCACTGCGACCCGAGCGCTTCGGCGCATCGCAGGCACGCGTGATCTGCGACTTGATGTCCACCGCCGGAACACCCCACGCGCGCGCACAATGGATGTTCTTGATGGATGTCTCCTCGTCGATCCAGCCGTTCGACGTGGCGACGATAGCGGTCGGAGATGTAGGACACTGGGTCTTCGCGTAGTCTCGAGCTACACCGTCGCGCGCAGAGAACGTGCCGTCGGCGACCGCATGCGCCCCCCAGAGCAGCTCGGGCATGACGCTGGTGTGCGGCGTGGTCGGTATCCCTTCGATCCGCGACGGCTCCTCGCCGGCGAAGAGAAGATCGGGCCGCCCATCCGAGTCGATGTCGCTCGCCATGGTAGCTGCGAACGCGCTGGCAGGAGGATACCGCCGCACGTTGCCGCCCGTGGCCGTGAAGAGCAGCTCGGTGGCGATCCCTGTTCCGGTGTGCTCAACGGTCTGAACGTGCAGGAGAAGCTCAGGCTCGCCGTCGCCATCGTAGTCGAAGAGCTCGAGATTCACCTCGAAAGACACCCACTCGCTCGCGACGAACGGGATGGGCGGTCCACTCACGGGCTTCCCCGACGCGTCGAGGTGGACCGCGTCGAACGAGCCCTCGAGCCGCTCGGTCACGTGCTTGCCGTTGCGCACGGCCATGACTGGACGCACGGCTCCGACTTCGATCGCCCATGCGCCTTTGGGAGTGGGAAGGCAGGTGCTGTCGAAGGTCGTGAGCGGGAACCCGCCGCCGCCTTGGTCGTCGAGAGGGGGGAGCGCGGCGTCGCGCTGCCGAGCCTTGCTCGCGAAGTCTTCACACAGGGCAACAGAGGACGGGCCGGGCTCGTACGTGGGCGCAACTCGAACGCGGCTCGTGGGGACGGTGGTCGACGGTCGGACGCTGACCGACGGAGAGGCGGTGGGCAGAGCAGGTGCTGGACCGGCCAGCGCGGCGACTTGGGCATCAGCTGGCGCGCGATCCTCGCTACGGCGCAGCCAAGAGCCGCGCTCGCTAAAGCAAAGCAGACCGGAAGTCGCATGCCAACCCTCAGTGACACGTGAAGCCGTCCTGAGGCGCAGAAACGGGCGGTTGGTAGTCGCCATCCAGGAACAGGTGCAATTCCCCGCCGCCGTACCCCACGAGCCGGGCGACAACGCTGGTCGCCGGTGTCATCGACTCAGATGTAGGCTTCTGGTCCCCGCCCCCGTAGCCCTGGAACACGAGCGTGTAGGTCGCGTTGTAGGAGGTCGCGTGGACCAGGAACCGACGTAAACCTACCGGCCCGTCCGCTGCCACGCTCCCAGTCATGTTATTCAGGTCGACGGTCGCGACGAAGGTGTTGCCCGCAGTCGCAACGCGGCAGCTCGTGGAGGATGGAACCACGGACGTGGAGGCAGAGCCTGGGTCGCGCACGAGAGCCCTGTCGAGCAGCCGGACCGCAGTACCCTTCCAGAGATAGCGCACCACCCTCCGTTCTTCAGGTCGCCAAGAACTGCCCGCATCCTCGATGAACCGCATGGTGACGCCTTCGCGGTCGAGGCTAAGGAAGGGGCTCGCGTGAAACGTTGGCCCGGTCTCGCCGGGGCCGATTGCGGGAACCCTCACTTCAACCAAAGCGCCGCGAGGCTGCGGTCGGAATACGCCGAGGATGGTGTCGTTATGCTCCCCCGTCGGGTTGCGAAACGCCAGCAGGTATTCGTTGGCGCCGTCGTTGTCTACGTCCGCCAGGTACAGTGTCTCGTACGCGCGGTCGACATCGGGCGCCCGGATCTTGGCTGCGAGGACTGCGAATGCAGCGCTGTCAGACAGCGCGGCGCGCACCTCAGCCTCGCTCACCCTGACGCCGTGCAGCGCCGCGATACCAACGTACAAGCGCACCCAGTCATCTGGCCCCGTGTCAGACGGCAGACTTGCGACCGTGAGTGCAGCCTGCCCCTTCGGGTGCTGCTGGGCCGGGCACGCCACCGTACAAAACGCTGACACCAGCAAGGCGCTCGCAGACGCTCGCGAGGAGAGGCGCCACGACCCAACCGTGCACGGTAGTGCGGTCAGCACGCCTTGCCTCCGACCGCAATCGTGGTCACGGACAGCGTCACCGGCCAGTTCAACGTCGCATAGTCCCCGCCTTGCTGCTGGACGCACTTCGCGTTCTGAAAGAGGCGCACGAGCTGGGCCCGGCGGTCAGCGTTGATGTTTGCCCATGTCGCCGTTGCGGTCATGGCTTCGAAGTCGTCCGCTTTGACGGCAGCAACGAACGGGGCCATGTAGTTCACCGTCTCGATGCCAGCCCCCGTGCCCCACGACACGCCAAGCAGGCCGAACTGAGCATCAGCAGGCCACGTCAATACGTTTGGGAAGACGCGGATGTGCCATGCCGCGTTGGCTCTAGCACGCGATTGGGTGAGCGCATCGACCGCGCTCGCTGGAAGCCGCATGGTGTTGCCCTGAAGGTTGCGTGCTCCCAGCGACTTCAGCTTCGGGTCAGTGTTGCTCTTGACCAGGTTCCACTGGGCAGTGATCTCCTCCGATGTTGCCGGGCGGCCGTCAATCTGCCAAGGAAAACTCGGGCCGATGGCAAGATTCACCGGGTCAATGAGAATCCCTGCACCCGGCGAGTAGGAAGCGGTAGGGCACTTGGACCGGCAAGAGGCCCGCGAGGCCCCTTGCCGTAACGAGCCGGACGGCTTGTTACAGATGGCCGACCAGATTGGCGCACACGCACATCCGATCGCGACGACCACACCACCGTGCTTCAGGATCGCACCCTGGCTTCATCCTACAGGGGCTCGGGCGGTCATCGCGAGCCGTGGATGCGGGACGTCACGCAAGTTGCCGTACGAACGCGCCGAGCCGCCCCGGCGACGGCAGCCCGGCCTGCGCGAACGCGTGGCAGAAGGCGACCGGCGAGCCGTAGCCCAGCAGGTGCGCGACGCCCTCTGTCGTCGCTCGACCAGCCGTCATCAGCGCGGCGCCGACGAAGGCACGCCAGACGTGGAGCATGTCGCGCCAGCTGGAGGCGCCGTGCATGCGCAGGGCGTCGGCGTACTGCCGGACGATGCGGCGGGTCTGCGCCGGAGAACGCGCCAGGTACCGCTCGATGTCGACCGAGCCCGGTGTCATGCCGGGCGTCGAGAGGGCGACGTCGATGGCGACGCCCGCGCGCACGACGATGGGATCGACGGGCCTGGCCAGGTCGCCGACGTCGGGGCGTGTGCTCACGAGCCCCTGGGCCCGGAGCACCTCGAAGAGCGCCACGACCGCGGTCGCCGCCCGGGTCGTGTCGCGGCCCGCCGACACCGTGGCCGCCACGGCCTCGCGTACCCGGAAGAAGTCTGCTGACGCCACGCGCAGGCGATCCGGACCGGTCGGTCCCAGGCCCCCGAAGACCTCCGGGTCCCACTGCAGGAGCATGGCCCGGGTGCCGTCGGTGCGGGCGCGGTAGTCCATCCCCGGCGGCGTCCACACCACGTGGCGCGGGACGATCTCCGCACCCCGGCCGTCGGCCCGGACCAGCCCGTGGCCGTGGAACACCATCGTGACCATCGGCCAGCCCGGCACCGACATCGGGATGGGCAGTCCGGAGAGAACACGGTCGTCGCTCAGGACCCCGCGCGAGTCGACGATCTTGAGCACGAAGTGCGGGTGTCGCACCAGGTGCCGGCCGAGCGACGCTTTCAGGTCGGGCGCGTCGATTCCTCGGATGGAGACGAGCATCGGATCGCTCCCAGGATCCCACCGTGAGCGAAACTATCAATGGCGACGGAGGGGGGGCCGACCCACCCTTCCGGGCATGCATCCCCGCATCCTCTTCTATCCGTTCGCATCGGCGGGCGCTGTCGGGCTCGCGCTGCTGGGTGGGTGCTTCGGTAACAGCACCCCTGGAGCCGGCCCGCACGAGGACGCCGGCCTCGCCGATACCGGTGCGGCGCTCGTCGACACCGGCGCTGCAGCAGACGTGGTCTCGCAGCCCGATGGCTCGCTCGACTCCGGGGTCGCCGAGGCTGGACCGCCCGCGCAGGCGGAGGTGCTCGCGTCGGACGCGCCGCAGGCCTACTGGCTCGTGACCGACGGGCACGACCTGTACTGGACGGACTGGTTCTACGGGGACGCCGGGCAGCAGCTGGGGCGGGTGATGGCGATGTCCATCGACGGCGGGCCCGAGACGACGCTCGCGACGATCAACGGACCCGCGGGCGGCATCGCGCTCGCGCCCGACGCGGGGGTCATCTACTTCAGCGGGTCCAACGAGAACATCTACCAGGTGGGCTTCGACGGCGGCGGCCTCGCGACCCTCGTCGGCGACAACGGGCCGGAGTACGTGGCCTCCGACGGGACCGACCTCTACTACATCATCTGGGGGCCCTACTCGATCGCGCAGCTGCCACCCGCGGGGACCACCCCGACGGTGCTCGCGCCCAACGCCCACCCCATCGTCATGACCGTGGGTGGGGGGCGCGTCTTCTGGACGTCTTCCGGTGCGCTCCTGAGCGCGCCCACCACGCCCGTCGACGGTGGGGGCGTCACGGTCGCGGTCGACCCGGATGCAGGCGACGTCTCGGGGACGGACTGGCAGTACATCACGTCCGACGGCACCAGCGTCTACTGGACCCGGCAGGCCGTAGGGTCGACGTCCAGCGCCATCCTGTCGGTGCCGGTCGGCGGTGGTACCCCCCAGGTCATCTTCGACGCGGGCACCGGCTACCTCAACTCCCTCGCGGCCGACGGTGTCTCGGTGTACTTCGTCATGCAGAATGCCGGCCTCTACAAGGTCCCGGTCGACGGCGGCCCGGCCGTGCCGCTCGACACCACGCACATCACCGGCGCGTCCCCCTCAGACGACCAGGGCCCGACCATCGCCGTGGACTCGACCAGCGTCTACTGGATCAACCAGCCGCAGATCGTGAAGATCGCGAAGTGACCTCCGCCGGTCTGCGAGTAGGAAGCGGTAGGGCACTTGGACCGGCAAGAGGCCCGCGAGGCCCCTTGCCGTAACGAGCCGGACGGCTTGTTACAGATGGCCGACCAGATTGGGTGATCGTCGCCGGAGGAAAAATGGTGCCGCCGAAGGCTCGCCGAATCGCAGACTCGTCGAGCCGCCCGGGGCGCGGCGCCCCCACGTCGGCAGCAACAAAGAACTCGTCAAACCGCGTGCCTGACTCCGACCCCATCCCGATGTCGCGGTGTTCCATGATCTCGAAGGCTTCGTGTGTGAGCCGATTGCACAACGCAAGCTCGTCGGGATCGACCGCATGACGAACCGCATCGGACGAGCGAGCGATTCGCCCACTCTCGTACACAACGGCCATGCGGGAGATAATGGAATCGCTGTCGATCTCCGAGCCCATACAGGGCGCGATGATGGCGATCTTGGCTGCGCTGATCGCGAAGTCCATAATCGGCGCAGCTGACATGGGCGGGAATACCAGTCTCCTGTTGCAACGTTCAGTAGGGACAGCGCTTCCAGTCTCCGCCTTCAACATAGGCAACCCGGATGTCGTCGATGAGCGGCTTGCCCTTGGCGTCCAACACCACGGAGTAGCGGTAGCTCTTGTGCGTGGCCACACGATGCCTTGCGAGAACATACGCCACGGATGGCTTAGGACCGTCCTCAGTGCCAGTCAGCTCTTGGTCATACTGCGGCGGACTACTCGGTGCCAATGCCGTCAGGCGCATGCCCCACTTCTCCGGGCCTTTTGCCCGTTCCGTGAGATGCTCGTCGTATATGGTGTGGAGTGAGGCGCGAGCGGGGGCCAGTTCTTGTTCCCCGGGCACACTTCCAGACGTCATGACGGAGTAGGTCTTTCGCTCCCAGTCCGCCATACTCGCCACAAACTGGGTCACTCGGTCGCTGGGTGTCATCCACTAGCCTCCCATCAGTGGGGGACAGGTGGAAAGGTGTACTGGTCGTCACGCCGTTGATTGTCTGGGTGTAGGTTACTTGGTTTGGTCTCGTGGCGCTCGGACTCGGATACTGGTAGCTTAGGGCCCAGGAACGACCGAGTCGATCGAATCGGCGTCGATGGGGCTCGTAGGGGATCGACAGGATCACGCCGGCATGATCTACAGTCGCTGTGGGCGCGGGCGCGGAGAAGGTGGTTCGCCAGAAGTGGCGCCTGTTGAAGGCGACGATGGACGAGCGCGCACCAGAGTTCGTCCGGTCATGGTGACGACGATGGCGCGCGCAGCCTGATTTCCAGCGCAGCGAGGGGGCCGCCGATTCTGTGAAGCGGTTGTGAATTTACTCGCGGGCGTCGCCGTCGTACGGGCGATGAAGACGTCGATGGCCAAGTTGGATTTGCCGGAGGACGATCGCAAGCGCGGCATCCGTTGGTTCTCGCCAACCGGGTGCGTCGAGCAGCGCGAGGACGCGTTCTACGTATTCGTCGGCGGCACGCTCGTCGGCTCGTTCGACGGCAGCGACGCGACGATGCGCAATGTGCTTGCGGTGACGCTCTCGCGCGACCCGCTCGTGCACCTCGGCCGAATGGCGCGGGCGTTCCACATGTCGTCGGAGCGGCTGCGGCAGCTGCGTCGCAAGATGGAGGAGGGCGGCCTCGCAGCGCTGACGGTGCCGGCGAAGAATGGTCGGCCGGCGAAGGTCACGCCCAAGGTCCGCGCGAAGCTCGAAGCGATGTTCGAGTCAGGGCTGACGATCGTCCAGGTGCACAAGAAGATGCGCCGGCTCGGCAAGAGCACGGTGGGTGCCGTACATACGGCCTGGAACGCCAAGAAGAAGGCGCAGCAGGCGCAGACGTCGCCCGACGCGACACAGGTCACCTTGCCGGGCATCAAGCGGATCGCACCGCCGCCGCCGCGCGAGTGTCACCGGCCAGATCATGCCGCCGCGATCCTGTCGATCCCCTTTCGTGTCGCTTCGATCGAATTGTTCGTCCGCGCGCCCTTAGATGACCGGTGTCACGTCTGGACGACGTACCCAAAGAGCCCAGCGAGGCTTCCAGCGCGTGTCAGCCCGAGCGCCAGACGCGGCAGCACGCAGCCGGGTGTATCCGTGCCGTCTGGGTAGTCGCTCTCATGGAGGGCGGCGAGCGCAAGGGTGTCGCCGATGCGCACGAACGCCGAGTCCACGAACGATTGTTGCCCTCGAAACCACTTGATGAGCGCACGCCATGGCGCAAAGTACGTGTCGTCCTGCCCTTCCCCGTCCAACAGCACTTCGCCCCACCAGACACCCGACTGTGCCAGAGGCTCCACGGTGATGGTCGCCGGTGGGAAGATCGTGCCACCGAAGGCCCGACGTACCACGCTTTCGTCAATGCGGTCCAGTCGCTGCCCGTCCACGTTCGCTGCAACGAAGAATTCGCTAAAATGAGCGCTCGACTCCGACCCCATACCAACTTCGCTGCGCTCCATGATCTCGAACGCCTCGCGAGCCAGCCTCCGGCACAACGTCAGCTCATCGGGGTCAACGGTGTGTCTTACGGTATCCGACGCACGCGCAATCCGGCCGCTATCGTACACGACAGCCGCTCGCGAAATGATATTGTTGGTCCACTCGGCGCTCCCGTCTGCGTCCTCATCGAGGTTCATACAGGGGGCGAGGATGGCCAGCTTTGCTGCGCTTCGCGGAAAATCGGTCAGGACGGCTGTCATCGAACGACTGTCGCTCTGAGGGAAGTCGAGCTCGCCATCAGTACATCCCGGGCTTCCAGTCCGTGCTCTCGCCCGCGCGCACGCGCAGCTCATCGATTCGCGGGTCTCCGCCGGGCGCAGTGACCACGGAGTATCGCCACAGCATCTTGGGTAAGGTGCGGTGTTTCGTGAACACATAACTCGAGGAGCGAGGCCCAGGCTCCTCCCCCGTCACCTCCTGATCGTACTGCGGTGGGTTGCCAGAGACAGGCCCGGCGAGCCGCATGCCCCACTTCTTCGGGCCTTTCGCTTTCTCGGTGAGATTGTCCTCGTAGATCGCGCTGAGCAAGGCGCGAGCCGCGTCGCAGTCCTTCACGGAGTTCTTCCCAGAAGTCATTCCTGCGAAGGTCTGCCGCTCCCACTCGGCGACGGCCGTGCAGAACCTGGTGACACGCTCGGTCGGGGACATCGCTCGCATCTCCTAAAGGTTGGCGCCTCTTAGTAGCACGTCGGCGCGGTCGAGGCGCCACGGATCTCGTTCGTAGATCAGCTGTCCAAGGAACTCTGACTACGGTGGGTTCGGGTGGTAGGTGCTCGTCGTCACGCCGTTCACCGTGGAGTTGTAGGTTACGCCGTTGGGTCGCGTGTCCGTGTCGTTTGCGTAGTGGTACTGGACGGTGACTTGGGCCGTCGCGCCATTGGGGCCGCTGGTCCCCCCCGGCCTCACTGCGTCGTAGACTTGACCCTCGCGCACTCGGAAGGCTCCCCGGTTGACGGAGGGGTTCTGGCCGAACACATCGCCTACGCCGCCGTGACCGCCAAGACGGTTCGCGATGGGGTGTCCGGCGTCGTCGGTCGAGCAACCCTGTGCACGCGCCGCCGCGCGCGAGCTGGCGTTGGTGGCCGTGCCAGTATCGAGGTCCTGAGGCCGAATCGTGGCCGTGACCGTTGAGACTCGGTTGACACCAGGAGCCGCGGTGGGGTCGGGCGTGTACGTGGGGCCGGCGGAGCCTGGACCCCACAGGCCCAGCGGGTCGACGCCCGACAGTGGGCTGGCGGCATAACGGTACTGGTTCAGACCGGCGGCGGGGCCGCACGGATCCGGGGACACGAAACGCGTGGTGTCCGGATCGTAGTAGCGGAAGCGATTATAGAAGAGGCCGGTCTCATCGTCGGCATACTGCCCTTGGAACCGCAGCGGGGTCTTCGCACCAGTACGTGCTGTCGACGCACCAAGGCCCTCACGCCCCCACGGAGTCGCATCGAGCTCCCCGACGACGTTGCCACGACTGTCCAAGAGTCGCTCGGGCTTTCCGGTCCGGTCGTTGACGAAATGCAGCCAGTCGCCGCGTGACGATTGTGCGAGTGGCGCGAAGGTGTCGTCTGAATAGAGGAAGGTGCTAACCTCGACGTCATCCGAAATCTCGTGGGCAAGCGCGTTGCCGGCCCACACGAAGCGCGTCGATCTGTCGAGCTGCCAGTCGGCGCCACGCAAGGACCAGACCCGCTTCTCCATGCGTCTTGCGAACGGGTCATAAGAGAAGTCGACCCGTTTGTTGTCAGGCGTCAGCACCCACGCGAGCAATCCCTGCCCGTTCCAGCCGTACTTCCAGGTGCGGTCGGAGTTCGAGCCCAGTTCCCGCTTCTGGACCAAGCGACCATCGTCGTCGTACGTGTACTCAGTCGTTTGCCTGCGCAGGAGGCGGTTTCCTCGGCCGTACTCCCAGTCCTGACCGGTCTCGGAGACGTTGCCGGCCGGGTCGTACCGGAAAAGCTCTCCCCGAGCCTTCTCGGGCACGGCGGCGAGCAACTGGCCGAGGGGGTCATGCTCGTACTGCGTGACTCCTCGTGCACGGTCGGCCTTGGAGGTGAGTTCGCCGTCCGGATTGTACTGGTAGCTGGTGAGGGAGGTGATGCCGTCGTCGCGGCGGCCCATCCACTCGGGCTCCCCATGATTCGGCGAGATGGCCGCCGTCGGGGCCCTGCCTACACGCTGGACCAGCATCCCTCTTTGATCGAAGTCACTCTCGATGACGCCGCCGCTTGGAAGACGCCTCTGGACTTCGTGGAAGAATAGGTCGTTGACGTGGTCGAGTTGCTGCGTGCCGTCGAGGACGGTGCGAACGCGAAGACCCATCGCGTCCCGCGAGACGCGTTCCGTGTGCCCCAACGAAGTGGTACGCGAGACCTTTGCGCCGGCCAAGTCATACGAGACCTCGACCCAATGCTCCTGGCCAGCAACCCGCTGCACCTCGCGCACGACGCGACCGACAGCATCTCGGTCAAAGGCGAACTCGCCCGCCGTGGAGGTTGCCTTCGTCACCCAGCCGAGCTGGTCGTACTCGAACGTCGCCTTCGTTTCGTCGGGCAGCTCGATCTCGATAAGCTGGCCGGCCAGGTCGTAGACGAAGTTGGTGATCTCGCTCGTGCCGTTCTCCGCACGAACCACACGCCCTGTTGCGTCGTTCCGATAGCGCAGCCGTCGACCGTCAAATGTCTCCTCTTCCACAACCTTGCCGGCCCTGTCATAGACGAGCCGGTGCACCTCGCCCAGTTCGTTGATGACCGCCAGAAGCTCGCCTTCCCGGCTGTACGCGAGACGCACCAGGTGCCCCAGAGCGTCACGGCGTCCGCAGAGGCTGTTGTAGCCGCCCCAGATGAAGTGGGTAGCGTGCCCGAGTGGAGAGACGATTTGGGTCAGATGCCGCTCGCCATCGTATGAGTAGCGCCAGACCGCGCCCGTCGGGTCGTAGATCGCGAGAAGATCACCGCGGTTCGAGTAGACATATCTTCTCTCAGCACCTGTGGGGTCGCGGGCCGAGAGGCGGCGACCGAAATAGTCGTACGTCATCGTCCAGTGTCCGCCGTTCGGCTCCACCGCCTCGAGGACGTTGCCATGCGCGTCGAAGAGGTTGCGCCTCGTCGCCCCATTGGCGTTCGTTATCAACGTGATGAGTCCGCGCTCGTCCAGGGCGTACTGCGTCGACGCTCCGGCCGGGTCGATGACCAGTTCCAGATTGCCCCGGTGGTCCCGGCTAGCCCGCGTGACGCCACCTGCAGGGTCGACGACCTCGATTGGCAGACCCAGCGGATCCCGCTTGATGCGAGTGCGCCTACCGAGTGGGTCGATCACCTCGAGGGGCCGGCCCCGGTCGTCCCTCACCCATCGAGTGGTCGCCCCGACTGCGTCCGTCTTCGAGGTTTCGAACCCGCGCTCGTCGTAGGTCGAGCTTGTCACGGCTCCGCCCGAGACAGCCTTTGCCAGCGTTCCTTTCTTGGTGCCGTAGTACCTCCTCGTCTCCGTCGTGTCCGTAACCTCGGTGTACCCGTCTGCGTGGTAGTCGAATTTGCGGTGGTAAATGCCTTTGGCGCGGGTGTGCCCGTCAGCGAGGAACTTGGGTAGGTCGTCTGCGAGACTCGGGTCCCTCTTGCCGAGGTACTCCCCCCACGCCTCGATGCCGCGATCCTTCTCGTCGTAGCGGAAACAGAACGACAGCCCAGACCGATTCGTGTCCCGCACGAGCCTGTTGTGCTCGTCGTACGCGTACGTCCACGCGTAGTCGTCCGCGTCCTGCACGCGAACCAGCCGCCGCCTGTCATCGTACTCGTAGCGGGCAAAGCGGATCCACTGCCCCTGGTGCTCCGCGTTCTTCACCTGGAGGGACGTGATGAGCCCCTCCTTGGTCGACGTCACCTTGACGGTGCGCCCCGCGCTGTCGATGACCTCCGCCAGCCTGCCCTCGGTGTAGTTGAGGGTGATTCGGTTCCTGTTTCGGCTCTCGATGGCTGTCAGCTTGAATGTCTTCTCCTCGTCGAAGCTCACGGTGAAGTAGCGCCAGACGTCGTCGTTGGCGTCGACCGCGAAACCCGTCAGCTCGCGCCGGAGCACCCACCCCCAATCGCCGAGGATCTGGTCGCCAATCTTGGGGATGGGGAAGCTGACCGAGACGCCCTTTTCGTTCCAGACCCGCACTCGGGTACGCGTCAGCTCGACGAACCATCCGAGGGAGTGCGCCCAGCCGTACCCCAACCCCTGGTCCTGCTGGCACGCCTTGGAGCTATACGAGCGCTGGAACGTGAAGGGCAGGGGACCGGGCAGCGCGAGGTCCGTGATCGGGTGCGTGAACACCCGCCCCGTGACGACGTCGACCGGGTGCGACTCGGTGCCGCACGTCGGGTACTTCTCATAATCCGGCGCGTCTCGGTTGTCCCCCGACGCGTCGTCCCCCCCACTCCCCCCGCCTGCCCCCTCCTTGTCATTCCCATCCCCCGCGTTCGCGTCATCCCCGCCGCTGCCCCCGCTCCCCGCGGCGATGACGGTCCCCTGGTTCATCCCCGGGATGGGCACGATGTTCGGTACCGGTGCTGTATCGGGCATCGCTCTACCCCTCCTCCCGATGTGCGGCTGTCGTGTGGGTCTGCGTCATGGCTTCTTCGCCGTCGTCTTCTGGAGCAGCGCCGTCGCTGCCTTGAACAGGTCCGCGTACTTGCCCGCGGGATCGAACTCCGACCAGGGAATCAGCGTCGTGTGCACCCCCATCGCCGAGAGCGCCGTGACGCGCACGTGGCCCACGGGGACGACCGTCCTGGGGCGAGGGGCGGGTGGGATCTGGAGCAGGGGCTGCGCCTGCGAGAGCAGGTCCTCGATCAGCGGATCGAAGTCGTCCGACTTGTCGCGGATGATCATGTTGTTCGCGTGCCCGAGGAAACGGGAGCTCCCGTCGGCGTAGGCCGCGAGCACGTCCTGGGTGTCCGCGGAAAAGGGCACCTCGAGCACGACCCCCAGCACGTCGCTCGCCTGGAGGGGCGAGTAGGAAGCGGTAGGGCACTTGGACCGGCAAGAGGCCCGCGAGGCCCCTTGCCGTAACGAGCCGGACGGCTTGTTACAGATGGCCGACCAGATTGGTACTTCCAATCGAGGCAGAACAACTGGCGCCGGGGGATTGGGCGTTGGGCAGCGTTTGCCATGTCGTGCCGTTAAACAGCGCCGGCGCGTAGTCGTTGCTGTAGTCTGCGGAGGACGTGAGGAATAGTCCACTGCTTGACCCGACGAAGAGGACACCTCCCTGGCCCGCGCTAATAGGGTACGAGGGCGGGGTGGCCCAGGCGTGGGAGGACACGGAGTAACTGACAAGGTAGTCGATATAGCCGGCATCGTTATCGTAAGAGGAGCCGACGAAGATGGTGTCTCCCGCGGCCGCGACGAGGCTTGTCTGGAACTGGGTGGACTCCGGCGGTGCCTGGGCCACAGACGTCCACGTAATGTATTCCGTCACCGGCATCGTTCCGTGGCTGCCCGAATCCGTGACGCCAGCATCGAGCCGTGCCAGGAAGACGTTGGCCGGCTTCAAGTCGCGGTGCACGACGCCGGCCTCGTGGGCCTTCATGAGGCCGAGGCAGGTCTGCGATACAATACGGAGCGCTAGGTTGGGCGAGAGCGGGCCCAGCTTCTCGATGGTGGCCTGGAGATCGCGGCCCGTCAGAAACTCCATCACGAGGTAGGGATGGCCGGACTTGGGGTCGAACCCCGTGTCCAGGACCTGCACCACGTGCTGCGACTCGATGGCGCCGGCGGCTCGCGCCTCTCGCTGAAAGCGCGCTATGACCGCGGCGTTCTTCTGAAGCGTCTCGCCGACGATGACTTTCACCGCCACGCGCCGACCCGTGCCCGAATGGCGCGCCTCGTAGACGGCCCCCATCCCGCCCTGGCCTAGCTGCCGGACGATCTCGTATTTTGTGTCGATCGCGTCCCCAGGTCCCACGTTGGGCGAGCACCTTACCCAACGCGGGGCAGTGGTGCCAGAAGCGGAAATGACCACAGCCGCGGGCCGCAACCTGCGGACACGACCACGGCGGAGCGAAGCATCAGCCGGTACGAGGAAGACAACACCCGTTTGGATGACAGGTCACCGGTGAATCAGGAGCGGGTGGGCACGTCTTGCTGGCTCCAGACTCAGACGAGCCGCAGCAACGTCCGCACGGAGTACGCAGCTACACCAAACGGAGTAGGCAAGCAGTGAAAGGTGAGCAGAATCAATTTCTTGCGTCCGTTCTGACACCCACGGCGTGTCATCCACGACGAGCGTTGCACCACGTGATCGTCGCGCTACGAACCCACCACGCTCGTCCGCCCCGATGACACGATTCCATGACACATGGCGCGTGCGCCGACCCTTTGGTGACCTTGAGATCGAGGTGCATCCGCAGTCCGTCGACGCTGCCGCGCGAGAGGTGTCGGTCCGCGAGCTTCAGCACCTCGTCTACGATTTTCGCTTCCGCGAGCTATCGGCTGCGCGCGTCGTGCAGGAGCTGTACAGTCGCCTCTGGGGACTCACGGTCGCTCGTGACGAGCTTCGGCATGTGGATGCCGGATCGACCCGAGCGCAAGCGATCGGCGAGGAACTCCTCAGGGCCGCGCGGGCAGGCACCATTGTCGCGCGACGCCGTGAGCAGCGTTCCGTCGTCGTGCCGCTCGACTCGCCGTCGCAGGCAGTGCTCGGGCCGGACTCGAGCACGCGACACATCTATACGGTCTGCGTGCTAGACGATACGGGAGCGCCCGTCGCCGGCGCGAAGCTCACCATCGACATCGCGGGCGACAAGCAGGACAAGACGACCGACGGTTCGGGAAAGGTCACCGTCGAGAAGTCCATCTCTGACACGGCCACGGTCACGCTGACCAACCGAGACGATCTGGTCGACAAGCTCTGGCCCCAATGGGCCAAGCCCCTCGCCGACAAGGCTCCTCCGGGAGACCAGATCAGCCAGGCTCGGGTCACACAGCCCATCGCGCCGTTCAAGGCGCCAGCGGACTGGTTTGTCACCCTGGTGCTTATGCGGCCGCCCATCTGGCGCGTGCGAATGGTTGGCATGATCTTCGACGGGGACAAGTGTTTCTTGCTCCCGGAGGCGCTCGATGGCGTCAAGTCGGTGGTCGCGATGCATCAGGCGCATCCGGCAGCCAAGGTGCTCATTGTCGGCCACGAGGGCGGGGATGAGGTCCAGGGCTCCGTCGACCTCGCGCTGGGGCGCGCGAAGATTCTGGCGGACTACCTCACGAGCAAGCCGGACGACTGGATGACGTGGTTCGGGCCGGATAAGTCGGACCGGCAGCGCTGGGGGGTGCGCGAGGTGCAGTTGATGCTGTCGGCGCTGCCAGGTCCTGGCGGCCAGCCGTTCTATGACGGCAGCTCGCCCGGCGTGATGGACGACAAGACCGTCACGGCGCTCAAGGCTTTCCAGACGGCGAACGGCCTGACAGCCGACGGCAAGCCGAGCTCGGACACGCGCAAGGCGCTCGTGAACAAGTACATGGCCATCGAGGACACGTCCCTCGCGGCGGGCGTGACCCCAGTCAGCCACGGGTGTACGGGCCACGAGGACGACACGATGACGGCCGATGGGCTGCAGCCGGACGACAGGCGGCTCGAGGTGCTCTTCTTCGACACGGACATCAAGCCGGCTCCGTCAGGAGAGACCTCGGATGGGAGTTCCCCCGAGTATCCTGCGTGGCGGGCGAGGCTGGTGCAGACGGTGGACTTCGAGAACCATGGGATTCACGTGCAGATCGTCGACACGCAGAAGCAGCCCGTACCGCTCTCCGCGGTGCACCTCGACGGACCCGCTCCACAGGACACCACGACGGACGAGCACGGGTTCGTGACGTTTTGGGGGCTGGTTCCGGGGGACTACACTGTGAGCGGGACATCGCGTACGGGGATTCCCATTCCGCAGACGAAGATCACGTATCCGACGGCGAAGACTATCCTGGGGGCGCACGTGGTGAAGTCGGATGGGAAGGCAAGGGACAGCGGGCCGGCGGCCGGCGGCTCGAGCAGCGATAGCAGCGCCTCAGGGGTCAGTGGGTCCTCGGGCGATGTTGGGGCGACATGAGCAACATGGGAAACCAGCCACCTCAAGGAGAGACACCCGCGTCCAAGCAAGGGAACGACTCGCCACCGTCTTCGCAGTCGGGGGCGGACGCGGAGCCCGCATCGACGCCGACCGCGGCGGCGGACGGCTCGCCAGCGTCATCGCCTGCGCCTGGCAGCTCACCGCCGGCGCCATTGACACCGGACCCCACAAACACGCCACCAGCCGCAGCCCCCACATCCGCGGCCGCTTCGTCACCGAACAGCAGTCCGCCCGATTCTTCGCCGCCTGCGAGCACGGCGTCGCAGGCACCCGATTCGAAGCCGCCTGACAGCGGCGGTTGCGCGGAAATTCCCACTGCATCCCATGTTGTCCTCGAGGCCGATATCAAGCTGTTCGTTGAACTTCCGATATCCACTGATGAGGCGGCCGCCCTACCACATAAGTTTACACTCACAAATGACGACGGCACCTTCTCGCAAACGTTGACGTTAGCATCCGACTCGTCGCCAGGAGCCGCGGACGGGTACAGCATGCTCACGTTTACGAGCCTTGCTGAACATCATACGTATACTCTGCAGTGCGATAACGGCATCATTAGCTACACCTTATTTAAGGATATCTCTTTCGATCAGCTGCAAAATCTGCAATCCGACGGCTCGACGGCCAGTGCAGACAACCCGCCCGGCGACGCACCCTCATCCGCCCCGTCGTGAGCAAGGAGGATCGCAGTGTTTGGTGTTGACAAGGGCTCGAATGTTTCCGGCTTGCCGAAGGTCCTCCTGGCAAAGCTCGCCGCACCGACCATCGCGATAGTCAGACCCCGCGGGCCGTCCGTCTTTGACATTGATGACACCGATACCGCAGCGGACGAGGTGCAGATGGGTCTCTTCGACAACTTCGTCGAGTTCGCCCCGGGTAAACCGGCGCGTTTACTGGCCGACGTATCCGAAGCTGACAACTGGGTGGGCGGCGACTCGCGGCGCTTTTATTTGCGCGTCATTGACCCGGGCGCAAAAGGGCGCAAATTCCTTGAAGGGGATGTCGAATGGTGGACGTCCTTCGCCAACAATGATCGCAGAGACCATGGCGCGAACGAGGTTGAGGACGACCCGTCAAGCAAACTGTCACTTTTTGAAGTGCCCACCAAACCTGGTGTGTTTGTATCGCGTGGACTAATGATCGTCGGTGACAAGGAGGACCGAGCGTTCCCTACAAATAGTGGTATTTCAACTGGGCACCCCCTCTTCGGTTCTCACGGTGGCTTGCGAACGGACCAACAATCCAACTTCCGGACTAGGCGTGGCGGCATGCATAGCTTTGCAGTCGCGGCATACACACCTAAAGGAAGCTCGACACCTATCAAAAGCCAGGTCGTGCCCGTTTTCAAGCCTACAAGCCAAAGACTAATTCCACTCCAAGTATACATTTTGCGAACATCGATAGGGGCCGCGCCGTCCATCGATCCGGATCTTGTGTTCGCGAACGATCTGCTAGAAACGACTGAGACGTTTGGGCGGATAGGCTTGTGGTGTTGGACTTTCGTGTCGGCAACCGACGCCGCTAAGTCTGGAGTGTCCGTTGTGAAGGCATCGTCCGGGATTCCATACACTGTTGCCGTGGTCGATCCGCCCCCTGGCGTGAACGTATCTGCCGTGGGTGACAGTGAAGAATTTGCGATCGCTAAGCAGTTTCCTGGCGAACCCAACACACTGCGACTGTTCTTTGTGCCGTCGCTCGCTAGCGGAAACCTGGGCAGGTCGTTCAATCCAAGCGGCTCTCCTGTGGCGGCGCCAGAAAAGGTCGGTGCGTGCTTTGTTTCGGTGAGCCAGCGAACGGTCTACACTGCGGCACACGAAATGGGGCACGTGCTGACCGATAAGGTAACGAGCGCGAACGGCGGACACTATCAGGAGCAGCTCAGTACGCTGCCTCGGCTGCCGGCCGTACTCAACCTAATGGCGGTAGTGGCGCCGAAGAAGGATCGTGGTATCGACGCTGGAAAGCGCTTGTGGATGGTTCTTGACCCGGGACTAACCGGTGTTGGAGGTGTTCCCCAGTTTCAAATCAGCGCGATTCAAGCGTCGCCCTTTACACGTTGATGCGCGGTCGCGGGACTCGCTTCGCGGTTGCCGTGCTTTCGTTAGCGACCGTCGGCGTCGCAACCCTTGCGGTGCATCGTATGCTTGAACGCGACGACCCCTTGGTCGGGCTTGACGGCAACGACATGAGCCGTGGCCCACTTCGCCAACTTGTCATCCCGCCAGACTTGATCTTAGGGCGCGTGAAACATGCGCCAAACATTGACGTGGAGTTGCCAGACGTCATTGTCGGCCGCGAACGTGTGAGCGTGTGCGGCAGGCCCGTCGCGGTGGGTGACGCTGGGGCATTGCGTGCAGCTCTCGTATCGGGCGAGGCGCTTTCCAGGACCGCAGGCGAGGGGCGCCGAGCCGCGAACTTCGTAGTAGATGCCCGTCTGCCTTATGCGAACCTGGCCTGGACCCTTGTCGCTGCAGAGGATGAGGTGGCGGAGCTCCATTTTGTTGTAGCACGCGACGATGGATCGATAGGGGCTTTGCCTGCGCTTCGGCGTGGGACTCCATGTTGTCGGCTGAATGTTGTCCCTGACGGTGGGGGTTTGGGCGTGTCTCAGGGGTGGTATGATGTTCCCGCCCTTGTTAGTGACTTTCGTGAGGTGACAGTTCTTCAGAGGGCACTCTCGGATGGGGCGAGCGCAGATGTTGATGCAGCTCTCGATGCTTTTCGCGATGCCGGTCCGGTTGCGGCGTGCTCACCGACGCTACGACTCGTGGATGGGTACGCTCCTGAAGTCGACCCACGCTCTGACTCGTCCTTCGCCGACATTGTCACGGCCCTTGAGGCAGCGGATCGGTTGTTGGGAGGCGCTTCACTCGGTCCACTGCCCTAGCAGTGAGGTCGTGCTAGTGTTGCCGTATGTGTGATCGTCACGTTGAGCCAGACGAGTCCCTTGCGGAGCTGGTGGCGTCGTCCGTTTTTACCCCGACAGGGATTGACGACGGACCCAGCGGGATCTCCTGCGCTGTCATGGGAGCTACGTCGCCGGACGATGTTCCGTCCATCCTGAACGGCTACTATGGCACTAGCCCTCCGGCCGCGAACTCGTAAGGACCAGTTAGGTCGGGTCGCCGAGCCGGATCAGCTCCTGCAGCCAGACAGCAAGAGTCACAGCAGAACGTCCACGAGCGACAATCTGAAGCCCGCCATCGGAGGTAGGACGCGGCCCATAGGGCGAATCGCTCTCCCACATGAACCGCTCAAGGTCTTCGAGGTCGGGTTGGCGTACCGGGTAGATGTCCCCCCGTGCGTCCATGTACGGCAGAAATGGGGTTCTCCAGGAAAGGGGAGCACTATAGAGCTTCCACGCGTCGCCAGCACGGCCGATGAAGACGTCGAGGACGGGAGCCTGGTCCTTCATACGGGCAGCGTAGCAGGATAGTCACCGAGGCCAGAGGTCGCGCGAGTCGATGCCGCTTGGACGGCCTCTCAGGCGGCTGACGAGCCACCCAAGTCCGACGAGCAATGCGGCGGCCACCAGAGCGCGGAGCAGCCAGACCAGTGCGTCCACGGGGCTGGTCGCGCTGGCGGCGGGCAGCGTGTCTAGTGTGCCCATAGAAAGGTCGGCCATGGCGGTCACGTGTGCGGCCTCCCTCTCGTCCCCGCTGAACACGACCAGGTAGGTCCAATCGCGCGAGCGCACCTCGTAGGCGACGGCGTGCCCGATCATGGCCCCGCCGATCCCCGCGCTCGAGAGCCGCAGTTCCTGACGCGCAACCTGGGCGCCGTTGATGCGCGAGAGAACGGGCGCCTTGACCTCCTCGAACATCCAGCCCGACTTGCGGTCGTGCGTGAATGCCTGGGTCCAGAGGCTCATCACCGCCCCAGCGTCGCCCGTCACCTCAGGCTCGCCTGGCCCGCGGTAAAGCGCGACCTGGGCCGTCCAGTCTTCGAACCGGATGACCAGCGCATCCACCTCCTTGACCACCCCGTGACTGCCCTCCTCCACCTGCTTGGCCCCGTTGCGCCGCTGCCCATCCTCTTGCTCGCAAGTGGCCGTGTTCCACCCACCGGGTCGCAGCGGCGCGCAGACCCGGGCGGTCGACGTGTCGATCTGGATACAGAGCTTGCCAGCGGGGTCGCAGAGGCTCGCGGCCAAGGCGCTCTGGGTCCCGACCAGGAAGAGGAGCGCAACAGCGAGCGCAAGGACTTGGCGCATGACGGAGAGAGCCTTTCTTGGCTGTGCCAGGGTAGTTGGCGAAAGACTCTCCTGCGACCCAATTTCGGCGCCGTGACCTCGAGCCACGTGGTGGCGAACGGGCGCCAGACTGGTGTTGCACTGCGCACAGTGGGCTCACATGCTTCACTGTGACCGACACGCGCCGCCGCACCTTGCTCGCGAGCATCCCCATCATCGTCGCGGCTGCATGCGGTGGCCGCAGCAACCTCGGTCTCGAAGGAGCGAGTGACGGCACGAGCAGCTCGGGCGGCGGTGGTGGCCGCAGCGGGAGCGGTGCTCAGGAGGCGGACGGGAGCTCGGACGCGAGCAGCGGCGCAGGCGGAAGCGGTGGCGGGGGTGCGAGCGGGAGCAGCGGCGCCCCGGGAAGCGGCTCCGGCCTCCCCTTCGACGGCGGGTACCCAGATTTCCCCGACGCGTATGGATCGACACCCTCTACGTGCGACGAAGGACCGCCGCCGGAGAGTGGCGAGGCTTGCTCCAATCTCGGTGCGACGTGCTTCGTCCCCAACCCTGGCCACGACTGCCGCGAACTCCAGTGCGAGTGCGAGCCCCCCGGCGTCTTCAACTGCCAGGGGCTCGATTGCTACGATGGAGCCGTGCCGTTCAGTGACGCTGGCCTCGTGGATGGTCCCGCCGCCTGCCCGAGCACCGAGCCGGGCGCAGCCCCGTGCTTCAACCAGGGCGTCGTGTGCAGCTACTCCAACGGCTGCGTCACGAACTGCCTTTGCACCGGGCCGGAGTGGGTGTGCGTGGCGCAGTCCCCCTGCACGGCGCCAGCGCCCAGACCGTAGGGGGTTCCGTTGAACGGCCCCAGGACCCAGTCGGTCGCTCACAGCCAGAACCCGCGGATCTCGAAGTGCAGCCCCAGCTCCCAAAGGTCGTCGGTGACCGTTCCGACGCTCAGGGAGTCACGCGCCCCGTGTACTCCGACATTGAAGGTGGGGGCCCGCCAGTCCAGTGCGACCCCTGCATCCCAAAGACTGCCCCACCCGCCAGCCGTGTCGGCAACGCTGATGTGAGCGAACCCGAACGGTTCGAAGGCGCCGACGAGGAAGCCGATTCGTCCGCCGCCTCCAAGGCGTCCGACGTCGACGTCCTGGCTTCCCGAGAATAGGTGCTGATAGCCAGCAATGGCCTCGAGCTGGAAGATGGGATTGTGCCAGATCCAGGCGCGCGGCAGGCCAAACCGATAACCAAACCGGCCATCGATGCCGAGGCCCCAGGCTCCGCCGGAGCTAGTGACCGCACTGGCGTCCGCGCCTACGGCGTACTGCGCATGACTCGTTCTCGGGACCACCATGAGGAAGACAGCTACGCCGAGCGGGAGCCAGGTGCGACTGCCGAACCCCCTCACGGGTGAACTCCGCCGGTGCTTGCCTTGGGGGCCACCAGGCACTGAAAGAGGACGCTCCTGTTTCCATTCTCAGGGGGTAGCGGTTGATAGTCGCAGCGGTCCGTAAAGCGGCTGACGGTCGTGTCGAGGATCCGCCGGATCTTCACGTAGTTCGCTGCGGTGGGGCAGCCGATCGTGCGTGGTGCGCTCGACCCACACTTCCAGGTCTGACCTGGCTGGATGCGGTAGACGGCCCAGTCGCCTTGCTCCGTGAGATTTCCGGGGTCCGCCAGGCTGGTCCGGCGCTGTTCGTACTCGAGCGCGGTAGGCTCGCTGCCGCTCGGGTCCATCACCGGCAGCGTGATGATCTGGCCCGTGTCGCAGGCACCCATGACCTCCTGAAGCTCGTGCAGCGGCGCGCCCCGGTTCCACGCGCATGGGCACGAGTTGCCGCACTCCGCACGTACACCGTCGAGAGCCCCGCTGCACTGCGGATCGGGTGGGAAGACGACCTCGGGGCAGAGTCCATCAGCCTCGCACCGAGACATCGCTCGCGCGGCGCTCCACATCTCCAGGTAGGCGTTGGCTGCGTTGAACAGCTGGTCCAGTGCCACGTGCCGCGCGTCGTGCAGCTGGTTGGCTACGTCCTGGAGCATGTCTGGCACGAGCCCGTACTGGGCAAAGCCGTCCACGTTGAAGTCGTACGTTCGATCCCCCATGACGTACGGGTCGATGGGCGCATTCGAGCCGCACGCGACATCCGCCATCTTCGGCTGCCCGTCGACGCACGTCTTTGCACCGGGTGAGTAGTTGACGGCGTCCTTCTGTTCGTCGAACCGGTACTGGTCCGGGTCGAGGAGGACCTCCAGGAGCTGGGCACCGGAGCCGGAGCTCGCTCCCGCACCCAGGTAGCCCGACGCGCACGCGGCGGGCCCGAAGCGCGCCCCCTCGCTCACCGTGAACGTGTAGTCGGACGCAAACCCGATCCCACCCTTGCCCTTCATCCGTGCGTTCGCGAACAGCAACGCAGCTGCAAACCCCTGAGACGAGCCGGCACAGTTCAGCGGGAGCGGTAGGGTGGTCAGACCGCCCGGCAGACCGTGCTCCAGGGCAGGCGCATGCGGGTCCAGCGCACCCTGCCCGAGAAAGGGCCCGATGACTCCGTTTCGCTCCCGTACTTGCTGGATCTCCGACGAGGCGATGTCGTACTCGCGTGGCAGGTTCTGGCGGATCGTGGTTCCAGGGCCAAGCTGGGCGTGATGGGCAGCCTCCTTGGCCTTGTTGAGCACGGACTTGTTGCAGAGGCTGTGGTCCCGGATGCACTCGCTCATGGACGGCTTGGGCGGGGTGGCCATCATGTCGTCACGGACATCCTTGCCGGTGTCGTTCACGAAAGCGGAGGCCAGGTCCGAGTAGTCGATCTGAAGGGCCAGCGGTCGGAAGTGAGCGTGCGAGATCATGAGCGGGTAGCTAGGGCAAGCGCTGTCAGCCACGTCGTACACGTTGGCCAGGGTCGCGTCCGACATGTGCGCGAGGTCGACGAGCATGCCGTGCTGCATGAGGCGCTCGACAAACTCGGCGCCACGGCCGGTCAGGCCTCGGACGTTGCGGTGCCCCCCGACGTAGTCGCCGTACGGGTTCTGCGCGCTCTCGTTGATGGGGTGGGTGCTCACGAGAGGGTGCATGGGTCCGAAGCGCGAGCCCTGGATGAATTGGTAGGACGGGGGTCTCGGATCAATGTCGCTGAGCACGAGGCGCAGCGGGTTTCCGAGCCGGAAGAGAATGGGCTCCGTCATCTCGATGGGCTCGTCGACGGGGAGCGTGAGGACGGGAGGACTCGCGCTCGTCGTAACCTGGTAGAAGCTGGCCGGATAGATGCGCCAGTCGAACCCGCCGGATAGGGTCTCCACCCGGTCGCGGGTGCGTACGGGCCGGTACAGCCAGTCGTTGACGGAGTTGTACAAGTCCTGAAAGAGCGCGGTGCCGCCCAGGTAGTTGTCCATGCCGTGGACGAGAATGACCTGCCGGATGCCGAGAGCCTCGAGGGCATGCACCTGGGTTGCAGGGTCTCCATCGTCGTCGAGTCCCAGCTGGGGCACCTCGGTCCCCAGAACCACCGCGAGCTTGTTGGCGCGGATGATGCGACGAGCCTCGGCCGGGGTGTACGCGATCTCCATCCACGATCTGTTGAGCTCCGCGAGCTGGCGCATGGCCCGAACGTGAGCCTTGATCACCGTCCAGTCCGGCGTGGTGTCCACCGTAGGCAGACCGCGATCGTTGCACCGCACCCAGCCCATCCCGTACTCGAGCCCCTGGTTGTGGACCGCCATGGCCGACATCAGGCGCATTCCACCCAGGTAGGCCCGGTAGATCTGCGTGATGTGGTACTGCTCGTGCGAGCCGCTCTGCCAGCTGGGGAAGTCCTGGAACGACGGTCCACCGTCAGAGCCATGCTTGTACGCCACGGCCCCCATGCCGAGGTCCGCCTGCGAGGCCGTCAGCCGGCCTTCCGCTGCATTGATCATGATCGGCGCAGCCAGACCGCCGTGGTGACCGTTGAAGGCGAGGCGAGTAGGAAGCGGTAGGGCACTTGGACCGGCAAGAGGCCCGCGAGGCCCCTTGCCGTAACGAGCCGGACGGCTTGTTACAGATGGCCGACCAGATTGAGCAGTTCCAAGACGCGCCCCCACGCCGGCCGCGCGCGGCGCCGCCCGCCCGCCGGGTGGGGTGGGGAGCGGCTCCGCTGCAGTCTACGAGAGGCCGAGGGCGAGCCGCGCCGGCGCCTCCTGGTCGCCCGCGTCGTCGGTCGGGTCCCTGGCTCGCGCCAGCGGAGGGGCATCGGTGGGTACGCGTAGGTGCGCAAGTATTCGTCGGATCGGGTCGCGCTCGGTGATGACGGCGATGACCCAGAGGCGGCCGTGGCACTTTGGACACTCCAGCACGTCCACGGCGAACGACCGGCGCAGGAGGGTCGCCCAGTCGACCCGAGCGGTCGCGGCGTACAGCGCGCCGCCCTGCAACCGCTCCCAATGGCGTACCGAGATGATGTTCGGCGACAGGATCTGAACCTCGGCGGCACCCGGCGCCAGGCGCCGGATGCTCGCGATGCTCGGTCCACTCGCGTCGACCTGGCCTCCGGGCGATGCTGGGCGATCGGCGGGTGACTGTGCGTCGCTCCCGGCGTGCGGGCGGTTCGAGCGGTGCGGCGTGGGAGGGCTCTCGTCACCGTCGGGTCGCGGTGGCGGGACCTCGCCCGTGAGGCGGTTGCACTCACCCGTGCGCTCGCGCGGCTTGGGCACGACATCCTTTCGCCATGCGCTGCGGGGCCCGAGAACACCCGCGTATCGCACCAGCGGATAGCGTGGGGGGCATATGATGGCGGCCAGCCGCGCCATGAACTCCATCGGACTCATGACGCGGTGCTTGCCTCGCCCACGACTTACGTACTTGAGACGGTACGCCACGCGCCCTCCGGGCAGCCGGCGCAGTCGCTCCAGAGAGAGTGGAGGGCGGGCGCCGTAGCGAGCGAGCCGCTCGCGACCGAGATCGTCGCCCGCCTCGATCCGCACGCCTGCGTGCAGGTTGAAGCCGTCGCGCTCGACTGCGACGGTGGGCTTGTCCGCGCGCTCCTCCTCGTCGTCATTGGGGGCGTCATCCGCGCCCTCGCGCGCGAGCGTCGCGACGATGCCGCGTCCCATGGCGATGGCAGCGCAGCCCTCGATCGCCCTCTGCGCGGGGGTCTCGTTCGACCGGTCCTCGGGCGCTCGATCGTCGAGGTGACCGTGCCGACGGAGCCAGGCGACGCAGCGTCGCTGGGCACGAGCGACGATCGCCTCCAGATCGGCCGCCGCCGGCGCGGGCGCCGGGTGGAACTGAACCCGTCCGCCCGCGTCGCGCACGAAGACGCCGTCCAGGACCAGGACGTGGAAGTGGACGTTGAGGTTCAGGCTGCCGAAGCGCTGCACGAAGGTGACGGAACCGCACTGGGCGCTGTCGACCCCGGCGCGCTTGGCGCGCGAGCGGTACACGGCGGAGATCGCCTCGACGAAGTTGCGCGCCAGGGCGGTGAGCACGTCGGCCTTGAACGCAGCCAGCCTGCGAAGCTCGTAGGGCAGGGACAGAACGTACTGCCTGACCGGGACGTCAGGCAGGACCCGATCGACCAAGTGCGCTGCGATGTTGGCCATGCGGCGTCCACAGCAGCTCGGGCAGACGCTCCGACCGTGGCACGAGAACGCGACGAGCAGGTCGTGCCCGCAGGCGTCGCAGTGGGCGCGCGTGAAGCCCTCACTGAAGACCCCGCACTTCAAGTAGGCGCGCAGCTCCTGCTCGACGTACCGCGGTAGTCCACCCTCGTAGTGCTCGCGCGTGAACGCCAGGAAGGACTCGAGGTGCTGGCGCACGAGCTCGTAGAGGACGGTCTCCGTCGGACGACGGGGCGCGTAGGCGGCGGCAAGCGAGGCCACGGAGCCGCCCTTGGCGGGAGTCGTGCCGTTGGGCGGTTCAGGGATTCCAATGGTTTACGGAACGCGCGATCGTCCCTGGACAGGTGCCAGGGTGTCCGCGGACAGATCGACTGGATCACGCCGCCGTGGTTCCGCGCCCGATCATGCGGACGATCTGCGCTGCGAAGAACGGACGCCCCGATCGGCTGACCCGACCCTCTCGCGCCAGCACGGCGGCGATGCCCCGCAAGCTGTGCCCTGCGCCGGCGAGCCTCCTTGCACGGGCGATCGTGGCCTGCTCCCGACGGACGGGCACCAGGTGGACGCCGTCGGCGGCGAGGGCGAAGCCGTACGTGACCGAACCGACGCGCTCTCCCTTGTCTTGCTTCGCCTGGAGCGCGGCCTTGGTGCGGGCGCGGAGCAGATCGCGTTCGTACTCCGCCGCGCCATCGATGACCGTGCGCATGAACCGGTCCGCCGGCGTGTCGCCGTTGCCAGCTCCGTCGGAGGAGATCACGCTTGCGCCGACGCGTCTCGCGGCCCGATCGATGCCGGCAGCAAGGACGACGTCGCGCGCGATGCGGTCGCGCTTGGCCACCACGAGGATGCCCGCGCCGTGCTCGCGAACGCTCGCCAGCGCAGCGGCAAGGCCGCGGCGCTCCGCAAGCGGTGCCACGCTGCAAACGCCACGGTCGACGTGCCAGGTGACGACGCGCGCGCCCTGACGGGCCGCCCACGCGTCGATGGCGGCGCGTTGGGCATGGCGGCTCAGACGCTGCTCGTCCTTGCTGACACGGATGTATGCGATCGCCACACGTGCATTCCCATCAGGGACAGGCTTGACCATCGGAGGCAGGATGGCGCGCGGCCCCCGCACCGAAGAAAGAGGAGGAGGCAAATGATGGGGGCGAAAGAAGCGGGCGAACACGGGGGCAAGACAAGCGTGCGAAGTGTTCGCTCAAGTCGCGGAAACCACTCGGCGGACTGGGGGGCAAAAATGGGGGGCAGACAGGAGGGCGAAACAAGGGGGCGAGGAAGGGGGCAACCCGCGCCCGGGCAACGCGCGCCCCCCTTGCGCACTCGAGGACGCAGACGCAAAGGCGAGAGCGAGAAGGTAGCGCACCGATCGCGGCGCGCTGGGCGTGTCGTTCATGTCCACGGTCAGCCCTACCCCTGTCACTGCGCGCGCGACGACGAGCGATTCGAGCTCCGCCGAAGCTCGCGATGTCGTCGAGCAGCTGTGCAGAAAGCACGCTGCTCTTCGCGGGTGGCTTCAGGAGGAGCAGATGCGGGCACTTCGCGAGGTCGACGGCCCGATGTCCGTCGCCGCGCGAGTCGACGCCTTGCCCGCGCCCACGGCTGCGGCGGCACCTGGGGTCGGCGATGTGCACGGCGGCACGACGGCCCTCGGCATCGAGGACGGACGCAGCGTCGCCGAAGCCCCAGCGACCGCTCTCGCGGAACCACGCGCGGACCTCGCTTGTGTCGTCGCGCCCTCGTGCGGCCCCGGCAAAGGAGACGCCGAGGAGCCGCAGCGCGCGCGTGAGAAGCTCCCGCCCGTCGACGCGACCGTCGCGCCAGCGGCCGACGAGAGCTCAGCACGCGGACTCGCACCGTCGTCGTCGATACCCGAGGGCGCTGAGGCCGGAGCGCCGACGCACTCGGGTACAGCGTTCGTCGGGAGGCACTTCACCCCGCTCGCCCTGGTCCGAAGAAGAGCGGCTACACGGGGGTCCCGCGGGGGCCGGAGAGGGCCGAGCGCGGGCGCAGCACCCCATCCCACCCTTCCCGAGCGCCCGCCAAGGAGCGGCGAGAGAGCCGAGCGCAGCCGCGTCACGACGGAAGTGTCGCGCGAGCGAGCTTCCCCTTGCTGCTGGCGGTGCCCCAGGCGGCCGAAGCGCTCCACACGACCGAGGAGGCGCTGCGCGCCCGACTGCGCCGCGCCCAGGCGGTCGACGCGCGCGGCCACGTCACCGCGCCGCTCGGCCCCGGCATCGTGGGTCTCAAGGTCGGCACCAACACTTGGCGGGTGCGCTTCGACGACGTGAAGTAGCCGGCGGTCGCTTCTCGCCGCGCGGCGATGCGCTACACTGCGCCTCGCCCGCGCGTGAGCGGCCGCCCAGAGACGGAGTTCGTCATGGGTGTGAGGAATCGTTCGAGCGTCCGCACGGAGATCCGCGACGGCCGCAAGATCCTGATCGTTGACTTTCGATTCACGGACAAGGACGGGCGACCGCGTCGCTATCGCCGCGACGCGAGCGTGCAGACGGCGGCCGGCGCGCGGGCCGAAGCCGAGCGCCTGAAGAGGATGGCGGCGAGCCGCGGCACGCTCGACGCCGATCCGCTAGCGCCGACGCTCGCGGCCTTCGTGGAGGGCGACTTCACGAAGCTCGTGATGGTGCGCTTCAAGCCGAGCACGCGTCACGGCTACGAGCAGCTGCTGGACATGCGCAAGCGCCTCGACGCGATCGGGGCGGCCGATGCGAGGGTGGTGGAAGCCGATGCGCTTTCGCGCAAGGCCAAGCCGCGCTACTCGCTGGTGTGCCTGCGCACCGTGCTGCGCAGCGCCGTCGAGCTCGGAGCGCTCGCGACCATGCCCCGGCTACCCAGGCTCCCTGCCAAGTCGGAGAAGCTCCCGGCAGCGCCTCCGCTCGTGGTCGTCGTGCAGACGATCGCCGCGGCGGATGGGTGGCTGCGGGTGGCAATCGCGCTCGCAGCGCTCGCCGGCCTTCGCTGCGGCGAGGTGCGGGCGCTCGAGGTGCGTGACGTCGACCTCGACGCCAAGCACCTCATCGTGCGGCGCGCGTTCAGCGCCGACGAGGTCTGCGATCCCAAGGGTCGTGACGAGCGGGCCGTGCCGGTAACGCCGCTCTTGGCCTCGGTGCTGGCGGAGGCCTGCGAGGGCAAAGGGCCAAGGGCGCGGCTCGCGTCGGACGCGCGCGGCGAGGCGCTGCGCGAGGCGGCCATTGGGGGCGCGTGGCGGCGACTGCAAGGCCAGCTCGGCATCGAGCCCGCTTGGCGGTTTCACCAGCTGCGCCACTTCTTCGGGAGCACGTGCCTCCGAGGAGGCGGCAACGTCGAGGTGGTGCGGCGGCTGCTCGGGCACAAGGACCTGGCGTCCACGACGCGGTACGTGCACGCGACCGAGCGTGACGTCGTGGCGGCGGTCGCGGCGCTTCCGCGCGCCGGGCAATAGGCGGGAAACGGCGGAACGACCTTGTCCGTAAGTAGTGGAAGTAGCTTGTCTTAGTGTCACTTGCTCAAGTGACCCGGGACGGAAGAGGTCGCGCGCGCTGCTGTCCTCACCGCCCCCGCTTCACCCACTCCAGCCACGGCGCATCCGCCTCCTCCGGCGTCAGCCCCGTGACCTGCGCGAAGCTCTTCTCCCCCGTCTGGTCGCCCGCCACCCCATCCCGCCACGCCCGGTAGAAGGCCCACAGCTGCCCCCGCTGGTCGAGCCACTGGCAGAACATCCGGGCCATCGCGTAGTGGAGGTCCCGGTCGAAGTCGTCGAGCACGAAGTCGCTCATATGGAAGAGCGCCTGCGCGTGCACCTTTGGCTGCTGCGCCGGCGTCGCGAGGGCCGCGGCGAGGCGGTCGTAGCGCCAGTTCGTGGCGCCGTGGAGCTCTCCGGGCGGGTCGAAGACGGGCTTCTCGAAGAGGGACGCGATGCCCTCTTCGAACCACGCCGGCGCCCTCGGAAAGTCGGTCTGCACGAGCGGGTGCACGAGCTCGTGGGTGAGGGTGGGCAGGCCCGGGCCGAGGTTGACGACGATGTCGCGCATCGTGCGGGAGTACGCGCCGAGGTCCCCCTCGCAGCCCGACGGGAACCGCGCCGCGCAGAGCTGCGAAAACGGCGCCGCGGACCGGACCAGGTACACGGTGACGGCCCGGTCGGGGCGGCGCGCGAAGAAGGACCCCAGATAGACGTCGAGGGCGCGCTGCGCGAGGTCGGCGGCCGCGTCGAAGGGCACGCCGCGCTCGGCGCCGACGAGCACGAAGAGGCCCGACTCGACGCGCAGCGGGACGTCGTCGCCGTAGGTGCGGCGCGCGCGCTCCGTGCGCCGGACCACGTCGGCCGCGAGATCGGCCCGCGCCTGCGCGTCGAAGGCGGCTTGCCGGACCGGGTCGAGCGGCGGCTCTGCGACCGCGCTCGCGGCGCCCTCCGCGGCACTTGCGCCCCCATCGCTCGCGACCGGGGCGCCGCCGATCCCGGTGGGCAGGTCCGTCTGGCAGGCGCCTGCCGCGAGGGCGAGCGCCGCGGTGAGCACCACGAGCCGCCGCGCCCTCATCGCCGGCCCCCGGCCTTCGAGTTGTTCTCTCGCTCGAACCGGATGTGGTCCTCCACGGTGTGCCGCAGCTCGCGCACCCTGGGCTGCGTCTCGCCGGCCGGATCCAGCTTCGCCGCGGCCTCGAGCCGGTCGGAGCACGTCGAGTAGTCACGCTTTTCGCACGCGACACCGGCCTGGCGGCGAAGCTCGCCGGCCTGCGTGGCGACGGGGATCGACGGCTCGGGCACGGGCTGCGTGGGCGCAGGCGCGGGCACCGGCGGCGGCGGAGCGCGGAAGAACGAGGCGATCTCCTCGCGCTGGCTCCAGGCGAGGATGGCCAGCACGGCCAGCGTGAGGGCCGCGAAGGTCGCCATGCGCGCCTGCCACTTCTCGCGGAGCTGGCTGCGCACGATCGCGAGCCGGTTGGACACCGTCTGCGGCTTGACCCCGACCTTCGCGGCGATCGTCGCGTCGGTGTGCCCCTCGTGCTTCAGGACGAGCATCTCCGCGTCCCGCGTGCTCAGCGTGCCGTCCTCGAGCGCCTCGCGGACGGCGGCGGCCTGCTGCACGTAGTGGGCACTGGCCCGGTCGGTGGCGCTCTCCTGGGCGTGCTGGTCGGCCTCGTCGGTCGGCCCGACGTTCGAGCGGGCGCGCCGGAAGTCCTGGCGGCGGTCGCCGGCGATCTGCTTGCCCGCGATGTCGTGGGCGGCGCGCGAGCAACCCTCGAGGTCGTCGGGGGGAGACGCCATGTAGAGCAGCGCCACGGTGATGTCCTGCTGGAAGTCCTCGCGCCTGTGCTCGGGGATCCCGGCGCGCGCGATGCGGCGCCGGATGAGCGTCTGCACGTGCACCGACAGGACGCGCGCCTGGTGCGCGGCAGGCGGCGGCGCGGGCAGGAGGGACTTCGTCGACGGCGTGACGGGGGCAGGCGTGTGGTCCATGGGGGCGGTCGGCTCCTCTGCCCCCGTCTGTCGCCCGTCCCGCGGATCCTTACCGACGATTTCTCCGGACCCCCGCTCGCTGGACGGACAGGCTTCTTCGCCGTCTGGCGTGGGCTCCATCGTCTTGCCGTCGCGCGGCGTGCGCTCGTCTGCCATGACCCCCCTATCGGACAGGCGCGTGGATAGTTGCGGGCGCCGCCTCGGGTCAAGCCAAGAATGCGCGAAGGCGCGCCTAACCGCCCGGGATCGCTGGCGAATCCAGTAACCGAAAAAAACGTCGGTAAGGTTTGCCGTCTGCAGCGACAGACCGGGAGAGACCGAGAGGAAGGAGACCGACCATGTTCCAGGTGATCCATCGTGCCCGTCCCGTGTGCCTCTGGTGCCATCGCCGCCCCGCGCTGGCCTGCGTGGGAGGCACGTGGCGCGTGATCAAGGACCACGACGTCTGCCGTCAGTGCTGGAGGGGCTTCATGGACGGGAGGAGGGCGGCGAAGCTGGCGAGGTAGGAGTCGGGCCCGGGCGGGCGGGTCCAGCACGAGCACCACCGCCTCCCATGACCGCAGACCTCTCCCAGGGGGATCGGCATCCCACGCTCCCTGCTCCCGCGCTCCCGCTTCGACGAGCTATTCGCCCGGTGCGCTCGCTGCGGGCTCAGTCGCTGCAGTCCGCCACGAACTCCTCGAGGAGTCGATCGAAGACGTGAGGGTTCTCCCACTGAGCTGCATGCCCCGCGTCAGGTACTTCCTGCACCTGCCCTCGCCACAGGGTCGGCATTGCGATCGTGTCGAAGTACTCACGGCGGACGATCGCTTCTTGGGCGCCATGCAGGACGGCCAGAGGCCGGCGCAGCTCGCCGACGACCTTGACCTCGTCACGTAGCTCGTTTCGGCCGGCGCTCGCCATGAGTGCCGACCGTGCGCGCTTGTCGGTCCGCCGGAAGTCGTCGACGAGCACCTGAGGAACCGGTTGCCCTGGCCGAAGAAAAAGCGAGAGAAGACGCTCGACGTCGTCCGGAGTCGAATCCTCCCGGAACGCCACGCCGAGCGCGGGATCGCCCGTCGTAGCCAGTGTGAAGTCGGCAAAAGACGCCACGGGTGGGGCCCCGAAGATCAGGAAGCCAGCTGCCCGCGCAAGCCGGTCACTCGCTTCGAGGAGCACATGCCCCCCCAAGCTCCAGCCCACGAAGACGGCATTCTCGGCACCCAGCGCCTCGGTCGCCGCAACGAGCGCGTCGGCGTAACCGGGGAGCGTGTACGCCGTGTCGGGAACGGCGGCGGGCGGAGAGTCCCCGTGGCCGGGTAGGTCGATGGCGATGAGGCGGAAGCGCTCGCCGAGTGGACCGCAGAGCTGCTTCTCGAAGCTGCGGCTCGAGCAGGAGTTCCCGTGGCAGAAGACCACTGTGGGCCCCGAGTCGCCGCGACGGCGGACTGCCAACGAGCGGTTGACAAGATCCAGGCGCTCGAGACGCGGCAAGCTCATTGGCCTCGAGTCTAGGAAAGCTCCGAAAAAATGCACCTACGCAAGCCGCAACGGCAGAGCTGTGCGTCTGCAACGCCACGACGCCAAATACTATGTTGCCATCCAGAACCGCGCCACCATCCGACTACGGCCGTCGCAGCGTGCCTTGCGCAGCAGGGACGTGACATGCCGTTCAATGTTTCCCTCGTGGCACCTCAGGCGGAGCGCAATCTCCTTGTTCGAGTCGCCCAGCACGACCCACCGCAGGACATCCGTCTCGCGCGTGGTCGCTCCCCACATGTGCGCGACATAGGCCAGCCGCTGCTCGAATTCCGCCCCTTCGTCGCGCAGCACGACCAGAAACACGTCTCGGTGGCCATCGGACGACAGCCGCGCCACGTCGCAGCCGCCCTCCGAGCCCGTGATCGCGAGGCGCAAGCGGTCCAGCACCTCGGTCTTCGACCGATCGAGGACTGACGTTCCCGCGGCGTTCGCGTACTCGACGCTTCCGTTGCTGCGCACGACGAACGCCGGTGCGGTGAGCAAGCCGAGGGCCCCGTCGAGCCCGGCACGCACCAGATCGGCGTCCACCAGCGTCCGGCGAAGCCCGAGACTTCGCCGCAACGCGGGCGCCAGCGCCTCGAGGAAATCCCTTTCGCGCGGGCCGAACGGCGCCTCGCGGAGGCCTCCCACCCACGCCAGGAGCATCGAGCCGCGGGACACGAGCACCCGAATCTGATCGTAGCTCCCGATTCCGAGGCGGGGCCAGAATTCCTCGACGACGCAGGTCGTCTCCGGCCCGTGGGCGCAGATGTCGCTGCGCAGGCGCACGCGGTTGCGCTGATCGCGCTGAGGCCGCAGCGGGTCGTAGAGAAACGGCACCGGAAGACGCGCCATGGCGCTCTCGTAGCGCTCGAAGAATCCTTCGGGGCTCACCGAAACGCGCTCGCCCAGCCCCCACGTCCCGCCGAGCCTTCGAGCCGGGCGATAGGCGCAAAACAGGTCCAGGCCGAGCACATTGTGGAGCGCATCTCCCAGCCACCGCGGCACCACCCCTCCATCATCTGCAGCGGCGGTCCGCAATGTCTGCAATCGCCGGCCCATGTCGCGCAGCAACCCACGGTCCACTGCGCTCAGGCGATGGAGCGCCAGACTCGAGCGACCCATGAACACTGACTCTTATCACATCGTCCGGCACCGACCATCGGACTCAGCCGTCAGATAGCAGGCACGGCAATAGCGTCGTGGCATACGTTGGTTTTCCCGCGGTTGGTGCGCGCCGGTTGGGATCGTAGCTTCCCGGGAAGGCCTCTTCGCTCCTTCGCGATAACCGGGCGGGCCAGGAGGGCGTAGTCATGAGAAGGATCTTTGCGCGCGTATTCGCCCCGCTCACTTCGTCGACGACGATGCTTCGTGGCACGCGTTCGCGGATCATCGGCAGCAGTGTCGTCGTGTTGGTGGCTGCTGCCGCCTGCAGCTCTCTATCGCGGGAACCCGCCGCTCCAAGCCCCGCGGGTGACACCGGGACGGCGGATGGCGGGATAGAGACGATTGACACGGACGCGGGGGTGCTGACCGTCGCTCCGCTCGGTAGTACGACCCAGGCCATTGGCGCGTCGGGCGGAACGATCTCGCTCGACGGAGCGTCGCTCGTCGTGCCGGCGGGCGCTCTGAGCCAATCGACGTCGATCGCCATCACAGCATGGTCGGTGCAGCCGCCGAGCGGGGCACCGGTGACGCTGTATCAATTCGCACCGGACGGACTGACCTTCGGGGTTTCCGCCACCATCAACCTTCCTGTGCGCGGAGGGACCAGCGGGGTCATCCACTGGTCCGAGGCGGAGGACGGAGTGACGGTCTTCGACGAGCTTCCCACGTCGGTGGTCGACAACATTGCGACGGCGAACGTGACGCACTTCAGCAGCGGGTTCTACGGGCCATCGCTCACGGGAGGAGGCATCGACGTCTGTACGACGCCGGGCCCCAACGGCCCAGCCATCCAGTGTCCCAAGGGCTACTCATGCGGTCCGGAGCACCTGTGCTCTCCCGATCTCTCCGGCGTCCTATGTGGGGAGCCCAGCCCGAATCTCTTTCCTTTCGTGTGCATTCCCGATCCCGACGCGGGAACCGACGGAGGTCACGTCGTCGTCACGGTCGACGCCGGAGTGGCGGACGCTGGATGCTACGGCGCGGGGTGTGGTCCGAACCGGGAGTGTGGATCGGGGCTCGTTTGCTGGACGACCTCCTGCGGCTGCGAGGCTTGCGTATCGCCCGCATCCTGCACCCCCAATCCGAGCTACCCGAACGCAGCCTACGGGCTGTCGTGCTTCACGTCCCAGGGCGCCTACTGTTGCGCCAATTTCTGTGATGGCGGGCCCTGAAGCGATGTCCGTGGCGGCCATCAGGGGCGCGGGCGTCGCGAGCATCCTGGCTGCGGGCACCATTGTGTGCCGGGGGATCAATCTACTGGGCGAGCTCGGGACGGGAACGACAACCGGCCCCAGCGCATGCAGCAGCATGCCGCTCGACGATGCCTGTGGCTGGCGTGCTGCAAGACCAGTCGACTATCCGAGTGAGAAGACCGAGCGCTGGTTTTCCCACGGTAGTCGCGTCCGACGCGATCCCGTATTTGCATTAGGCAACATCCACGGAGGAGCGCGTGAGTCGGGTACTTCGAACCATTGCAGTGATCATTCTTCTCGCATCGGCGGGCGCCGCCGCGTGCAGCTCGAGCTCGGGTCCGCCCTCTTGTCCGCAAGGGCTGACTTGCCCGTACTACTGGTATCCGTTCGGCGAAACGCGTCCCCCCGCCAGGCCCCCGCTGGCCTGAACTTCAGCCGCGGGTGTCGAGGGTGAGCTTGCGGAACGGGTTGGCGTCGAGGAGGTCCTGGACGTCGGCGCGGGCG
>Ga0326727_10003000_pt1 | contig 55459 bp, 55 predicted proteins | sample MB2enrmetagenome_FD_207643 | JGI IMG/M metagenome (GOLD analysis project Ga0326727, IMG submission 207643) | Lab enriched peat soil microbial communities from McLean, Ithaca, NY, United States - MB29MY | ecosystem: Environmental > Terrestrial > Soil > Wetlands > Peat | place: USA: New York...
TGACTGGGCGGCTTTGAGCAGACTTTTGCGGAACCGTTCATTCCATTTCCTAACGGTTGCATAGTTATATCCAATGGAAGTGAGGTACTCGGCGATTTCCGATTTGCCACCCATCTGGCAGCCCTGCCGATTGAAGCGTGCGATGGTCGCGTTCAGCGCAGGGAGCAACTTGAAATAGGCGTGAGCATCGAGCTTTTTTCTCAGCCGATCAAACTCTGCGAGGTTGTCGAGATTTACCTGATGCAGTTCGTCATCTGTATGTTGCGAGTAGTCCGTGACGGCAAGTATTGTCACTTCTGTGACACCTGTCACAGAAGTCGTCGGTGCGGTGATGCTCCGCTTCGTAAGCCCGGTTTCCGTCGTTCCTCCAGTGGCCTCAGAGGGAGTGCCCGCCTGACCGTCCCAATCGGCGTACGCCTCTAGCTTCCGCAAATCCGCCGCGCGAAAATTGTACTCACCCTCGCCGCGCTCGTCCGTGAAGGTGTACACACCTTCGGCAACCTCGCTGAAGATCATCAAGAGGTATGCGCCTTTGTGATCAGCTTTATCGTCCGGCAACACGTATCGCCTTCCCACCTCCAGATCAAGCTTCCGCTTGCACCCCTTCGCCAGAGAGGGCACCAGCCCGCCATTGGACACCTGTGGCATGCCTTCCTCGGTCGTATCCGACGAGCAGTTATCGGTTCCGACCTGCTCAGACGAGGCATTCTTCGCGTGACTAGCGGAGTCTGTCTGCGGTCTTTCAGGGCCGGGCTCATTCATTTCATAGGTCATTGGTGTTCGCTTTCTGTCGTACAGGCGCACTTATGGCTTCCGTGGTGAAGTGCGCCTTCGCTCCAGCCGTCCGTGAGCCTTCATGGCTCGATTGATAGCTTGGTTCGTGTTATTTCAGGTGAGGTCCCCGGCCAGCCCGATTTCAGAGTTATCGGATCGGCCTCAGACGCCCGTTGTGGTAGAAGTCTAGGAAGTGTTACCGCGGGCGCTTCGCTTTTCCCAGCCAGTCGGCCCAGTTCACCCATTCGTCTTTGTACATACGTTGTGCATTACTGGGAATATTGTCTGGACGACAAGTCTTTGCCCACTCGCGCCACTCCTTCTGGCAGCTCAGCTTAATAGACCTTACATAAGCGCGGGCTTTCCTGAACGGGAGAAACTTTTTGACAGAAGTATTCCCGGTTCCTAGCCAATCGCCCCAACTCTCCCATTCGCCTTTGTAAACAGTGTGCGGTGCGCTTGGAATATCAGTTGGACGCTCTGCCTTGCTCCATTTGCGCCACTCTTCCGCGTCCTTCAACCTTATAGACCTCACATACGCACGAGCTTTCTTGAATGGCCGGAACTTTTTTATGCGTGTCCTTCCAGTGCCCAGCCAGTCTCCCCAACTCACCCACTCGGCCTTGTACACTCCTCGCGGTGTGCTTGGAATATGACGCTGAGCCTTCTGCCATTCATGCCACTGCGCCCTGCTCTTCAGCCCGGCGGACCGCACACAGGCACGAGCTTCCGCGAACGGGAGGAATGGTGTCTTAAGCCGATTGCCGACTTCCTCAAGCGTCGTATATGCATAGCTGGATAGAAGCTCTCCGTTCTTGTGAGAAAGCGATTTCATTACCTCGAAACCTTGCAGCGGCGGAAGCTCAGCAAACTTCAGATGGCGGGGACGGTGCGTGCGCTTCTGCGCAACGGTGGCCTGAACAGATTTCACATAATCACGCGGAACCGGAATTCTGGTCTTCTTGACTTCTCCGCCGTATGTTTCGTATATGGGTTTGTGAGAGAGAGCAATTACAAAGCTCATGAGTACGTAAACATACTCCGCCATAGTCTCGGGTACGACTTTCAGGAATAGCTTTCCCTTTTCGCTAGGATGCCGCCGAACCAAGCGGGCAAACATCTGGAAAAGGACATCGATATTCAGCGAGCCCGACATATCCACAATATTGACAAGCTCAGGCATGTTGAAGCCGAGTGTCCCACGGTTGACGACAACTAGAACCATGCACTTTTGGGCCTTCTTGAACCGCTCAATCTCTTCGGATTTCTTGTCACAATCGGAAGTCGACAAGGCGACATCCACGCCAGCGGCTTCGAAATATTTTCTAACCAGATCGGCCTGTTGCTGACTCCGACATACAAACATGGTTTTATCGAGGAACCTGAGAGCATTCTTCCATTGGTTTGGCAGTCGCACTTTCCGCGCCTCGGGCGTAGCACGAGCTACTGATTTCAATAACCGCACAACTTGAGCAAGAAGACTGTCAAGGGTCTCCTTGGTCTTCTTGGAGGAGAACTGAACGCGAGATTTCAATTCTCGCTGACTGTTGTAGTCAGCGAGTGTGTAGTCGTAGGTGGACTGTGCCAGTTCTACTACCGGGGAGCAGACGCGACCGAGTTCGTACAGTTCCAGCAGCGAAATCGCGTATAGCGTGTACTGTTGTTTGATGAACTTGGAAGGACTTCCGGTAAGGAACAAAGTGAATCGAGGCTTTGAGTTCTTAATAATGTTTTGAACCATGCCGTCAGGGCGGAAATAGAAATGGTGTGCCTCATCAATAATGATGACGTCGAACTTATGCTTTTTACAGCGATGAATGGTGTGTGGCAGCCCGACGTATACCTGTGCCTTCACATCGAGGTCACCGCACGACCTCACGACGGTGTAAGTAAAATCTGGCTGCTGTTCAGTAATGTCGGCTACAAATTGCGAACGGAGAAGGACTTGCCCGTGCGTGAGGACAAGAATGCGAAGCGTCGGGTCTTTCTTTAGAAGTTTTTCGCAGATGGCGACGGACGTAATGGTCTTTCCAGCACCGCAAGCGGCTGCCAGCACTACTTTGGAGCGACCCGCGTTGAACTCGTTGAGTACCTGAGAGGCAAGTGCGGTCTGATAGGGGTAAAGTGAATCCTTCATGTAAGTTGTCCTTCCTTTGTTAAGCACGGTCTTCTCTGAGTCCGTTTTTGAGCGAGGATTCCCGTCCGCGTGGCGCAGCCTTCTGCGGAGACACTCGGCGTGGCTTACTTAACTTGTGTGTCGATACTTTGGGGTGGGCGTTACATCCCGATCACTCGTCCAGCTCGGCGAGACGCGCCACAAGGCGTTTATGCAAGTAGCTCCAACAGTTGGCACACATGCATTCTTCGGGATGGCCGTGGTGTTCCTCTGCCCTCACGCTGGGAGAACGCTTCGTGGCTGACCGGGAGCCACTCGGCTGCTGCCCATATTGCTTGCACGCGATGCACGCATTCAACATCAACGAGAGATTCTCGGAGTGGCAGTTGGCGCAGTGGTCAATCGGAGCTTTATGTGCAATTTCACTTTTCATGATCTTCCCCTTCGCGCTCTGCGCGTCGTGATTCAGTCTTTGGGCCGCTGTCTTCCCTCCGGGCAGAAAACTGCCTCGGTGGAACCTTATGGCTCGTAAATCCAAGCTGGTCTCTTTTATAGTTGCTTCCGGTGGAACTTATGTCCGCATGACGGCTGCGGCTTCCTGCAGTCGCGCAAAGTACGATCGCGCTTGCGCGGTCGCCGAGAGTCTGTACTTGAATCCGCCGTGGACTTCGAGGCGGTCGAGCAATCCCATTTTGAAGAATGTGAACAGCAGATGGCGGATGGTACTCCCGGGAAGCTCAGTCGTGTGCGCGACCGAATTGCAGTCGAACCATTGCTTGGGTGCGGCTATGAAGACTTCTATAGCCTTCACCTGCTCAGTTGATATTTTCTTTCCTGTCAAGCCACGCCTCCTCGGGTCTTGTCCTGCCTGATATCCCATAAATACCTAGGCCGCAGGAATTTTTACAGAATTTCCGAAAAATAGTTGTAAACACATGAAAATAAACAGGCACATGGTGACAGTAAAATCTGATTATGGGTACACAGATGGGTTGTCGCGACGAGCAAACAAACGCCACGTGGTTACCATGTGGGTTAATGCAATTTCTAGCTTTAATGCTGCTGAGCCGGACGAACGATGAGGGGGAGTAGAGCCTTAGACCATGGTGGAGAAAACTGCGTGCTTCATTTCTTGATGAGCGCAGCAAGGTACTTCACTAATTGCTGGCACTCCTTGCAGGTATGGACATGTCTCTCAAAGACATCCCAATTCCATCGTGCACGGCTGTTCATTTCGTAACAAAGCGGAGGCCGCTCCATTTTATTGAGAAGCACCAGCATGCCTACTGCTTCATTCTTAGTGGCGTCGTCCTTTGACCGAAACTGTCCTTTTTCCCAGCGAATCCAAGTATTCTTGGAAATGCCAAGCAAACGCGCAGCCTTCTCCTGCGATATTCCATTTTTACGCCGCAATTCCTTCAAGTCCTGCAATGCTTACACCTCTACACCTGCAGGATTGTAGACGTTTCTCCCATATTGTTGTGGTGACGAAGGTAACCATGAGCTTGGGGGGAAGGGAGCGCCCCGACACTCACCCCAAGCTCCGCCCGCAGCACCCGGCTACGGCTGCCGGGTCGAAATTAAAGTGCTCTGTACACGGACTGGACTGAATTGCCAAAAATTAACGGGTGACAATTCACTAGCAGAGTAAGGTGCATTCGGTATTACCCAAAGTCAACAGGACATTGGGTGGTCTCAGTGCAAGGTGATTTGGGGCAGGGCGATAATAACGGAGGTTCCCTCTCGGGACTGGTGGACGCTATTCTTGGAGTCGGGCGTGAGCGGAAAGCTCTTCTCGATCAACTCCGTGCTAGTTTAGAGTCCGGCAACGACACTGAGGCACTCCGATTTGCCCGACAGTATTGCGGATTGACGGACGGACGAAAGTCATGAAAAGAGTTATCGAGCTGATAAGGGTCAGCACCGAACAGCAAGCGAGGGACGACCGGGCTTCGATTCCGGCCCAGCGGGCTGTAAATCAGCGGACGTGCACACAGTACGGCCTTGAGATTACACATTCTATCCAGATTGCGGATGTTTCAGGCGCTTCCGTACTGCTTGCGCCCGAGATTCAAGAGCTAATGCGGCTCATGCAGTCCCCTGCAATTGATGGTGTCGTTGCACGCGAGTTCAGTCGCCTCATGCGTCCGGAAAATTTCGCCGATTACGCTTTGCTTCAGGTGTTCGTTGACTCGAAGTCTGTTCTCTATCTACCAGAGGGGCCGCTCGACCTCAGCAGCAAGACTGGCCGTCTAATGGGCACCATCCGCGCAGCTATCGCGGGGTTGGAGAGGACGGAGATTCTGGAGCGCATCTGGAGCGCCAAAGAAGAAAAAAGACGGAGGGGGGAGTTAGCTCAGGGCTCGATTGTGCTCCCATTCGGAGTCGGGTACGAACATGGCCGTGGTTTTTACTACAAGCCCGAGGCAGAGCGCGTACGTGAAGCCTTTCGGCAGTTCCTCGCCGGAAATCAGAGTTATTCAATCCTCGCGAAAATGGTGGGTGTCACCCCCCGTGGTATGCACCTCGTGCTGAGAAATCCTATCTGGACTGGCTGGCGAGTCATCGATAAGAAACGAGATATGTGCGGTGCTGGAAAGTATACGGGCGTCAACGGACGACAGGCTGGCCGCCGAAAGGTCGCACGTGCCCCCGAAGACGTTATTCGCATTCAAGTGATTCGAGAACCGCTGATTACGCAAGCCGATTTCGAAGCTGCCCAAAAGATCATGGATTTGAAGCAGCGGAAGCATTGGCGCACACGCCCCAACTACGAGCATCGCTTCACGTATCGCGGTTTCCTGACCTGCTCCACCTGTGGAGCGGTCATCCACACCGCCTTAGCACGACGTGACTACTACGCATGCAAGGGACGGCGCACCAACCATACGTGTACGACGAAGTACATGGGGCGGGAAAAGCTCGAAGAAATGCTGGACGGTATGTTTGCTGATCACCTGTCCAATCCCAGTTTTCTTGAGAAGTGTGTTGATAAATTGCGGGAACGCTCAACGAAGGGTCGCTCTGAGGGCGAAATCCAGAGACTAACCGCTGAGATCAACTCGCTCCGCCGCAAGCGTGAGCGCGTCATTGACGGCTTTGTCGAGGGCGTAATTGGGTCCGAAGAAAGAAATCAGCGCCTGACCACGATTGAGGGCGGAATCCGCATGGCAGAGGACGCATTGACCAGAGAGGCAGTAGATACCCGGCTGGACACAGTAAGATTGGTAGAGGCGTTTACACCACTTACCGAGTGGGCTTACTGGACTCCAGAACAGAAAAGGCTAGTGCTATCGACTCTAGTACCTGAAATCCGGGTGGCCGACTACACGGTCGAATCGCTCGGACTCAGCCCTTCTATCTTCAGCAATGAGAATACCCACTCGGACAGGGGTTCATCGCCGCCGCCAGCATAAAGCGCGCGGGAAACGTCAGCGACATCGCGGCGCGGGCAATCGAGACCGTTCCATCTTCCAGCGGCTGCCGCATCACCTCCAGCACGTTGCGCGGGAACTCCGGCAGCTCATCGAGAAAGAGCACGCCGTTGTGCGCCAGCGAGACCTCTCCGGGACGCGGCACGGCGCCCCCGCCGATCAGTCCCGCGTCGCTGATGGTGTGGTGCGGCGAGCGAAAGGGGCGCACGCCCACCAGCCCATTGACCGCGTCCAGTACTCCGGCCACGCTGTGAATCTTGGTTGTCTCCAGCGCTTCTTCAAAGGTCAGCGGAGGCAGAATCGTCGGCATCCGTTTGGTCAGCATCGTCTTGCCGCCGCCCGGAGGTCCGATCATCAGGATGTTGTGTCCGCCCGCGCAAGCCACTTCCATGGCGCGTTTGGCCGTGTGCTGGCCGCGCACATCCTTGAAGTCCACCGGAAAATGTTCGACCTGTTCGAGCAGCGCCTGGCTGTCCACCAGCAGGGGCGCGGGACCTTCTCCGGTATTGATGAAGCGCACCACGTCGAGCAGGCTCTTCATCGGGTACACCTTTACACCCTCGACCACGGCGGCCTCGCGTGCATTTTGCTCCGGCACCAGCAGATTCGGAATCTTGCGCCCCCGTGCGGCCACCGCAATCGGCAGCGCACCACGTACGGGACGCAGTCCGCCGTCGAGCGAGAGTTCGCCGACAATCACATACTCGCCGAGATCCTGCTTCCGCAGTCCGCCGTAGGCGCCCAGAATTCCCAAGGCCATGGGCAGGTCGAAGCCCGAGCCTTCTTTCTTCAAGTCCGCCGGAGCCAGGTTGATGGTGATGTGGGTGGGAGGAATATCGTAGCCGCAATTTTTCAGGGCGGCGCGAATGCGCTCGCGGCTTTCGCGCACCGCCGTGTCCGGCAGACCGACGGTGGTGAAGTGGTCCTCGTTCATCTTGACGCCGGAGACATCCACTTCCACGTCGATCAGGTTGGCATCGATGCCATACACGGCTGCGCTCAGGGTCTTGAAAAGCATAGAAATGCCACCCTCGTGCGAGCCGTAACCAACTTGCTCGCGAGTCGTTAAGCTTTTAGGAATGCGTTGGTAATTCTACGGCATGTTCTCACCTGCTGCACCAACTCTCAACGATTGACCTTTTGGTCATTCGTTGCGGAGGGAGTAGTTCTCGCGAAGGCAATGGTTTGCGGGAGCTCGCATGGATTGCTCAGTTCGCCACTTCCGGGCCACCTGGGATTAACCATTCCGGCAATCGTTCGGCAGGGACTGACCATCAGCGCCAGCCACCTTCTCGGGAGCGAGCGTCTGCCGCCGCAGATGTTCTAGGGCCCAATTGCAACGGGATCCTCGTCGCAAACTTGAGCTGACTTTGCTAAACTTGATACAGACCTATACCCAGAGCGGGCGTACAAACCGCATCGCAGATTAAGCTGCTGCATCTAAATGACATGACCGCTTCTGGAGAAACCGGAGCGGTGAGGTACATGCAATGGCCACCATTGGCAGACGTGAGCAAGAAATTCTAACGGCAATCGTCGAGACCTACATCTCGACCGGTGAGCCGGTTGGCTCGCGCACACTGGCACGGCACAACAGCGAAGGACTGAGCGCGGCAACCATTCGCAATGTCATGGCGGATCTGGCCGAAGCCGGATTGCTGGCACAGCCGCACACCTCGTCCGGACGCGTGCCCTCGGTGGAGGGTTATCGCTATTACGCCGAGAAGCTCTCCGATCACGTGAGCCTGAAGCCGGATGACGAACATACCATTCAGCGCTACTTCCAGGGCGTAAACGAAGTTCAGGATTTCATGGAGCGCACCTCGCACGTGCTCTCGCTCATCTCCTCAGGAGTGGGTGTCGCGGTCACCTCGGCAGGTCCGCGCACGGCATTGGAGCACGTTCACTTTCAGCGGCTGGCGGAGCAACGGATACTGGCCATCGTGGTTACGCAGAGTGGCGTAGTTCGTGACCGCGTGCTGCGCCTTCCGCACGAGATGAGTCAAACCGAGCTCGACTTGGCGGCACGCTACATCAATGATAATTTCCGCGGTTGGATGATCGAAGACGTACGCCGCGAGTTGGAACGGCGCATCGAACAAGAACGCAGCGAGTACGACCGCTTGATGCGCTCGGTCGCTCAGCTTTACCAGAGCGGCGCGCTCGCTACGAAGGAAGATGCCGCGGAAGTATTCGTAGAAGGCACGGCCAACCTGGTGCGCCGCGAGAATGACACCGAGCGTCTGCGCCAATTGCTGAAGACGCTGGAGGAGAAAACCCGCATCGTCGAGTTGCTCTCCTCCTATGTGGATACGCGCCAGGAGGCAGTGCGCGTGATCATTGGCCTGGACGAGACTATGCCGGATCTGAGCAGCTTTGTGCTCATCGGTGCTCCTGCCCGCAGCGGGCAGGAAATACTGGGGCGCCTGGCTGTCATCGGACCGACGCGAATGGATTATCAGCACACCATCACAGCCGTGTCCTACATCGCGCGGCTTTTCGACAAGCTATTAAATGACTCGGAATAAACACAACATCATGGCAAAAGAAGAAATACAGGATACTCCGGTGGACGTGGAGCGCGAGCTTCCGCCGGCCGATGGAAGCGAAGATACTAGTAGCGCGCCGCCCTCCGACGTTGAGAAGTTAAAATCGGAGAACGCGCTTTATCTCGACCGCCTGGCACGGCTGCAGGCGGAGTTTGAAAACTTCCGTAAACGCAGTCAGCGCGAGCAGCAGGAGTTCCGGGAGTACGCGCTGGCCGATACTCTGAAGCAGTTGCTGCCGATCCTGGACAGTCTGGATCGAGCGGCGAAGACGGAAGGCGTATCCAGCGAGGATCTGCGCTCGGGAGTAGAGCTGATTGACCGCCAGTTCCACGATGTGCTGTCGCGGCTTGGCGTGGAACCGATTTCAGCACAGGGACAGCCCTTCGATCCCAACCTGCATCAGGCCATCCAGACGGTGGAGACCAGCGAGGTACCGGACAATCACGTGATTGATGAACTACAACGCGGCTACCGCCTTCGCGACCGCGTACTGCGCGCCGCCATGGTTCGCGTAGCTCAGAACGGGAACAAATAATTTGGAGCGGCGCACCATGCGCCACGGAGGACGACCGCCCCGGCGGTCTTTTTGAACACTGGCTACTAACGTCAAACGCGATTATTACGAAATCCTCGGCGTTCCCCGCACCGCGGCGGACAGCGAGATCAAGAGCGCCTATCGCAAACTTGCGATGCAGTATCACCCGGACCGCAACCCAGGGGATGACGAATCGGAAGAACGCTTCAAGGAGTGCAGCGAAGCTTACGCTGTGCTTAGCGATCAGCAGAAGCGGGCTACCTATGATCGCTTTGGCCATGACGCCTTTACCAGTGGCGGCGGGCAAGGGCAGAGTGGTTTCCAGCAGGTGGACCTCAGCGACCTGTTCGGGGAGATGTTCGGCTTCGGCGACCTGTTCGGCAACGCCGGAGGACGGGGACGGCGCTCCCGGGCGCAGCGTGGCGCCGACATCCGCGAAGACCTCACCATTACATTTGAAAATGCGGCATTCGGCGTGGAGAAGGACGTCACCATCCGTCGCCGCGAGTTGTGTGACACCTGCAAAGGCACCGGCACGGCGAGCGGCAAAGCCCCCAGCCAGTGCCGCCAATGCAATGGCCACGGGCAGGTGCGCTATCAGCAGGGATTCTTCAGCGTGGCCCGCACCTGTCCGGTTTGCCAAGGTACAGGCACGTTGATCGAAAATCCGTGTGCCGCATGCAGGGGACAGCGGGTGGTGAATCGCCCACACACGCTGCAGGTGAAGGTGCCCCCGGGCGTAGAGGATGGAACCCGCATTCTGTACAGCGGGCACGGCGACACCGGAATCGGTGGCGGCCCCGCAGGCGACATCTACGTGGTGTTGCATGTGACCGACCATCCGTTCTTTGAGCGCGACGGCAAGGACCTGCATTGCGCGATTCCTATCTCCTTCACCCAGGCTGCTCTCGGCGCCAAGGTTACGATTCCAACTCTGGAGGGCGAGGCGACGCTGGATATTCCCGAGGGCACGCAGAGTGGAACCAGCTTCCGCGTACGCAAGAGGGGTATGCCGGTGCTCAACAGTAGCGCGCGCGGCGACTTATATGTCGAGGTGAAGGTCGCCACTCCGGAGAAGCTCACGCGGCAGCAGCGCGAATTGCTGGAGCAACTGGCGCAGACACTTGGGCAGGACAACAATCCTCACAAACGCAGCCTGCTCAACAAAGTGAAGGATATGTTCAGCTAACAGCTGCAATTGGCTCAGTTAAAAGGCGCGGAGTTTGCTCCGCGCTTTTTCTTGTTCAGTATCCCGCGCGATAGCAACCTTTGAAAGCTTCCGCGGCTTGCTTTAGGCTGGAAGCATGACCCGCCGCCGCTGGATTGCCGACGAATTCTCCGACCATCACGCTTCCCTGCTGGGACAAAACGCCGCGCACCTGGCGCGGGTGCTGCGGGCGCGCGTGGGGCAGGAGTACGACGTGGTCTGCGGCGAAGTGGTGCGCCGGGGTACCGTCGCATCGGTCTCGGAAGAGCGCGTGGAGTTTGCCTTGGGTGAGACGGTGCTCGAAGGCAGCGAGCGCGAGATCGTGCTGGTGGCGGCGATCTACAAGTTCGACCGGCTGGAGTGGGCGATTGAGAAATGCACCGAGCTGGGAGTTACGCGAATCATTCCGGTGATTGCGCGGAGAACCGACCCACACTTGGCAGTGGCGGCAGCGAAGCGCGTGGAGCGATGGCGGCGCATCGCGCATGAGGCGGCGCAGCAGTCGCGCCGACTGCGTACGCCTCAGATCGACGACGCGGTGAAGCTGCAGTCCGCGCTGTCGCTCGAAGCTCCAATCCGCCTGCTGCTCAATGAAAATGAGCGCGGTGAAAATTTACGCGATGCATTGGCCTGGCCAACTGGAGAAGCGGCCACGCCGATTGCTTTTGCGGTAGGACCAGAGGGCGGATGGACCGGGGAGGAGTTGTCGCAGTTCGGCGCCGCGGGATGGCACAGCGTAACCCTGGGCTCCACAATCTTGCGTGCGGAGACTGCGGCGATTGCCGCCCTGGCGGCCGTGGCAGCGATCCTCGATTGACCGGCATGATCGGTTTTATCCGCACAAACACTAAGGGGAACGCTTCCGCGCTCCCCTCTCGTGTAGCCTGTTTCCGTAGGTTGTTACTTCTTCTTTGCGACTTTCTTCGCCGCCTTCTTTACGGCCTTCTTCGCAGCTTTCTTGGTTGCCATGACTATTCTCCCTTTGAACAATCTTGGATGTAATTACAACGTAAACGTTGCAATTGAATAGTTGTATATGTTGATTACAAAAGCATGTCAAGCAAAAAAACGAAAATGCGAGCGTATCTTACACACTCGCGTCTGAATTTTCGTCAATGCAGGGTCTAACGCAACGCTCGCAACAGCAATCCAGAGATTGTGTCTTGCAGAGTATGCGCCATCATCGCCGGCCGCAGACTCTTTCGCAGCAAGCTCATGGTTCCAAAGACAGCCCCGAGCAGAGCAATCAACACCATGCGCTGCGGCCCCTCGTATCCGTGTCCGAGACCGAAAAGGATGCTGACCACGATCAGCGCGAGCCATCGGCTGCGGAGCAATCGCGTAAACTGCTTCTGAAAATAACCACGGAAGAGCACCTCCTCGCAGAAGCCCGCAGTGGCACTGAGGCAGACCCACAAGAAGACCTCAAGCCCGCTCTGCGGCGCGAGGAATCCAATCTGCTTGCGAGCGCTTTCGAAACTGCCGGAATGGTCCATGCCCATGGCCACGGCAGCCATGGCAATCACCGTGATCGCGCCCATCCATGTACCTGCCGCGAGAGCAAGGTCGAGGAGAAAATCTTCAACGCTCTTCCATCGGCCGCCAATCAGCTCGCGCAGACTAAGGCCGGCACGGCGCACCCCCCACCAGATATACGCCGTGAAGAGCCACTCGTAGACCATCGTCGCGATATAGATGCGTACCTGGACATGACCGGAGTGCTCGCCGTGAGCGCTCTTGGTGTTCAGCAGGCTGAAGCCGCCGAGCACCAGCACCAGCAGGACAGTGTGCCAATAGGGAATGATGTGGGAGGGATTCCCCTCTGGCTGCGTCTCATTGAGCGCACTGCCGGGCGTGGTGCTCTCCATTCCTCTCCTTACGCATTTGAGCCGGAACTAGTCGATGCTGAGAAGGCTGCCGCCGCCGCTACGCTTCAATTCTTCCACGCGGGCCAGAACCTTGCGCGCAAAAGCGAAAAGACTCTTGGCGTTATTCGCCTGATCACCGGCCAAGACCACAGGATGACCGGAATCTCCACCCTCACGAATCGCCGGATCGAGTTCGATGCTGCCGAGGAACGGCACGTTGAACTGCTTGGCCGTGCGCTCACCGCCGCCGGAGGAGAAAACATCGATCTCATGATTGCAGTGTGGGCAGACGAGGTAACTCATGTTCTCGACGATGCCGAGGATTTCGACGCGCACCTGGCTGAACATCTCGATAGCCTTACGCGCATCCTGCAGCGAAACATCAGAAGGCGTAGTGACGACAATCGCACCGGTCAGCGGCACCGTCTGGGTAAGCGATATTGCGATGTCGCCGGTGCCGGGAGGCAGATCGATGATGAGATAGTCGAGCTCTCCCCAGGCCACTTGCCCCAGGAACTGCTTGATGACCCCGTGCAGCATGGGACCGCGCCACACCAGCGGCTTGTCTCCGGGATTCAGGTAGCCGACGGAGATCACGCGAACGCCGAAGCGCTCGGCGGGAACAATCATGTTGTCTTTGGTCAACTCAGGTTCGCCGCTCGCGCCCAGCATCAGCGGGACGTTGGGCCCATAGATGTCGGCATCGAGCAGTCCGACCTTGTAGCCAAGACGGGCGATGGCGAGCGCTAGATTAACCGAGAGCGTGGTTTTGCCGACTCCGCCCTTACCGGAACCGACTGCAATGATGGAGCTAACACCGGGAATTGTCTGCGGTCCCTCGGGTTCCTGGCCGCTTGAGTGTGCATGCATGTGCAAGACTGTCATCCTTACGAACAATGATGTTTGTAACTTTTGATTATACGGGAAGCCTTGAAGAGAAAAGGCACAGAGTAATTGCGGCTCTGCAATAGAATGGCACCGGCGGGAGAGATCATGGCGAAGAAAGTAGTTGCGATCGTCGGCAGCTATCGGAAGGGCGGCACGGTGGATGGAGCGGTGGATGCAGTGCTGGCCGGCGCACGCGAGCGCGGGGCAGAGACAAGCAAAATTTTCCTCCTCGATCAGCACATCGAATACTGTCGCAATTGTCGCGCCTGCACCCAGACGGAGGGCGAGGCGCGCGGGGAATGTGCAATTCACGACGACATGGCGGCGATCCTCGATGAGATCGACCGCGCGGACGCCCTGATACTGGGCTCGCCAGTGAATTTCTACAACGTGACCGCAGTGTTTCGTACCTTCCTGGAACGGCTGCTGGGCTGCGCTTACTGGCCATGGGGACAATGGAGTCCCAAGCCACGCTCGGAGAAGCTGCCACGCAAGGCGGTGCTCATCTCGTCGTCAGCAGCTCCGGGAATTTTCCTGCCGTTCGCCACGGGAGTCCCGAAGGCGCTGCGGGTTGCGGCCAACTGTCTGGGCGCGCGACCGGTGGCGAAGCTCTGGATCGGATTGGTGGCGCAGAGCGCACAGCCAAAGCTATCCGAGCGCGTGCTGCGACGAGCGCACAGGATCGGAGCGGAGTTGTAGATCCGGACCCTTGCCACGAACACAAAGCGCCCAATCGAAGCCGGGCGCTTTGCCTTGCAGAAGATAAGCTACAGACTGCTCATGTTGGCGAGGAAATCGCCATTGGCGCGGGTTTTGCTCAGCTTGTCGATGAGCAACTCCATGGCTTCAACGGGTGAGAGCGGATTGAGAACGCGGCGCAGGACCCAGATGCGCTGCAGGTCGTCCTTGCCCTGGAGCAGTTCCTCTTTGCGGGTGCCCGAGCGCTGAATATCAATTGCCGGGAAGACTCGCTTGTCGCTGAGCTTGCGGTCGAGGATGACTTCCATGTTGCCGGTGCCCTTGAACTCTTCAAAGATCACATCGTCCATGCGGCTGCCGGTTTCGACCAGGGCAGTGGCGATGATGGTCAGCGAGCCACCCTCTTCAATATTGCGGGCGGCACCAAAGAAGCGCTTGGGGCGTTGCAGGGCGTTGGAGTCAACGCCGCCGGAGAGCACCTTGCCGGAGGGCGGAACGATGGTGTTGTAGGCACGCGCCAGACGGGTAATGGAATCCAGCAGAATTACAACGTCGCGTTTGTGTTCGACCAGGCGCTTGGCCTTTTCGATCACCATTTCCGCGACCTGTACGTGACGTGCGGCCGGCTCGTCGAAGGTCGAGCTGATGACCTCGCCCTTCACCGAACGCTGCATGTCCGTGACTTCTTCCGGACGCTCGTCGATGAGCAGGACGATCAGCACGACTTCCGGATGGTTGGCCGTGATGGAGTTGGCGATGTTCTGCAACAGCATGGTTTTGCCGGTGCGGGGCGGAGCGACAATGAGACCGCGCTGGCCCTTGCCGATCGGAATCAGCATGTCCATGACGCGAGCGCTCATGTTGTCACGCACGGTTTCCAGCTTGAGGCGCTCCTGAGGATAGAGCGGCGTCAGATTATCGAAGAGAATTTTGTTGCGGGCCTCGTCGGGTGACTCGAAGTTTACGGCCTCGATCTTGACCAGCGCAAAGTACTTTTCTCCCTCATGGGGAGGACGTACCTGGCCGCTGACGGTGTCACCGGTCTTCAGGTCGAACTTGCGGATCTGCGAGGGCGAGACATAAATGTCGTCGGGGCCGGGAAGGTAGTTGTAATCCGGAGAACGAAGGAAGCCGTAGCCGTCGGGGAGAATCTCCAGAACGCCTTCAGCGAAGATGTGGCCTTCTTTTTCGCTCTGCGCCTGCAGGATTTTGAAGATAAGGTCCTGCTTGCGCAGGCCGCTCGCACCGGGGAGGTCGAGTTCGCGAGCGATCTTGGTCAGCTCGGTGATGTTTTTTTCTTTGAGTTCAGCGATCGTCATGTCCACCTACGGAAAGTTTTATCGAGAGGAAGGAATCAGGTGCGCCGCGAAGCGCCGGGAAAGTGGTTACGGTTGACCCTGGCTCTGCTAACAAGCAACCATTTGGATGGGAAGCCGGCCTGGAGCCCTTGGTGGCCGGGTGGGTGGTTCACGGCTGATGTTGCGAACTGCCTGTTGACTTGCGTTAAGTTTGAGGCTGATCCCTTGCAGCTGCCGCTAATGCGGCACGCCGCAAGGTGAAAATCTGAAATTCAGCCGCTAAGCCGCACGACGCTGAGCGTCTTTCGCATTCACCGGGTCGGCCATTACGTTGGCGCGCTCATTGTCGGAGATGCGGTTCAGAACATCATTCGTCGTGTCCTGAATGCGGGTATTCGGTTTGTGGAACTTACGGGTTGCCTTGGAAGCAATCTGGCAGAGCATATAACGATTCTGTAACGTATGTAAAGCTTCAAAGACTTTATCTGAACGCATCACTTCTCCTTTTGCATCAGCCTTGCCGGAACTCAACATCGTTCCAGAATCAACGCGGCTGGCTGTAATTCCTTACCGGCTTCGCTCGCCCACTTGTAAATAGATGCGAAGTTATTGCCTTACGACGCTCAATCTGGACGGAACAACGTCCTCCACCCGAGTCGATTGAGCCAACAGTCCCGCTCCATACGTCTCTGGGACGCGACAAGGGAACGACCTCCCGATAACAACGGTTTTTGATCGGAGAACCGTGCCATTGTCCATGGCCTGAGATGACAGTTGAAATGCTATTCCCAACTGCGGTGCCGCTGACAATTTGTACATTAAAACTTTGTGGAGTTAAGGTCAACATTCTTTTTGCTAAGCTTTCTTAACATAACCTATTGATTCTTATGGAATCATAAGGTCCAGCCGACAGAGCCTCAGGCCGCTGGCCTTTCGTAACCTGCGCTCAGAATACGACGATTACAAGACAGCAGAGCCCTCGTCGTCGATGGTTTCTGCATGATTTCCAAAGGAGGAGATCCGACACGGCTCAGGACGGCGGCTACACCCAACCGAACGCTCGTAGGCCTCGCATAGCGCAGAAAAGCAATGACCTATGTTAACACTTCACGGCCACGCCGCGCTACTGGCGAGCGTGGGAAGGATCGGCGGCGCGCGCCGTATTGACGTCAAGGTGCAACCGCAGCTCCCCGCCTGTGCCCGGCGCATAGCAGTTATGGTCGGCGTTGTAGCTGGCGGCGCAGGCGGCGGCAAACTGCGGACGGAGCGGTGATTGCGCGAATTGCCAGACCTCGGCAAAGGGGACGCCACTGGCCTCGGGGGGCGGTGCCGGCTTAGTAAACGCGCAGCCGGGTGACGGCGGGCAGGCATCATTGGCAACCCAGAAAACCAGTTGCCGCCCCTGGGCGGAGTCATACAGGTCACGCGCGGTACTGATGCTGCCGCCATCCTGCTCGGCAACCTCGATACCCGAGCAATAGATTCCGGGGCGAAAGCCAGCCTGCCGCACCGCATCGGCCCAGGCGAAGACGTATTGCTTCTGCTCGGCTAACATCCGCCCACCCTCCTCCTGATCGAGAAAGATCACGGTTCCCCGGCGGAATCCCTCAACTTTTGCGGCCGCGGCGGCCGCCGCGCCATCGGACGCACCGGAATTGGCCGCCGATGTCAGTTCGGCGTAGGCGCGGCCGTTGAAGAGCACCAGAAAGCCAAAGCCCGCGCGCTCAACCGTGGCTCTCTTCCCGTGCCAACTGTTGGCGCTCTCGCCGGGCGGGTTGTTCAGCCAGTAGCCGGTAAAGGCGAAGGTTTTGCGCAGCGCAGGCAGGTTCTCGTCGCCTGGATAGTCATTGCGGTCGAATCCCAGATGGGTCGCGGGCTGCTGAGAGCTCCGAAAGGTGCGGGCGGAGATCAGCGCAGCCAGAATCGATGAAAACGCCACGGTCACCAGCAGCAGAACCGTGCTGTGCTTCTTCATCTTTCCAGTGTAAGGCTGGCGGAGCGAGCGGTCTCCGACTATTCACAACATCTTCACGCGGCGTTTACGGCGACTTATTCCAAAGATGCTGAAATCGAGTTCTGTTCCGACCCTTGTCCGCGCGGCTCTGCTGTTTCGGGAAACCGCATACCTTCCAAATCCTGCACACCATCCGGCGTGCGAATGGAGAAACACAAAATGAGTCGAACTTTAAGATCGACACTTCTGTCTCTGCTTTGCTTTTGTCTACTTGGTACATTTGCGTTTGCTCAATCGGGCAAGGGATCTCTCAGCGGGCAGGTTGAGGATAAGGCAAACGCCGTCCTCCAAGGTGCACAGGTCGAGCTCTTGCCGAGTGCCGGCACCGTGACCACAAACGCACTGGGCGAATTCACGATCACCAACCTCAAGCCCGGCACCTATACGGTAATGATCTCCTACGTGGGATTCGAACCGTTTACGCAAGACGTGACGATCACCGCCGGAAAGACCACACGATTGAAAGCCGTGATCGAGGTTCAGGGGAAGAACGAAGAGGTCACCGTGCTCTCCGAGCGCCAGAGCGGCGAAGCCGAGGCCATCAACCGCACTCGCGCCGCAGAGAATATTCTGCAGGTGCTGCCTGCGGAAGTCATCACGAGCCTTCCCAATGCGAACATCGCCGACGCCCTGGGCCGCATGCCCAGCGTCACCCTTGAGCGCGACGAAGGCGAAGGCAAGTACGTGCAGATTCGCGGCACTGAGCCGCGCCTGACCAACGTCATGGTGGATGGCATTACCATCCCTTCGCCGGAAACCGGCGTGCGTCAGATCAAGTTGGACACTATAGCCAGCGACTTGGTGGAGTCGATCGAAGTCAATAAGACGCTGCAGGCCAACATCGACGCCGACGGTATCGGCGGTTCGGTGAATCTGCGCACCAAGACGGCAACCGAAGCTCCGACCCTGGCTCTTTACGGATTGGGCGGCTACACGCCCATCCTGGAGAATGGCCGCGGAGTGATGCAGGCCGGAGGCACGCTGGGCCAGCGCTTTGGCTCGCAGAAGAAGCTTGGCATTTTGTTTGGCGGCACCTACGACTACAATGGCCGCGGCATTAACGACATTGAGCCCAACCCGACTACCTACGCCAGCGGATACCCCGCCTACAGCGCGACCCCGCACTACGACAGCATGGATCTGCGCGACTACGTCTATAACCGCACCCGCTATGGCATGGCCGGCAGCCTGGACTATAAGTTAGGCGAAGGCTCAGGCCTCTATCTGCGCGGGCTCTACTCCACCTTCCGCAACTGGGGAAACAAGTGGACCTTCACCCTGCAGGACAACAACGACCCCAGCGGCTACAGCACAGGAGCACCGAAGTTCAGCCAGGATTGGCGGCGTCCGAATATGGCGATCGGCAACCTGGTAGCGGGCGGCAAGCATGTGTTTTCCAGCTCATGGCTGGCGTGGGACGTCTCCGCAGGCCGTTCGCGCTCGTTGGGCGGCGGCTCCGGCAATGGCGATGCCAAGTACAAATGGTCGAAAAGCGCCGACCAGAATATTCCCTGCTACAACGACCAGAGCGTAGCCACAAGCGTCAATCGCCCCGGCTGGAGCGCGGGTTGCTTTGGAAGCGGTGCCGACAACGCGATGGATGCCAACAACTACATTCTTTCGGAGTTTAATCTTCCGGGCCAAGGCATCAGCGCCCAACTGAATTTGCAGGCTTCTGCTTCCTATGCCAAGAACTATCACTGGGGTTCGCACTTTGGAACCTTTGAGTTCGGCGGCAAGATTCGTAATGCACACAAATTCGACAACAGCTACGATATGGCGCTGAATCTGCAGAACAATGAGCCGGTTGCCAACCATCCCGAGTGGGCCAGCAGCTTCAGCGACCCCAGCTACTACGACGGAACCTACAAGTTCGGCACCAACCTGCCGGACTACAGCAAGGTGCGCACGTGGGCGCTGGCTCAGGGCGTTAGCGTCATCAATCCGGCGAGCCCAACTGGCCTCCCCATTGGATGGTGCTCGACGGCCCCGAACACCTGCTCCCCTGACGGCGTCGGCCTCAATTCCCCTGGCAATACACTCAATTCCGTCAACTACGATTTAGTGGAACGCGTCTCAGCCGGTTATCTAATGAACACGATTGACCTGAACAGCCGCATGCGGCTGGTAGCAGGTCTCCGTTTCGAAAACACGTACCTGAACACCCTGAGCTACGGTACTGACCCGACCTCTGGAAATCTGATTCCGACCACGATCAACAATTCTTATCTTGACGTTCTGCCGAGCGCCTCTCTGCGCATCGGACTCGACAAAGACTCAAATCTGCGACTGGTGTACGGTCGCGGACTTGGTCGTCCCGACCCGGAGATGGTGACCGCGGCCCTGGCAGACACGGGAAGTACTTTAGGCGGGGCGGAGATTTACACGATCGGCAATACGAAGCTGAAGGCGGAATACTCCGACAACTTCGACGTGCTCTATGAGCGTTATTTGAAGCCCATCGGCATGATCCAGGCCGGCTACTTCTACAAATGGATCACCGACCCGCTGATCCAGGTGGAGTACCCAGTCACCAATGTCCCCAGCACATCGCCGCTTTATGGCGGACTGTACCAGCAGTGGCAGAACGCTGCGAACGCGCACGTGCAGGGGATCGAGATAGGCTTCCAGCAACATCTTTCCTATCTGCCTGGACCGATGCACTTCCTGGGACTCTCGGCCAACTACAGCTACACCCAGTCCCAACTGGGCGGCTTTGCGGATCCGATCACCGGTTTTGCCTATCGTACGGACAAACCGGCGATGCTCCGCCAGGCTCCGAACACGTGGAACATCAGTCCGACATTCGATACCAAGAAATTCTCGATGCGTGTCGGCATGACCTTCAACGATAAGATGATCTACGCCTATCAGTGGATTAGTGGTTCCGATCCGCTGGTGGGCATCAAGGGACCGGCTGGCGACAACTACCTGTACTCGCACTACCAGCTCGACATCCAGGGCTCTTACAAACTGCCCTACGGTCTGCAGGTATATGCGTACGGACTAAACCTGAACAACGAAGTATTCGGCTTCTACAACGGCAGTCCGCAGTACGTTGCGCAGCGTGAATACTACAAACCGACCTACGCAGGCGGAGTTCGCTACACGCTGACCCGCGAGCGGTAAACGAAGTTTCCGGAGCTGGGCAAACCATCCCAGGCACTGGTAAAAAGCGGCAGAGTCATGGCTCTGCCGCTTTTTTATGCATCCTTTCACCGATTTTCTGCATCGCACCGAGGTTTGTGCAAGGTGGAGAAGCCCCAATAATCACAAGGGTTGCGAGCCGTTCATCACCGTTTTACACCCGCATTTCCACATTCATGTTGAAAATCTTGCCCAAATGGGGTTCTTCTCTGCTTGACATCGAAGCCAAGTAGCGCTCCGGAAGCGCAAGCTGCGCATCAGGTAATAGTTCTGTCACAAACCCGTACAGCGTCGGCAAACTGGGTACGCCCATTGCGACCGGCAGGCTAATCCGTTTAAACTTCGGAACATCGACCCTTTGCAACCTGCCGGATCGAAGCATCAAAGCCTGTCCAGATCCGCGTGCGCGGATGGCCGGTATGGCGGCTGGCATGCACGCCGAGGGTTGTGCCGGGGAATTTCGCGGCGAACTTAGGAGACGCTTTTTGCTGTACCTCCACGCTCTTGGACATTTTCATCCCGAAACAATTCTCGACAACCACTTTCTCTCATCTCTGGACATCGGGGTGGACGTGAAATGGATAGAGGATCGGGTCGGAATTATTGAGCGGCGCACCACGCTGCCGCTGGAATATCTGCGCCAGACGCGCAACCGGGATCCTCGCGCCGCCGCTGAAGCAGCCCACACCACGTCAACCCAAATGTCAGTGCGCGCCGCTGAAATGGCGCTGGAACGTGCCGGATTCGGTGCCTCCGAGCTAGGCATGGTTATCTCCGGTGGCTGCTCGCCGGAGATGCAGATTCCCGCCGACTCCAGCCGCATTGCCAATGCGCTGGGCATTGCTGCAACCTGCTTCGATTTGCAATCGGCGTGCTCCAGCTTCGCTTCGCAGATTCACTTCCTGAACCAGATGCGGCCCGAGGCGCTGCCCGACTATGTGCTGGTGGTGAACAGCGAGACCTTCACGCGCACCATCGACTACAGCGACCGTCGCCAAGCCGTGCTCTTTGGCGATGCGGCAACCGCCGCGATTGTCTCGGCGCGGGTGCCTTCAGACTCGGTGATCTCTGAGACGAGTTTCGGCTCCGACCCATCGGGACAGCACCAGATCACGATTCCCACCGGTGGTCACTTCGCTCAGGAAGGCCATGCGGTACAGGTTTTCGCCATCCGCACAACCACAGACATTGTGAAGAGGTTGCAGGCTTCGGTGCCGCCCTCGGAGAGCCGGAGGCAGGTGTTCATTGGCCACCAGGCAAACCTGCGCATGTTGGAAAGCGTCTGCAAACGCACGAATATTGCGATGGAAGATCACTATGCCAACGTTGCGTACTTTGGCAATTGCGGCGCAGCAGGCGCCCCGTGTGTGCTCTCGCAAAAATGGGATGAGTTGCGCAATTGCGTGATCCACATGGCCGTGGTGGGATCGGGGCTGGCGTGGGGCGGAATGCGGATCTCGCGCAACTAGTGCACTTTCAGGATTGGTGTGTCCGTCATTATCATCGCCGGGAAAAACGCCCGGCTGCTTTGCCGGATACACCTTCCGCGATTCCGGTCTGATGGTGTTCCCCACTCGACCGTACGCAACCGAAATGAAGAAAAAGCCCCGCGGGTATCTGTCCTTGGGGCTATCTTTTTGCGGTACGTTGTTTCGGTCTGGCGACGAGAAGAGTGTGCCAGAGCGGCTACGCCTTGGGCGTTACCGGCTCGCCGACCGGAGTCGTAGGCAGCGCCTGTGCCTGCTTGCGTAATTCTTCGAAGAGAATCGTGCTCAGATAGCGCTCGCCAAAGCTGGGTATGATTGCGACGATCAGCTTGCCGGCATTCTCCGGGCGCTGGGCTACTTTCACAGCGGCATACACGGCGGCGCCGGCAGAGATTCCGACCAGCAGACCTTCCTCCTTAGGCAGGCGGCGCGCGTAGGCGAGCGCATCATCGTTTGAGACCTGGATGACTTCGTCGATCAACCTGGTGTCCAGCACGGCGGGGACAAAGCCAGCGCCGATTCCCTGGATTTTGTGCGGTCCCGGCTTGCCTCCGGAGAGCACCGGGCTGTCGGTCGGCTCGACCGCAATCGCCCTGAAACCAGGTTTCTTCGGCTTGATGTAGCGGGCAATGCCGGTCAGCGTGCCCCCCGTGCCGACGCCGGAGATCAGGATGTCCACCTTGCCCTCGGTGTCGTTCCAGATCTCAGGACCGGTGGTTTCAAAGTGAATTTGGGGATTGGCAGGATTGCTGAACTGTTGGGGGATGAAGCCGTTCGGTGTGGCAGCGAGAATCTCCTCGGCCTTTGCGATCGCGCCGTTCATCCCGCTAGGGCCCGGGGTTAGCACGATTTTGGCGCCGAATGCCAGCAGCAGTACGCGGCGTTCCAGGCTCATCGTGTCCGGCATGGTGAGAATCAATTCGTATCCTTTGACCGCCGCGACGAAAGCAAGCGCGATTCCGGTATTGCCACTGGTCGGCTCAATCAATACGGTTTTGCCGGGATGAATCTTGCCCTCGCGTTCGGCTGCCTCAATCAGTGCAACGCCAATGCGGTCCTTGACGCTAGCCAGCGGATTCTGGCTCTCCAGTTTGACGGCCACTCGCGCCGGGGCGCCCTTGGTGATTTTGTTGAGGTACAGGAGCGGCGTTTTTCCAATCAACTCGGTGATGCTGTTTGCAATTGCCATCTCATCTCCATCCGGCTCGCGATCGGCGGCCTGCTAAAGGTTCACTGCACCTGGAAGCAATCCACTTGGATGCCGCCAGTCAGGAAATGCGTAGAACAATCATGCTTTCCGATGCGCGCCGCCTGCTTCCGGCGCAAGAAAAAACCCACCACCAATCCTGGCGGTGGGTTCGTGAAATTGCCTCGAATAAAAATTCTATTCCACGATCTCATTTTCGCCAGAGGGCCGCTCCCCACAACAACAGCAGATGGAAATGCGACACAGCCGACAATCAAGGATCATGATGGCTTTGTTTATAGTCCGTTCCAATTGCGAGAGTCAACCCAGATCAGCGTACGAGTGGGCGCAACAAAACCCCACCCTCTTCGAAGAAAGATGCGAAGGAAGGTGTGGGTCTCTGACAATTCAGTTCTTGTGATGTCGTCCGCGTATCTGGTCCATGCTCTTGGAGCGGCGCCTGTTGGCGCGGATGCCAGTTAGAAGTCGTTGAAATCCAAAGCGATCGGCTGGCCGTCTTCATCGTACTGAATGACCGGCTCACCGCTTCGCTCGACCGGTTCGGACGACTTCTCCAGTTTGCGCTGCTCCATTTTCTGTGACTTCTCTTGCCGCTTTTCCTGGCGAGCCCGCTCTTTCGAGCGCTTTGTGAAAGTCGTTCTTGAGTTTCCAGCCATTAAGACTCCAATTCAGTAGATGTTTAGTTCGAACCGGTCCAAATCGATTCGAATGTTTCACTTGTATTCCAGCATTCACATTCGGGAACCTGGCGCTAAGATCGCGCCGCTTCGGCGAGCGAAGGACCGCAGCCGAAAAAGCCAACTTGTGCAACCGTGCCGAACCGGCGTACTCCGCCTTGGCTCGGACGATCCGCAGACCCCATCTGCAGGAATCCGTCTTCCCTGTCCCTATCCATATCCATTGTATTCCTTCCTTCGCGATTTCGTTTTCCACCGCATTTGTTGAGGTGAAGGAAGGGGTCTCAGATTACCACTCCAGGAGCGGATGAAGATCCAGCGACTGCTTGCCGAGCAGACGGTATGCCTCGGCCATGGTACGAACTACGTAAACCTTGTCGCGCGTGGAGCTTCCAAGCATCTCAAACATGCGCGCCATACCAAAAATCACATCCTGCGGGGCGACTACGATGCGCAGAAAGTCGTCCGAGACAAGGGGCGAATTCGACGCCAATTGATCGACTCCCTGCGATGTAACCTCGAAGGAGGTTACGTCGCTGAAGTCGGTGACACTGGAATGTTGTCCATTGTCGGCAATCCACTCCCTCACTTGCTGGTAGCGGCTCAAAAGCACGCTATCGGTGACAAGGCCCTCAAATCGTATGTACAAAATCTGCTGTGCCTCGTCGAAACTCAGGAACACTCCCATAGAAAGCTCCAACAAACAAATAAGTCCTGACATGGTGGTTGCACGCTGGATTGTAGCAGGTGCATCGGCTGGCCCCCCGTAAGCCGGACGAGAATCTTCTGACCGTAAGTACATGGTTTTAATGCAAATGGGCTGAACTCCGCAATCCAAGTAACTCCTCTGCTCGCGAGCGAAACTTTTTTGCCGCCTAGGGTTTCTATTCATCACAGAGCATCGAGGTCTGTAAAAATGACTAAGAAAATTGTACTTGCGTTGTTCGGTCTAGTCATTGCATTCGCCTTGGCGATGCCACCCAAGGCAAGTGCGCAGGTGGGCATTGGAATCGGCGTCGCAGTTCCGTACGGCGGATACGTGTATGGTTGTGACCCCTACTACTACCCATATGGCTGTTACGCTCCCTACGGCTATTGGCCGTACGGTGCTTGGTATGGCGGTTGGGGCTGGGGAGGCTACTGGGGACACGGAGGCTGGGGACGCGGCTATGGTTATGGACGTGGCTACTATGGTGGCCGTGGTTTTGTAGGCCGTGGCGGCTTTGGTGGGCGCAGCGGCTTTGCGGCTCGTGGCGGCGGCTTCGGCGGCGGACGTGCTGGCTTTGCTGGCGGGGGACATGGTGGCTTCGGCGGCGGGCATGGCGGGGGCGGTCACCGCTAACCGCGGGCTGATGCTGTGCTGCATTCACGCCCCTTCAGCCTGTCGGGCAGGAGGGGCGCTTGCTTGGCGGCAAGTCTAGAGCAATCCACCAGTCTGCAGAGTCAGAGCACTGAGTGCCAGCTCCAACTTTACAATGGCCTCATCCAACTCCGGGTGTTGCCCTAACTTACGTTGCAGAGCTTCCAAAAGGTGATGCGCGTCGGCGATGTGCTCTGCCGCTTTGTTCTGAGGTGTATCTGCGGGCTGGTTAGGCGAACTCATTGGGCACTCTCCTCGTCGGCGTCTATTATCACGCGAAAAGCCTTCCGCTCCCAGTTAAGCGCAAACTTTCCTTGAGATGAATGGCGGAAAAAGGTAGGGCGCAATTCACCGTTGAATGCGCCCTTATCAGGAGATCACTGTGGCATCGCTGCTGATCAGCCAGCAGGATACGGAAAAGATGTCCGGCAACTCTGGAAAGATGCACAACTCTTTTGTATCCAAGGACACACCCCGGGCGGGGGTATTTTGGCGGGAAATGCGATCGGAGATACATCACGTTTAGGAGGGATCTTTGCGGGAGCAGCCCAACCAAGAGGCTGCCGAGTTTGCGGAAAAACGCCCGGTGTTAATTCACTTGTCTGAATAGATGCCCGGGGGCTCTGAAAAGTTGCACACCTTAATCGGGCTAAGGTTTTGCTGAGCACAGCAGCGTTTATGACTCTGGTTGGTGATGCGGTGTGCTGCACCTGTTTTTCCGCGCCTTCCGGCTCATCAGAAAACGCGGAAGCAAGGTGAGGAGAGCAACTCACCTGTGAGCAAACTCACGCCTGACGGGTTCAAGATGAACAGTATCCGAGCACTATTTTGCATTAGGGTAAGAGGACTCCACCCGCATTGCAAGGATGTGCCATGGTCGGCAAATGTGCCAATAAGTGCTGTCTTACTCCCCGTCATCCTCATGAGGGGAAGGTGTTTCGTCTGGATATCGACCTTGGCAATGAGGCAGGCGGGAGCGAGCGCAAGACAGCATATATATGGCTATGCGCTGGTTGTGCTCAGAAGATGCATCCCAAGGTGCAAGTCATCGGGAACACGATTCAGCTGCTGCTCTCGAAAAATGACCCAACGCGGATGGCGGAAACCGATATGGCAATGAAGCGGGTGAACTGAAACTCTCTTGTTGCAAACCAGCGGATGCGATTGGTTCAACCCGTAGTTGTCCGATTTCGCCCGGACATTTTGCTGCTGTACATCAATTCATCTGCTCTCTTCACTGCTGCCTGGACTGAATCCCCTTGGGTTATCAGTGTTGCTCCCAGGGAAATAGTAATCCGAACACTTTCATTTGCGGCTGGAATCGCGGATTCGGCGATCAGCATGCGACATCGTTCGGCAAAGGCCGTCAACGCGGGCGCATGCACATCCATAACGATAACAAGGAATTCTTCACCGCCCCAGCGTCCCACGGTGTCTCCCGAACGCAGACTGTGGGCAAGGGTCTTACACACCGCCCTGAGTACATCATCCCCGGTTCCGTGTCCGTATCGATCGTTCACCAGTTTGAAGTGGTCAACGTCAATCATCAGCAGACCAATGCTTCTGCCAAACTGTTCAACCTCTTGAATCGCCTGTTCAACTTTCATTTCGACGTAACGGCGATTCGGCACTCCCGTTAGAGAATCGCAGAATGCAAGACTCTCCAACTCCCCTACCCTTCGCTCCGTGTTCTTCTTCGCAGTAACGTCGCTGAAGATCTCCACCGCCCCGACGATGCTCCCTGCACTGTCCGCGATGGGAGCGACTCGCACGGAGACCGGAACGCGATGCCCGAGCTTGTGTCTAAGATAGACCTCCGCTTCCCGACGTTCGCCATCGATTATCGTGCGGGCCAGCGGGCATCCGGTCAGGCATAATGCGCAGCCTTGGTCATCTACGTGCATCAGCAAGTTATCGAAGCAATGTTTACCAATCACTTCGCTGGCAATATATCCGGTTAGCTGTTCTGCGCCTTTGTTCCAGTATGTAATTCTTCGTTCACAATCCACGAAGTAAACGCCATCGTGCAGGCTATCCAGCAATCTTTCGTGAAAAGAGGGAGCGGGTTCGTCGGACGCGATCAATTTGTGAGCTGCGGTGTCGGACATAAGACCTCAGGAAAAAATAAGAAAAGAGGACTTTACAAAAAAACGAGTGCAAACAGCAGCTCTCAAACGATTATACCGGCCAGAAACGGCGGACAGCATACCACTAAGGAACTGATGCCAGAGTTGGTATAAGTTCCTCAAATTTATTCGTGCTTGAACTCAAAAAGGCGAAGAGTCAGAAAGCATACCCGTAGATCTTGATTTCCTAAGCGGCTTTCGATTCATCGGCGGTAACGACCGTAGGTTGCACAACAACGGGTTCAACATTGATGTGACATCGGGCTCGGTCTTGCCCGAGGCTCAGCGCAATCAGACGGGCGATGCCTTCGACAGCGTCGTTCAACTCGTTAGAATCCAGTTGCAACATGTCGATCATAATTTTCAAGTCGAAGCGTACGATACTCTCGTCTTTTTGGGGACGGTCGGCGTTGCCAGATCGCAGGGTTCCGCCTAGCAGGCGGGCAATGCTGAGGAGTGAATGGCCGCCGCAGACGAGGCATTCATCAAATCGTCCGTTGGTGACACACTCGCAGTCAAGACACAAGACTGCGTTTTGCAGGGGCACTACGGCCGGGTCTGCTTGTTTCCCGAATCCCAGATGCATACGACTCCCGTGGCAAAGACGGTGGCTAACAAGTTCAGAAGAGAAATGGCTACCTCAGAGTTGCCCAGCCGTCTCGCTAACCTGTTGTTGGTTCAGATGCATTGGATGACGGTTTCGGTGCTGATGCAAGCGCGCCAACATGGAAGCCGCCATTTACATCTAAAGATTCTGTCCAGTGTACAATTCTAGCGCTGGAGAAAGAGTACGGAGGTGTTCGAATGGTTTCGTTCCTGCCGCGCCCGATCGAAATGCTGGTATCCACGCTGCTGATAGCGCTGTATGCCGCGCCGAGCCCGCTCCTGGCACAGAGTCACGTCGCCAGTCCCGCCGAGATTCAGAAGCAGGTGATGGCCGCCGGCCAGACACGACAGCACCAAGAGGATACCGTAAAGCAGTTTATGTCCTCACCGGAAGCCGCGAAGGCAATCAAGGCCGCTGGGATGGATCCAGAGCGCATCAAGGCGGCTGTCTCCTCGTTGAACGATCAGGAGCTCACGCAGATTGCGTCGCGAGCAGAAAAGGCTCAGGCCGATTTTGCGGCGGGCACAATCGGTGAGCACGACCTGCTGCTGATTCTGGTGGCAATCGCAGTCCTAATTTTGATCATCGTCGCCGTCCGCTAAGATGACTCGCCCGGCGCGAGCACGACGTGTGCTCCTCGCAGTGCTGCTTTGCAGCTCGGTCGCGGTTGCGGAGGTACCGGCACTCTGGCTTGACGTTCCTTTCGTGAAGCAAGGACCGGAGGGTTGTGGGGCAGCGAGCATTGCGATGGTCATGCAGTATTGGTCTGCTCTGGATGGCCGCACGCCGGGCTACCAGGCGGATGCGGGATACATACTTCGTTCACTACACTCTCGCGCCGGCCATGGCATCTACGCTTCCGCGATGTCGCAGTATTTCGAAGAGCAAGGATTTCACACGTTCACATTCGCCGGCGACTGGAACCTGTTGCATCAGCATCTTCTGAAGGGACGCCCGCTCATTGTCGCCTTGAAACCATCGGCAATGGATCGCTCGCTGCACTTTGTTGTGGCGGCCGGCATGGATACGCAAAAAGAGATCATCCTGATGAACGATCCAGCCGAACGCAAATTGCGCAAGATGGACCGCGCGACATTCGAGAAGCAATGGGGAGGAGCCCAGCGCTGGACGCTACTAGCTCTGCCGGAACAATCTGGCCGTTAGTTCGTTGTTTCGCGCTGGTTCTGGTACTCGCGGGCATATTGGACGCGAAGGCCAACGGACAGGGCGCTCCGGGCAACGCGAGTTTACCGGCACAGCAACTGTTTGCCGAAGAGCGCTGGCAGGAAGTCGTTCGGGCCGTCGAGGGGACATCCGGGCGCACTGCGGATCTGGATTACTACTACGGGAGCGCGCTCGCGAAGCTGGGACGCCTCGAAGATGCTCGCAAAGCATTTCTCGCCGGGTATCGGCTGCAGCCACATGATAAGCGGTTTGCAGTTGAACTCGGTGGCGTCGAGTTTCTGAACAAACGCTACTCGAAGGCTGCCAACTGGCTTCTCATCGCGTCACGAATCTCTCCCGGTGACGCCTACGTGAACGACTTCTGCGGCAGCGTCTTCTATCTGCAAGGCAATCTGGAGGCGGCGCTGAAGTACTGGAACCGCGTGGACAAACCGCGGATCGAAACGGTACGCAGCGAGCCTGTCCCCAAATTAAATCCGGTATTGCTGGATCGGGCGTTCGCGTTTGCTCCCGCCAGCACTCTGCGGCTGCCGGAGTTATTGAAAACCGAAAGCCGCTTACAGGGCATGGAGCTGTTTCCAACCTACACTTTCACACTATCTGCGCGCCCGGACGAAAAGTTCGATGTGACCTTCCGGGCGCCGGAATCAGGTGGCTGGGGAAGTTCCAAGCTCGAAGGGCTGCTCTCAACTTTTCGCGGCGTCTTTTACCAGACGCTTACCCCGGAGTACTACGACATAAGAGGGTCCGGTACGAACGCACTGTCTCTACTTCGCTGGGACGCCCAGAAAAGGCGGGCATTGGTGTCTTTATCCGGGCCACTCCAAAGAAATCCGCGATGGCACTACCGAATGGCAGTGGATCTTCGGAACGAGAACTGGGCGATCCGCGAATCTTTCACCGGTCCGGCGCCGCCACTCGCCTCGCTCAATCTGCGCCGAGAAGCGATCGCTGCAAGCGTCACTTCGTTGCCCAGTGAACGGTGGAGTTGGTCCACGGGAGCCGAACTTTCTCATCGTGACTTTCGCGCCGTGAATCCGGGATCAACCTTGCCTCCGGGGCTGCTGCTTCAAGGCTATCAACTCAAGCACACAGCTCAATTGAAATACCGCGTGCTTTACGTTCCCGAAAGGCGGCTGACGGCCACGGCCAGTGCATCCACGGAGACGGGGCGAATGTGGTCGCAATCGGGAGATGCTTTCTTCAAGCCGCAAGGCTCACTCGCCACCCATTGGTTTCCGCGCGCACAAGGCGACGACCTCGAGATGCAGCAGCAGATTCGGGTGGGCGATATCGTTGGGGAGATTCCATTCGATGAACTGTTCATGCTCGGACTGGAGCGCGACAACGATCTGCTGATGCGGGCTCACATCGGAGACCGCGACGGCCGCAAGGGCAGCGCACCGCTCGGCCGGAGATATTTCCTCTCCAATTGGGAGATGGACAAGAACGTCTATGGCAACGGGCTGATCACCGCTAAAGTCGGCCCGTTTCTTGACACCGGGCACATCACGGACGGGTCGAACCCTCTCGGGTCACAACAATGGTTGTGGGACGCGGGCGTCCAGACGAAACTGAGCGCACTCGGAGTCAAGTTCGTGCTCAGCTATGGCAGAGATCTACGAACCGGCAAGGGAGCCTTTTACGCGCGCGCAATCACGAGATAGCGGCGGAAATGCGCCTCCATGTGTGTCCGCAATTCGCGGCATGCTGCTCAGACGAGGCGATCGCCGGAGGTGTGCAGATCGTAGCCGATGCAGGCTTCGACCTCCCGGCGAAATGAGACGCGACCCAAAGTTTCAATCAGCGACTGAACCGCAGGCAGTTCGAGGTGGGTGCGCCGGATAACCAGATGGTAAGGCTTCTCGGCTAACGATATGAAGTCCAGACCCAGCACGCGGGCTCCGGCTTGCGTGCTGATGCAGCAATCCACCTCTCCGCTCTGCACCAGTCGGGCCGCGGGAAGCTGCCCCAGGGTGATCCGTTCGTACCCTTTGACCTGACTGCTGGCAATGCCATGTTTCAGCAGCAAGTCGTCCAGCAAACGACGGCAGCCCGCTCCGGGTTCGCGATTCGTAATCCGCACGTCTTCGCGGAAGAGATCGGCAATACCGGATATCTTCTTGGGATTGCCATGAGCCAGCACGAGGCCTTCCTGCCAAATTGCATAGGAGATCACGGCGACAGAGTTCCGGGGGAACATCTTCGTGATAGACAACAAATCGGCCTTGCCGCTGGCTTTGTCGACCAAGTGCGTGCCGGCGATGTGCACCACGCCCTCATGGAGTAACTCCAGCGAGCGCGAACTGTTCTCGTAGGCGATGACGAGTTCGCAACCCTGCCGCTGCAACGCATTCGCGAGAATGGATGCGCTCGGATCGCAACCGGCTATCAGGATACGGGCCGGGTTTTCCCAGCTATTGCCAAGAATCTGGACCTTCGCGTTTGCGCCGCGCTTTCCGTCATGAATCGTAGCGAGCAGAATGGCATCCGTGGACGGCAGCCCCCATCCGCCGGGCTCGGCAGGCACCGCAATCAGATGCTTGTTCACGGTGCAGAGCCGCAGCGGTTGCCCAGACGGCATCGACTCTGTATCGCCCAAAACAAAGACTTCGGCGGTCTCACCCGACGCTTGACCTTCCGGCTCCAGTTGAAATAGCTCTTCCACCGTAGTGCCAAGAATGCGTGCTAGTTTGAGGCTGACCGAGGTGTTGGGAAGATAGGTACCGGCCTCGATGGCATAGACCGTCGGACGGCTGATGCCGGCTTCGGCGGCCAACTGCGAGGCTCCAAGGCCCCGCTTGGCTCTCCATTGCGCGAGACTGTTTCGTACTTCCATTCGTTGCACTGAAATCCTTGGGGAACGATAATACGTATTCTATACAAAACGCATGAAAGTGATACGAGGAACTGTGCCCAACGAAGAATCGTGTTCCCGCCCCGCCACTCCTACGCTGTTTCCAATCGGCTTGATCCACACGCCATTTCTGCAATCGGAAGGCACTCCCATACAGAGCGCGGCGGCCAACGGCGCCCAAGGCTTTGTCGAGCTGTTTCCGGAATTCACTCCGGGGCTGCGCGATCTGGCGGGCTTCGAGCGTCTCTGGCTGATTTATCTGCTGGATCGCGCCTCGGCGGCGCAGTTGATCGTCCGCCCGTATCTGGATAACCAGGAGCGCGGCATCTTTGCCACCCGCTCCCCTGCTCGTCCGAATCATATTGGACTCTCTGCAGTCCGCCTTCTTGGCGTGGATCAGAACCGGTTGCTCATCTCCGATGTGGACATGCTGGACGGTACGCCCCTACTCGACATCAAGCCATATGTTCCGGCCTTCGATTGTTTCACGGTGACACGCACGGGATGGTACGCGGGCAAATCCGCGGAGGGAGTTGTGGCCGATGATCGCTTCGAGGCGCAAAAGGCAGGCGATCGAGAAAACTAGACTTTATCCCACCAGATAACCGCCCAATGGACTCGCCGCTGGTAATCCAGCTTCCAGCGTTCCCCGTCGCGAACCAGATGCGCGGAGAGAAAACATTGCAGGCGGGATTGCTCCACACTGCTTAGCTCCTCGAACATCCAGCGCACCGAATCGAAGGCTTCCTCCGGGCTCGCAAACGTTCTGCAGAACGTCTTCACGATGAAGGAAACATTGGCGTAAATACCCATCTGGTACAGGAGGTTATAGATGTAGATGTAGTCGGGATTGGGTCTTAACTCACGACCGACCACGGCAAATAGCTGCGGGTCGAATGGCCCCTCCCCGGCGGGAGCGGAAATAACAACTCGCTTCCGGGCAAAATTGTTCAGCTTTTCCAGCGCGGCCTGGGGGTCGTCCACCACCAGGGAACGCGACGCGATGGCGGCATCATGCGGCTCAATGCCAAAGGAACTCCAGTTGTCTTCCCATCCAGCGACATGAGTAATGACGTTCTTGATTCCAGCACTGCGGCACCGGCTATTCAGAATTTCGATCATGGCCGGCGCAAAATCAATGGCGGTGATACTGCGGACCGTCTTTGCCAGCGGTACGGCAAGCGTACCGGCACCACAGCCCACGTCCAGCACGGTCCAATCCGGCTCCGCATTCAGAATGCTTAGGAACGGTTCGGTATAGCCGTCTTCCACCGAAGAATTTGCGAACGAAAGGGCACGCCGATCCCAGTAATCGCGACGGTTTCGCGTGGAATCAACCCTCTTATCTTGCTTCCAAAGACGGTTCCAATCCAAGGACTTGCTGCTGAGTTGTTCTTCCATGCTGCTCCCGTTACGGTTCCTATCTGTCTGCTCGCTTCTACCGCCGACTGTTGCGGCCACTCCGCCCATCAGTTTGACCTGATAGCCCGTACTGCCGCATTGAATCACACCCCAACATCCGTAATCCTACGCGATTCTGGACAGGTCCGCGATTGGCAGAAGGCCGGCCTACCGGTGACTGCTGCCACATTCACGTTCTGTTAACCTCACCAACTGGCCAGATGCTCTTATTCGGGTATGATTTGAGAAATGGAAAATTCAGACCGCAAGCTTACAAAATGGGTATACAGGCAAGGGCGGATCATGATTGCCGTATCGTGCTTGCTTGCCTTTTTGGTCTGGGCTGCTCTGGCCAGAGGTCAGGAACTACCCGCGCGCACCGAGATGGCCGCGGCGCAGCGAACCACACCACCCGAGGAGACACCGCCGGAGGGCGCGAATACCGATTCGTCTTCCGATGCTTCCGTTGATTCGCCGCAAACGATGTTTCCCCACTTCAGAAACTCGCGTTACTGGCTCTCGGGACAGATGAACTTCATCTTCCAGACCAATCCTGCCTTCCATGCCGACTACAGCGGCCCGAATAGTTTTGGTCCTGAATATCAGAAAGGCACGTCCCGCGTACTGACGCTCTACACTGGCGTGCGGCTTAACAACAGCACCGAAATCCTGGCTGACGTGGAAGAGGCCGGCGGCACGGCGTTGAGCACGGGGCTGGGCATCGCCAGTTTTCCTAACCTGGATATCGTCCGCAATCCGTCGTTGAGCAAAGACCCGTACCTCGCCCGAGGCATGATCCACAAGGTGTTTGCACTCAGCAAAGACAAGGTGGAAAACGAGCGCAATCCGCTTTCGCTGTTCGACGAACTTCCTCGCCGCCGCCTGGAACTCCGTTTCGGCAAGTTCAGCATGGTGGATTTCTTCGACCAGAATTCAGTGGGCTCGGATACTCACTTCCAGTTCAGCAATTGGGCAATCGACGACGACGGCGCGTATGACTACGCCGCCGACACGCGCGGCTACACCGTCGGCATTACCGCCGATTACGAAGACCGCAACTGGGGCTTCCGCTTTGCCGAGGCGTTGATGCCGAAGGTTGCGAATGGAATCGATCTGGTCTGGCGGCCATGGCAGGTACACGCGGAAAACTTCGAGTACGAACTGCGCCACGGCATCATCCCAAAGAAGCCAGGTGTGGTCCGGCTACTGGCCTTTACCAACCATGCAAACATGGGGATTTATCGCGATGCGGTCGCCCAGTTCGAGCAACATCTTGTTCCGGTGCCGGAGATTACCGACCATCCCTGGCACATCACCTGCAAGTATGGCTTCGGCATCAACCTGGAGCAAAATGTCGCACGCAATCTGACAGCCTTCGCCCGGTTTGGCTGGAACAATGGGAAAACTGAATCTTTTGTTTACACCGAAATTGATCAGACCTTTGCCGTGGGCTTAGGCGCCTACGGCGCCATGTGGCATCGCCGGCAGGACCGCGCGGGTGTGGCCTATGTCAGCAGCGGAATTTCCAAGGATCATCAAAACTACCTGGCGGATGGAGGACTGGGCTTCCTGCTGGGCGACGGCAAGCTCAATTATGGCCGCGAAAACGTGATCGAGACCTATTACACAGCACACGTCTGGCGCGGCCTCTACGTGGCACCCGGCCTGCAACACATCGTCGATCCTGGTTACAATCGCGACCGCGGTCCCGTGCTCGTGCCCTCGTTCCGGCTGCATCTGGAGTTCTAGGCAATTGTTATAAGAAGGTTCAAGCCCGCGATGCCCTAATTGCCTCCTGCATGTTCCAGCGTAAATTTTCGAAATGCTCCGGCGAGTCCTTCCGGCTTAGGACCTGCGGGGTACACCAGCGAAAAGTTTCGTGGAATTCGCAGTCCTTTGATTTTTGAAGTTGCGATTTTCCCCAGCGGCAGCCGCGGCAGAATCGCCGCACGAGTTACGAACCCGATCCCTAGCCCGGACTCCACGCTGGAGATGATGGCTTCCGTTGAATCCAACTCCATCGCGACATCCATGTCATTCATCTTCAATCCGGCTTTTTCCAAGGCCATCTCCAGAACCCGGCGGGTTCCAGAGCCTCGCTCCCGTAACAGGAACGGAACCCCTTTCAGGTCGTCCACGGTCAGTAACTCGCGGCCTTTCCACGGGTGATTCGCGGGATAGAGCAATACCAGTTCATCCTCCATGAAGGGCTCCACGCGCACGTCTTTGCGCATTGCCGGCCCTTCAATGAGACCGATTGCGATTCCTCCCTCCAGCAGCCAATCGACGACCTCCTCGGTGTTTCCGCTGCTGATCTGCAACTTCACCCGGGGATGCTCCCGCTTGAAGCATCCGAGCATTTTCGGCAGCACGTATTGCGCAATGCTGGTGGATGCGCCCGCGCGCAGCACGCCCGAATGCTCGCCGTTGAGCGCAGCGAGTTCCTCCTGCGTCAGGGCGACCAGTTCCGCGAGTTCGGCCGCCCGCTTCTTGAGCACCCGACCCGCGGCAGTCAACACCACCCGGCCGCCGGTGCGGTCCAGCAACCGCGTACTGAGCTCTTCTTCGAGAGCTTTGATCTGCTGTGTGATCGCAGGCTGGCTCAGATGCAGCTCTTCTGCCGCCCGCCGAAAGCTCAAATGATCGCAGACGGAGCGAAATACCTTCAGCCGGAAGTTCTCCATTTCGGATTCTCAAACCTCGCAAATCATCGTACGCAAGGAAAAGCACCGAACACGTGACCTGTATCACACCATGGACGGTTAGAACGATATGCCTTCGTAATCCGAGACAAGTTCTTTTGTGTGGACAGGTGTATTTTGCGCGCAGTATGCCAAATTGTTGTATTGTCGATTTTTTCCGTGCATGCCATTCGCGACACAGGACTTCATCCTTTATACCCAGAAAGCTCGGACTGTAAGCACGCACACGCAAATGCGTACACGCAAGTTTGCTAATCGGGCATAACTATTTGTGATTGGATTTTGCTGCGCTGTAGTGTTCAAACTAAGTAGATGGCAAAGAACGTTTTCTTCCTCGGCTTGATTGTCGCAGCCAGCGGTCTGGTATCTCCGCCGCTTGCCCTTGCCTGCGGCCTCGTTTACGGATTCAGCTTCTTGCATCCTTATCACATCGATTCCAGAAAGCTGGCAAAGTTTCTCCTGCAAATCTCCGTTGTGGGTTTGGGATTTGGCATGAACCTGCAGCAAGTGATGCGGGCAGGGCGGTCTGGGTTCCTCTACACGGCCGTCAGTATCTCGGCTGCGATGTTGATCGGCTTGGCCCTTGGCCGATTGATACGGGTTGGTCGTGTCGCTTCGTTCCTGATTTCAGCGGGCACGGCGATCTGTGGAGGAAGCGCAATCGCCGCGGTGGGCCCCATTGCAAATGCCACCGATGAGGAGATGGCGGTTTCCCTGGGGACGGTATTTGTGCTCAACTCCGTCGCGCTGCTGGCGTTCCCTGCAATCGGCTCTGTCCTTCACCTCACGCAAACCCAGTTTGGCCTCTGGGCAGCCTTGGCAATTCATGACACCAGTTCGGTCGTCGGAGCGACGGCGAAGTTCGGAGCGGTTGCTCTCGCCGTGGGAACCACCGTGAAGCTCGCTCGCGCTTTGTGGATTGTCCCACTCTCGCTGGCTACTGCCGTCCTGACCAAGAGCAAGGCTCGCATCCATTGGCCCTGGTTCATTCTGTTCTTTTGCCTTGCCGCGGTCGTGAACACTTACGTCCACTGCTTGCACACAATCTGCCCGACGCTGGCTCACCTGGGCATCACCGGCCTGACCGTCACGCTCTATCTCATTGGAACCGGGCTATCGAAAGCAACCCTGCGCGAGGTTGGGATTCGGCCACTGGTGCAAGGTGTGTTGCTGTGGGCGTTTGTCGGACTCGCGTCTCTCGAACTCATTCGCCTGGGTTGGATTCACCTCTAAGCACGACCTATAATGTATGTCGTCGAGAAAGAGGTTCTGCGCGATTACGAGGCTTCGCTGCTAAGAGGTTTTTCCAATGATCCCGCCTGCTGATCCGGCGCCAACCAGAGAGGAACTGAGCGCGGCCAATCTCATCCGGAAGCCTGAGTTCGTCCGCAAGCCTGATCTCAAGATCCGATCCGACGCCGAGATATGGGTCTTGTCGCTGGGCTCCGGGGTTGTGGTCTTCTTCGTTGCCCTCGTGATTCAGTGGATCATTTACGACCGGTTCCTGCATCAGGATGGTTTGCGTTTTGTCGGTTCTGTAATCTCCGGAGCTTGCGCCGCATTACTGGTGCACGGCATGAGTCTGCAAACCAGGCGCTCCAGACTATCGGAATTACATCGGCTGGAGTGCATTGCGCTGATGAATCATCACATTCGCAATGCGCTGCAAGCCATCGTGTGCTGTTCGGGAAGCTCTGAATCCGCCGAGATCATTCACGATTCTGTCAATCGAATCGAACGGGTTCTGTCCGATGTACTGGGCCGCATCGAGGATGAACCAAAGGCTTCCGGCACCCCTGCTGCTCAATAGAAATCAATCTGCGGGATCGGTTAACAAAAGGGCGCAAGAAAATCCGGTGATGCTGTAACCCATCGTTCATATCGGCGACCATCCAAAGAAGCAAACCATTCACCTTTTAGACAATTATTGCGGGTACAGGTTGATCTATACGGCAATCCTTGCGAGGAGCACAGACGATTGCCGGAGTAGTTACTATATCTGTGCTTGCCAAGGTTACTCCGGGGGCGCAAGCGATGCACCGGGTCTGCAACTTGCGTCGACACTGTGGCATCTGATCGAGTAGGCTATTCCTATGCGAGGGGTTTGGCGATCTCGTGGCTGTCGCAGTGATCGAGTTGCCGGCAGTTACGTCTCCTGAAGCAGGTTCCTCTGTCGGAGAATGGGGCTCAATCCAAAAGACATCATCGTGGCAGATACCATCCATCAGGTTTCAAGACGTAGCTTTCTTCGAAGCGGCCTGCTGCTAGGTGGAGCTGCCGCGCTGGGGACACTGGGCTTTGCTTCCTATGAGCCCTACGAGCTCTCACTTACAACGCTGGACCTGCGACTGCCGCGAGTTCCGGCTGAATTCGACGGCTTCCGGCTAGTTCAGATCAGCGATCTTCACTTTGGTGAGTATATCCGCGAGGAGCACGTTGCCGCCGTTGTTGAACGCGTGAATCGTCTGCGTCCCGACTTGGTCGTCATCACCGGAGACTTTGTCACGGCGCCGCACGCGGCCAGGCTTCGGCGGAAGGCAGCCCAACAGATCTGGCCATGCGCCCTGGTCCTTAAAGGAATGCGCGCCACTCATGGAGTTTTCGCGACCCTCGGCAATCACGACGCTGAAACCGATCCAGACTTGATCACGGAAGCCCTGAAGGAAAATGGCACTGAAGTTCTGCGCAACGAGGCTCGGCCTATCGAAGTTCGCGGCGCACGCCTCTGGCTTGCTGGTCTCGATGATGCCTCAAACGGCGGGGCTGATCCTGCCCGTGCGCTCCAGAGGATTCCGCACGGCGAACCCGCGGTGCTGGCGGTACACGAGCCGGACTTTGCTGATGTGGTGTCAAAGTATGCAGTCGACCTGCAGATCTCCGGACATTCCCACGGAGGACAAGTGCGTTTGCCGTTAATTGGCGCACCCTATTTGCCTGAGATGGCACGGAAATATCCGATTGGCTTGCGGAACCTGGGGCCGCTGCAACTCTATACGAACCGCGGCATCGGGGTGGTTGGCGCGCCGTTCCGGCTCATGTGCCCGCCGGAGGTGACGCTCTTCCGATTTGCCTGCACGCGGGAGAGGAAGTATCTGTGACGCAAAGCAGCGATAGCGGGATCATCGATATACCCAGCAATCACCCGGTAGATCAAACGGTGGAACGGCTCCAGGAGATTCTGCAGCAGAAAGCCGTCACCCTGTTCGCGCTGATTGACCGTAGCGGCGAAGCGCTCGCCTTGAAGGCAGGCGAATAGCGTAACCCCTATGAGCAGTGGAGCGTCACGCTCTGCAGGCTGTGAGGTTGCGGCTTCAATGGCCAGTTGCGGCGAGAGCGACGGGTACGTTAGGACTCAGCGCAAACCCATACCAAGCCATTGTTCCCATCGCAACCAGTAGAATCCCCAGGCCAGCGCAAAAGTGTTCAACCCAGGCCTTGCTTTGCGGAGTCTCAACGACCTTCCAGAGAATTGCGCCGGATAATGCACCATTTGCGACGTGAAACGCCGTGCCCAAGATTCCCCCCAATAGAAACGCGATCGTGAGGAGGTTGGCGGCCGGAGAGGTCCATGGCCGAAAGGCTGACGCAGTGTACGAAAACGCATTCCCTTCCGGCAAGCCTCCCAGCAGGTGGGCAACGGTCCCTTGATGGGAGAAACCGATACCCCAGCCATACATGCTTCCAGCGTGAATCGCCAGAAACGCCAGGATCGCCAGCCCGCTGAACCGCTGCAGAAAGAAACGAAGTTTTCCGCCCCGGTCGCAGCGCTTAATGTCGTATTTCATGCCTTCCTTGAAGACTAGGTACACGCCGCTTGCCGCTTGCAGCAACAGGGGAACGACAACCAGCAGCATTGCGCCCGGAAGATAACTAAGGCATCGGTCCACTAGGTTGACGGTGTTTTGATACTGGTGCGGGTTTATCCCGGTCAGGCAGATTGCCAGGTGCACGGTCACGAACAGTGTCAGCCAGAAGCCCGTCAGGGCATGGAGCTTTCTGGGCGGCCGTAACTTACCGCACTTGCATCCCGGTTCCGGTTGATATAGCTCAAGTGGATGATGGACACAAGTCTTGGCCGCTTCGTCCGCCCCCGTAGCAGTTGCCGCCTTCGTCTCCATTGGGTCTCCGTCAGGCAAGCGTGGAGAGCCGAAACCCAAGCCCTCCGACGTTCACCTTCAAGATAGCGGGAATATTGTATTGTGTACCAGACAGATTTATTTATAGGCGCGATCAACAAAACCACCGCAGGGGAAGCACCGGTGACAGCGGGTGGCACTCAGCTAACGAATCGGGGCGGCGTCATTCCACGTGCACCGTCGGCGTACTCGAAGCCTGTCCGCATGAAGCCATGCGCCACCTCGTCCGCGACTAAGAACTTCACGGTAACCAGCGTCTCAACCTCCACGGGCTCTCACATAAGAACTTATGGCCCGTATTGCAGGATTGCGTTTACCGATTAACCCACGGGTCTCGCCGAATCATATGGTACTCATACCGATGACGGTCATAACGCAACTCGAACTCTTTAGCACAAACAGGACATAGCCAAAGTGCCTTTTGTGTCAGGCCGTTGTTCTTCGGGCACGGACGCACATAGAGCTTGCCCTCATCCATCCGCTTGAATTCATGTTCACACTGTGGGTTTGCACATTTGGAGACAGTCGCATTCCTCATAATGTCCTTTCCCAATTCGTTTCGTCCCAGCCAACGCTCTGCTGGACCGACCACTGCGTGAACCTCCCTCTAGGGCAGCCAACGTCCGGTTGCCCACTTTTGGACCGTTGATGTTACACCCGTTCCACTGCATGGGCAATTGGGAAAGCAGAATTTTGGAGCAGGTGTGCACCATGGTAACCCCGCGCTTTGAGGTGAGGGCGAGGGGGCAGGCTTTTGCTTTTGGAGGGAAGCGAAGGGTGAGTTTGGATGCGGCAGAGGCAGGTATTTGAAGCGAGCAGTGGGCGGGCGCCGGTCTAAACCGGGCGCCCGCTCCCGTATCGTGCTTTCGCTATCACAGAGCCAGAAGAACCTGGCCGGAGTGCAGCGATGCGTTGCTCAGGTTGCCATTAGCCGAGGTTCTCGGCGGCGAAATCCCAATTGATCAGCTTCTCCAGCACTGCGTTGAGGTAGTCGGCGCGCCGGTTCTGGTAATCCAGATAGTAGGCATGTTCCCAGACGTCGATGGTCAATAACGGTTTCACGCCAGCGGTCATCGGCACTTCTGCATTGCCGGTCTTGACCACCTTGAGTTTGTCGCCATCCAGCACCAGCCACGCCCAGCCGCTGCCGAACTGGGTCAGTCCTGCCGTCGCCAACTCCTTCTTGCATGCATCCAAGGAGCCGAAGGACGCCTCGATCTTTTGCTTCAGCGCGGCGGGCGGCTCGGCAGAAGTGGGTCGCAGACTGCGCCAGTAGAACGTGTGGTTCCAGGTTTGCGCTGCATTGTTAAAGATTGCGGTCTTGTCAGCTTTGCCGGCCGTCGCGGCGATGATCTTCACCAACGGCAACTCCGCAAACTCGGTTCCGGCCACCAGCTTGTTGAGGTTATCGACATATCCCTTGTGATGCTTGCCGTAGTGGAAGCCAATCGTATTGGGGGAAATTACGGGACTTAGCGCGTTATCAGCGTAGGGCAGCGGCGGTAGGACGTGCGGTGCACTTTCATTGCTCTTCATGTTTTCTCCTATTTGCGTCTTGATTAGAAGGCACTGCCTCAAAAAACGATTCCAGAGTACATTAAGCGCTGGAAGGCGTGAAGGTCCAGCGCCGGAGCGCAATTCCGGCGGGGCCTATCCGGGAGATGCCAGGCATTCTGCCTTCCCAAATTGGACGTAAAAATGCTGCGACTGGCGGCGGCAGGTGTAAGTTACTCGGATTAGGTGCATCTTAACGAGTACGGAATTACATGCGGAGGCTCAAGCGATGAGGATGCGGAAGAGAAGCACGGGCATGGCTGGCAGCGCAGCGGAGTTCTCAATGTCGCGTTTGGGCGGGCATACTATTGTTTCGCTATTATCATTGGCTCTGTTTTTCGCCAGCTGCCCGCAGAGGCTGTGGGCCTATCAGGATAATCAGCCGCCGGCACAGCCAGTTCCTGATCAATCCGCGCAAGCACCGCCGTACGTGCAGCAGAGTCCCGAGCAGTTGCAACAGCTCGTGGCGCCAATAGCACTGTACCCGGATGCGCTGGTGGCCCAGATTCTGGCGGCATCGACGTTCCCCGACCAGGTAGTGGAAGCCGACCGTTGGGTGCAAGCGCATCCTGATCTGAAGGGCGACGCTTTGGGCCAAGCTGTGAACCAACAGCCGTGGGATGAGAGCGTCAAAGCGCTTACAGCGTTTCCAGATGTTCTTGGAAATATGGACAAGAATCTGTCCTGGACGTCCTCTTTAGGCGATGCCTATTACAACCAGGAACAGAATGTGATGGATGCCATACAGGTGATGCGCCAGCGGGCGGAGCAAGCCGGCAATCTCAAATCTACGCCGCAGCAAAGCGTGAGCACGCAGGACTCGAACATCGTCATTCAGCCGACTAGTCCCGAGGTGGTCTACGTCCCCGCCTATGATCCGTGGCTGGTCTACGGAGGGCCCATCGTGCCGTGGCCGGGATGGTATGCGTATCCTGGAATCTGGTTTGGCGGCCCGTATCTTTCATTCGGGGTTGGCTTCGGCATCGGCTTCTTTGGAGGTTTTGGATGGGGCTGGCCGCACTGGGGATTCGATTGGCACCACCACACCGTTCTGTTCAACCAGGGCCGGTACTTCTCCCGGAGCAGAACGTTTTATAACCGGAGCGCCTACTATCGCGGCGGCGCGCGTGGCGGCGTTTACAACCATCCCGGCGCAACGCCCAGGCCTTTTAGCGGAAATACCAAGGCGGCTCGAGGATTCGCCGAACCTCGCGGTCAGAGCGGGGTTCACTCGGGCGCTTTCAGCGGCATCGAGCATGGCGGACAGGCAAGGAGCTTTTCCTCGCGCGGAAGCGCCAGCTTCGGTGGTGGCGGACATGTGGGTGGCGGCGGACATGTGGGTGGCGGCGGACGCGGCGGTGGTGGCGGGCATCGGTAATCAGCTATTGCTAAGTTCCTGGTAGGTTGAAAATTCGGAGATGGAGAGAAGCCATATGCGGCGAATGAAGCTGAGCTTTGACAAATTTCATTGGGCTAGTTTGTCTAAATTAGCTGCGGTGGCTGTGCTTCTGGCGGGATGCTGCTTTCCCACTCATTCCGTGGCTCAGCAACCGGGTCAGAAAACCTTTTCATCGCCCCAAGACGCGAGCAGCGCTCTGTTTACGGCGGCGCAGAGTAACAATGAAAAAGCGTTGCTCGATATTCTGGGACCGGCTGGAAAGCACATAGTCTCGTCGGGAGACGAAGCCGAGGACGCCCAGAGCCGCGCTCATTTCGTGAAGAAGTATCAGGAGATGCACCGTTTGGTGAAAGAACCCGACGGAAGCACGGTCTTATATATCGGTGCGGAGAACTGGCCCACGCCCATCCCGATCGTGCACAAAGGAAATAGCTGGTATTTCGATACTGCGGCGGGCGAGAAAGAGATTTTGTACCGGCGTATTGGGAGGAATGAGATCTCGGCGATTCGCGTCTGCCAGGAATTGGTGGCGGCGGAGAAGGAATACTATTCCACCCATAACAACGAGTACGCCCGGAAGTTCTTCAGCGATGAAGGACAACACAATGGCCTTTATTGGAAGACGGCTGACGACGCTCCTCAGAGCCCAATCGGCCCGCTGGTGGCCGGGGCTGTGACCGAGAAGGACCAGCATGGTACGCCGACTCCTTATCGCGGCTACTACTACCGCATGCTGACGGCTCAGGGAAAGGACGCCCCGGGCGGGGCGAAAAGTTACGTTGCAGACGGCAAGATGACCGAGGGGTTTGCCTTCGTGGCCTATCCGGCGGAGTACCGGTCATCGGGCGTAATGACATTCATCGTCAACGAGCAGGGAGTGATCTATCAGAAGGATCTGGGCAAGAGGACCGAGGTTGCCGCCAAAGCGATGAAGGAATATGACCCCGACTCCAGGTGGCAGAAGAGCGAAGTGCCGCAGCAGAAAACCGCAGGCAATCAGGAAGCAAAGTAATATGCGCCGATTCCCCGCGACTGTCTCCTCTGCCTCTGTGCGGCACCCCGCGCTCATAAGATCAGGGTGAGATTGCAACCCGGGTTTAGAAGGTCAACGCCAGCCCGGTCGAGACCCGTGCATCCTCCTGCCGTCCGCCGTGAAAGCGGGTCTGTAGCAGATCGCCTTGCACCCGCCACGCCAGCAGCGGAATGATGCGGTAGTCGACTCCGCCGCCCACTACGTCGGCCAAGCACGTCTCACCGTACGCATAATCAAGGGCATCTTCATGGAGATGTCCGACTCCGAGCAACGCATTTGCAAACGGCCGGAACTTCCCTACCTGAACCGAGACACGCGGCCCGAACACAAAGCTCTCTACCCGAGTCGTTGAATCGACGGTCCCTGGCCCGCCGAAGATGCGCGCTGAGGGGATCTGCAGGGTGCCGTAGGTCGTGCCAAAGTCGGCGACAAAGCCAAGATGCGGAGTGGCCTTCACCTCTCCCGATAACACCCATCCGTTCAGATTGCCTTTGTCGCTGTAACCCGTGCTGGCGTGATTGAACGAATACCCAATGAACACATTTCCTGATGTCTGCGCGAACCCGGCGACGCTCATCAGCAGTAGCGCCAATGAGATTGCAATATGTTTCGGCAAAAAAGCCTCCTTCTAGTCTTCGAATCCCGGCGGCGAGACGCTATTTCGCCGCAATCGGCGCGTCGGTCGCTTCCGGGTTCATGCTGGTGCAACGGCCGTGTGCTGCTTCCGCCATCGTCCGTAAAATCGAGAATACATACCTATGCACACGCTTGCAATCTCCCTGCTATTGAAGTTGAGGCACACGCACGGCCTACACCGGCAGCGCAACATGGACGCTGCCCAGGTTCGCAAGTTGGGGGCGGGACTCTAAATCCCGCCCCCATTTTTCTATCTCGTTAGAACGAGATCGTAACAGCGACTCCCATGCCGGGGTGCATGCGGTCATACAGGTAGTAGCCATCGTTGGTGTAGTCAAGGTACACGTCGTCGGTTTCGTACCAAGTTGCGGGCCACATCTCCGGCCACGGATCAACAAACGTAACCCAATATCCGTCGTACTGGAAGCGGGGGGCCCCGCCTACAAAAACCAACGGAAGGCGGCCGATGCGGAAGGGATGGCCGCCTCCGAAGTACTGTCTGAAGCGGGCGTCAGGAACCCGGTAGCCGTTGTATCCGCCGCGTTGACCCCAACTTTGGTGCTCGTTGTTCCACGAACCGGCGCGGGACTGAAGGAAACCGCTGCGCACCTGCCCTTGATGTTGTGGCACGCCGCTATGGTGAACGCCGCCATAAGTTGGACCGTTCTGCTGGACACCGCCGTGATAGGCGCCACCGTAGCTTTGTGCTGGCCGCTGAGCAGGACGGCTAGGCTGTGCTGAGTGCGCCGGTTGCGACTTATCCTGTTCCCTGCCCCCTTGCTCGTGCTGTGCGTAGACAGGAGCCGTGGTTAGTAGAAACAGAATCCCTGTGCTGATAGCTAATTTCATGGTCATGCGCTTCTCCTATTGAAACGTTAATTCCCTTGTTACTTTCGAAGACATTAGGTAAATGCAGGCCGATTGGTGGGTCTTCTGAACGACGGCGAAATTGTAGGCCAGTGCTGAACCGGATGTCTACCTGCGATTCCCGCTTTGGGTTCCTCAAAGGATTTTGACGAGTAGCCGTGCCGCATGGAATGTATTGGTAAGACGGAGGTAATGATTCCATTCCTGGCCACAATCTGAAATACTCGGTGACGTTAGTTTGAGTGGAGAAACGCCACATGACTGAACCAAGTTACGAAGAACTGAAAGCAAGGCTCGCCGAACTGGAAGCTAAACAACAACGCGGCAGCAACATGAGCTTCAAGGTAAGCGACAAGGGCGGTGTCAGCGTGTACGGACTTGGACGCTTCCCTGTCACCCTGTATTACGAGCAGTGGATCAAGCTCTTGGACAGGGCACAGGAGCTGCGTGAGTTTCTTGAGGCGAATAAAGAGAAGCTAAAGCTGAAGGAATAGGCACACGAGCATCAGCGTACACAGCCCACGGCTGAATCCCCTTGCTGATGACGGAGTGAAATGGACACCACGAAAATTCTCACTGACCTTCGCGCCCAACGCGACCGCCTCAATCAGGCAATTGCTGCCTTGGAATCTTTGAACGCTTCTGCGTCAGCTCCGCAAACCTCCAAGAGCACTGCTAAAACTTCCACCGCTGCTGCGCCGCAAAGCGCTCCGCACGCCGGAAAGCGTGCAATCAGTGATGAAGCACGCCAGCGCATGGCAGAGGCGCAGCGGAAACGCTGGGCGAAAAAGAAGCGGGCGGCGAAGTCCTCCGCGGTTTCAACCACAACAAAACCGGCCAAGGCAGCGGCGAAGAAGGCTGCCCCGAAGAGTTCTAAAGGTGGCATCACCGCAGCCGGACGGAAGCGGATTTCGGAAGCGGCAAAAGCACGGTGGGCGGCAAAGAAAGCTGCGGCAACGGTCCCGGCTGCGAAGGCATTATCCAAGGGTACAATGGCATAGGAGACTGCGGGAGGTGCTGCCTTGGCCGGACAGGGACACCACCCGGATTTCCTTCATTTGATTGCGTCGTGCAGCAGGGAGCGCAACTGTTCGCGAAGCGCGGGCGTGTCCCGGTATCCGTGAGAATCGACGGCATACTGTATTGCATGATCGAGCACCGCTTCCTCGTTTCCTGAGATAGCGATGTCTCGTGAAATGTCAGCTAGAAAGCAGCGGCAATCGATGATTTTGCGATTTTCGGCGGCCATGACACACCTTCGTGTGGGTTATGGCCGCAAAGCGTACCTCATTCAGCAGAAGCTTTCAACGCTTCTCTTGCCCTAATAGTCGAAAGAACTCTCAGTCCGGTCCGACCGCGGAGGGCTGGCAAATGGACAATGCCCCCCATACCCGCACCAAAGTGATTATTGGCAAAGCACTCAATCACGAGGCATAGTCAAACGAAGCACAGTCGCGGCCAGTTTTGTGATGGCCGCCGGTTGCGTGTCGTCCAACCATAAAGCTGGGGCCCAAGGAATACCAATGATGGAAACTGAACAAGACGGTTCACGCCAAGAGGCGATTGCACAAGCGGCCAAAGATTTTTTGGCGACGATCTGGCTGGAACTTCAGGATTGGGGAGCGATTGCAGTCAACTCGGCGGGCAGGTTCGTCACTGCCCTGCTCAATGTATTCATGCTGGGGATTGCCGCGCTCATCGCGGTGCTGATTGTGATGGTCCTGACGCTGCTGGAAAAGATCATGAATCCTTCAGAGGACTCGACGTTTTCACTGATCAGCATCAAGCCTTATGAGAAGAGGACACGGACTTCAGTCTCTCATTGACACAATAGTTATAAGAATGGTGCGTAAACAAAAGGGCTGCTCTCAAAGGCAGCCCTTTTGAATGCACCGGCGAGTACTATGTGGTTCCAAGTGACGATGGTTTAATCGCCGTCCCCTGGAGGTGCCACGTAGATCATCCACAACAGACCGAAGCGGTCGGTGACCATTCCGAAGCGCGGGGAATAGAACGTTTTCGCCAAGGGCATTTGCACTTTGCCGCCCTCGCCCACGCGTGCAAAAAGCCGTTCGGCTTCTGCTTCGTCTGGCGGCGTGAGCGACAGCGCGAAGCCCTGAAAATTCGGCTGCCCAATGCACCGGCCGTCGGAGGCCAGGATGGTGGTATCGCCAATGCGGAGACTCGCATGCATTATCTTGTTTTCAGCACCGGGCGGAATAGCGCCGGGTTGGTGAGGCTCAGGGCTATCCTTAAAACGCACGAGCATCGTTACCTCGGCTCCGAGCGCGTTGCGATAGAACTCGATCGCCTCTTCGCAGCGGCCATCAAAAAACAGATAGGGCTGAACTTGCATCTTCGTGTCTCCTTATCGATTCGGAAGGGTAGCTTTCAGTCCGCCGTATTGTCAATTGCCTCTGGCTTGAACAGCGGCGGGCCGCGCAGGGCGATGCACTCCGGCCGTCAGTTATCGTAATCCTCATCAAGAGAGCGCAAGAAGGCAGCCAACGCAACCGCATCCTGTTCGTCCAGAGAAATTTGGATGAGTTCGGGATCTCCGTTGCGAAGCTGGCCAGCTCGCGCCAGGGCTGCCATTCGACGATAAAACTGAAGCACGTCTTCCACGGTGGCCATGCGTCCGGTGTGCAGATATGGCCAGGAATGTCCCAGGTCGCGCAGACTCGGAGTTCTGAACCGGGCAATGGTTCGTGGCAACTCCAGGTTCGGATCGCAGCGACGCGTTTCGCAGAGCAGACGCCGCATCTCGCTCTGTACCTCCGGATAATCCGGGTTGGCGAAGACATTCCACATTCCAAGGTCGGTGGCCGATGGATCGCTCATGGCAGGCACCGAGCGAAAGACACCTGTAGCGTGGGGATGGCGGACAGTGGCGGGAAGATACCGGTCGGGATGGCGGCTGCGCTCCCGGTACGATGGCACCGGCAACCGCGCGAAGCTTCCTGGACCGTGCAGGGCGTCATATTCCTCCTGCGCCGCGCCGGTGTTATGAAAACGGAAGTCCGTAAACTCCGGAGCGGGATGGCAGGTAACACAATGTCCCACGTGCGCGGCGGAGGTTGCCGACGGGGCGCGGTCTGCGGCGGGAGAATTCATTGCAGCAGCCATCAACACGCAGAGAAATACACTGGCGGCGACGGCAATAATCCAATCAGACAGCCTTCGCTTCCCCGCTGTCTTGCCCAGCAGTACTCCAAACAGTGGTAGGCCCGCAAGCAGGAAGAACGGGGACACAAGCCTTGCCGAGAGCTTCGGCGATGATGAAACGCCCTGCCGCAGAAAGATCTTGAGGCCGGCGAGTTCCTGATCGCCAAACTTGAGAACGTGCGGATGAAACCTCAACCACCGTTCATAGGGCTGAACAAATTTGGGATGCTGCAAGTTCTCTAAGTTTTGCAATAAGCGCTGCGAATACTCCGCATCGGTTTCACCCTGGGCTGGCTGCGCGGGAAGATCGTTCTTCGCCAGAAACATGTCATACGCAGAGCCGCTATGAACGCCCTCCGCAGTGCGCTCAAGCAGGAGCGAGTTCAAGTAGGCAGTAATCAAGCGAGCGACTTCGTTAAGGATTTGCTCATCGGTCGCAGTCGCTACCTCAAGGCGGAAATCGCTCGCAAGCCGGAACTGATCCGGCAGGTCAGCAGCGGTTCCCAGCATGAGCTTCGCATAGGAGCCGCCGTACTGTTGACCCAGTACATCCTGCCCGTTGTCCCCGCGAATTACCGTTGCGATGTGATGGACTGCTTTACTTTGTTCGTCGGGCAGCCAACCGAAATCTCGGCCCGTCAGAGTGCTCTCAACCAGGGAGGTTGCCGAGGAAAACTCGCCGTCGCCGTGCAGCAGTATCGCGCTGTGCTGAGGAAGGAAAACATCGACGAGGTTTCGTGAGTTTCTGATGGTTACAGTTTGACGGTCGCCGCGCTCCGGAATCGGAGTACGTGGCAAAAAGTCGGCATAAGTACGGTTCATTCCTGCGATGAAGGACGTAAACTCATCGACAAAATGGCAGGAGCGGCAGTTGATCGACTTTCCGGCGAAAGGTGAAGGATAAGGCACGGCTGCGCGTGGATTTCTTACCTGGGCAACCAGTGTGTCTCCTTGTGCCAGCGGCCGATTGACGTCGCCGTTTGAGTGCGCCGCAAAATACTGTGCAAACCGGGTTTCGAGAAAGAGACGCTCTCCAAGCAAAGTCTCTGGTGTGTCCTTTATTCCTTTTTTGTCAACTTTGTGCAGGACGGGGCGAGCAGGTGCAAACGATTGCGATTGAGCCAGGCAGGACGCCAACGGCGAGGCTACAAAGCTTGCGAGGACGCATAGGTTGATAACACCGGCGATCTTAGACGCAGACATTGACTTCAATTCTTCGGGTGCGAATTTTGTAAGTCGAATTTGCAACCCGCTCGCGAAGCTTAGATGCAGGCCTGAACCGGGAGATCACGCTTCCGGCGCTTAGATTTTTCAGTGATGGCCAACAGGAACTTTCACCCCCGCATCGTAGGAGGTCTGAAGGTGAAATTCACTTTCGAAAAAGAGATTTCTGCTCCCTTGCAAGACAGGCGATCTGGCAGAGATGGATACAGCGGAGGCCTTGGAAGATGACTGGAAGCAATGTCATAGCGATGCGAAAACTAGCTCAGACTTTATCGTGCTCCGCCTCGGTCGCCCTCCTCGCGCTCACTGTTCTGGCAATCAACACATCATGCGGCAGCGGCACCGCGGCCTCAGCAACCTCGCCCCCACCTCCCACCGCCAACCAGCCTACAGTCACGATTGCAGCGAATCCAGCCGCGACCGCGCCGGGGAGTTCCTCCACTCTTACGGTCACCGCCAGCAATGCAACTCAGGTAGTGATCTCCGATAACACCGACAGCAGCACGTATACGCTGGGCGCGGCCGGCGGCACGCAGAAGGTAACGCCCAGCGCTACGACTACTTATACGGCGACGGCAACCGGGACAGGTGGCACGGCGACCGCTCAAACCACCATTACCGTGGCACCCCTGCCAACAGTCACGATCACGGCCAATCCAACTACAATCGCGCAGGGGAGTTCCTCTACTCTTACCATCACCGCTGCCAATACAACTCAGGTGGTGATCTCCGACAGTACTGACACCAACACTTACACGCTGGCTGCAGCCGGAGGCGCGCAGAGTGTAACTCCGGCGGCTACTACTACCTACACCGTGACCGCCACAGGGCTAGGCGGCACCGCGACCGCACAAACCACCATCACCGTGAATCCGCCTGGGAGCATACAATCGGTCAACCATATCATCATCATGATGCAGGAGAACCGCGGCTTTGATGAGTACTTCGGGCACCTCAACGAATACCGCACCTCGCTGGGCTTGCCAGTCGATGTCGACGATCTGAGCAATGTAGGCAACGTGTCACTGCCTAGTTGGAACAACTCCGGCAACATCTCGCCTTACCATATGGTGACCCAGTGCATTGGAGACGTGACGCCTTCATGGCAGGAATCGCACAATGACATCAACCTGACAAGTCCGAACGAAGGGAGTTGGGGAGATCCGCCTCCGATGAATGGCTTTGCCGCGATGGCCGGGGGCTATGCCGCGCACGACCCCACTTCGGGCGGCTTCGACGTTGCAGGCATGCGTGCCGTGGGCTACTACACGGCTGACGATCTGCCGTTCTATTACTGGGCTGCGACGACCTTTGCCACCTCGGACCGCTGGTTTAGCCCGGCGCTCACGCGCACGCAACCGAACCGCATGTACATGCTGGCCGCCACTTCAAACGGATATGCATATCCGGGAGGCAGCGGCGACACCACCCATCCAGCACTCAACATGGGCAACAGGAAGAGCATCTTTCAACTCCTGCAGGAGAATAACGTTACCTGGAGGGTTTATGTAACCGACAACTATGTAGCGGGCGATCTGTCGAAGATGGATACTTATGAGAATTACTTTCCGTGGGCATACGGCTATGTCGGTAATTTTGCGGACGCCAAGACGTTTGCGACCGATGCGGCGAATGGAACGCTTCCGCAGGTTGCTCTGATCGAGAGTGGATACACCGAAACGGGCTCCGATGAGCACCCGCAGAATCCAATCGACAAAGGCGCGGAATACACCGAATCGATGGTCCAAGCCCTGATGAACAGCCCCTCTTGGGCGAGTTCGGTTTTTTTCATCACCTATGACGAAGGCGGCGGATTCTATGACCACGTTCCGCCTGCGCCCATGCCGAGCCCGGATGGCATAAAGCCATATCTTGCGCCAGGCGATCCCACCGGTGACTTTGATACCACCGGCTTCCGCATCCCGCTGATGGTGATCTCGCCGTTCACCAAACCGGGATATGTTTCGCATAACAACGCCGATAACACTGCGATTCTGAAATTTATCGAGACCCGCTTCAATCTGCCATCGCTGACCAAGCGTGACGCGGCACAAATCGACATGACAGAGTTCTTCGATTGGAGTGCACCGAACCTGGCATCTACGGATCCACCGCCGCAGCCATACTTGTCGTGTTACTTCGACCACCTGCCGTAGGGAGCGGAAAAGATGCGGGTATCCGGAAACCGACGGCGTCGATTCGTCTTACTCAGTCGCGCACAGGAAGCTATTTGCTGCATTCACATCGCCGGAGCCCTTGTACTTTGGCCAGGCGGGATATACGCATAAGGGCCGCGTACGTCCGCCTGAGCCTTTATTGTTGTCCACCACCACGAGGTCCTTCGGAGCAACACCAGGATCGAGCCAGCGGTCGAGAACGCCGAGGGCATCGAACCCTGCTTTGAAGGCGCCACGCCCGTGTCCAAAACCGGGTATTAGGTAGAAGCGCAGAAAACGGTCCATCTCTTCCTGACTCATCCTGCCCTGGACCATCCTGTAATACATCACTGAGGCGTTAGTCGGGATGGTTGCGTCGGTTGTTCCGTGCAACATCAGAAACTTGCCACCGTGCTGGGCAAATCGCGTCAGATCGGGGTCACTCGCGGCGAATACATGAGATTGAGTAAGCAGATCGCCGGCATACTTACCGCCCGTGGTCGTGTCGAAGGTGAGCACGTTGAAGTGGTCGTCACCGGTCAGAAAAAAACGCAGCACTCGATCGCTGATGACGTAGTAGAACGAGTTTAGGAAAAACTTCGGCGGATGTTCAGGGTGATGAAGAAGGCCCATGAAGCCGGTGAGGTCCGCGCCCGCAAGCACGTTGAAACCCGGTATAGTCTGCACACCGTTCCACAGTGGCTGAGCGGTTTTCTGTTCGGTTGCAAAAGTCTGAATCGTCCTGAGTTCCTGGGGCGTGAAACAGTATTTGCGCTTGCCTCCCGGGGGACAGAGCATCGTCGCCGGATCGAAGTGACACGCGGCGACATTCCCGATGATGCCGTCCTGCAAGCCGTCTAGCGCATCGCAGGCCTTCATCACTGATTGCGCAAGCAGCCTTGTCTTCGATCTTGTCAGAAAGCCACCTTTTGCGTAGATGGCCTGCGATACGCGAGCGTATTGCAGATCAAGTTCGATCGGATCCCATCCGGCGTAGGCGCCCAGAACGCCATCGTAATCCTCAGGCCAGCGCTGCACGACGGAATACGCCTCGCGCCCTCCGGTCGAACCGCCAAGAAAAAACATCCTCGACGGTCTCGTTCCGTACCAACGCTCCATTACGAATACGGCCGCATCATGTGTCTTCTTCAGTCCGTCATGCGCAAAGTTGCGGCGTTCCTCGGGATTTCTGGCAAACGACGCATTCACCACGTTAAGCGCATCAGGCAGCAGGAAGTAACGTTTGTGGTGACCAGAGTCTCCACCGAAAGTTGCAAACCCGCGCGCCAGTGGCACCGGATCACTCGCCACACTGACTGGGCCACGCTTCAGTCCGCTGGTTGGACCGCCTAGCCATCCATCGAATGTGCCTCCGCCAAACTGCACCGCTTTGTGATTCCAGTTAGTCGGCAGGTTCACCTCGAAGCGAATGTCCTGTGCTGACGTATCCACCGGGCGCACGCCGCCCAGCACCTTGCAGTACTCGCCCCGGCGGTCATGCACCAGCTTCGCGAGCTTTATATAAGCTCCGGTGGTAGGCAGGCCAAGGCTTGCAGCCGGAATCTCCAGCCCTTTCAGCGACCGGCAAGAGTTGATCGCGTCGATCTTTTGGACACCTCCGTAAATCGACTTTTGGGCAAGCATGGCTGTCGTACCATCCCCCAACAAAAGCAACAGAAGTGCAGCATTTCGAAGATGCATCACGTCCCTTACTGACAATGTTTATCAAAACAGAGTTGCTTGCAGTATCTTAGATTCGAGCGCGAGCGAGTTGCAATATGATCGGCAAATCACGCTCGGCTAACCGCACCAAACACTTACTTGAGCTGGCAAGCAGGAACACGACTCCAGATATTCGCCGGGCTTATTCCAGGCAACTCTGAGCTGCCAGTCTGCTTCCGATTGAATGTTCCCTCGATATCATCGCGGATTAAATCGCAGGAGTATCTCGATGTTTACTAGAGTAATCGAACTAAGAGCCAAGCCGTGGAAAACGAGTGAGCTGTGCGACGTCGTAAGCAAAATGAAGCTGCGTATTCTGAAAGAGCAGCGAGGCTTTAACGGAGAGATCGCACTCGTCTCGGATGCTGATCCTACCCGGATGTTGGTACTAAGTTTCTGGAACAAGCGCTGTGACGCCGAACGCTACCATCGCGAGCAGTTCTCGCAGATAGCAGAGATGCTGCGCCCTTTATGTAAGTGTGAGCCTTATTTCGGGTCAGGCGGCTCAATCTTCGTTCCGGGACATCGCTTCCGGCCTGTCCTACCCGCAACGCATTCGGGAATGCGCCAGCGTGAAATACTTCGCCGTCAAGATGCTGGTAAGGGCACGGTTGTCCGGGTGCCAAGACGTGCTCACATTGAGAATGCAGGATAGCGCTGAGAGCTGAATGTATTTCGCTCCCTCTGTCAGGTAGATTTTCCAGACCGGCGCGACCACTCGGCCAACAACGTCTCCTGCTACAGATCACCCCTTCGCCTTGCAGCTGTACTAATGTAGGTTGCTTAGTCACCATCGCATCACCAGCGCCGATAAAGCACCTGCCGCTTCGGCGTGAGCGCAGTCATAAGCAACTGTGCTTACCCGTGGGTAGTCCGTTCGGGCTGCAACTTCCTTACGCCCGGCGATGAGCACGTTCCTCATCTTTACGTAATTAGTTCCCCTATCGCGAACAACTGGCGGTCGTTGGCTCGGCTACTCCCTCAGCTTACCGCGCTGTGATTTGCCTCACTCTCATAGTAGCCGCCAATCACCGTTCGAATGACTGTGTTCATGACATTCTTCCGGACTAGACGGGCGCGGTGACAGATATTGATCCAGGCTCGACCGCCTTTTGGTTCCCATCGCATTCAGGCTCGTGTGCACGTGGAGACGTGATGCGCCGTTACGTACTCGCCGGATTATTGATCAGCGCCCTTTTGCCAGCCGCGGCCCTCGCTGAGCAGACGCAAAGCCACGCGCATGAAATTGAAGGCATGGAGCTGCGATATCTCGCCACGAACAATCCAAAACAACGTCAACATGCGATCCACGAGTTGAAGGCGCTGATGAAAAACAGTCCGGGGGCTGATGCGGGCGCGCTGAATGCAGCGGTGTCGGCGATGCTGCCGGCAGCGGATTCGGAGGCGGAAGCGGAAGCGTTGCTGGCGA
>Ga0326727_10003001_pt1 | contig 55455 bp, 47 predicted proteins | sample MB2enrmetagenome_FD_207643 | JGI IMG/M metagenome (GOLD analysis project Ga0326727, IMG submission 207643) | Lab enriched peat soil microbial communities from McLean, Ithaca, NY, United States - MB29MY | ecosystem: Environmental > Terrestrial > Soil > Wetlands > Peat | place: USA: New York...
ATGCCGACCACGAACAGAACTGCAGCACCAACGCCATGCGGGCAGTGGGCAGCGCCTTCACCGATCCCTACCTGTCAACCGCCGCGGCGGCGGCTGCCTTGGCCGGACCTTTGCACGGCGGAGCCAACGAAGCCGTTCTGGAGATGCTCGACGAAATCGGCTCCAAGGCGAATATCCCTGCCTACATCAAGAAAATCAAGGAAGGGAAAGGCAAGCTGATGGGCTTTGGCCACCGCGTCTATAAGAACTACGATCCCCGCGCCAACATCATCAAGCAGACGGCGCAGAAAGTATTCGCAGTCACGGGCGGGAATCCCAAACTTGACATCGCGCTGGAGCTGGAGCGAATCGCTCTTGAGGATGAATATTTCATCACGCGCAAACTGTATCCCAACGTAGACTTTTACTCTGGAATCATCTATCAGGCCATGGGCTTCAAGCCGGAAATGTTTACCGTGCTGTTTGCCATTCCGCGCACCGCAGGCTGGCTGGCCCAATGGCAGGAGATGCTCACCGACCCCGAGCAGAAGATCGCGCGTCCGCGGCAGGTCTACACCGGACACGAAGTGCGGGAGTTTGTGCCGCCTGAAAAACGCGCGCCGGTGTTGGCCACGACGCGTTAGAGCCTGGCGCCTTTAGGGTGCCGGCAGACTCGGTCACCGGCGGGTGGCCCGGGCAGGCGGATGACCCGGGCCTCGCGTCCATCCTGACTCTGAAGGGTGCCCCGCTCAAGTTCGCTTGGGCGGGGCTTCCCGGACGGTCGAGGGCCCAAGCCTCGCACAATTCAGCCGGCGCGTGGGGTGTGCCTCCGGCTAGGCTACGAGAACGCCAACTCCTTAGCCCGCTGCACCGCCTTCACCACCGCCTTGATCAAGGTCACGCGCAGCTTGCCCTCTTCGAGTTCCATGATGCCGTCAATCGTGCATCCCGCTGGAGTTGTTACCGCATCCTTCAGCAGCGCCGGATGATCACCAGTCTCGAGCACCACGCGCGCCGCGCCCATGGTTGTTTGAGCCGCCAGCAGCGTCGCTACATCGCGCGGCAGCCCCACCTTCACCCCCGCCTCCGCCAGCGATTCCAAAATAATGTAGATATAGGCCGGTCCGCTCGCCGACAATCCCGTGACTGCGTCCATATGTTTTTCGTCCACCGTCACCGTCCGCCCCACTGCATCGAAAAACTTCGTCGCCATTTCCAGATGCTGCCTGGTCGCGAACTTCCCCTTGCACAGCGCCGTCATGCCCGCGCCCAGCACGCAAGGAGTATTCGGCATCGCCCGCACCACCGGCACTTCTTTTTCCAGCGCCCGCTCAATCATCTCCGTAGGGACCGACGCCGCCACCGAAATCACCAACTGCTTCGCATGAACGTGCGCCCGAATCTCCCGCGCCACATCCTCCACCACCTGCGGCTTCACGCAAAGAAAAATAATGTCCGCGTCCTTCACTGCCTCCGAGTTGTCGGTTCCAGCGTGCACCTTCAACTTCTCCTTCAGCATCCGCGCCCGCTCCGGATGCGCCACCGTTGCCCAAGTCTGCCCCGGCGACAACAATCCATCGCGCAAGAAAGACTGCAGCAGAATCGATCCGATCTTCCCCGCGCCCAAAATCGCCACTTTCTTCTTCCCACTCAAACTCTTTGCCATGCGAGTTCTCCCAACAAAAATTCCTAAGTAGAGACGCGGCTTGCCGCGTCTTAGCGTCTGAGACGAGGCCAGTCTCGTCTCTACGGAAGACTACACCAGTCGCTGAAATCGAGAGAGCATTCCATCCGCTAACCTACAATCTCCTGCGGCACCATTTTCAGTATCTCGCGCCCAATCGGCAACGAAGCCGTTGCCGCCGGAGACGGCACATTCAGCACATGCAAAAATCGCTTCCGCCCCACAAACCGGAAATCATCCACCAGCGCGCCATCCGCCCCCACCGCCTGCGCCCGCACTCCCGACCCGCCCGGCGTCATATCCTCCATCCGCACCGCCGGCACCAACTGTTGGCAAGACCGCACAAACTCCCGCTTCCGCAGCGAGCGCCGAAACTCCGCCAGTCCATTTCTCCAATGCTGCCGCGCCATCGCCTGAAACCCCGCATCCAGGAACACTTCCATCGTCTCGCCCAAATCGAAATCCCGCCACCGGTATCCCTCGCGCCGGAACGCCAGCACCGCATTCGGCCCCGCATCCACATTCCCCTGAATCCGGCGCGTGAAGTGCACTCCCAAAAACGGATAGCGCGGATCCGGCACGGGATAAATCAACCCCCGCACCAACTTCTGCCGCGCCGCCGCCAGATCGTAATACTCCCCACGAAACGGAACCAGAATCATCTCCGGATCGTCTCCCGCCATCCGCGCCACCCGATCGCTATACAATCCCGCGCAATTCACCACATAGCGCGCTGAAAAATCTCCGGCTCGCGTCCGCACGACCACCGCGTCCCCCGCCGCGTCCGACTTTGCGCCCGAAGTTCGCCCGAATCCCACCACCCCCGCGCCCGTTTTCAGCTCCGCCCCGCGCTCCGTCGCGATCTCCGCATACTTCGCCGTCACCGCCGTATAATCCGTGATCCCCGTCGATGGCACCTGCAGCGCTCGCACCCCGCCAACATGCGGCTCGATCTCCAGCATCGCCTCGCGCCCCAGCAACCGCAAACCTTCCAACCCATTCGCCACGCCTTGCGCAAGTAACACATCCAGCCGCGCCGCTTCCTCTGAGTTAGTCGCCACGATCAATTTTCCGCACACCTCATGCGGAATCCCATGTCGCGAGCAGAACTCCACCATTTCGCGCGCCCCCGCCACACAAAGCCGAGCCTTCAACGATCCCGCCTTGTAATAAACCCCCCTGTGGATGACTCCGCTATTGTGTCCCGTCTGGTGCCGAGCCACTCCCGCCTCTTTTTCCAGGACCACCACGCGCAACCGCGGAAACCGCTCGCCCACCTGCATGGCAAACGAAAGCCCAACAATACCGCCGCCAATCACCGCAATGTCATATGTCATAAGTTTGTTTGTCTAGTGTGGGGACGCGCGCCTCGCCCGTCCAGCGTGCAAAGCACGGCAGCCTCACCGAAGACGATCCTACCTCACCCCTGCATTTCATCACCGTGACGCGCGAACAAGAAGATGTGACGCAAGAAAAAAGGCGCGGGTGCCCCGCGTCTCGCCTTCGAGACGTGGGTACGGACACCTCCGCGCCCTCAATTACGAATTACAAATCACCAATTGCAAATTCTCGGCGCTCCCCGCGTCTCGGTGGTAGATCGCCCTCCCTACTGCGAGATCAGCGTTACCGGGTCCGAGTGCACTGCCGTGCCCTCGGTCGCTGTTACCATGATGTTGCTGTACGTGCCGGGAATGGTTGCAGGGTTGAGCGTTTCCTGTGCGGACGCGGACTTGGTCGGGTCGGCTTGGGACAACGCGGTGACGGTTACGCTCGCCGGCAGATCGGGACCCACAGTAGGAGCCGTGTATAAGCCGTTCGCGTCGATGGTTCCCCCGTTCGGCGTGGTTAACGACCAAGTCACAGCCGTGTTGCTGGCATTGGTGACCGTCGCCGTAAACTGCGCGGTTTGGCTCGGCCACCCAGTATTGTTGGGGAACACGCTGGGCGGCACTCCCTTACTTACCGTGACCTCCACTGTCGGCGGAGGCGGAGTACCGCCGCCGCCGGCGACCCCGCCGCAAGAGATTAGCGCCATCAACCCAAGCCCCAAACAAATAACCGCGATCCCTCCGTAGAGACGCGGCTTGCCGCGTTTCTGTCGCCCGCCCCCCACAATCCCCACCAGCACCCACGCGAGAGTGAAGAAAGGTAAAACGTAGGGACGGTCGCCCGCGCTCGTCAAAGCCGCGTGTACGGCCCGCACCCGCGGCCGCGACTCAGTCCCCAAGTTCGGCCCCGTGGTCGAAATCGTCAGCGTAACCGCCGTCGTCCCCGCCCCAGCCGCAATCGACGCCGGACTAAACCCGCAACTAGTCAAAGCCGGCAAGCCCGAGCAGGCAAAACTCACCGCCGAGCTAAACGTCCCGCCCACCGGAGCCGCCGAGAACGTATAGCTGGCGCTCTGTCCCGCCAGCACCGTCACCGTAGCGCTGCCCGTGTCCGTCCACGTAAAGTCCTGGGCTGGCCCCGTCACCGTCAGCTCGAACGTCTGCGTCTTAGCCGCCGGCGCTCCGGTTGCCGTCGCCGAGATCGTCACCGTAACCGGACCACCCAGCGGAGTTCCTGCCGCCGCCGTCACCGTCAACGTAACCGTCACCGGCGACGAAGACGTCGGACTCACCGAGTTCGATGGCGAGAACACGCACGCCGCTCCCGCTGGCAGACCCGCCGAGCAACCGAGCGTCACCGTCCCCGCAAAACTTCCCGCCGCCGTCACCTGGAACGTGCTCGCCCCCGACGTTTCGCCCTGCCCCACGCTCACCGAATTCGGACTGGGCGCAGTCAAATTAAAGTCGACCACATGCAGCGTGACCGGCGCGTCGTGCGTAATTGTGTATTGATCCGTCCCCACCGCGTGCGCGTCGAAACTGTAATCGCCCACACTTCCGCCCGCCGTCAAGGTGTACGTTGCCGTCGGCGTTTCCTGCGTCGGCTGCAGCGTGCAGGTCGCCGGCGACGCGCCCGTGCAACTCAAATTCACCGGACTCGCGTATCCGTTTTGCGCCGTCAACGTGCCATCGAAGGTGGCTGTCTGCGTCGGAAACACCGTCTGCGGCGAATTCGAAATCACGTTCGTGTAGCCTGGCGCCGCCACCAGTGCGTAGTTCCAAATGCCTCGCCCGTACGTCGACGCCACCAGCGTTTTCGTTCCCGCGTTAGGATTAAAAAGTTGCACCGCCGTAACCGGAGCGTTCGGCAGAAACCCCGACACACCCGGCCCCGGCATCGGACCAACTTCCGTCCAGCTCGCAGTCGTCGTCGAACTCACAAAAACTCCAACGTCGGTTCCCGCATAGATCTCGGAAGGAGTGACCGAGGAATCCACCAGCAACGCGTTCACCGGAGCATCCGGCAATCCCGTCCCGGTCCAGTCCGTCCAACTTTCGCCCGCATTCGTAGTCTGCCACACGTGCGAGGTTGGGTACGACGGCGTGCTGAAGCCCATGATCCCCACATACGCCCCGTTGCCCGACGCAACGGACGAATCTATTGCAACCGACGAAATCGCATACCCGTTCGGGTTCACATTCCCCGTCACATTCGTCATCAACGTGTTGCCAGCGTCGGTCGTAACCCACACTTCGCCTCCCGGAGATCCACTCAGCGGCCCATATCCGTTCGTGACCGCATACACCGTTTCCGAATCGCCGTTAGCGTTTCCCGGACCGCCCGCCGCCAGCGCCGTCACCAGGTTGATCTCATCGCCCGTACACACGTCCGTCCCTAGCGTGTCGAAGTCATTGCTTAGCTGCAGCGGAGCCGTTCCGCTGGTACTGATCCGCCACACCCGGCACGTCCCCACCAGCATTTCACTGGCATTCCCCGGGTCCAGAATGTACGGAGTATCGTAAGCTCCCTGGTCCCCGCCCAAATCGCTAGAGCCGACGATCTGAAAGAATGAAGTGTCGTTACAAGCCGTTCCCGACTCGCACTTCAGAATCGTGACGTAGGGATTCGCCGCAAACCACTCGTTCGTGTTCTCAGGATTGATGGCAGTGAATCCGCCGTCGCCGCCCAGTGCGTTCTGCCAGGTGCTACTGGTAGTCGCAGTGCTGGTTTCCGGAGAGCCGTTATTCTGCGTTCCCCCCAACAAAATGTCCGGGTTGGTCGGGTGCACCGAGACCGAAACAAATTCCGTCATCGAGCCGAGCGTCTGGGTATTCCCCGCGGTCTGGGGCTGGCTCAGGCTGTCAAACTGATTCGTTCCCGAGCAACTTCCCGTGTCCAGCCCGGAATAGCCATCCAGCGTCCGGCTGATTCCGCCGTCATGCGCGAAGTAGCCGGGCGAGGTGCCACCCACAACCGTGAACGCGATTCCGTGCTGGTCGGGATTCACATGCGCTGGCGCCCCGAGCGGGCTGCACCCATACACATGCGTTAGATTGATCCAGTCGCCTTGCATGCAGGTCGGGTTCGGGGGCCGCTGACCCGGCTGTAACGTGCACTTGTAGAGATTGACTGCGCCCGCGTAAACGTCCGTTGCCTCTCCATCCGGGATCGCCGACAACGCCAGGTTGTACCAGCCCTGCTCCACACCGCACCCGCTGTTGGGCCCAAAAGCGTCGTCACCGCAGTTCGTGATGCCGTTGTCCGGTATCTGCGTCCAGCTAGTTCCGCCGTTCATCGTCTGCCAGATGCCCTCGTCGGTGGGCACTGGGTTTCCATTGTTGTCCGGCTGCACGTCGACGATCCACACATACAGCTCGTTGCGCCCCGGCACCACCGCGAACTCGCCGCGATAAATCAGGCAAGTCGTCGCGTTCGAACTGGCCGGGCAATTCGCGGATGCGAGACCCGGTATTGGTAGCGTCGCCAACGGCGTGAAGTTTATTCCATCGGTCGACGAGTACAGCCCGTGCCGCCGGATAAAAGCGTAGAAAGTCGCGTTCGTCGCGTTGTAAATCACAGACGTAGCCGAAGCGGGAACGGAACCGTCCGTGAGGTTTGCGCGGTTCCACGTCACTCCACCGTTCGTCGAAAAGTAAAGCCCGCGTGCGGGTGAATTGCCATCCTCTTGCGGACCCAGGCACGGGCCGGTATCTCCCGCCGTCGCCGATTCCTCGCCAAGGCACAAGCCGTTGTCGCCCGCCGTCGCCGCCACCACCAGGTTGGGATTCGCCGTGCTGAATGCGATCTTGCTGAAACCGATTCCCAAAAACGATTGCCCACTCGCCGCGCTCTCGATCTGCAGTGGCCACGTCACACCTCCATCCGCGGAACGCAGAATTCCCAGTCCGTAATAAGAATCGCTCGAATTGTTCGTCTCCCCGGTCCCAACCAGAATCACATTGCTGTTGCCCGGCTGCAAAGCAATCGCCCCCACCGCCAGCGTAGGCTGATCGTCAATCAGAGGCTGCCAGACGACCGAAGCAGGACCGGGATTGGGATCGGGACTAAGACTGCCCGCGTTGGTCGATTTCCAAAGGCCGCCATATGCGCCGCCCAGCAGCACCGTGTTTCCACTGCTGTCTGCGGGATCGATCAGCACCGAAGTGGCGCGCCCCGAGACCCAGTTGTAATCCTGCTCTCCATCTCCCGTAGCATCGGAAGCCAGCGGAGCCGGCCCCAGCGGCACCCACCCCGTGCCGTCCGAAACTGCCGGTTCGGATGTTGAGGCGGATCCGGTCAGCGTCCCGGTCGCTCTCATCTTTTTTGTTTGTGCCGCCGTTTGTGCCGCCGCAGTCGCATTCGCCGCCGCGCGCTGTGCCCGCATCGCCATCTTCTGCCGGTAAGCTCGCAACCGCAGCGCCGCCGCCGATTCCCCTGGCGGCACAGTCCGCCCCCGCTGGTTCCAGTTCCATCCCCATCGATCCCGCAGATAAGCACGATCCCGGTCGCGATCCTCGCCTCTCGCCTGGCCGCGTTCTTGACTGCTTTCTTGAGAAGACGAGTAAGTTGTTTTTCTTCCAGGCTCCTGCGCGAGGGCGCTGCCCAAAAATCCGCCGTTGAGAACTTCGCCAAGAAGGAAAACAAAAACCGCGAAGGAGATAACGAAAGAAATAAAGCGAGAAGAATGCACACCACGGCTGGCCATAAATTGAAACGCTAACTTGCGCCGGTGCGACACAGCGCACAACTAGAGTCTCAACCAGTGGAAGAAGATTTCCACGTCCTCGAAAGTCCCCCCATCCTTGGTAGCCAATCTTTTGAAGGGCGAAAAGCGAAGAGCGAACAGCGAAGAGCGGAAAGGAAAAACTGAGAACTGAAAACTGAAAAACCTCCCCCGCCCAACATCCGCTATACTAATGAACAATGTCCGTGATCAAGAACATCGAAGCCGTCGCCCAGGGAATGACTATCACCCTGAAGGAGATGTTTCAGCCCACGATCGTCGAGAACTATCCCGACGGCCCCGGCCCCCTGAAAGGCGCAAAGTTTCAGGAACGTTTTCGCGGCATGCACGTCCTGCAGCGCGACGAAAACGGCCTGGAAAAATGTGTGGCCTGTTTCCTCTGTGCCGCCGCTTGTCCCGCCAATTGCATCTATATAGAAGCTGCGGAAAATACCGCTGAAACCAGAGTTTCAGGCGCTGAACGCTACGCCCGCGTCTACAACATCGACTACAATCGATGCATATTTTGCGGGTATTGTGTCGAAGCTTGTCCTACCGATGCGATTACGCATGGGCATGGATTTGAGCTGGCGGATTTCAATGCGAGCAATTTGATTTACCGGAAAGAACAGATGCTGGCGCCAGCTCCAGCGCACATGGGAGCCAATCAGGTGTTTGCGCAATCGGAAACGGACGCAGGCGTGACGGGGGATTAGCGAACTTCGAGATTTTTTCCAAGCGCCGGTCCCATGCGGGGCCGGCGTTGTTGTATAGAGGGGCAGTCGTTGGTCGCTAGTCGTCGGCCGTTCGCGCTTTTACGAATGCCGCCGATTTGATGAACAAAGAGAGCCCCTAATTTCCCGTAGAGACGCGGCTTGCCGCGTCTCCCGCCAGACGGCGCAGGGGGAGACGGGGCAAGCCCCGTCTCTACATTTAAGATCAGAGACGAACAGCGAACGACTAATGACAAACTTTCTCCAACTCGTGAAAGACCGCGTCGTCGTTTACGACGGCGCTATGGGGACGAACATTCAAAAGCGCAATCCTACCCTGGACGATTACTGGGGCAAGGAGAACTGCAGCGAAGTTCTGGCGCTGAGCCGTCCCGAGATTATTCGCGAGATTCACGCGGATTTTTTCCGCGTGGGTTGCGACATCGTAGAGACGAATACATTCGGCGGGACGGGCCTGGTTCTAGGTGAGTTCGATCTGCGCGACAAAGTACACGAGATCAACCTGAGGGCGGCGCAACTCGCCAGAGAAGTGGCGCAGCAATTCTCGACCAAGGACAAACCCCGATTCGTAGCCGGATCGATGGGGCCGACCACAAAATTGCCCTCGCTCGGACACATCGCGTGGGACGCGATGCTGGCGTCCTATGAAGAGCAGGCGTTGGCGCTGATCGAGGGCGGCGTCGATGTGCTGCTGATTGAGACCTGCCAGGATTTGTTGCAGGCGAAAATTGCCACGGTCGGCGTGCTCGACGCAATGCGCAAGGCGGGCAAGCGCCTGCCGGTACAAGTTCAAGTAACGCTTCAAGAATCCGGAACCATGCTGCTCGGCACCGAAATTGGCGCGGCGCTGACCACGCTTGAGCCTTACGACATCGACATAATCGGTCTGAACTGCGCGACCGGTCCGGCGGAGATGAATGAGGCGGTCCGATATCTGGGGCTGAACTCGACCAAAATCATCTCCGTTTTACCCAATGCAGGGCTGCCGCAAAACGTGGGCGGCCACGCGGTGTACAAGCTCACCGCGAAAGAATTAGCCGAGTATCACAAACACTTCGTCGAGGATTACGGAGTAAGAATCGTCGGCGGATGTTGCGGCACGACTCCCGAACATCTCAAAGCCGTGGTCGATGCAGTGACGGGCGTCGAGCCCGCGAAGCGCGATGTGAAGCCGGTAGGCGCGGCGTCAAGCGCTTACACATCGGTCCCGCTGGATTTGGAGCCGAAGCCCCTGATCGTCGCGGAAGAGATGAACACCACGACGCGCGTGGATCATTTCCGCAAGCTGGTGCAGGCCAGGAAGTACGACGACATTCTGACGCTGGCGAAGAAACTGGCCAACGAAGGCTCGCACATGCTCGACTTGTGCTGCGCCATCGTGGGCGAAGACGAGAAGGGCTACATTTCCGCGATCCTGGAAAAAATCGCGACCCGCGTGCCCGCGCCGATCCTGATCGACAGCACCGAAGCCGACGTGGTGGAAGAGGCGCTGAAGCGCATCCCGGGCAAAGCCATCATCAATTCGATCAACCTGGAAGACGGCGAGAAGCGGACATCGAAAGTGTTGCCGATGGCGAAGCGCTATGGCGCGGGAGTGATTGCGCTGACCATTGACGAAGAAGGCATGGCGCTGACCGCGGACAGAAAAGTTGCGATCGCGCATCGCATCTTCGATCTGGCCACGCAAAAGTACGGCATCCGTCCGGTGGACTTGCTCTTCGACGCGCTGACGCTCCCGATTTCGACGGGGCAGGAAGAGTACCGCTCGGCGGGCATCGAGACCTTGAAGGCGGTAAAGCGGATCCATGAGGAACTGCCGGAAGTGAAGACCGTGCTCGGGGTCAGCAACATCAGTTTCGGCTTGGACGCTTATCCGCGGCGGGTTCTGAACTCGGTGTTTCTGCAGGAGGCGGTGGAAAACGGGCTGGACGTTGCCATCGTCAATTACACCAAGATTTATCCGCTGTACAAGATTCCGGCGGAAGAAGTGGAACTGGCGCGCAAGCTGATTTATCAGGACCGCTCGAATGGCGATCCGCTGCAGGTTTACATGCAGCATTTCGCCGGCATGAAGGGCAAGCCGCAGGCGCAGACCACGGCGCACGTCGAAACCCTCTCGATCGAGGACAAGCTCAAGTACGCGATCATCCACGGCGAGAAATCGGTGGGCGAGGGCAAAACCAAGCGCAGCCTGGAAGAGTTGCTGGAAGAAGCGTTGGTCGAGTACACGCCGCTCGACCTGATCAACACGGTGCTGCTCGACGGGATGAAGACGGTGGGCGACCTGTTCGGAGCGCGCAAGATGCAGTTGCCGTCGGTGCTCGATTCGGCGGGAGTGATGAAGGCTGCGGTCGCCTATCTTGAGCCGAAGATGGAAAAGAAAACCGGCTCGCAGCAGAAGGGCACGATGGTGCTGGCCACAGTGAAGGGCGATGTGCACGACATCGGAAAAAATCTGGTTGACATCATTCTGTCGAACAACGGATACAAGGTTGTGAACCTTGGCATCAAGCAGCCGGGCGACGCCATCATCCGCTCCGCGCAGGAGCACGCCGCCGACGCGATTGGCTTGAGCGGATTGCTGGTGAAATCGACGCTCGAGATGAAGTACGTGATCCAGGAACTGGAACGGCAGAAGCTGGCCTATCCGGTGATCTGCGGCGGCGCGGCCCTAACCAGAAAGTATGTGGAAGACGATCTGCGCCGCGAGTATTCGAATGCCGTGTTTTACGGAGAAGATGCGTTCGCGGGGCTGCACGTGATGGAGGACCTGGCGTCGGACGACCCCAAGCGCGAGGCGCGCCTGAACGAAGGCAGGACGGTGAAGGACTACGCGAAAGCAGCGGCGGTGGATGAAGAGATTGGTCCAGTGTTTTCCGAGCGCAGCGCTGTAGTAACCGATGCGCCGAATATCCCCGAGCCTCCATTCTGGGGCGTGCGCGTGGTGAAGGACTACGATCTGCGGGAAATTTTCCATTACATCAACGACACTGCTCTGTTCAAGAATCAGTGGCAATTAAAGACGGCGTCGCAGGAGGATTACGCGCGGCTGGTGGAGGAGAAATACCGTCCGATCAAAAAGAAGCTGGAAGAAGATGTAATAGCTGCGGGTTGGTTCGAGCCGAAAGTTGTGTATGGATATTTCCCGGCCCAAGGCGATGGCAATGACGTCGTAGTGTATTCAGTTCCCAGTTCTAAGTTCTCAGTTCTCAGTGAAAAGCAAAACCTAAGGGAATTGTTACGGTTTACTTTCCCGCGCCAGAAGGAGGGCCGCCGCCTTTGTATCTCCGATTTTTTTGCCGCGCCTTCATCGGGGAAGATGGACGTTATCGGCCTGTCGTTGGTGACGATTGGTCCGAAGGCGTCGTTAGAAACGCAGCGCCTGTTCGAAGGCGGAGAATATACGCGCTATCTCTATCTCCACGGCCTAAGCGTGGAGACGGCCGAAGCCCTCGCCGAGTTTCACCATAAGAAGATGCGGGAAGAGTTAGGCATCGCGGGCGAGGACTCTCCGCACATTCGCGATCTGTTTCATCAAAAGTATCGCGGCTCGCGCTATTCGTTTGGCTATCCAGCGTGTCCGCATCTGGAGGATCAGACAAAACTCTTCGCGCTGCTCAATCCGGAGGAGAACGTAGGCGTGCGCCTGACCTCAGGCTTCCTGCTGGAGCCGGAGCAGAGCACGTCGGCGATAGTGGTGCATCATCCAGGGGCGAAGTATTTTGTGGTGTAGAGACCTATCTTGACATTTGCGACGTAACTTCTCGGAGTTGCAAGGGTGAGCAATTATGCGGTTGGCAAGGATTGCCAACGTATAGGTACCCCCCTCCCCCCGGTCTATTGGAATCATGGGTTTAGGAGGAAATTCCCGCCAGGTCTTTGAGTTTAAATGACTTAGAGGTAAAGTCTTTATTCGTCAATGACTTAGCTTGCTTTTTCGCTCGCTCGGGGGTTTGGCGACGGGCTGACACCCGGTCTCCTCAACATTATTATGTTGTCAAAGAGCGCCGACTAATGGGGCTGCGGCAGCTTCGAGGGCCGTCCTGGTTGACGGACACACCTCGGACCTAACCGACAGGTCGATCTCTATTGTCGCCGACGGGCGGTTAGTTGTCTGTGATGCTGCGCACATCGCGTTTGTGATGAAAAAAGCGGGAGTCGGATTGCCCGGCGCAGCCGCCCGCTATGAGCAGTGGCTAGGTGCTCCACCCGGAAGCCTTCGCCGGCCTCGACGAAATACGCGATTTCATTGCGCAGGAGAGTCCGGACGCAGCCGACCGGGTCATGTTGGAGATTTTCGACGCCATTCGCGGGCTTGTGCCTTTTCCCCATCGCGGCCACCGTCGCCCCGACCTCAGTACGCGGCCTTTGCGGTTTACTCTTGTGCGGGAATACCTGATCGCCTACGCACCGGAGGAAAAACCCTTGTGGCTTGTCGCGGTAATGCATGGACGCCACAGCCCCGCATCATGGCTGCGATCCTGAAAGGCAGGGAGTAGGCTCCCGCCCAGACCATAAGGCGCCCGGCGAAAAATCCCAAGCGGCGGGCGGGGGTGGGTCCCGCCCTTCAAATCGCCGGTTGGATGACAAATTGGATTCGTCACAGACGGTATGTGATGGGATTCACATACAGGCGCTCCTTGCTCGGGGAATCATGGTAAGCGGGACGTTCTCGTCCTCTTATCTTTATGCAGGCCCTTCATACCATATCGGCTCATTCATACACGAAACAGGAGATGCAAAATGTCTTTATACCGAGTAAATCTTCATTGGAATCGGCAACGCCGTGATAGCGCGGCGTTGCTATGGTTCATCTTCGCTATCTTCGGTGTTGTATTCAACGCATTTGGATGCTTTGTAGTCGTCCACTGCGGCAAATGGATACCAGAAGCAAAAGTTCGTCCAGTGTCTGACGTGGAAGATGTCGTCATAAGCAACCCTTCCATGTACGGCAACGTAGGTTTCCCCGGCTTTCAGACCTTTGCTTTCTTCGTCAGTAAGGAACCAGATTTCGGTCGCTCCCCCCTTTCGGACTTCACCTTTTGCCTTCGTTCTCCTGACATTGAAGTCGGCGTAGTCGCCGGGGAACAGGTCTCCAACCTCGGCCTGATAGAGAGGGAGGACATCAGATTCACTAAGATTAGGAGATTCTCTCTTGGGCACAATCTCGACATAAGTGGAGGCGACAACATTCTTGGCCGGAGTTCTCCCGATATTATTCACGCGAACAGGCAGTTCGAGAGTTTTGTTAGGGATGGCTTGGAGTTCCCCGTTTCGATGCATTTTAACCATCGCCCGCGTCTCGCTTTCAGAGGATTTACGCGTGGCGATAAAGGCATTTACGGCAACATCGGCGGATTTTTTGTTGACGCGGTAAATGAGCAACGTCAGTCCGACGTAGACAAGCAGCAGAAACGCGGAGACTTTCGTCCAGAGAAGCTGCTTTTTGTTGTGGGTTGTGTTGTCTTTCTGGGTGGCTGTGTACTCCTCTCGAAAGTCCTTGATAAAGCCTATTTGGACCCCGGGTTCAACGTAAACATGGCATTTGGTGGATTTGTCTTCGCCGCCATCATGTTTTGGTTTGGGGGTTGGATGGTTATTCATGTCCTTGGGCTCTCTTAATAGGGCTGGCCCGCCCTTTTCGATGCGATACTACGGCGCCGATCAGTTGCACTTTATCACGTGTTCTTGCTATTGCCGAATGCCTCTTCTTGGTTCCGGCGGGTGGCCGACTTCTAACCCGCCTAAACTGGGGGTGCCCCATTTCTCGCGTCCTTGGCGAGAAGTGGGCCGCTCCAATGTCGGCAATCTGGCCGCCCGCTTCTCGAAAAACGCGAGAAGCGGGGCACCCCCGGTTATTTCGGTCAAGGTTCAAGACAGCCATGGTCTTCCTCTCGCCCTCTGGGTTAGCTTGAGCTGGGGAGATGCCGCGATCTAAGGAAGCTCCGATTAAGTCTTTGATGGCGAGACGGGATGCGTTGAGAGTGCGGCCCTCAGCGGCTAAAGCCGCTTCTATAGCGGGTTCTGACGGCATGGCTAAAGCCATGCCCTTTCAAAACTCTCCGTGAACGGACTTATTCAGAGGTTCTCTAACTGCCCCATTTTTCGCGTCCTTGGCGAGAAGTGGGCCGCTCCAGTGTCGACCATCTGGCCGCCCACTTCTCGAAAGACGCGAGAAGCGGGGCACCCCCAGTTGTTTCGGTCAACGTTCAAGACGGACCCGCGTTGTACTCTCCGCGTTAATGTGGGCCACCCTCTGTAACCTCAGCGGCTGAAGCCGGCTGGGGGGCAGGCCACTTGTCGCAGCGGTGAACCGCTGCGCCGCCCAAAATCAAGTGCAAAACCGACCTTCAGAAGCTACTTCTCGAAAGGCGCGAGAAGTGGCGCACCCCCAGTTGTTTCGGTTAACGTTCAAGACAAACCCGCGTTATACTTTCCGCGTTAATGTGGCCGACCCGCCGGCTAAAGAGGCTGCGGAAAAACTCGAATTGCAGGCCGCGGCTGCCCTCAGCGGCTAAAGCCGCGATTGATTTTGCGGCACTTACGGCGCGGCTGAAGCCGCGCCCCTTCAAGACAAAGTCAAAGCTTGAGTTTTTCAGCAGCCTGTAAAGCTGCTTCTATAGCGGGTTCTGACGGCATGGCTAAAGCCATGGAGCGCCACGGTTGTCCTCGGCTTGAGATTTCTCGGGGAGCGGCCCACTTGACCGAAAAAGATTCCGACGTATACTGGCTCGGGCTTGATTCCCAAAGGAGAGAGAATATGCTGCGTAATACTTCGCTGCTTCTATGCCTGGCAGTCGCCGCACTGATCGCCGGTTGTGCGAATGCCCCCGCTCCACCACCTCCAGACACGCGCGCCGCCGATGTGCAAGCGGTCAAGGACGTCGAAGCGGCGTGGGTTAAGGACGGCGCTACCAAGGACGCCGACAAGTGGGCTAGCTACTTTGCGGAAGATGCCAGTGGGTTATACCCTGGGGCCGCGACGCTGAATGGGAAGGCGGCCATTAAAGCCTCGATGGCGCCGTACCTTGCCGATCCCAATTTCTCGCTGACTTTCCAGTCCACGCGGATGATGGCCTCCAAGGGTGGTGACATGGTCTTTTCGCAGGGCACCTACACCATGACCATGACCAACCCGAAGACCAAGAAACCCATGACGGACAAGGGAAAGTATCTGACGGTCTACACCAAGCAGGCCGACGGAAGCTGGAAGGCGATCGCCGATACATACAATTCCGATTCGGCTATGTAGGCCACGCGGGGAATGAGGTGGTGGTATAGGAGCCGCAGCAGCGGCTGAGGGAGATGCCTGCGATCTAACTGCCTTCTTCGGCGTACTCGGATTCCACGCGGGAGCGAGGGCGGGAGTGCGTGCGGACGATCAGCAGTCCTACAAGAACCGCGCTGACCAGCATGACCACCCTTACATAGAGGCCGGCGTGAAATGCCTGGTCGCCGGCAGCGATTCGGACGAGGCCCGAGGCGGCGCTGACGGTGCAGAATCCGAAATAGAATTTTTCCATCCATCCGCGGGAAATGAGTAAGAGCCAAAAAAGAATGGAGGAAACGATGACGAAGATCCCGGAGAGAATCCACGTGCCAGGCGACACCGTGGACGGTACCCAGATGCCGGCGGCGGGATTGGCGGCAATCAGTTGCCGGACAGCAATCAGGAGGAAGACGACGGAATGGGCCAGTGCGACGATGGCGCGCCTGCGGTTGGTGAGGATGGAAAATCCGTCCATGGGTGAGGATACTGTAGCGGAAGCGGCGGACATGAGGCTGTGATCCAGATCACGCGAGGCGGGAACCATGCTGGGCGCGCGGTTTGTGCCGCGCAGTCAATGGGCGAGGGCGCGGGCGCCAGCGCCGCACGAGCAGTGGAAACTGAGCGATAGTGCTCACTATCAAGACCGGAAAGAGAGTAGTCTGAAATTGTCTCTTCTAGCATCTTTCCGCCGCGCCTTACGGTGACGGTCCCTTGCGAAATTTGACAGCGCTGCGCAAGGAGGCCGCTATGGCAATGAAGTCCCGTCCGACTGCAGAATCCTCTCCGACGCCACCCACTGGCAACGGCAACGACATCCACAACGAGATCCTGTTGGGCCTGCCCGCCAAAGAATGCGAACTGCTGTACCCGAAATTGGAATTTATGCGTTTGAAGACGCACCACGTGCTGCATGAGCCCGGCGATAGTTTGAAGTCCGCCTATTTCTGCAACAGCGGGTTAGTGTCCATTTTGAGCGTGCTGCCGGACGGGAAGAGTGTGGAAGTCGGCCTGGTGGGCAAGGAAGGTTTTATCGGATTGCCGCTGGTCGCGGGCTTTCGCACGGCGCCCACGCGGGCGGTGGTTCAGATAGAGGGCTCGGTTTTTCGAGTGGACGGCGAAACGCTGCGGGGACTTCTTCGGCAGTGTCCCGCACTGGAGCGGCGGTTACAGCAGTTTTCGCAGATCATGGCCATGCAGGTTACACAGATTGCCGCGTGTAATCGTCTGCATGAAGTGAATGAGAGATTGCCGAGATGGTTGTTGATGAGCGCCGACCGCGTAGGCTCGGACTCGCTGCCATTGACCCACGAATTGCTGGCTCAGATGCTGGGCACGCGCCGCTCCAGCGTGACCCTGGCGGTGGGAATGTTGCAGAAAGCGGGACTCATCGCCCATGGTCGCGGCGACGTAAAGATTATCGACCGGCAGAAACTGGAAGAAGCGGCCTGTGAGTGCTACGGAATCATGCTGGGACAGATCGAGGAATGGCGGGGCCAAGAGCAGTAATTGCTGTGCCTGTCAGCGCACTTTCGGCGGTTCCGCAGCGTACCGACATATTGCCCGCTTGCGGATAGTCTGGCGGTAATGCCAGCAATGTCCGTGATCGGAACCATTGCTCCGCATAGGAGCTGGATTATGCCGGAAGTCGATCTTATCGAAATTGGTTGCGATTGGCATTTGATCCGATGCCCGCACTGCCACAAGCAAACGGTACAACACTGGCATGGGGAGATGATTCTCTTTGGCACGGCGAGGTGCACGCACTGTGGCCGGGAGTTTGTCATCGCGCTGAACGAACCGAGGCTGGGGGCCTGAGTCAGAAATACCAAGTACTTTGCGGTGCAGGGGAGAGCGTTTCACCGCCGAGACGCGAAGAGCGCCGAGCAAGTCCTTGATGCCTCGGAGATTTACACCGTGACCTTCCTATTCTCTTTGCTTGCCCGATAATCCCGTGAGCGCCGCGCGGGTTGTAGCTCGCTGCGGAATGCGGACATGTGCGCCCGCCCGGCACAGACTCAAAGGCCGCGGACAGAGCCTGCCCTGACCGCAGCCGAAGAGAGTGTCCGCGCCACACCGACGACACGAACCTGCCGTTGCACCTAAGATGCGCTGGTTTCGCTTTGACAAGAGGTTTGCGGTTGGGGAGAATAGCGCGTATCCGTGCGTGCGGGATAACACTTAACTCACAACTTTGGAGAGAGGAAAAAATATGACGAAGACGATTGTAGTTGCCGTTCTTTCTGTGTGTCTGTCGTTTGTTGCCGGGATCGCGGTTGCCGAAAGGGTTCGTGACTGGCATGACCTGGAAGCGGCCCATAATCACGTGCAAGAAGCGATCCATGAACTGGACCACGCCCGCGCCGCCAACCACTACGATATGGCCGGGCATGGGGCGAAGGCGGAAGAGCATCTGCGGGCAGCGGAGCACGAGCTGCACGATGCCATCGAGGCGATCCGGGCAGAGCGGTAAGAGCTGTAAGCTATCAGCCATCGGCTTTCGGCTGTGAGACATCGGGTGGAGTTTTTTTGCCGATGCTGTTGGCTGATGGCTGTTTTTTTGTCAGGCCAACTCTTTGTCAGGACGTCGATCCCGGCGATACTGTAGTCTCGTCTCTGCATCGAAATCACTATGATTACTTACTTCCGATTACTGCAAGTTACTAATAGTCGTTACTAGCACCGATCAACTTTCGCCCAGCCGCGAAACATCTGCACACTTTTTCACTCTCCATTCTCTAAAGCCGCCAAGTGATTGCAACCACTGGACAAGCTTTCGCGCCGATTGGCATCGCCATTGCGACTTTTAAGTCGCGTGCTCGCCGGCGAAAGGGTTTGTCGAGAGCGAGAGTAACCGAAGTCAAATTTATTGTTGGAGGCTCCATCGTGCAACGTAACCGCTTTCTCTTATCGCTGGTCATTGCATTGTTCCTGTCCACGCTGGCCGCGGCCGATTCCGTCCCTGTTACCATGACATTCCTTTACCCCGGCACTAACAACTCCGGCGGTTACTACACCTATCCTTACTATTTCTCGATTAACGGTGGACAGGCCACGGCGCTGATGTGCGACTCGTTCGCGAACCACGTTTCGATCGGTGAGAGCTGGAGTGCCAATGTAACCGGGCTGCTTTCTGGAAAGGGCCTGTTTGGCAAGCAGACCATCGACTACAAAGCGGCGGGCCTCATTTTCATGGGTGTGATGAATGGGTCAATTAGCTCCACAACCGGCAACTGGGCTGTGTGGAACCTTTTCACGTCGGGCATTACGACCGATCCCGCTGTGCTCGCTCTTGACAAGAGCGAGATTGCCCTAGCAAAGCACACTCCTGGGAGCTATTTCAAAGGACTGGTGCTGTACACGCCTGTGGGCGCAACTCCGGGCCACGGACCGCAGGAATACATCGGCTATGGAACGGCGATGACCACCCCCGAACCGGGTACCATGATGTTGCTCGGGACAGGCCTGATCGGCATCGCAGCCATGATGCGGCGGAAGATGTCAAGGCCTTAGTCCAAAAGCTAAACCTGGAATTTGATGCGCTCATGGAGCGTTTCCGAACCGAGATGAGCTGGGTTTCTCGCCGAATCCTCCAGCTTAGTGGCCAGATTGCCCCCGTTAATGTGGCGTCTATTGGATTGCAACCAAGCCCATGTCTTCTTACATTTTCTCCACGATATCCAGGCTGAGCTTGAGCGCGTTTCTCATAAGCGGGACCCTTTGTGGGCACGCTTTTAGCCAGGAGATTGCTCTGGCAAGCGCCTCTGTCAAGCCCGGTCCATTACCGTCGGCGCCGCTGGTCCAGATTGTTCCGCCCCGGGCGCCGAGCGAGCATAAGTTCTGGGACACGAAGAACCGGGCTCTGTTCGCGACGGTCGCGGGCCTGGACGCCGCAGACTTCGCGGTGACGCGGGCGAATCTGCAAAGTGGCGGGCAGGAACTGAATCCCATCACCCGCGCCTTCGGCAGCTCCACCAAAGGGCTTGCGGTCAACTTCGCGGGCGAAACCGCTGGCGTGATCGCCATCAGTTACTTCCTTCACAAGACCGGCCATCACAAAATGGAACGGATTGTCTCCATGGTGAACATCGGGGGCTCGGCGGGAGCTGTGGCGTACGGGCTGGCGCATCGCTGAATCTGCCGCGGGAACGCCAGCGAAGCGTCGTCTTCAAAACAAGAAAGTACGCACTCTGCAAAGCGCGCTCTTTGGTGTGTCTTACAGCCGAGACTGTGAGTCTCCTCGCGTTTCCCGAATGCCGCCGTCCAACGAAGCTGAAACGGAAGTAACCGTCTGATGTGCCCCCTGGAGGTCAATGTACAATCTCGCACGCCGCTGATCTCTTGCCGCGTCAGTGGTGTCCTTTTGGAACCTTACCCTGCCGCCATATTGGGGACACAATAGTCTTTCAACTTGCACGTAACAGGCGAAGGTGAGGACGGGCGTTATCCCCTATGAATGGAATGAAGAGCCGTTGGAATGCGATGCTTGTCGTTGTGGGTCTAGCCGGCCTCTTGGGCTGCCAGGGATTCAGCAAGTCTCCGCAAAACCAAGCGCCGGGCCAGCTTACTCCCGCACCAGCCGGCATAAGTTTCGGGAACGTGCAGATTGGAACTGATCAAACCCTAATCGGCGCTGTCACCAATACGGGCGGCTCGAATGTGCAGGTTTCTCAGGTTGCAGCGAGCGGAACGGGGTTCAGCGTTTCGGGAATTACGACGCCGGTAACGCTGATACCGGGGCAGAGCGCGTCGTTCAGTGTCACGTTTACGGCGCAGTCGGTCGGCAGCTTCAGCGGCAGTGTGTCCGTCACATCGAATGCTTCGGACCCGAATTTGAATGTGCCGTTGACTGGATCGGCGGTCGCCGAGACGCAGAGCACATTGAGTGTGAGTAGCCCAATCAGCGTGGGCAGCGTGGTCGATGGACTGAGTGGCACTCAAACCGGAACCTTGACGGCCACCGGTGCGGCCGTCCTGGTTTCTTCGCCCAGCTTGGGCGGCACGAATCCTACGGAGTTTTCGATCAGCGGGCTCTCGTTTCCTGTGACCGTCACTACGAGCCAGCCTCTATCCTTTACCGTGACGTTCACACCTGCCGCCACCGGCGCTGCCTCGGCGACGGCTTCGTTCGCCAGCAATGCCTCCAACTCGCCGGCCGTGGCCACTCTGACCGGCACTGGCACTCCGGCGCCTGTGCACACCGTCCAACTGTCGTGGGTTGCCAGCAGTAGCGAGGGCATCACCAGCTACAACGTCTATCGTGCCGTCCTCGAGTCAACTTGCAGTTCCTACACTAACATCGGTTCCACGTCGAGCTCCATCACGACATACACCGACTATGTGGTGACCGACGGCACGACTTACTGCTACGCGACCACGGCGGTAGATACGAATGGTGAAAGCGCATACTCCAATATTGTCCAGGCCATAATTCCGCCTTCCTAGTACCGTGACGGCGTGATTTGTACCGTTTCACAAGTGAGAGTAGCGCTGCCGTCCCGGCGGCTGTCCGGCGGGCGTCCCCGCCCGCCGCGCCGAGGGCGGGACGCCCCTTCGGCAAGCTCAGGGCAGGCTCTCGGGACAGCCGGCAAAGATGCGGGCGCTACTCGTTTTCAACACCGTAATCATCATGCGGTCACGGCACCAGTTAGGACAGGCAATCAAGCGGCCCGATCCAAGGCGTGATGCTTTGCGCAAGAGCCAAAAGACTGAAGCCCGATTCTTCGGATCGCGTTGAAAATGGGTGTAGAATCAAGCGGTGGAACGGAGGCCCGGACATGACTCATCTTCTTCGCCAGCTCTGGTGGCGCGACGAGGGCCAAGACATCGCCGAATATGCGGTAATGGTGGCCGTTATCCTGGTCTTGGTGATGGCTACGGTCCGCCTGGTCGGCGGCAATGCGAACAACGTATTTTCCGCCGCAGCCAGTTCAATTCAATGACGCTGCCTGAATGAGCGACAGACACGCTCATGGTCCTCGCCGCCCGTATGGCATGGCGGGAATCGACTTCAGGCCGATGATCGACACAAGGACGAGCGGTTAGTCTGCCGCGATTGCGCCCACACGGCACGCCGCAGCATGCCCTGCTATAGTGTATCTGCCGCCGCAAGTGGCTGATGCAGTGATAAGCGGGGGAGGAGCCCGCGCCCGATGGACACGATTATGATGATTTCGTTTGGATCCGTGCTGTGCGCGGTGACCGCCCTGAACTTTATCGAACTGCGCCGCATCCGAAAGAAGCTGGAATCCAACTCGGCATCCAAGTAAGGGAACGTCCTTCAAGATGATTTGAGCTGAGCGAGCTGGTTCTTCGCATCCGTCGCCTCGCTCGAATTGGGGTTGATCTTCAACACCCGCTCGAACTGCTGCCGGGCGAGCGCCGGTTGGCCGCTCTTCGCATACGCCATGCCCAGGTGATAGTGAATGTCGGGATTGTCGGGCATCTTACTCTTTTCCTGCAGCTTAAGCGCTTCCTGAAGAAGGCCGATCGCCGACTGGTACGCACCCTTCTGGTAATAGATCCATGCTAGAGTGTCGGCAACGCCAGGAGAATCGGGAAGCCCTCTCCGCGCCGCCTGCGCCAGCGATAACGCGACATCCAGATTCCCGCCGGTTTGCAGCATAACTTTGGCAAGGTTGTTGGAGGCCAGGGCATCCTGGGAATTGACGGCCAATGCGTTCTGATAGGCGTCTTCTGCTTTCTTCCAGTCCGACTTCGATTCATACAACTTTCCCATCAAGACGAAGAGGTTCGGCTCGCGCGGATTGTCCTTGAGCGCCTGCTGGGCGGTGGCGATAGCCTGATCGATCTGTCCCTTCGCGGCGCGCACCTGACAGAGCTTGAGCAAGGCGTCGGAATTGTGCTTGTCGAGCGCAGCGGATTTCTCGAAGGCGGCCTCGGCTCCGCTGAGATCTTTCTTGCTGTGGAACAATGCGGTGCCGAGCAGGTCATAGAAGCCGCTGTTGTTCGGCGACTTGGCGATTTGCGCACTCACGGCGGCGATGGCCTTGTCGACTTGTTTCTCCGACATGTATGTGCTCATCAGCCCACGGAGAGAGTCTGACGAATTGGAGTTGCGGTCAAGCGCCTCCTGATAAGCCTTGGCGGCGTCGCTGTACTGGCCCTGAGTGAACTTCAGATTTCCCAACTGCACGTAGCCGAACGCACTCTGCGGGGCTATGTCGATCGCCTTGCGAATATCTTGTTCGGCTTCGGCATAGTGCTTGCGGTTGATGTAGGACATAGCGCGCAGCGCGTAGCCATCGGGCGACGCCGGTTGCAAACGGATGATTTGCGTAGCGGCCTCTTGCAGCGCACCCATGTCACCCTGCCGCATGGCGGCGTTGGCCAGGGCGCGCTGAGCATCGAGGAAATCGGGACGCAGGCGTAATGCCTCCCTCCATTCACCCTCGGCGCTCTCCAGATTGCCCAACTTCTCGAAGGCAACACCCAGGACGTAATGGGCCTGACTATTCTTCGGGGTGTTCTTGATCACGGTTTGCAACTTCTGGGCGGCGCCGTTCGCGTCTCCATCGCTGATCTGCATCTGGCTTTGGCAAACCAGAGCGTCGTCGTCATTGGGGTTGGTCTTCAGGATTTCATCGTTGAGTTTGCGTGCCTCGGGGAAACGTTTCGCCTGAATGAGAAGTTGAATATAGTTTTTCTTAACTTCCATATCTTTAGGGTGCTCTTGGTAAAGGGCACTGTATTCGGCGGCGGCTTTCTCCAGGTCGCCAGTCGTGAAATAGAAGTCACCCAGCAGGCGGTAGGCAGCCGAGTTGTCGGGAAAGTCGCGTTTGGCCTGCTTCAGAATCCCCTCTGCATCGGCTTTCTTGCCCTCAGCCAAGTACAACCGGGCCAACGCAGCGCGTGGGTCGGGACTCTTCGGATCCATGTCCATGGCATTGTGGAATTGGAGCTCCGCCTCAGCGAAGCGGCTGCGCGATTGGTAAAAATTGCCCAGCAACAGCTGTGCCCTCATTTCCTTCGGATTTAGTTCGATCACCTTCTTAATGTTCGTCTCGGCCGCGTCAGGTTGGTTGTTTCTCATCTGCAACATCGCCAATTCGAGGTATAGTTCCCAATGGCTCGGATCGAGTGCGACTGCTTTTTGCATTTCCTCGATCGCGCCGGAGAGATTCCCTTGCGCGAGGAGGAGACCGGAAACAACGGAATGGACTGCTGGGTCGTTCGGACGCTTTTGCAGTAGCAGATTTGTCTGTTCCTGCGCCTGCTGAAAGTCGTGGCTCAGGATCAGCAGACTCGCCAACTCGATACGAGTTTGGTAATTCTCCGGCTGCAGTTCGACGGTGCGGCTGAGCTCCTGGTAGGCGCCTTGCCCTTGCTGCAACTTGAGATAAGTCTCGGCCAGTTGATGGTGGGCTTCGGCGTAGTTCGGATCGATCTTGATCGCATTTACGAACTCGATCACAGCCTCACGATACTTTCCCTGCTCGAAGTACCGCTGGCCGCTGTGAAAATACTTCTGTTTGCGCACATTGGGATCTAGAGAGCAAGAGGAAAAAAGCAGAGAAACAGCCAACATAAAGGATAAGGCAACACGTTGGCCGGAAAAAACAGTCATTACGAGACCTCCGAGATTGGCTGCACTATAGACCTAACATCAGACAAGCACGATAGCACGATATGGCCTATGGCTGCGTCGGGCAGCTCCAGCCGAAATCTGCAAGAGCTCGGATTGGAACGCCGTGAACGGAGTTCCGAGATTTGAGGTCGATGCGGGAAAATACAAGCGCTCGGAACTGAATGTAGTGCAATTATTTCTAAAGAATTTTCTTGAGACGGATAGGAAATTGCGAGGCGCTATGTGATTCATGGCATGAGGCTTACTGGCAAGTTGCAGTGGCTTGCAGTGGGTTGCAGAAATTATCAATCTTGACAGGACTTAGCGTCGCGGTAGAGTAGTCGAAACGCTGGAGGGGGGCTATCCCCAAGCCGAACTCTGTCGTTCTCCCCCTAGTTGAAAGAGAAGCAGGAGAAAAAAATGAAAAGGCTTCCAGTTCTGATGGCTGTAGTTGGGCTTCTGCTCTTTGCGTCTTCCGCCTTTGGCCAAACGGCGGTGCCGCTGACTTTTTCCGGCTGGGATGGGCAAGGTTGGGATGGTGGTGGGACCGGCTATTATTATGGCTCGGTCAACGGCACGCCCGTGGGTCCGGGCGATAGCAGCCCCGGATATCTATGCGATGACTTCAACGACGAGATTTACATTCCCGAGTCCTGGAAAGCTAACGCGTTCCAGGTGTCGACCGTATTGGCGAATTGGGGTACCTACGGTAGCGACGTGTTGTTCGGTGGTTCGTTTGCCGGATACAACAACGTTGGACAAACTGGCTACTTGGAAATGGCGATCTTGGTGGAGGCTTCGTTTAGTGGCACCCTCGGGAGCATTTTCGCTGGGGCGACAGCGAATGATGTTTCGGCGGCGCTGTGGTGCATCACCGGCGGCCCAGGTTCTGCTTGCAGCCAAAGTAGTATGAGCGCGGCTTCATGGGCGTTGTGGCAATATGCCCTGAATAATCATACTGGTATCTCGCTGAGCCAGTTTGCGAACCTTTGGCTCTATGTGCCGATTAATGGCTCACAGTCCCAAGGTGGCCAACCGCAGGAAATGTGGGGAAATGTGCAGGTAGCCGAGGGTGGCGCCGCACTCCTGTACCTGCTGCTAGCCGGGGCCTCATGCTTCGGAGCTATGTTCTTACGCTCTCGAAGCCAGAGTTCAAGACCCGGAATGGCCTGATCTTCTTACTCGCCTCCTTGCTCGTCGTCCGGACTTGGCGAAAACCAAGTCCGGACGACCAGGCGGCAACCGCCTTGTGGCACGTCCCTCCCTCCGCTCAACCCTCATTCGCTCTCCGTCTGCTCAACCCAGGAACACCGCACACTTGTATAGCTTGCTGTCCGCGGCATGCCCGGATAGTTGTCAGCGCCAGAAATTCTCTCAGATCGTAGGCGGGCCGTGATTTCTACCCTTCACTCAAACAAGCGCAACGCTGTTGGACGCTGTCCTAATGGGTTGAACGGGGCTTTTGGCAGTTGTGTTCAGTCTCAATCCGTCACCGCGCAGGGCTGCGAGGAAAACTAGTCGGCGGCTGCGCTCTGCCCCATCGCGGGTGGACGATCGGTTACATCTCTGATTAGAGAGGGAGGAACTTTCTGTGTTTTCTTCAGCCACTCGGCGGCCATTTGTTCGGCTTGGAGCAGTTGCTCCATCGTCATTGCCTCGCCAACACTCTTGCCGGTTCGCGATGTTTGTTCGCTGGCAATCAGGTACCATTTGTACGCTTGCAGGAGGTCCTTGGAACTCGCTCTTCGAGTCCAGTACAAATGAGCCAGCGCGAGTGGCGCGATCGGCACGCCCTGTTCAGCAGCTCGCTGACACTCGACGAAAATTGAATCATTCTGAACATCCGTGGTGTTCTTCAAGAAGCAACTGAACGCCGATTGCGATTGGCGATCCCGGCTGAGGGTCATGAATAGAAGCTCAACCCGGCTTGAGACTCCGAGTTTGTCGAATACCCGAAACAGATAATTCTTGACGGTGTGCTGGCTCAAACCTAAGCGCCCGGCAATTTCACGATTTGTCAAGCCCTGAGCGACGCTGCGGACGACTTCCATCTCTCGCTTCGAAAGCAGATTCACGCCTCGAGCATCTACGGCGCGTGGATTGTGCGAAGAGGCCAAGGCTTGCACCACCAGACCGATCTGTTGATTGTTGGCCCAGATCTGCCCTTGATGCACTGTTCTCACGCACTTGCTCAAGGTCTCGACCGATTCTCGCCTGCTGAATACTCCTCGCGCACCGCCGCGAAACGCCTCCAAGATGGATTCAGGTTTCGAGGAGTCCAGCAACATGACCGCACGGATATTAGGGTGCAAAGCGCGCACCTCTCGCAAAACCTCAAACCCGCGAGCAGGCTGCTCATCCAGGTTGGAACCGAGGAGAAGGACATCGAGGTTGTGAAGGTCCACTCGCGCAATCAATGCCTGGGAATCTGAATCTGAACTGATTACTTCCAACGCACCGTCGCGGCGCAGCGCATCTGCGAGCAATTGCGTATGAATTCGAGTATCGTCGGCCACGAGTACACGAATCACTGCCTGAAAGGTTTCGTCCCGCAACTCCCTACCTCCAAAACGAAGTGGTTTTTCTGGTTCTCTTAGGGCCCCAACATCCCCTGGGCGTGCTTAGTGACAATTAAACACTGGGAATGCTTATTACGCAATTCGATGATAGCGTCTTGGTCCCGGGATGCAATCCCACGTTAGTTGCATATCAACGCACGGAAGTGACAGGCTCTTGCATACTGCCGGCAGACGTGCCAGACATACTGAATCCCGAGTGCAGACTTTTTCATTCGCCCACCGTGAATTCGGTTTGTGTTGTCGCATGAATGAGTTGCGAAGCGTGCTCGGCCTCCCACGGCAGGCCCGATCTTCCATTTGTGGCCAGTTCGCTGAGAAGACCTTCTCAGAGCGTCTTTCCTCAGAGTCCGGGGTTAAGAGCATCACGCGGAAGGGAGAAATGCTTCGCCGAGATTGTGCACCTCTTGCAGCAGCCTGCATCCGGTTGTAGGCTGCGTTCAGTTTGGGCAACTGACTGTGGTTAACAGTCCCCTTCCCCCTTGCCCAATCCCCAGGGACCTGGCTCGTGGCAGTTGCAGCTGTTGATGGCTGCAGGCTGACTTTGGGGTCTCGCTAACTGGTTCCCGCAGCAGCGGGATCTCGTTGGCAACGTTAAGAATCTTAAGGGTCAACTCAGCAGTGTGACTCAGAGGGCGAAGCTATGAGTGCCAGCACCCAGTCATGGGAGTTTCCAGATCCGGCGGCAATTGCCGGGGAAAACGTCGAAAACTGGTATGCGGTGCAGACCCGCGCCCGGCACGAAAGAGCTGTGGCTCACCGTCTCCGCGAACGAGGCGTGACCACCTTCTTGCCAACTGTCACCGAGGTGCATCGCTGGAGCGACCGAAAAAAAACTGTAGAACTGCCGTTGTTCAGCTGTTATCTGTTCGTCAAGCTGATGCCAAACAGCGAGGAACGTCTGCGCGTGCTTCAGGTCGACAGCGTGCTAAGGTTCGTCGGAATTCACGGTCTCGGAACGCCGATTCCCGACGAACAGGTCGACGCCGTTCGCACCTTGGTGAACGAGCAGCTCCCTTGTTGCTCCTATCCATTCCTCAAGATCGGACAGCGCGTGCGAATCCGTAGCGGCGCATTGGACGGTCTCGAAGGTCTTCTCCTGTCTCGAAACGGGGATCGCACGCTCATCATATCGGTGGATGCAATTCAGAGATCTCTAGCCGTCCGGATCGAAGGATACGACGTCGAACCGGTCTAGAGCTTCTTTGTTCTCTAGGGCCCTGCCAAGGAGCCAACCTGTGACAGAAAACGCAATCGAAACCGTAAGACTGCTCGTCGTTAGCCGCGAGTCCGCGGTTCTTCGCCCACTCTGGTCGATGGGGGAATCGAACTATTGGCAGCTTGAAAGCGTCGCCAACGCGTGGGAGGCGATGGAGCGTGTGCAATCCGGGGTAACGCCAGATTTGCTCTTGCTGGACATGCCGAACGGGGATGGGGATGGTTTGCACATCCTGCGCTGGCTGCGCCGGCTTCGTCCGGCGCTGCCGATTATCTTGATTGGCCATCCCGACGATGCGGGCCGGAAAAAAGAAGCAATGCGCCTGGGCGCACAGGACTACCTGGTCCGGCCCCTCGACGACCGCCAACTTGAAATGGTCATCCGGCACCATCTTTCCACGGCGCGCGGAGTTATCGAGACGGATATCACGAGCGAGGACGTCGAACTGGTCGGCAATGACACCTTCTTTGTCGGAGTCAGCCCTATCATGCGAAAGCTCCGCGCCCAGGCGGCTTTGCTGGCGGAAGCCAACGTACCCGTGTTGATTCTCGGCGAGGGTGGGAGCGGTAAAGAGACCACCGCCCGCCTCGTCCACAAATTATCCGTCCGTTCCGGATTCGAGTTCGCCAAGGTCAATTGCGCAGCGTTGCCCAGCGATCTGCTGGAGAGCGAACTTTTCGGGTACGAGCGAAATGGCACGAGCGCACCCGCGCGAACCAAATCAGGCAAGCTGGAACTCTGCGACAAAGGCACGATTCTCCTGGATGAAATCACCGAGATGCCGATGGGCCTGCAGGCCAACCTGCTGCAGGTGCTGCAGAACAAGAGATTTGTCAGACCGGGTACTGCATCTTCCGTCGAGGTCGATGTCCGCGTTCTGGCCTCGAGTACCACGAGTATTGAACACGCAATTTCTGAAAACAGACTTTGCGAAGAACTCTACTACCGCTTGAGCGCCTACACGATTCACGTGCCTTCCCTCCGCGAGCGTCGAGAGGAAGTACCGCTCCTGATGCGCCATTTCATGCACCAACTTGCCAAACATTACGGCCTCTCACCGCGCACCTTTTCCCCGGTAGTGCTCGAGGCCTGCCAGTCCTACTCATGGCTGGGCAATCTGCGAGAGCTGGAAAATTTTGTGAAACGTTACCTCATGGTGGGCGACAAAGAAATCGCGTTCGACAAGAACCGATCGGAACCGGAGAAGGTGACCCGGAACGCTGCTGTGCCCGCGCTGCGCAGTTTGAACCAGCCGGCACCATCGCCGGTTCAGTCTCTTGTCGACGCCTCTGGTTCTGACTCGCTTAAATCTCTGGTGCAGAGTGTCAAGTTGGAAGCGGAGAGGAATGCGATCGCCGCGGCGCTGGAGAAGACGGGTTGGAATCGCAAGGCCGCCGCTCGTTTACTCAAGGTCAGCTATCGGACAATGTTGTATAAAATCGAACAGTACCAGATGAGATCGTCCGATTCCTCTCTGTTTCCAGGCAACGGACTCAGAACTAACGGGACCGGATTTCGCGGCAACGGCAGGACTGGTTGAGACGGGCCGGACAGCAACGTCAAGAGCCGTCGACAGGAGTCGTTATGAAAAACAGAGCCGATCACCCCTTAGGGTTAGGATTCGTTTTGCTCCTTATCGGTTCCCTCTGGGCGCAAGTGCCGGCCCCCAGTCAAGCCGATGGCCGAACCGCGGCTCCAGCCGCGCCGGCTTCGCTCGCACAGCCTCTAACATCATCCGCCAGCAAGCCACACGACGACAGCTTTGTGATTGGAAATGACGACGTGCTATCCATCAACGTGTGGAAGGAGCCAGATGTCTCACGGTCAATTCCAGTTCGCTCGGATGGGAGGATCTCTCTGCCGCTGGCGGGGGAAGTTCAGGCAGCCGGCAGGACACCGTTGGGACTGGAGCACGAGATCGCCAGCAAATTGCAGAGCTACATTTCGGAGCCCGAAGTCACCGTTATGGTGACGCAGATCAACAGCCAGAAGTTCAACATTCTGGGACAGGTGGGGCGGCCGGGATCCTTCTCGCTTACGAACGCGGCGACGGTGCTGGATGCAATTGCCCTTGCGGGCGGTTTCCGCGATTTCGCCAAGAAAAAGTCCATCTATGTTCTGCGGCAGAATGCCGACGGCGGCGAGTCACGCATCCCCTTCAACTATATGGAAGTCATCAAGGGCAAGAATCCCGCGCAGAACATTAAGCTTCAGCCGCACGACACGATCATCGTGCCTTGAGAGACGCTTATGCTGACACGAGCCTGCTTAAGTTTTGCCTTGCTGATGGCGGTGCCGATGTGGTGCCAGGTGGAAACGAATGGCACTAATGACATCGACACAACGAATGACACACGGATGCTAACTCCACCTCCTGTAAGCGGTCAGGCTTATCCAACTGCACCCGCTGGCGAACAGCGCTCAAATTACTTGCGCTACGGCCTCAGCTTTAGTTCTTCGTACAGCGACAACGCGCTGGGCGGTCCGACTCCGGTGAGCGATGTGAGTTACTCCATTGGGCCGTCGATCGCGCTCGATGAAACGACCTCAACCCTACATTCTGTGGTGAGTTACAGCCCAGGATTTACTTTTTATAAGCGGGCCGACGGCCGGAACCAGGCGGACCAGAACGCTTCGATCAACGTCCAAGACCGCCTGAGCCCGCACTTGACTTTGAGTGCACAAGACATCTTGCTAAAAAGCTCGAGTGTATTCAACCAACTAGATTACGGATCCGGCACGGTGTCCGGCGGAACGCAGGGGTCCAATCTTTCGGTGATTGCACCCCTTGCCGATGTGCTTACGAACTCTGCGCATGTAGGCGTCAGCTATCAATTTGCCATGAACGGAATGGTTGGAGCCAGTGGAACGTTTGCGAATTTGCATTATCCGAATTCTGCAGAGGTTCCGGGTCTGTCGGACTCGAGTTCGCAGGGTGGGTCGCTCTTTTGCTCACTGCGCGCTTCAAGGATGCATTACTTCGGCGTGAGCTACGAGTATCAAAGACTGATATCGTCACCGACGGGAGGACAGAGCGAGACCCAAACCCATACTGTGTTTTTCTTTTACACACTCTACCCGGCGTCGGGGATCTCCATTTCTTTCTTCGGAGGACCGCAATACTCGGACACGCTGCAGCCGCCGATGCTGGGCTTGCAATTACCCTCGGCGCGAGCCTGGACCCCGGCGGCCGGAGCCAGCCTAAGCTGGCAGGGACGTTTGACGAACCTGGCGCTGAGCTACCAGCACGTCATCTCGGGCGGCGGAGGGCTGTCTGAGGCGGTCCATGTGGACAGCGCGAGTGCATCGGTACACCAACAGATCACGCGGAGTCTAAGTGGGTCGCTCGGAGTCGCATACGCACAGAACGATATGCTCGGCTCCCTACTCGTTGGAGGCAGCAACGGACACACCGTTTCAGGAACTGCTGCACTGCAGAAACAGTTCGGCGAACATCTCGGTTTTCAGCTCGGCTACACCCGTCTTCACCAGGATTACGCCGGCGTAGCCGTTCTGGCGTCGAACCCGGGCACGAGTCGGGAATTCGTTTCGGTGTCCTATCAGTTTTCAAGACCGCTGGGAAGATAATTCTATGGTTGACGATCTCGACGAGAAAAGTTCGGAAGGCTTCGACCTGCAGCATTACTTCGACGTGGCGCGCCGCCGCCATCTCCATTTCCTGTTACCGGTGCTTCTTGGTTGGCTTGCAGTCTGGGGAGTCAGCTGGATTCTGCCGGCGAGCTACAAGTCGGGCACGCTGATCCTCGTGGAACAGCCCACGATGCCGAAAGACTACGTCGTACCGAATGTCAACGACGATTTGCAAGACCGGTTGCAGAGCATCACCCAGCAAATTCTCAGTCGCACGCGCCTTCTTCAAATCATTAGCCAGTTGAACCTCTATGGCGGGAGCCACAGCCAAACCTCGCCCGATGAAAAAGTCGAGGGCATGCGCAAAGACATTGAGATCGAGCTTGTGCGTGACACCCACAACAACCAGATCACCGCATTCAACGTTTACTATTCAGCGCGCGATCCCCACGTTGCCCAGCAGGTTACCAGCGAACTGACCAACCTCTTCATTAACGAAAGTCTGGAAGTGCGGCAGCAACAGTCCGAAGATACCACCAAGTTTCTCGAGAGCCAGTTGGAGAACGCGCGTAAGAGCCTGGCCGAGCAGGAAGGAAAGATTCGAGAGTTCAAAGGACAGCACATAAGCGAACTACCCACCCAACAGGCAAGTAATCTCCAAATCCTGGGTGGCCTGCAATCGCAGCTGCAGAGCGAACAGGATGCCCTTAACACCGCGAAGCAGCAGCGAGTTTACTTACAGACGCTGATCGATCAATACCGGACTCTTCAAGGGACCTCCCGGACTGACGACGGTACTCCGACCGGCTTGCCAGCGATTGACCAGGAACTCGACAGATTAAAGTCACAACTGGCAGACCTCAGCTCTCGCTACACGGATCGTCACCCGGATCTTCGGAAGTTGAAGAACCAGATTGCCAAAACCGAAAAGACGAGGGACCAACTCCTGGCTGACTTGAAGAGCAAGAACAATAGTAGTCAGCCCGACGGCGGCACCGTTGCGCGTGACGCAGCGAATCCTTCGCAAAACTCGGCGATGGCGCAACTGCAAGGCCAGCTGCAAGCCAACCAGTCCGAAATCGCGAATCGTGAGCAAGCGATTTCCGGGTTAAAAACCAGAATCAACGATTACCAGGTGCGCTTGAACCAGGAACCGGTGCGCGAGCAGCAGTTGGCGGATCTGACCCGCGGCTACGAACAATCCAAGGCTAACTACGACGAACTGCTGAAAAAGAAAAACGGATCGGAGATGGCCACCAGCATGGAACGCCTGCAGCAAGGTGAGCGCTTCCGCGTCCTTGATCCTCCCAGCTTGCCGCTAAAGCCAGATTTTCCCAACCGCCTCAAGTTTTGTGGAATCGGATTGGGCGTCGGTCTGATGTTAGGTGTCGTGGTGGCGGGTGGATTCGAAATGATGGACGACCGCCTGTACAGCGAAAAGGAAATCAAGGATCTGATACCGGTGGCGATAATCTCTGAGATCCCGGAGATCTTGAATCCGTCGGATGAACGAAACAGCAAGAAGAGAATGTGGCTGGGATGGGCTGTAGCTGGGCTCGTATTTGCCGCCATCCTGGCAGGATCTGCGTTCAGCTATTTGCACGGCTAAATTCGCTTCCCATGTACAAGACTTTTTTCAATCTCACGCGCAACCCGTTCGAGCTCACGCCCGATCCCGCGTTTCTTTTCGCGACCAAGCGGCACAACGAGGCGCTGGCAGCTCTTTATTACGGCGTGCGGCGGCACAAAGGATTTGTGGTGCTCACGGGAGAGGTGGGCACCGGCAAAACTTTGTTGCTTCGATGCTTGCTTCAATTATTCAAACAGAGCAAAGACGTTGCCTACGCCTATGTGTTCAACAGCCGTCTCTCTCCAACGGAGTTCCTGCAGTACGTTGTCAGCGACTTCGGGCTTCCTGCGTCTGGTAAGAACAAAAGCGAGCTGCTGCTTGACCTGGGTCATTTTGTAATCTCGCGAGGATCGAAGAAACTGACTACCGTCCTCATCGTGGACGAGGCACACCATCTATCGGCAGAGATTCTCGAAGAAGTCCGGCTCTTGACGAATCTGGAGACAACTGACGACAAGTTGTTGCAGATTCTTCTCGTCGGACAGCCCGAACTGGATCAGAAGCTGGATTCCGTCGGACTTCGACAACTCAAGCAGAGAATTGCCCTTCGCGCGCGGCTTGATCCGCTCGATATAAACGAGACCATGGGATACATCGAACGGCGCCTGCAGATTGCCGGAGCCAACTCGCACGCGAGCACGTTGTTTCCCACACCAACCATTGCCGCCGTGTATCGCCATTCGCGAGGCTTTCCTCGCCTGATCAACACCATTTGTGAGAACGCGCTGATCACCGCCTTTGCGAAACAAATGCGGAGCGTGACTCCGGACATCGTCCACGGTATCGCCGAAGACTTCCGCCTCGAGGTAGTTCAACCACGTGACATCGAAAGAGACGAGGGAATAGATGATACCGATGTCCGGCGCGCCGCGAAGACCCTGCTCGATCTTTATGCCGCGCTGCATAAGCCCGTCCCGCGCGACGCGGAATTGCGTGCACCCATAGTCTTTCGAGGCCGACAAGAATGAGTTATATATTTGACGCGTTGCAAAAATCGGAAGCCGAACGCTCCGGAATTGACGTGGGAGCGTTGGCAGCAGCGACTGAGTTGCTGCAGGTTGCCGAGCTTCAAGCGGCCGCCGAGCGCGAAACCGCGCTGCAGTCGGAGACGACCGTGACGCCCGCAGTCATCGCGGACCCTGAAACTCCACTGCCGCTGCAAGCGGCACCGTCATTTCCGGCTGCGTTGGCGTTTCCTTCAGCAGCAAAGCCCGAGGCGACTACCGCTCAGGTCGACCAGTTCAGCCAGTTCCAATCACTGCGCGTCCTGGTTCCTCTTCAAAGCCGGCTGGTATGCGTCACGGACAAGGAAAGTCTGGCTGCGGAGAAATTCCGTTTTCTTGCCGTCCGCTTACGACAGCTCCGGCAAAGCCGCCCTCTCAAGAAACTACTGATCACGAGCGCCGTCCCTCAAGAGGGCAAGAGTATGGTGGCTGCCAATCTCGCCTGCACTCTTGCGCGGAGAGGGCGGCAGAGAACTTTGCTGGTGGAAGGAGACCTGCGGCGACCGTCCTTATCGCAGATGTTCGGGTTGAGTAAGATTCCGGGCATCTGTGAATGGCTCCAAGGCGAGAGCGGCACGATGACCGGCATCTATCATCTCGAAGGCCTGGGTCTCTGGATTCTCCCGGCGGGCAGCACGCCGAGAAACCCTCTGGAACTCATGCAATCGGGAAGACTCTCCACACTCATGGATCAGTTGACCGCTTGGTTCGATTGGATCGTCATCGATTCCCCTCCCGTGCTGCCTCTGGCTGACACGAGCGTCTGGACGCGGTTAGCGGATGGAATTCTTCTGGTTACGCGTCAAGGAACCAGCGAAAAGCGGCAATTACAGAGGGGGCTCGAAGCGCTCGAATCCAAAAAGCTGATTGGTGCGTTGTTGAATTGCTCTCGAAACACGGCCCATAGCGACTATTACTATCACTACCGTCCACCCACTGCCTCAGAGCCGAACGGCGATTCGACAAAGTAATTAGCTACTATCCAGCCATTTTTCATCGCTTCATGTCCAAATCGGTTAACGTGCAAATCCCCTAGCACATTGGCAATCAAAATCAGTCGTTGGCTCCCGCCTCACGGAATAGGATGCGGGACAAGCGGAGGAAGTCGTGAATCTGCGACGCTCGGGTAATGGTTCAAATCCAGGTGGCCCCCTGGAGTCGGTATTGGTTGGAGAACGCGAGGTTCTGAACGAAGGGACCTTTAAGCGGATGATCTCCATCGAGCGCAAGAGAACGGAGCGCTCGCGAAAACCGTTCCTGCTCATGCTGCTGGACACGGGCAACTGCCAGGGTTCGGAAAAGAATGGAAAAGCCCTCGACAGTATCGTGTCCGCCCTCTTGGCATCGACCAGGGAAACCGATGTGACCGGCTGGTACAAGAACCGGGCTATCGTCGGCGTGATGTTTACAGAGCTCGTGGTCGATGACAAGAACTCAATCCTGAGCACGATGCTGACCAGGGTGAGCACCACGCTGCGAGATGGCTTGACGTTCGAGCAATTCAATCAAATCAGCATCTCGTTTCACTTCTTTCCCGACGATTGGGATCATGACATTTCCGGACGTCCAAGCAATCCGACCTTGTACCCTGACCTGTCGAGCCGCGATAACAGCAGACAGTTCCTGTCGGGCATAAAGCGAATGATGGATATCATCGGCAGCGCGCTGGCGCTGATCCTTTGCGCTCCAGTTTTCTCGGTCATTGCGTTGGCGATCAAAGCGTCATCCAAAGGCCCTGTGTTTTTTAAACAACAGCGTATTGGACAGCACGGTAAGCGCTTCACGTTCCTGAAATTCCGGTCGATGCGCGTCGACAATGATCCTAGCGTTCACAAAGAGTATGTGCTGAAACTAATCGCCGGCCAGGCGGAGCCGAAACCGTCGAACGGGAATGGCGACGGCGCATACAAGCTTACGAACGATGACAGGGTCACGCGCGTGGGGGCGCTCTTGCGGCGAACCAGCTTGGATGAACTGCCGCAGCTCCTGAATGTTCTCAAGGGGGACATGTCGCTGGTCGGCCCTCGCCCTGCAATTCCCTACGAAGTGGCAGCTTATCAGACGTGGCATCGTCGCCGGGTATTGGAAGTCAAGCCTGGAATTACTGGGCTCTGGCAGGTTAACGGCCGAAGCCGTGTCAAATTCGATGAAATGGTCCGGCTGGATCTGCGATACGCCAAGTCGTGGTCTCCCTGGCTCGACATCAGGATCCTCATGCGTACACCTCGCGCAGTGCTCATGGGCGAGGGTGCATATTGAGTTCAACGTCTCAGCCTATCTTTCTGATCTCGATCAGTACTGCATCCCACCGACTCTATGCTGGACTCCCTTCCCTCACAACTCAACACATGTTCGCAATCATCAGCAATCTTGAAGGGCGGTAAAACATGGTGAATTTCGGTGTCATTGGTTACGGCTACTGGGGCCCAAACGTCGTCAGGAACCTTGCGAGTTTGGAGGGGGTCCAAGTGCTCGGCGTCGCAGAAAAGAGCCCAACCGCACGCAAGCGCGCACAAAAGGCTTATCCGGGAATGAAAGTGACTCCAGACGCCTCGGAAGTGATCTCGTCAGCCGAGATCGACGCCGTCGCCGTCATCACCCCGGTCTGGACGCACTACGAACTGGCAAAAGCTGCGTTAGAGAATGGCAAGCACGTGTTCGTTGAGAAGCCGTTCACCAGCAATGCTGCGCAAGCCGAGGAACTGATCAACCTCGCCCAGCAAAAGAACCTCAAGATCATGGTGGACCACACCTTCCTGTTCACCGGCGCAGTGAAGAAAATCGGGCAACTGATCGAGGAAGGAACCCTCGGAAAGCTCTATTACTACGATTCCACCCGCGTGAACCTGGGACTCTTCCAGCATGACATAAATGTAATTTGGGATCTTGCGCCGCACGACTTGTCCATCATGGATTACCTCATCAACGCCAGCCCGGAGGCCATTGTCGCGACTGGCCAGCGGCACCTGAACGGCTACGAAGATGTGGCCTTCATGACGCTCTATTTCCCCGAGAAGGTCATAGCGCATGTCAACGTCAACTGGCTTTCCCCGGTAAAGGTCAGGACCACGCTCATCGGCGGAGAGAAGCGAATGGTCGTCTGGAACGATCTCGAAGCCGACGAAAAGGTAAAGGTGTACGACAAGGGAGTGAAGATCGCCAACCGCGAAGGCGTCTACGAACTGCTGGTGAGCTATCGTTCCGGCGATATGTGGGCTCCTCAACTGGAGCAGGTCGAGGCCCTTCGCCAGGAGCTGTCCTACTTCGTGGACTGCATTTCAAATGGGCAAAACCCGTTTAACGACGGATGCGCCGGGCTGCGGGTAGTCAAGATGCTGGAAGCAGCCGGCGAATCCCTGAGCAAGAGAGGAGCCCTGGTCTATCTATGAACTCCTACAACTGTATCTCGGACGACGTCAAACTGGGGAAAGATGTCCGGCTCTCCAAATTCATAAATCTGTACGGGTGCGAGATCGGAGACGAGACGAAGATCGGCGCCTTCGTAGAGATTCAGAAAAACGCGAAGATCGGGAGCCGCTGTAAGATCTCCAGCCACACGTTCATCTGCGAAGGCGTGACGATCGAAGACAACGTCTTCATCGGGCACGGTGTCACCTTCATCAACGACAGCTATCCCCGCGCCACCGCCCCAGGTGGCAACCTGCAGACAGAAAGTGACTGGCGCGTAGAACCCACGCTCGTTAAGAAGGGAGCCTCGATTGGCTCTGGAACAACCATTCTTTCCAATGCCGTGATCGGGGAGAATGCCATTGTCGGCGCAGGCAGCATGGTGACCAAAGATGTGCCTGCCAATGCCATCGTGGCAGGGAACCCGGCACGATTACTGCGATATGTCGAAAGCGAAGTGAGGTTAGCACAATGACACCGACGATGAGGGTCCCATTTCTTGATTTAGTCACTCCCCATCTGGAACTGGAAGAAGAGTTGGTTGCCGTCTTCCGCAACACTTTAAGAACAGCCGGTTTTATTGGTGGACCTGTGGTCGAGGGCTTCGAACACGATTTTGCCCAATTCTGCGATGTCAAGTATTGCGTTGGGGTCGGTAGTGGAACGGACGCGGTGCGCTTTGCGCTCATGGCCGCAGGAGTTCAGCCTGGCGAAAGCGTGATCACAGTTCCGAACACGTTCATCGCTACCACGGAAGCCATCAGTCAGGCCGGCGCGCTGCCGGAGTTCGTGGATATCGACGAGCGCACCTACAATATGGACCCGGAGAAGCTTCGGGAGTATTTGGAAGCGCAGTGTGACAGGGATCAGCGCACGGGGAAACCAGTTTCTCGGAGAACGGGCCGGACAATCGCCGCAGTCGTGCCCGTCCACCTTTACGGCCAGCCCGCAGATATGGATCCGATTCTTGAATTAGCCGAAGCATACAGCCTGATCGTGGCGGAAGACGCCTGCCAGGCTCATGGGGCAGAGTATTTTTCACAGAAAGAAAACCGGTGGAAGAAGGCAGGATCCATGGGAGTGGCCGGTGCTTTCAGCTTCTACCCGGGAAAGAATCTGGGAGCCTGCGGCGAAGGTGGGGCAGTCACCACCAATGACGAAGCGATTGCCCACAAGGTCCGCATGTTGCGCGACCACGGCCAGGCCCAGAAGTACTATCACGACATCGAGGGCTATAACGGACGACTGGACGCCATTCAGGCCGGGATCCTTCACGTCAAGCTGCAGCACGTAACTGAGTGGAATGAGCAGCGGCGTGCGCGGGCGACGGAATATATGAAGCTGTTCGAAGCCGCAGGCGGCCCGGTGAAGCCTCCGTATGAGCCATCATGGTCCCGTGCGGTGTACCACCTGTACGTGGTGCGCACCGAACATCGCGAAGAACTGATGGCATTTCTGAAAGAGCAAGGCACCGGGACCGGCATTCACTATCCGGTTCCGCTGCACATGCAGAAGGCTTATCACGCGCTCGGCTATTTGCCTGGTGATTTTCCGGTCACGGAGAGGGTTGCGAGCGAGATCGTTTCTTTGCCGATGTATCCGCAACTAACGGCGGCAGAGCAGGCGCGTGTGGTCGAGCAGGTGGTGCAATTCGCGACGCAATCAGCCTTGGAGCCGGCTTCCGCACGGGAATAGCAAGCAAAGCACAGAGGGCTCCCGGGCGGCGTGGTTGCCAGAGACGTCGCGCCCGGCGCCATCGATACCGGGAATCCGCGAAAGGTTTGAGATACGTTGCGGAGTAAAGCTGGGCGTGAGATAGGCGCGCAGAAGCTCCTCAGGAGGCAGTTGCATGCAGGTTCGAATCGAATCCAGACACCTGGAGGACGTTATAGTGATCGTCCCCGACATGTTCCAGGACGGCCGAGGCTTCTTTTCCGAGACATTCCGCGCAGACCAGTTCGAGGCTCTTGGTCTGCCTACGCGGTTCGTTCAGGACAATCATTCTCGTTCCACGAAGGGTGTCGTGCGCGGACTGCACTTTCAATGGGACCCGCCGATGGGCAAGCTCATGCGAGTGACGGCGGGGGCCGCATTCCTGGTGGCCGTGGACATCCGCAAAGGGTCCCCAAACCTCGGAAAGTGGGTAGGCATCGAGGCATCTCAAGAAAACCGCCGGTGCGTCTGGGCGCCCGCAGGGTTCGCGCGTGGCTTCTGCGCTCTGTCGGATAACACCGAAATTCAGTACAAGTGCACCGGGATCTACAACAGCAAGGCAGAGTCTGCGATCCGATGGAACGACCCAATGATCGGCATCGAATGGCCTCCGGTCGATGTCGTCGTTTCTGACAAAGATCGAAATGCACGCACGCTGGCGCAGTGGCTGGCCTCGCCTGAGTCGGACAATTTCTGTTATTCGGAACAACCCGAACCCAAATTCTCTCTACGGAGCTGATTATGAGGCTACTCATTGCAGGAGGCGCTGGGTACGTGGGGTCAGTTCTGATCCCTAGGCTGATCGAGCGTGGTTACAAGGTAGATGTGGTGGACCTTTTCTGGTTTGGCAATCATTTGCCTCGCCAGGCCGGGATCCTTAACAAGGACATTTTTCACCTGACTGTCGAAGATCTCGAACCCTACGATCAGGTCATTTTTCTGGCCGGTCTTTCCAACGATCCAATGGCGGAGTACTCACCCAGCAAGAACTTCATTTTCAACGCGGCCGCACCGGCATATCTCGGCTATATTGCAAAAATCGCCAAGGTGAAGCGCTACATCTATGCGTGCTCCTGCTCGGTCTACGGCTACACCGAAAATGAGCTTTACGACGAGACTCGCGCGGTCAGTTCGAGTTATCCCTATGGAATCTCGAAACTCCAAGGGGAGCAGGCCGTCATGCAACTCGTCGATGACAAATTCTCTGTGATCTCGCTGCGCAAGGGCACTATTTCCGGATATAGTCCCCGCATGCGTCTGGACCTGATTATCAACACGATGTTCAAGACGGCCATGCGGGATCATACGATCACTGTGAACAATCCTTCCATCTGGCGTCCCATTCTCAGTATCGAAGATGCCGCTACCGCCTACATTCGGGCGGTCGAGACTGATCAAAAGATTTCCGGCATTTTCAACATTGCGTCGGGGAACTATACGGTGGGCGAGGTGGCAGACCTGATCAAGAGCGCGGTCGAGGAGCGGTTGAGCCTGCGAATCAGCCTCTGCATCAAGCATATCCAAGACTTCCGCAATTACAAGGTCAGTGTTGAGAAGGCGGCCAACGTGCTGAGCTTTCACGCCACTGGGAATGTTAAGTCAATAGTCGGCAACTTGATCGATAACCGGGAACAGTTCCAGGATTGGGATAACCCGGCATACTCGAACTTTCAAACCTTTAAGCAAATTGAAAACGGCATCGGGGTCCATGACATGGCGGTTGCGTAATGAACATCGCAGTCATCGGTTCTAACGGCCAGCTTGGCAGCGATGTGGTTCGTGTCTTTGCCCATCAGGGCGACGATGTGTGCTCGCTAAGTCATGCGGATATTGAAGTGTCGAGCATGGAATCGGTAGCCGAGTGTCTGCGCTCGCAAGAACCTGAGGTCGTAATCAACACCGCGGCCATGCATCACGTGGAGAACTGCGAGCAGGAACCGAGCAAAGCTTATGCCATCAATGCGGTCGGCGCGCGAAATCTCGCTGTGGTAACGCGTGACTTAGGAGCCGTACTCATTCACGTCAGTACCGACTACGTGTTTGATGGCAAGAAAGACAAGCCGTATGTTGAGAGCGATATCCCCTTGCCGCTCAACGTTTACGGCAACTCCAAGCTGGCAGGAGAGTACTTTGTTCGAACCTTAAACCCAAAACACTTCGTGATGCGTACCTCGGCGCTCTACGGGAAGCACCCATGCCGGGCGAAAGGTGGCCAGAATTTCGTCGATCTGATGCTTCGATTGGCCCGAGAACGCGGCCGTGTTCGAGTCGTGGACAGCGAGTTTGTGAGCCCTACTCCTACCGCCGACGTGGCCCGCCAAATTGCCGCTTTAACCCATTGCGATGCCTATGGTTTGTACCATGCAACTGCGGAGGGCAGTTGCTCGTGGTACGAGTTTGCGCGTGAGATTTTCTCGGTTGCTGGGGTTGATGTAGAGCTTAAGGTCGCCTCGCCCACAGAATTTCCTGCCAAGGTGCCGCGGCCGCGCTACTCGGTGCTTGAAAATCGTGAGCTGAAGACCCTGCGCTTGAACCAGTTTGAGCCCTGGCAGGTGGGACTCCGCAAGTATGTCTCGCAGATTCAACCCGCAGTTGTGGATCAGTCGGTCCCGACGTAACCCTTTCCAAGCCACGAAGTAGGGAGCCTCAGTGGGGTCACTGATCTCCAGTTTGCTTAGTTGTGCCTTCTCTACCAGTCGAGGCAGATCGCAAAAGATCAAGTGGGGGATCACCTGTCACATGACGAGCAAAGGAATTCGCGAAGTCGGACGCGGAGATAACGGTCGGAGGTAACGCCATGTCAGGACTCGCATCAAACCTCGACAACGAACAGGTACGGAAGGCTTCGTTGAGGCCCGCCGTTGTGACTGCACCTCCGGGCCGGTCGGCGAAGATCTGGATTGACCTCGATAATTCGCCGCATGTTCCTTTCTTTGCACCGATCGTCGAGGAACTGGAGCACTCCGGCCATAAAATTCTCTTGACAGCTCGTGATTGTTTCCAGGTTTGTGAACTGGCGGATCTTCACAATTTGACCTATCGAAGAATCGGACGTCACTATGGCAAGAACCTCCTGTGGAAGCTTGCTGGGCTGTGCTGGCGCTCGCTGCAGATGGTTCCAACCGTGTTAAGAGACAAACCGGCTCTGGCTTTGTCTCACGGCTCCCGCTCGCAATTGCTGGTAGCGAATCTGCTCGGGATCCCATCCGTAACGATTGCAGACTATGAGTTCGCCAGGATCTGGACGCTGGTACATCCGACATGGGTATTAACGCCAGAGATGATTGCGGACAGCACCATTCACGCTCGCAAGGAACATATCTTGAAATATCCCGGTATCAAAGAAGATGTATATGCTCCCAGGTTCAATCCGGATCCCGGAATCCCAGTTAAGTTTGGCCTCGACGGGACAGAGGTGATCGTTCTGATTCGGCCTCCGGCGACTGAGGCTCACTATCACCGCCCGGAGAGTGACAAGCTTTTCGAGGCCGTTCTCAACTTCCTGGGGGAGAAGCCGCAAGTCAAGATGATCTTGCTGCCACGGAACGAGCGCCAGGCCGCGGACATTCGTTCGAAATGGGCATTCCTGTTTGCCACCGGCCAGATCCTGATTCCGAACTCTGTCGTGGACGGATTGAACCTTATCTGGTACTCCGACTTGGTGATCAGCGGTGGGGGCACGATGAATCGAGAAGCAACCGCCCTGGGGGTTCCTGTGTACAGCATCTTCCGCGGGAAGATCGGGGCCGTCGACCGGTATCTCGTTTCAGTGGAACGTCTGACATTGATCGAGAATTTGGAAGACATTGAAAACAAGCTGATCTTGAAGAAACGGAATCGTTCCTCCAGCATACCAAAGCGTCAGAACACGACCCTGCACACGATCATTCAGCACATCACAGCAATTCTTAACGAAACATATCCGGAAAAATGCCAAGCACAGTAGAAACCCCTCGCAGTGATTCTCGGATCACCCAGTTGGTGGAACTGGCAATTCGGGGACTCGAGCCGATGTACGATCCAGAAAAGAAACTCTTCTGTTATCGGCTCAGACAGACTCCGTCCGGCTTGGTCAGGGAAGGAATCTCCTACCGTTATACGATCATGACCTTGTTGGGCCTGTTGCGTGCGGAGTCTGCTGGTTTTCATCCTGCTATCAATATTCCGGCCACGGTTGATCTGCTTCTCAGCGATACGGCATGGCTCGACAACATTGGAGACCTGGGCCTGCTGCTTTGGCTTTGCGCGCGTTCGTCGCAGGAACAGTTGAAACGATTCTATGCGATGTTCGACCTGGAGCGGACCCTCGAACGGTACCTGGATGGCCGGCGTCGGCTTACGACGGGACTGTCATGGTTCCTGACAGGCCTTGCTTATGCCAAGGGAGCCACTGCGGAACAGCCGCCAGCTCTCGCACGCTTGGCAAACGAGACCTACAGATTATTGCGGGCCAACCAGGGCACTCACGGCATCTTTGGACACATGGCTAGGCGGAGTTCGTTAGCCGGATTACTACGAGGCCGCGTAGGCAGTTTTGCCGATCAGGTCTACCCGATCTATGCGATGGCGCATTTTGCTCGGGCTTTCAAAACGAAAGAGGCCTACCAGAATGCGCTCCGTTGCGCCAGCGCGATTTGCAGCCTGCAAGGTCCCCTGGGCCAGTGGTGGTGGCATTATGACTCAGTTACCGGTCGCGTAGTCGAACACTATCCCGTGTATTCGGTGCACCAGCACGCCATGGCTCCGATGGCACTATTTGCATTGCAGGATACATGCAACACCGACTTCAGCGAGCAAATCTACAAAGGGTTGGAGTGGATCGGCGGGGCAAATGAACTGCAAAAAGATCTTGAGGATGCTGCGGCGGGCGTTGTCTGGAGATGCACTTACCTCCCGAAGTCAATTGCCTATGCCGCGCGCACTCTGTTGGGAAAAGCGCCGAACTTGGACGCAATGCAGATCCTATTCGAGTGTCGCCCCTATGAATTAGGTTGGCTTCTCTATGCCTTCACGCAGCCGGCATCTACAACGACACCGCATAAATTGGCAACCGCGGTTCAACATGATCGTCTACAGGATTGATCCGACAACCGACCGCCGCTGGCAGGTATTTCTAGAAAGACATTCCGACGCCTCTATATTTCACACGCCGGAATGGCTTGAGACGTTGCGACGAACATATGACTATGAGCCTGTCGCTTTCACAACCTCGCCTCCAGGAGCCGCATTAACGAATGGTCTCCCTTTCTGCCGCATAACCGGTTGGCTTGGTGGCCGCCGACTGGTGTCGCTACCGTTCTCAGATCACTGTGTGCCGCTGGCAGAAAGTTCAGAACAGTTGACATGTTTAGTGACTTATTTGCAGCACAACCTGGATAGCAAAAACTGGGATTCTATCGAGATCAGAGGGGCAGACCCAGGCCTGCCCGAGTGCACGAATCTTGCGCAGAGTCAGACTTTTTTCCTCCATAAACTGGATCTGCGTCCCAGCCTGACCGATATCTTTCGAGGTTTCCACAAGGATTGTGTACAAAGAAAAATCAAACGTGCCGCGCGAGAAGGTCTCGCTTACGAAGAGGGGCGATCGGATTCCTTGTTGGCCAAGTTCTACCATCTGCTTTTGTTGACACGCCGGAGGCATGGATTACCGCCCCAACCTGCGGCCTGGTTTCGCAACTTGGTTGCTTGTCTAGGGGACAAGGTGAAGATTCGAGTAGCATCGGCGGGCGGCCGTCCCATCGCCAGTATTGTTACGCTCCGCTACAAAGGCGTGCTTGTGTACAAGTATGGTTGCTCGGATTCCAGATTCGACAATTTAGGGGGCACACAGCTCTTGTTCTGGAAGGCTATTCAGGAAGCCAAGAATGATCATCTCGAGGAACTCGATTTTGGCCGCTCTGAATGTAACAACTTTGGATTAGTCGCATTTAAAGACCGTTGGGGCGCCACTCGGTCGACGTTGGTTTACTTGCAATACCCACAGAGAGGCTCCCAATTCATCCGTGGGGTGACACAGGTTAAGATCGCCAAACGTCTTCTCACCCACACCCCTGGCGTTTTGCTGGCCGCGGCCGGAAGAGTACTTTACAAATACATGGGGTAGTAACAGCTCTCCGCGGTAGTGGGTAAGTAGTAATGAAGGCCGCTGCCATAGGCGCAAAGGCAAGTGTGATAGGCTCTCTTGATTTCATGCAGCTCTAATCAAGATCATGGCTCGCGACATCAAATATGTAATCATCACCCCAGTGCGTGATGAGGAGAAATACGTCGAGGCAACGGTCCAATCCGTCGCGTCCCAGACCGTCCCACCCGCGGAGTGGATCATCGTGGACGACGGTTCCAGCGACAGAACTGGCGACATAATCGATGAGTGCGCGCTCCAGTTTCCCCGGATCCACGCGATCCACCGACCGAACCGAGGATTCCGAAAGCCCGGGGGCGGAGTTGTAGAGGCGTTTTATGAAGGCTACAATGCTCTCCGCTGTGATGACTGGGAGTTTCTCGTAAAGCTCGATGGCGACCTGACCTTTTCTCCGGATTACTTTCAGAGGTGTCTTGAGCATTTTGCCAGTGAACCGTCGCTCGGAATCGGCGGGGGAGACATCTACCACGACCTGGGTGGACAGTTGAAACTTGAGGTGAATCCCAGGTTCCACGTTAGAGGGGCGACCAAAATTTACAGAAGGGCTTGCTGGGAAGCAATTGGCGGGTTACAGGCTGTGCCGGGATGGGACACAATCGATGAAGTCAAAGCCAACATGCTGGGCTGGAAGACCTATAGCTTTGAAGAGCTGCCTCTTCTTCACCATCGCTTCACAGGTTCCGCTGATGGGTTACTGCGAGACGAAGTAAAGCATGGCATGGTTTGCTATATTTCCGGATATCACCCGTTGTTTGTTGCGGCGAGTTGCTCATACCGGCTCGTAAAGAAACCATACGTTATTGGATCAGCTGCAATGTTATTTGGATTCCTCAAAGGTTATTTTACCCATACACCACGGGTGAACGAGCCTCGCATGATCCGGTATTTGCGCGCGCAGCAACTGAGACGCCTCTGCGGATTGGAGACGATCTGGAAATGACTTGTGCCCTGGGGGAGTAGAGAATCGAAATGTGTGGAATTTGTGGAAAGCTGAACCTCGACCGAAACGCCGCAGGCGTGGAACCCACTCTGATTCGAGCGATGATGGATACTATCCGTCATCGAGGTCCGGATGATGATGGACTCTACGTAGCACCCGGTGTGGGGTTGGGTCACCTGCGGCTCTCGATCATCGATCTTGGCAGCGGCCACCAGCCACTTTCCAACGAGGACGGTACAATTTGGATCGTTTTCAACGGAGAAATCTACAACTACCTCGAACTGCGTGCCTTCCTCGTGAGCAGAGGGCATATTTTTAAGACGCAGACGGACACCGAGGTGATCGTGCATCTGTACGAGGAACTGGGGCCCCGATGCTTGGAGAAGTTACGTGGAATGTTCGCCTTTGCTTTGTGGGATGAAAAGAAAAAGACGCTTCTCTTGGCGAGAGACCGGGTTGGAATCAAACCTCTCTACTATGCACTTACGGATAAAGCCATCGTGTTCGCTTCTGAAATCAAGGCAATCCTGGCCGATCCTGCGATCCACCGAGAGCTTGCCCCGGAGATCATCGACCGGTTCTTGAGTTTCCTCTATGTGCCAGGCGAAGAGACACTGCTAAAAGGGATCTGTAAGCTCGCGCCAGGACACTATCTGCTGCTTAAGGATGGCAAAGCAGAAATACGACAATACTGGGATCTTCAGTTCTTCAAGCCTTCCGAGCGCCCAAGCCTCAAGGGCGCGGAGAACGAATTGTCGAATCTGTTGGCCGAAGCGGTCGAACTGCACATGATCGCAGATGTTCCCGTTGGCGTTCTTCTAAGCGGGGGTGTGGACTCGACCGCCGTGCTGAGCTGTGCCGCGGAGAGAACGGACAAGGAAATCAGCAGTTACACCGTGGGCTTTTCCGATCCCGGCGTTGACGACGAAAGACCTTACGCGAGGTTGGCGGCCGAAACTTGCGGCAGCCGGCATCACGAGATGACGATCACCGCCAGTGATTTTGCGGAGTTCCTCCCACGATACGTTTGGCACATGGAAGAGCCTGTCTGTGAGCCACCCGCCATCGCCCTGTACTACGTGTCCAAGCTCGCAAGGAATTATGTAAAGGTTCTCCTTTCCGGAGAGGGCGGTGACGAGGCGTTCGCCGGCTATAACAACTACCGCAGTATTCTTTGGCTGGAACGTCTCAAGCACGTCTGGCCCGCTGCCAACGGCGCGGCGTCCTGGGGACTCTCTCAACTCAATTCGTGGGTGCAGTCGGCAAGAGTCGCCAAGTACGCACCTTTAGTGAACGCGACGTTTCCCGACTACTACTACAGCCGCACGTCAACCCCGTACCGGTACTCCGGAAACGGGATCGGTGAACTGTACTCGGCAGACTTTGTGAAGTCGATTGACAAGGAATATACGGTTGAGCCGATCCGGAAACTGTTTTCAAGAGTGAAGGGCCAAGGTGTCCTCGACCAGATGCTCTACATCGACACCAAGACGTGGCTGCCGGATGACTTGCTCATCAAAGCCGACAAGATGACCATGGCCAACTCGCTCGAACTCCGTGTGCCTTTGCTGGATCATCGGCTCCTGGAATTTGCCGCCTCCCTGCCGCCGGACTACAAACTGAAGGGTTTCACTCTGAAATACATATGGAAGAAGGCCTTGTCAAAGCGAGTGCCCGGCAGAATCCTGAAGCGAAGAAAAGCCGGTTTCCCCGTCCCCTACGAATCCTGGCTGCGGAACAATTTCAGAGACCCGATTCGCGCCATTCTGACCGACCGAAGGACGATCGAGAGGGGATACTTCCAGAAGGCCGCTGTCGAAAAGCTTATCGACGCCAACAACGATCGCGGCGTCTACTCCAAAGAAGTCTTTTCGTTAGTCGCATTGGAATTGTGGCATCGCATGTTTCTTGACGGCGAACAGGTTACGCTGAACTAAAGACCCAAAACTGCGGCGACCGATAGATACTGCCGAAATCATTCCTTGATCATGGAACCATTTTTCACACCGACAAGCAGCGGCACCGGCAGTCGGCGGGCTGCGCTGAATCTCGCTGCTGGAACACTCTGGTACATCCCCGGCAGTTTCGGCATTGCCCGTTTTCTCGGTCCGCGATACGCGTTACGATGTGCGCTGTTTCATGATGTCTCAGATACTGAATCATCTTTTACAAAGGGACTTGGTGGCACGATCACACGCAAGAACTTCGAGGCCGCGCTGAAGTTTCTTGCTCGACATTACACTCCCGTCAGTTTGCAAGACGTTATTGCAGATTCCGATGGCCGGGCGCTGCCGCCCCGACCGGTGCTGGTGACCTTTGATGATGCCTATGCATCGGTCAGCAAAGTCGCGGCGCCGCTTTGCCAAAAGTTTGGAGTGCCAGCGACCTTTTTCGTCAACGCCGCGTGCCTCGATAACCGGCAACTGGCGCTCGACAATCTTGTCTGTTATGTGGCCAACATATTCGGACTGGATATGATTAATGCGGCGATGCGCGACGTTAAGGACTGTGATGAAATGGAAGTGCGTTCGCTGGCAGAGGTTTTCGGTCGTTTTCTCCCAAGCATTTCACTGCCAGCCAGGAAAAACTTTCGCGAGGCGCTGGTCCGGTTGACCCGAATCACGGAGAGCGACCTGGCGTCGGAAGCGGGTCTTTATCTGACCGGCCAACAACTCCGCGATCTGGCAGCCTTCGATTTCGAGATCGGCAACCACACTTACACCCACATACACTGCCGGTGTTTGTTGGAAGACGAGTTCGTCGAGGAAATAGATCGGAACCGGGCATTGTTAGAAGCGATCTCAGAAAGCAAGGTGCGATCCTTTAGCGTGCCCTACGGTTCATCAGCCGACCTCACCGTAGAATTAACGGCCCATCTTCAGCGATCCGGGCACGAGGCAATCTTCCTCGCCGAAGGACGTGCCAACTCGCCGCGCGCCGACCGGCTGCATCTTGACAGGGTGAGTATCAGGGCCGGCCGCAATGCTGCTTTCTTTTCCGAGATCGAGGTCCTGCCACGGCTCCGCAGCACGAAGAGTCGACTGCTCACTCCTTCGAATGCGGAATCTTATCCGACGAACTCTCGTTTGGACTAAGCCATGCCGGCTTCCTGCAACTGTACAGCGATCGAAGATATCCAAACTCGTACTGTCGTACAGAAGGGAACTCTCGGACGGTAGAGATTTGTACTGCTTGTTTGCGCTCGTAAAAACGTTTGGAGTGATAACAATTCAATGACACGCGCCGAATTCCTCTCAGAAATGAACGAGATTCTGAATCTGCCCGCGGGGACGCTTCAAGGCCATGAAAAACTGGAGGAGCTGGAGAACTGGGACTCGACCTCACTCATCACCTTTATTGCTCTGGCGGATGCCCACAGTGGGGTGTCGATCTCTCCCGCTCAGGTAGTGAACTGCTCTACGGTTGGCGATCTTCTGCGGCTGGCTCGAACGGACGGGTAGCTCTTTTTAACCTCGTGTCACCCGGTGCGCCGGAAGTTTCCATGACATCAGAAGCCAAGACCTTACAAGCAGAGGTTCCGAGGGCTCCGCGACTGCCCAGCACGCTGGCGGATCTGCTGCGAAATCGCCAGGCGTTGAAAAAAGAGCTCCTCAAGCAAACGAACCTGCTGCCTACGCGAATTGCGATTCTTGGAGGCTCGACGACAACCGAAGTAAAGAGCATGCTGGAATTATTTCTGTTGGAGCAGGGCATCCAGCCGGCTTTCTACGAATCCGAGTACAACCGTTACTCTGAGGACGTCTTGTTTGAGAATCCGCAACTCTGGAACTTCAAGCCCAACATAGTGTTTATCCACACCACGTGGCACAACGTGTCAGAATTCCCGCAGTTACTGGAGACAGAGGCCGAGGTTGAACAGCGCGTCCGCCAGGAGATGACGCGGTTTGAGTCCTTTTGGGAGAAGATCCATACAGGACTTGGCGCAATCATTATCCAAAACAACTTTGATCTGCCACGCCTCCGGCCGCTTGGGAATCTGGAGGCTTCTCAGGCATTCGGTCGCGTCAATTTCTTGTTGAGGCTGAATTCCGAGTTCGCAAGTTATGCCCGCAGCCACTCGCGTTTTTTCATTAATGACATCCATTATCTGTCTGCGCAAGTGGGTCTGACGGGGTGGCTCGGTCACAGCTACTGGTATAGCTTTCACATGGCGCTCAGCCCGACTGCGACAGTAGCTCTGGCGGGTAACGTCGCGGCGATTGTTAAGTCGATTTACGGAAAATCCAAGAAGTGCCTCATTCTAGATCTGGACAACACACTGTGGGGCGGAATCATCGGCGATGACGGTCTGCAGAATCTAGTTCTTGGTTCTGACCATCCGGTCGGTGCGGCCTTCAGGGACTTTCAGCAGTATGTGAAGGATCTGCAACGGCGAGGCATCCTTCTCGCAGTGTGCTCGAAGAATGACGAACTGAATGCCAAAGAAGGCTTCTCGCACCCGGACAGCATCCTAAAGCTCGAGGATTTCAGTGTATTCAAGGCCAACTGGAATCCAAAGCCGGGGAACATCCGGGAGATTGCCGAAGAGCTCAACGTTGGTCTCGATAGTTTGGTGTTCGTCGATGACAATCCGGCCGAGAGGGCCCTGGTGGCAGACCAACTTCCCGATGTCGCTGTGCCGGATGTAGGTTCAGACGTTTCACTGTTTGCAGAAATACTCGAGCGCGAGCGGTACTTCGAAGTAGATAAAGTGGTCCAGGAGGATCTCAGCCGAGCCGCCTTCTACAGGTCGAATGCACAGCGGAAAACCTCCGAATCGGGCTTCTGTAATTATGGAGAATTCCTTGCCTCGCTCGAAATGACAGCGGAAATCGGTCCGTTCCTTCCGGTCTATCTGGAAAGAATCACGCAGTTGATCAACAAGACCAATCAATTCAACCTCACGACCAGACGCTATACGAGCGGTGAAGTTGAGGCCATTGCTCGCGATCCGAATTTTGTAACCCTGTACGGACGCCTGGTTGACAAATTTGGCGACAACGGTCTGGTGTCGGTCCTGATTGGGCGGGTAGTGGCCGAGACTTTGGAGCTGGACATTTGGCTGATGAGCTGTCGCGTGTTGAATCGCGAACTGGAGCTTGCCATGTTTGACGCACTGGTCGAACAGTGCCAAGCACGGGGCATCCGCAAGATCATGGGCGTTTATATCCCTTCCAAGAAGAACGGTATGGTTGCCGGGCACTATGGCGGTCTCGGCTTCAGTCGGGCGGACGGATATTCTGAAGGGCGCCAGTTGTGGCTCTATGAGATGTCCTCCACGCACGCGCCAAAAACGCGCCACATTCGCCGGACCGCAGAGCCGGTCTTGGCCGCTCCGGGGGCGGAGAACGAATCCGTTCCCGTCCAAACCTGGGTGTAATCACTCTGTGGCCCAAGGTGCTGTTGTGACGAGAGACACCGGACTGAACCCCATGCTGGATCCCGTTTGGCAAGTGGTAGTGGATCGTGCAACGCAGGCTGAATGGTCTTCCATGCTTGATCTCTTCTACGATGCCAACCTGTACCAGACGTGGTCATACGGCGCGGTTCGCTGGGGAAGGAAAAATCTCAGCCACTTGTTCTTGAAGCGAAATGGTGAAGTCGTGGGGATGGCGCAGCTCAGGATCATTCGCCCGACAAGATTCAACTTCGGCATGGCGTATTTGCGGTGGGGCCCTCTTTGTCACCGACGCGGACGAGAGCTTGATGCCGAAGCCGCTTCTTGCATGGCTCGTGCCCTGCAAGAGGAATACGTCTTTAAACGTGGACTTTTGTTGCAGATCCTCCCGAACGTCTTTGTCGGGTCGCCGCGCGCTGCGCTATTTCAATCTGCCTTCTCTGGCTTTACCCAGGAATCTCGCACCTCTGTGAACATGTATAGAACTTTCGTTCTCGATCTCGCACCTCCGATCGAGGAATTACGCAGGAATCTGGACAAGAAATGGCGAAACATGCTCACCCGGTCGGAAAAGAACGGATTGAAAGTCGCTGCAGGAACTGCGACCGATAAATACCGAACTTTTTGCCGGATGTATGAACAGATGCGGAAACGGAAAGCATTCGAAACCACGGTGGACGTTGAGGAGTTTGGGCGGCTGCAAGAAGATCTGCCGGAGACCCATCGCATGCGGATCTTGATCTGCGAGCAAGATGGGGTTCCAGTGGCAGGACTGGTGGCCTCGGCGATGGGTGATTCCGCGATCTATCTGCTCGGGGCGACCAGCGACAACGGGCTAAATGCAAAAGGCGCCTATCTGCTGCAGTGGACTCTGATTCAATGGCTCAAGGAAAATGGCTTCAAGTGGTACGACTTGGGGGGCATCGATCCGGAAGGCAACCCGGGGGTTTATTCGTTCAAGAGAGGATTGTCTGGCACCGACTTGTTTCAATTAACTCCACTCGTGGCATGTAACAGTTTTGTCTCTTCTGCGATCGTCAGGGCAAGCTTGGTTGCGCATCGTGTGGTGCGCAGCGTTGCCACTCTGCACCTTGGCTGACACTAGCGTGAAGACATCCTCGATTCCTCGCTCAGGCGGGCATGAAAATTGAAGGCGGTGATTTCAGATTATGGCACAGGGTATGTTGCCTCTAGCCGGGCCGACTAAGCAGCGAGGCGGCGCGGATTCCGTGCAAGTCGATCGCGTAGGACCTTTGCTAAGCGGGAATGGCGTTCTGCACCATCTAGGCTTTGTTGTGTCATCAATTTCATCCGTTGCCGAAGAATTCGCTGCCTCCGTGTCGGCGCGTTGGAATGGCGAGATTATCCATGATCCCATTCAGCGAGTTCGAGTGGCCTTCTTTAGTGCAGTCGACGCACGGAATCCAGTCTTTGAACTGGTGGAGCCAGCCAGCGAGGCCTCGCCGGTCGGCAATTTCCTCAAAAAGGGCGGAGGATTGCACCACGTCTGTTACGAAATTGATGACTTGGAATCAGGGCTACGCGAGGCCCGCGGTGTGGGTTTCGCGATAATGGCTGATCCAGCACCCGCTGTTGCTTTTGGTGGCCGCAGAATCGCTTGGGTTTGTTCCAAGAAGCGCTTGTTGGTGGAATTGCTCGAACGCAACCGGAAATAGTGGACCGACAGATACACCGCGAAATCCCCATGGACATCTCAGTTGTCATCGTCGCCTGGAAGGCCAAGCACTATTTAGAACTGTGCCTCGAGAGCCTGGCAGAAGCGCCGCCACGCCGTAGCATGGAGATCATTGTGGTTGACAATGCCTCGGCGGATGGCACCGCGGAAATGGTCGAAGCTCGATTTCCCGATGTCAAACTGATCAGGAGCAGCGAGAATCTCGGTTTCGCCAAGGGCAACAACGTCGCCATTCGTCAGTGCCAGGGCCGCTATATCGCGCTGGTCAATCCCGACGTAATCCTCTTTCCGGGCTGTCTGGATGCTCTGGCGGATTTCCTCGACCAGAATCCCAAGGTAGGAAATGTTGGCCCGCGGGTCTTCAACCCCGACATGACACAGCAGAGTACGTGCCGGCGATTTCCCACGCTGTGGAACAATTTCTGTTCAGCAACCAGTCTGGCGACGACGTTCAAAAACTCCAGGTTCTTCGCCGGCGAGCACATGTTCTACTTTCCCCACGACCGAACTCTGCCGGTCGATGTCCTGGTGGGATGCTTCTCGATGATCCGCCGCGAAGCCTTCAATGACGTGGGCTTGCTCGATGAAGACCTATTTATGTATGGCGATGACGTGGATTGGTGCCGGCGCTGCTGGAAGGTCGGATGGCAGGTAGTGTTTTTCCCCGGCGCCAGGGCAATTCATGACCGAGGCAAAACCACGGCCCCGTATCCCGTTCGCTTCGCGCTCGCGCAACAGCGGTCGGTTTTGGTTTATTGGCGAAAACATCACGGCTTCTGGGGCGTGATGGGAATTCGCAGCATCATGCTTTTCCACCACTTAGTTCGCTACTCGTTTGTCGTGGTTTTGGGCCTGGCGCGGGGGAAGGAAAGCGCAGAAGGCGATGTGCGGAAACAGGTAAGCGGCGCCTGCCTGCGGGCGCTGTTCTCCGATGGTGCTCCACCCAAGGCGTCAACGGTCGCTCAGTCCACAGCCCGATGAGCATTTCCAGTTCAATTTCGCGCCTCGCCGTTTACTGCAAGCGCAACGGCTTGCGCGCGACCGTTCGCCGTTTCGGCCTGGCCGCGAGACGAGCCCTGTTTTCCAGCCGCATGATCCTGTTTTACTGTGACCTCCCGACGCTAAGCTCGCCGACGGCAGATTTGCCGAGTCCTCTGAAGGTGGAACGCCACAGAAATCAAATCGATCTCAGCAAACAAGATCTGCGAGAGATCACCAGTTTCTGGAACCCTCAGCAAGCCCTCCGCAATATCAAAGAACGCTTCGAGCTAGGGGCTTCGCTCTGGTTGATCAAGTTTAAGGACGAGTTGGCTGGGTACGGATGGACCCTGCAGGGACGCACCGTCGAGCCCCATTACTTTCGCCTGGGACCGGAAGATGTACATCTCTTCGACTTCCATGTGTTCCCTCAATATCGCGGTCGGGGCGTGAATCCGTTGCTGGTCAGCTCGATCCTCTGCAGCTTGGCAGCTGAGTGTCGAGGGCGTGCGTTCATCGAGGCGGCAGAATGGAACCAGCCGCAGTTGGCATCTTTGCGGAAAACTCCTTTTCATCGGTTGGGCCGGGCCAGAAAGCGCACGATTCTGAGGCGCACAATAGTGTACTGGGACCAAAACCAAACTACGGACAAACGCGGGCCTAAGGAGCAATTCATTGCGACCACTGGCCGGGAACGGGTCAAAATCCAAGATTTCCGAACTTGAACGGCTAATCCTCATGGGCTCAATTGGTTGCAGATATTTCCGGTGGTTAGCGTCCGTTGGCAGGTGTACGAACGGACAAGTCGACGGATGCGATCGAATATCTGCCACCTGCACTAACGACACCTATGCGTC
>Ga0326727_10003002_pt1 | contig 55454 bp, 45 predicted proteins | sample MB2enrmetagenome_FD_207643 | JGI IMG/M metagenome (GOLD analysis project Ga0326727, IMG submission 207643) | Lab enriched peat soil microbial communities from McLean, Ithaca, NY, United States - MB29MY | ecosystem: Environmental > Terrestrial > Soil > Wetlands > Peat | place: USA: New York...
GGAATCAGGGCCGGCCTGGCAGACCTCTTCGAAGATGCGCATCAACTTCGCAGCCTTCGCGGGTGAAACTATGTTCCGTGCCGCCAGCATCACCACATGCGCCCGGTTCAGATCCATTAGTGGCGCGAAGGCGCTTCGGCTGTCACGTTCGAGTTTGGGACGTATAACGTATTCCACCATTACCGGGGACGGAGGAACCTTGATGCGTTCTCTCATGGCTATCGCCTCCTCTTTGACTTCAGTGGCCAGTGGCCAGTGGTCAGTAGAGGCAGGCTTTGCCGGCCACTGACCACTGTAGTTCTACAGCAGGAATGTGGACAGCAGATAACCCACCACGACCGACGTCGTGACCGAGACTAACCCCGGCAGGATGAAACTGTGATTGAGAACAAATTTACCAATCTTCGTGGTGCCGGTCCGGTCAAACGATACGGCGCCAATTACCGCCCCAGTGCCGGGAATCACGTTGATGGCGGAAGCCGCGTGGAACATGCCGACCATGTGCGCCGGCGTAACCCCCAAGCTCATGCCCAGCGGGCCAATGGCGCGAATCGCGGCGCCCTGGCTTAACAGCAGCGCCGCCATGACCAGCAGGGCAACCGCGAACAGGTACGGGTAATGCCGGACAAAGCTGCCCAGAGTGGCAATCAACAAAGCGCTATGGTAGTTGAAGAAGGTATCCGTCATCCACGCGATGCCAAAGATGGCAACCACGGCCATCATGCCCGTCGAGAAAATTGAATTGTTGATGATTTTGGCCGGCTTGATCCTGAATAGAAGCGCGGTAACCAGGCCGAAGCAGAGCATGACCATCTCCAGGGCGTTCGGTATGGAAAGCCTGGTCACTTTGCCGGCCACGGTCCAGGAAGGCAGCAAACTGGGGAAGGAACCCAGTACAACAATGCTAACGACTGCCAATGCGAACAGGATAACCGAGAGCCTGGCTTCGCGGGTAATAACCCGTTCTTCGCGCTTTCTGGGAGGAGTAATCTCGCCCGCAGCCAGCCTCCGTTGAAACTCCGGGTCTTTCTCCAGGTCGAGTCCCCTGCGATATACCGAGAGTGCCCCCATAAGAATGCCGCAGAGGCCGGCAGGAATACAGATCATGAGAATCTGGCCGAGGGTGACCCGCGAACTGACCATGGTGATCAGTACCGCAGTTGCGGCGCTCATTGGACTGGCCGTGACCGCTTGGGTCGCCGCTATGGTGGCAACCGATAGCGGCCGCTCCGGTCTGACTTTGGCCCCATAGGCAACCTCCACGATCACGGGATACAGGGAGAACCCGACATAGGCCGTGCCACAGAAGACCGTAAAGCAGTAGGTGACCAGCGGAGCAACCAGGGTAATCCGATTAGGATTTTTCCGCAGAATCTTCTCTGCCAGGCTTACGAGGTAATCCAGTCCGCCGGCCGCCTGCATGGTGGAAACCATAGTGATCACCGCCATGATGATCAGCATGACGTCAATCGGAGGTGAACTGGGCGGCAAGCGGAACCCAAAGACCAGGATGACCAATCCCAGGCCCCCAGCCAGTCCGATACCAATCCCGCTCAACCGGGCGCCCAGAAAGATACAGCCCAGAACAATGACAAACTCGATCCAGAACATGAGTGTTTTCCTATGCAGACAAGTATCGCATCTGTATACGCCGCGGCTAGACACAATTTTGTTGTTCAAATACAAACACCTACCATAGAGACACAGAGACACAGAGAAGATTTTGGATCTGAGAATTAGGATTTTGGGAGTCATGAGCTGCCTTGCAGCGTAGGCCCTGGACCGCTCGTACGGCGCATGAAATCCCAAATCCGAAATCCCAAATTTTCTCTGTGTCTCTGTGGTAGGTGTTTCCGGGGAATCCGGAGGAGCTGATACAATTCCCCCAGGGTGAGGCTAACCTATGGACGACGCTTTGCTGATGCATCGCCTTCACTTTGGTTTCACCGTCACCTTTCACTACCTCTTCCCCCAACTCACTATGGGGCTGGCGCCGCTCATCGTTATCCTGAAAACGATGTATCTGCGCACCAATAACGCGCTCTACAACCGAGCGGCGCGATTCTGGGCCAAAGTCTTCGGAATCAGTTTCATCATGGGGGTGGTGACCGGAATTCCCATGGAGTTTCAGTTCGGCACCAATTGGTCGCAATTTGCACGGCTCACGGGAGGCGTGATCGGGCAGCCACTAGTGATGGAGGGGGTATTCGCCTTCTTTCTGGAGTCGGCATTCCTGGGGTTGTTCCTCTTCGGCGAGCACCGGCTAAGCCCCAAAGGACACTGGTGGGCGGGATTTGCGGTATTCGCAGGCTCCTGGCTTTCCGGCTTCTTCATTATTGTGACCGACGCCTGGATGCAACATCCGGTGGCGTTCCAGCGCGCGGCAGACGGCAGCTTTCAGGTAACCAGCTTCTGGGGTGTCCTGTTGAACCGCTGGGCGCTGATTCAGTACGCCCACAACATGTGCGGCGCGCTCACTACAGGCACCTTCGTCATGGCCGCCGTCGGAGCTTACTATCTGCTGGAGTCCCAGTTCGTCGAGGAAGGCCGGACGTTTTTGCGCGTTGGGGTCACGGTGGGAGTCATCGCTTGTATCGCGCAGATCTTCCCCACGGGGGACCTACACGGCCGGATGGTGGCCGCGCATCAGCCGGCAACCGTGGCCGCCATGGAAGGTCTGTTCAAGACTCAGACCGGCGCGCCCATTGTCATTCTGGGTCAACCCGATGCCGAAAGCGAGCGTATCGACAATCCGCTTATTGCCAATAAGGTCCTCAGTTTTCTGCTTTATGGCACCAGCACCGCGGCGGTGAAGGGCCTTAACGAATTTCCCAAGTCCGATTGGCCCACTAACATTCCTTTGGTCTATTACGGCTACCACATCATGGCCGGCCTGGGAACCATCTTTGTTGCCGTCATGGCCTTAAGCGGGTTCCTGCTTTGGCGCGGCGTGCTCTACCAGACACGGTGGATGCTATGGATCCTGTTGCTGTGCCTGCCGTTGCCTTACGTGGCCAACACGGCGGGCTGGATGACGGCCGAAGTGGGCCGCCAGCCTTGGCTGGTCTATGGCCTAATGCGTACCACCGAGGGTTATTCAAAATACGTTCACGCCGGCAATAGTTTGTTCACGTTACTGGGCTTTATGGGCCTGTACACCATCCTGTCGATCCTGTTCCTGTTCCTGGTTCACCGCATTATTGCGCACGGTCCGGTCGACGAGCCGGTTTCCGGCATCGAGACCGGCGTGCCGGTCACCGTGGCATAAGGGGCGTGCGATGCTTCTCACATGGTTCTTGCTGGTAGCTATCATGATCACGGCTTACGTGGTCTTCGACGGCTTTGACCTGGGCGCGGGCATCCTCCATTGGTTCATAGCCCGCACGGAAGAAGAGCGGCAACTGGTAATCCGCACCATCGGACCCGTCTGGGACGGTAATGAAGTATGGCTGCTCGCCGGCGGGGGGACGCTTTACTTTGCCTTTCCTCTGTTGTACGCCTCCGGTTTCAGCGGCTTCTATCTTCCGCTCATGATCGTGTTATGGCTGCTGATCCTGCGCGGCATCGGTATCGAGCTGCGGCTCCATCTGCCTTCGCCAGTTTGGCGCGGATTCTTCGACGGCTGCTTTGGCATTGCCAGTCTGCTCCTGGCGGTGTTCTATGGCGCAGCGCTGGGTAATGTAATTCGTGGAGTTCCCCTGCAGCCCGATGGTTATTTCTTCCTGCCGCTTTGGACCGACTGGCGGGTTGGCGCTGAGCCGGGCATTCTGGACTGGTACACGGTTATCGCCGGTGTAGTGGCCCTGGTGGCGCTCGCGCTGCATGGCGCTTACTACGTAGCCCTGAAAACTACCGATGAACTGAACCAGCGGGCGCGTCAAATCGCGCGCCTTCTTTGGCCGGCGCTGGTCGTGGTGACTGCCATCAGCCTGGTCGCGACGCTTTCCATTCGCCCGGATCTGCTGGGCAACTATAAACAACTGCCGGTTCTCTACCTGATTCCGGTGCTGGTCGCGGGATCGCTGTTCAGCATGTGGCGCGCCAGCAACAAGGGAAATGAACGCCTGGCGTTCCTATCTTCGTGCGCCTATCTCATTTTTATGCTGGTAGGAGCGGCAGCTGGGGTCTATCCCAGCCTCCTGATGTCGACCACCGACCCCGCGCTGAACATAACGGTCTACAACGCACATTCCGGCGGCTACGCGCTTTCGGTGGGCCTCATCTTCTGGAGCGTAGGAATGGCCATTGCGATTGGCTACTTTATTTTCGTATACCGCACCTTCCGCGGCAAAGTCTCACTCACGTCCCGCGGCCACGGCTATTAGGCCTGCTCCAACAATACTATCGGTGGTAGTGTCACTTCGTGGCAGCGCCGGAACGGAATTCCTTGCCTTGACGTGCTATCCGGACGTAGCGCTGGCATCCCTTCGACAAAGCTCAGGGCAAGCTCTCGGCGGCTGGCTGTGGAACCAATAGAACCCGCCGGCTCAGAGCTTGCCCTGAGCTTTGTCGAAGGGATGCCAGCGCTACCTTGTCCCTCTATTCCTCAGCTGGTTAGTACGTTTTATAATTTCGTTTTGCCTTCTTTTTTGCGTTTTGCCCAACGTGCCTTAGCCAGTTCGGACAGGCGCTTGCGGGCGGCAGCGCTCAGATGTCGGGAAGGAGCGGCATGCGCGGCCTTGACCTTTGCCCAGCGCCGTTTCGCGGCCTCGGCAATTCGCTTGCGGCCAGCGGCGCTGATACGACGGCGGCCAGCCGCCCGCTTCGCAACGGATGGCATGGTCGTGCCGGCCCGGCCAGGGGCTCCGGCCAAGCCTTCCAGAGCCGCGATTGCCTGATCCAGGCGGTCGCGTTCAGAGCGTAGTTCAGCAATGATTTGTGCAGTATCCATCGATTCTCCTTATGGCTCGCGAATCATAACAGGCTAGATATGAGATCGCAAAAGGATTTTCTTGCATAATCTGTAATCTTAAGTTTTAATTCACCGCCGAAGCATGAACTCGCGTCGGAGGCGACCGATGAGTCCCAAAGCTAAGACTACCGGAAAAAAGAAGAAGAAGGCCACGGCAACTAAGAAGCGCAGTATAGCAGCTAAGAAGCCTGTGGCAGCCGCCAAACGCCGAACCGCTGCAAAAAAACCGGCAAAAAAACGAGTTCCTAAAAAGCAGCTCGCTACCCCGCCGGCAGTAACTCGCACTGTGGGCAAGGTGGAGATCAGAGAAGTCACAACCGAACCCACACCCACACCCACGCCCACGCCCGGGTCCCAAGGGTCTGGTTCGTGATCAGAAAGGCCGATCTTTAATAAACCTCAGGGAGAACGGAGCCGGGCGAATTCGCCCGGCTCTTCGATTCTGATGCGTCGCCCTATCAACCGATTGCCAGCGCGACCACCTCCGTCCTAGTTTTTCGCTTTGCTTTCGGGAAAGTAGGGTTAAAGTTGGAGCTTAGATTCTTCCAGATAACCGGCGGGAGCTTCAGGTGACGGGCAGATTTTCCGGGGGTGTTCATATCAGCGCAAGCGTCGAGCCACAGACGCCGGGCAATTCCACGCCAGTTGCTCTTGCTTCCGACTCCACCTTTGACGGTCTGCCCCTGCCGCAAAGGTATTGGGCAATGCTAACGATTGCCCTGGCGGTGGGAATGACGGTAATCGACGGCACGGTGGCCAACATTGCGCTACCCACCATCGCGCGGGACTTGGGGGCCAGTCCGGCGGCCTCCATCTGGGTAGTCAACGCTTACCAGCTGGCAGTGGTGATCTCGTTAGTACCGCTTTCTTCCCTGGGGGACATTATCGGTTACCGGAAGGTCTATCAGGCGGGATTTGTAGTTTTTACCGTAGCTTCCCTCTGTTGTGCCTGTTCCCATTCCCTTCTCTCTTTGGCGTTAGCCCGATTCATTCAAGGATTGGGGGCGTCGGGCATAGTGAGCGTCAATACGGCATTGGTACGTACTATTTTCCCCGCACGGGCGCTGGGACGGGGGTTAGGCATTAACGCCATGGTGGTTGCAGTCGCCGCGGCGGTAGGTCCGACGGTAGCCGCAGGTATCCTGGCCATTGCCCCTTGGCCGTGGCTATTCGCCATTAACATTCCATTGGGGATCCTGGGTTTAGGAATCTCGCTACGCGCTTTGCCCCGCCTCGCCGGATCAGGACACCGCTTCGACCTGAAGAGCGCGCTGATAAGCATGGTGACTTTCGGCTTATTGATCGGAGGGATTGAGGGTCTAGGACATGGCGAAAGGGTATGGGTATCGGTGGGAGAGATTGTAGTGGCCATCGCCATTGGCGCCAGGTTCGTTCAGGGCCAATTAGTCCAGCCTACCCCGTTATTTGCGGTCGATCTGATGCGGCGGCCAATCTTCGCCCTGTCGGTTGCGACTTCTTCCTGTTCCTTTACCGCACAAATGTTGGCTTATGTGTGTTTGCCCTTCTACTTGCAGAACGTGCTGGGCCGCAGTCAGGTGGAGAGCGGTTTGCTCATTTCGCCCTGGCCGCTGGCCATACTCGTTGCCGCCCCGGTCGCGGGTGCTTTGGCCGACCGCTATTCTGCGGGCATCTTGGGAGGACTGGGCTTAGGCGTATTCACCGTTGGCCTGGCATCCCTGGCGCTGCTCCCGGCCCATCCCACCACGCTCTCGATAGTCTGGAGGATGGCCTTGTGCGGTGTCGGATTTGGAGTTTTTCAGGCTCCCAATAACCGGGCGATTCTCTCCTCCGCTCCTAAGGAAAGGAGCGGTGGGGCAAGCGGCATGTTAGGCATGGCCCGCCTCACGGGCCAGACTTTGGGGGCGGCGCTGGTGGCCCTGATCTTTAACATGTTCTCTCTTTCCGGCAATAAGATAGTTTTGGGTCTGGCCGCCTTTTTCGCCGCTGGCGCAGCGATTGTCAGTTGCATGCGGATTGGTGGCGAACACAAGCTTCTAATCGATGACAAATGATATGAATGCCACCCACCGCCCAACACCAACACCAGGGCCGAGGGTGGGGCACTATTTTCTTGGTGGTGAACGCAGGCCCGTTAGTGAGCTGTCCCGGTGATATCGTTAGCACGGTCGGTACTGCGCCGGCAATGCAGCCGGCACGATTCGCACAATTTGGGATCATTCCTGCGTTTCTTGCGGTGCTTCCAAAATGACCGGGACGGCTCACCAGACGGAACGCTTCACCGACTTCTGGCTGGCCGGAACATCCAGACACCGATCATCACCTGCCGCAGGTGCGGCATTACGGGGCCTGCGGCGGAACCGCGCGTTAGCGTGCGCGTCTTGATCCTGGCGTTGGCCCGATTTGAAATCGTGTCGAAGGATCGAACCCCCGCGCGTTGGAAAAAACGTGGGCGGCATACCGCAAGCACCACCGGCTGGAGCGGCGACCGTAGAACCTTCCTCAGTTTCGGGTGTCTGGATCAACTCGGGGTCGTTTCCGCTCAACATCTTCTTTAATCGCGCACATGGCATGATTCCAGACGACGTCGTGCGCGAATCCCGGAAATAACCACTTTGCACTCCCCCATAGAACCCGACCCGCAAGGCTCTTGCCGCGCTTGTATTCGAAGGCAGTATAGATCGTCAGCCTGCTGTTTTTGTCCTTGGTGGGCCCGATGTGGAGGATCAGTTTCCCATGATGCGCAAGCTGCTCGTCGAACTGGTACAGCAACGTCTCGGAGCGGACCACCTCGGTCAGACGCAGTTTCGCGCCCGATCGCATCAAAGGTATCCGGTAGCGAATGACCGATCCGACCTGGTTGGATTCTCCCTGGATCTGTTGAACCTTCAGGAATCGCAAGTTCAGGAACCTTGCATCCGGGTGGCCGAACTTTGCCAGTTCCTCCATGATCTCTTCCGCGGAACCGCGGATCTTGATCACATACATCCGCTCGAACTCCGGCGACCCGCCAAGGTCCATTCCCAGGCTCGACGCCAGGACGTGCTTCACCGCTTCGCGCCTTTCCTTCAACACCACCGTGGGGTAGCGTCCGTATTCACCCCATTTCAGACCGAAAAATAACTCGCACGCCACATTCCTCAGCGTCACCATCGTTCCGAACAGAAGAGATCGCAGCACGGCAACGCCAAACATCTCCCGCAGCACCTCTCCGTAGTCGGCCGTGCCGCTGGCGATCTTCCATAAGACCGCGCTCAAGGGCCGCTTGCGCTCTCCTCGCACCTTGTATTCGGTGGCGAAGGCCTGGTACATGACGCGGCTGACCACCGGCGCAGTAAACGCCACGCGGCTTAAGCCGAACACCATCCGTCCAAAGCGGTTGTCGGTCGCAAGCCAGTTGATGGCTTTCCCGTATCCTCGCGCCAGAGCTTGTTTGTCGATTCCCTCATGGAGCACGGCTTGCGCCAGGCAACTGGCCGTCACGTGGGCCGAGTACAGGCCGTCTTTGTTCAATCGTGAACCAACCGCATCGCCGATGATGGCAAACCGGTCGCCGAAGGGAGACGCGGCAGTGGTGACGGTCATTCTGGGAGCACAGGCACAGGCGATGGGAGCTGCCATGATATCCGGCAGAATGCGGGCGATTTGCGGCAGCGTCAGAAACTCGTTGACCATTTGCCGGCTGTCTCGCGGCAGGACCGCTTCGTCGATACACCTGCCGATCATGGCGACCGTCAGGAACCGGCCCTTGGGAAGCAGGGCGGCGTGCTCCAGTTCGAGGTGCTTGGAGCCGTACTCGACAAAGTATATTTCTCGGTGCATGTTGCGCTCCAGATAGTCCTCGCCGACGTCTAGCTCGAAGAGAAAGGCCCTTCTGGACTTGCTGGGGACGAACGCCGGATTCAGCTCCTTCACCGAAGAAATCAGGACATCGTCACAATAATCGGCGCCACAGTGGGCATTGATTCCAGTGGCTATGGTCGCAAAGCCAGCCTCGAATGAGACCCTCTCTCCGGATTGCTTTGCCACAGTCAGAATGTGCCGCCCCGAGGCAGCGCGGGTAATGGCCTGAACCTCGCCCGTGAGAATGCGAGCGCCCTCCTTGACGGCCTGACCAAGCAGAAATGCATCAAATCCGCTGCATTCTCCGCTCCCTCTGCCGGGCAACGAGCCCCGGAATACCGAGTACATCTTCATGTCCCTGGGAACTCGCAATCGGAAGTTCTTCCACTGACCCTGTATCCAGACGTACTCGATGCGTCCCTGGATGATCTCGTCCGGGACGACTAGAGCGAGCTGGTCGAGTACCTCATTCATTCGGGGCGAGATGATGCCCGCGCAGAAGTTGCATCCCCGGTACTGAAAGCCACCGGGGTCGGTGAGACTACGCTTCTCGACGATGACGACGTTGAGCCGTCGATTGAGACACCTGGCTTCCCGGAGCAGATGGATGGCAAAGAACGACCCTGCCGGCCCCCCGCCAACAATGGCAACGCAGTCGTCGTTCTCGATCCTCACAGATTGCGAAAATGCGCGGGGCATAAGAACTCACTACCTAAACGGAGAAGTTCTGAAAAGAGATTGCCGGAAGTGCTCCCTTCGCAGATCAACGGCCTGAATCGGCTGGTGGAAAGTCATATTTGACTGAAAACGGCCCATTAGAGAACCCGTCGATGAGAATTATTCGTTATTGTGCCCCCACGCGCCCATAAAGTTAAGACGAGAACGTATCTTCAGGTTGGGGCAACTATACAGGGTTTGAACGCATGGGATATGCGCTACGTCACGCCGGACGTGTGACAGAACTAGCCACTGCGGGAGGTCGGGCCTTCGCGAACTAAGCGGTCGAGTATGCAAACAGCCTGAGGGGCGCACTGCTCCGACTGGAAGACTTGAAGCCGAGATACCGCATTGTCGCCCTTCGGTACGCAAGGTTGTCTTTCGGTGGTGGGCTAGCTAAGCGGAAGTTCGTGCTTTGCTTCCATGCGGGCAGGCATAGGTGCAGAGACCGCAGACGCTAAGTCCGGTTGCCTTCTCCCTTTCCTGAAGATGGGCCTTGCAGGCGTGAGCGTCGAAACGAAAAGCGCGGGGCTCATCTTCCCGGAAAATCCTGCCGGTAAATGCTTTGGCCGGGCAAATATCGGCGCAATTGGTGCAGGTTCCACATTGGCTTTCGAGCGGGCGGCCGCTGGGCTCCAGCGGAGCGGTGGTCAGCACCGTCGCCCAGCGCACCCGCGGGCCTGCTTGCGGGGTCACCAAGAGGCAACTCTTACCAATCCAACCCAGTCCGGCCAGATGCGCCGCCAACTTATGGGAGAAAGCGCCGATGAGTTTACCCCCGTCGATGACGTTGGACGCCGGGATAGGAAGCGCCCGAAAACCCTCATTCTGCAACAGACTGGCCGCGCGAGAGATTATGGCGTCCAGTCTGGCATTCACCAAATCGTAAGCATGCAGCCGGAAAGTGGCGGCTACCCAACGCTGGTCGCGATTCGGCAGCTCGTCGATAATGCTATCCATGAGGCGAATCCCGATGGAAACGGCGAACGGGTAGCGCGCAAAAGTCTCTCCGCCCTGCTCACCAATGGCCTCCCGGGCCAGAGAGAGATCGGCCACCCCCGCGAAATCCGCCCCTAACCCCGTAACTAATTCACCCACCCGCTTGCTGAGAGACATTTCCGGATCCTGCCTTTCCTGGTTGCATGAGAGATATCGGAACTTCGGATTTGCGGCCTATGCCATTGCACCCACTGCGGCTTCGCGCGCGGCGACCGCCCGGGAACCCTGGGCGAAGACGTCCGTCAATCCCGCGGCGGCAACCCGCCGCCGAATCTCGGCAATATCGAGGAGATAGCCGTCACGCTGCTTCATGCGCTCGAAGTAGACGGAGCCGGAGAAGGTAAACTTCATTCCCAGGCCTTTCTCCGTCTGCATCTGCTCCCGGACATGCCTGATGGCATCGCCGAGCGCCAAGCTGTCGGGTACGACTAACAACTCCTTGCCTAAGGCGTAGCGCACCGCATTGTAGCCAGCCAGCGTTCCGGTAACTATTGCCTCGGTATGGCCGACCAGCAATCCCGCTTTTTCCCCGCCACAGAATACGTTATCGAGACCTTCAATCTTGAGCGCGTCATTGCGTGGCGCCATATTGACATAGCGAATGGAGTTGCCCCGGCCTCCGCCAAAGGGATCGGCGAAGCGGGCATTCGCAAAGCCAGGAACCGTGCGCAGGACGTTCAAGGGCAGAAACGAGGTCATTAGCTTGGCGCCGCCGGTATCGAGCACGATCACATTCGACTTATATTCCGCTTGGGTGTACTGCTGGCAGGCCTTGCGATCCAGTTTGGAGCCGTCGATACCCGCGCTGGGAATGGCGCGCATGACCATGCCGGTACGGCGCATCTCGTCCAGGACATCGGGGGCCAGAGAGTCGCGCACCAGCTCGCAAGAACCGCTCATAGCGCCTACCTGGGGTCCCTTCTTGCCGGTGATTTCTTTGATTCCGGCGCGGCCGGCAATACTGACGCGCGAGCCAAAGGCGTGACACCGCAGCACGCACATGCAACACCCGTTACCGTACTTGTGGCAAACGTTCGGCAATGCCGAAGTGCCGGTGGTCTCGACGAAAGCATCGGCGTCGAAGCGCTCTGCTTCGGCTTCCTTGCCGGTCATCACCGCCGCCAGGTGCCTGCCGTCCAGGGTGACTTCGCTGATGCGAGTCGACATCTTTAGCTCAACGCCATGCCGCCTGAGCAGTTGCACCACCGCGGGTTCCATCGAATTGATGTTGTACAGAGATGCATGTTTATGGCCGGGAAATTCGATATTCCGGTGAACACTATTGGCGTCCATGAGCTGGAACAGCTCGCCGCCGCCCATGGCGATAGCTTCTTCCGCAGCCGTAAAGCGCCCATTATTGCGGAAGATGCCGCCCACCAGACCGGTACCCAGCAACATGTCTGTGCGTTCGATCAGCGTAACCTCGGCCCCTTGTTTCACGGCTGCTAGCGCAGCGGCGCAGCCCGCCCAACCACCGCCAATGACAACGACTTTCATGCATTCCCCCCTGCTCGCATTATGAATACAAAGCTTATTGACAAACAAGGTCATTCATCACAAACTTGCGGCACCGAACCGCTTAGAGCGACCCGGAAGAATAAACGAGGGAAGAGGCTGGGGATAACCGTGCAGGCACGGGGGAAAAACGTTTGTTTTTTGCGCTCCTTTTGAGAGGATGCTGATAATGCCTGAAACCTTGCACTTGACGGCCGCCCACTGGATTTATCTGCTCGGGATCGCGGCCATTATTGTCACCATGGCTTGCCGCGTCAATGTTGTGTTGACGGCCATGCTAGCAACCTTTGCCACAGCCTATGCCTTTTCCGGGAAGTTTTCGCTAGGACTGCAGTCCATATTCATGGCGAGCCTGGTGGCCGGCAAGGAACTGTTCAACATCTTTCTCGTGATCGCCATGATGACGTCGTTATTGGGCGCGCTGAAGGCGATTCAGGCCGATGTAGCCATGATCCGGCCGTTTCGTCCGATTATGCGGAACGGCCATCTCGCGTACTTGGTTTTGGGATTCGCCAGCTACATCGTCTCCCTTTTCTTCTGGCCTACGCCCACCGTGCCGCTCATGGCCGGGATTTTATTGCCTGCGGCCATTGCTGCCGGATTGTCTCCCCTGGGGGGAGCTCTATGCATTGCGGTTGCCGGACTGGGATCGGCGTTGTCTTCCGACTACGTTATTAAGGTCGGGCCGGGTATCAGCGCCAAGGCAGCGGGCGTATCCCTGGCTGAGGTTGCCGATAAAGGGCTGGTGCTGTCGCTAATCACCGGCAGCGTTGCCTTCCTGCTCTGTTATTTCTTGATCCGGAAAGACATTAAGGCGCCGAGCGTGTCCCACCTGGAACTCTGGGAGCAGTCCGATCCGGCGGGCGCCACGCCGGGGCGAGCCGTTGTTCCCGCGCCGCCATCGCAGCCGAACCTTTCGCCCAAGAAGGCGCGATGGTCCCACTTGCTGGCGATCATTACCCCGCTGGCCTTCCTGGCGATTATCGTCGACATGATCCTGCCCAAGCTGTCATCGCGTTTCCCAGCGCCTGAAGGCGCGGCGGCAGTGGGAATCGTAGGGGGTGTTGCCTGCCTGTTGATGCTCGCGGCCGCAGTAGTGGGGGATGGGCTTGGCGCATTCAAAAAATCAGCCGTTTATTTTACCGACGGTTTGGTTTTTGCGTTTCGGGCCATGAGCCAGGTGTTGCCCATTGCGGGTTTCTTCTTTATCGGGGTGGCAAGCCTGGCGGGCCCGATTCTGGGGATTGGGCCCGGACTCAAGGTCCCCGGGCTGCTTTTTGAACTAGTCCGCAACGCCGATCGTTGGATTCCACAGAACCGCGTTTTTGTCAGTTTTGGCGTGCTGTTTTCCGGCATGGTGACCGGCATTGACGGGTCCGGATTTGCCGGACTGCCGCTCACGGGCGCCCTGGCTGGGGCACTGGGCCGAACTCTTCATCTCGATGTATCGACCCTGGCCGCGGTTGGACAGATGGGATCCGTGTGGACCGGAAAAACGCTGACCGCCTGGTCGGCGCTGGCTGCGGTCGCCGCTTTTGCCCGCGTGTCGGTCTTTGATGCCGTACGAAAGCTGTTCCTGCCCGTGGTCTGCGGCTTGGTCGTCGCTACCATCGCCGCCATTCTCATCTGGTGAGTCCCGGGCAAATTCCGATGGCCGAACGCCGTGAGCATATCGCCCTCGCCTACGTGGCACTGTCGGCAGGCATTTTCTGCATTGGCTGCTCGGCAATTTTCGTGAAGCTTGCAGGGGCGCCGGGCGTGGTGTCCGCCTTCTATCGCGTGCTGATCGCCGGGATGGTAGTCGTGCCCTGGGGAGTGCTGCGCAGGCCGCCACTTCCCTCGCGCCAGACGATCCTCTTGATCGCCGCTGGCGGGGTTTTCTTCGCCCTGGATTTAGCGCTCTGGAATACGAGCCTCCTGCTCACCTCAGCCACCAACGCTACCCTTCTTGCCAACAACGCTCCTTTATGGGTTGGACTAGGGGCGCTATTGCTGTTCCGGGAACAATTGTCGATTCGGTACTGGTGCGGCTTAGTGGTCTCCATTGCCGGCATGGCCATCCTGGTCGGGGCAACATCTTTGCACGGCTTCCACTGGAATGCCGGAGACTTGCTGGCATTGCTGGCGAGTGGTTTTTATGCCGCGTATATTCTGCTGACCCAAAAGGCCCGGACGCGAGTGGACACCATAACCTTCATGGCAATCTCTCTGATATCGACCATTCTCGTGCTCTTGGGCCTGAATCTGGCGATGGGCTCCGCTCTGAGTGGCTATTCGCACCGCACCTGGTGGGCGCTGCTTGGACTGGGACTGATTTCGCATATGGGAGGCTGGCTGGCAATCAACTACGCCCTCGGCCATCTTCGTGCTGCGTCCGTCTCCGTATCCTTGCTCGCACAGACTATCGTTACGGCTCTGCTATCTATCCCGTTGTTAGGCGAGAACCTTACCGTTCACCAGATCGTTGGCGGAGCAGTAGTTCTGGTAGGAATCTATCTCGCCAACCAAAGAACCGCGAAAGGATAGGAGGCGTTACTGCGCTTTAGCAGCCTCGTAGCCCTGATCTAGTATTCGAATCCAATTCCCCGCGGGCATCACCTCGCTGAAGCGTGCCTGTTGCGTGATGAGAATGGCACGATGCAGGTCTTCTGCGGAGATTTCTCCGGCGCTGTTCCGGAAGGCCAATGTGCCGGTCGCATCGGAAAGGAATTCCACGCTGAAGCCCAGGTGCAGGGCTTGACGTGCGGTCGTGTCGCAGCACATTTGCGTCATATATCCCGCGATGGCTACGGTGCCGATTTTTCGCTCGTGCAACCAACTCTCCAGGGCGGTGCCGGTAAAGCTGCCGGGCAACGACTTGTGAAACAGCACGTCATGCGGCCGGGCGGCAATTTCCGGATGCAGTTCCCAACCGGGGCTTCCGGCACGAAAAACTGTGGCATTCGGTTGCGGCGCCGCATGCTGGATCACCACTACCGGCACGCGACGAGCCACCGCCGCATCCATGGCCCGCAAAATATTGGCCAAACTTCCAACCGGGTGGGTAACCGGGAGTTTGCCCGTAAAGTATTCGTTTTGCGCGTCGATGACCAGGAGAGCGCGGCTAGTTAAATTCGCCATGCGAGCATTCTACCTTCGCCGTCAACATCTCAGTTTGGCGCATGAGCGATACGGCAGAATCCCGCAGGGGTGAAATGGAAGCCTGGCCCCCTTTCTTTTTTGCCCTGAAACTAGTAGGCTGCCTTCCACATGCCCGTAACCGGATGGGGTACTCGGGAAATGCCGTTGAACCAGGGATGTGGGCCAATTGCGCGATTAAGCGCCTTCCCTGCAACGCTTCTGGATGCGACATTCGCCATAGGAGGAAATTCATATGCAGACCAATCAGTCGCCGGACAAAGTGCTCGAGCAATACCGGCAGGTGGCAGTCGTCGGAGCGGGATTGATCGGGATCTCCTGGGCCGCACTGTTTCTGGCCCGCGGCCTGCGCGTACGCGTCTACGATCCGCGCCCCGACCTGGAAACCGCGATCGGTAAGACCCTGGAACAGGCCGCGCCAACTCTGAATGCGCTGGGCATGCCGACCACCAATCTGGCGCGCAACCTGGAGATCGTTCCTGACCTGGAATCGGCGGTGGAAGGAGCGGATCTGGTACAGGAGAGCGGCCCGGAGAACCTGGCCATGAAACAGGAGGTTTGGGCGCGCATCGGCCGCAAAGCCAGCCCCCGGGCGCTGTTGTTGTCCTCGAGTTCCACGTTTCGTGCGACTGACCTCTCGCGCGATATGCCCCATCCGCGCCGCATGTTGATCGGCCACCCGTTTAATCCTCCCTATCTCATTCCCTTGGTCGAAGTCGTGCCCGGCGAACGTACCGACCCGGCCGCGGTCGCGGAAGCGCTGGCTTTCTACAAGGCCATCGGCAAGAAGCCCATAGCTCTGCACAAGGAGATTGGGGGACACGTTGCCAACCGCCTGCAAGCGGTCATTCTGGGGGAAGCCATCTACCTGGTCAGCCAAGGGGTGGTGACGGTAGACGAACTCGACGACGTAGTAACCAATTCTCTCGGGCTGCGCTGGGCGGCCGCCGGACCCCTGCAAAGCTTTCATTGCGGCGGCGGTGCCGGCGGGTTGAAGCACTTCCTGGAACATATTGGTCCGCCATTCGAATATCTGTGGAGCGAATCGGGAACGGCCCACTTGGACGAGGCGACGATCGGATTAATGTCGGAGCAAGCCAACCAGGCCTTCGGCAGTAATGTCCAAGAACTGGGCAGGGTTCGTGACCAGAAGCAGATTGCCATCCTGAGAGCGTTGCGCGAGGCCGGTGCCGCCCGGCAGGGTTGAGGCTCGCTCAGTATCGCTCCCGGCGGATGCACACGACGCAGCGGATGCACACGACGCAAAGGAAGCTTTGCCGGCGGGGTGCTGCACATCCGGGCTCGGCTGAAAGCCGTGCCCGTGATACAAGCCGGAACTTATCTGATTAACTAGACGAGTTCTAGTCTCCTGAATACCCGAAGATGCTGAAGTAGGCCGAACCGATGGTTAGGGGAGGAAAGTCACCGAACTCATCCAACGGATTGTCGCCTGCACGGCGGGTTAGCCCAAACAAATCAACCAGGCTATCCAGCAGCCCGGAGGAACCTACCGCCGCAGGCTGGCATTCCGGCGGGCCGGGGCGGCGGTTTACAAGCGTAACCATCCGGCGGGAAAACTCCGGGCCCAGCTGAACTTGAGGCAAGCGCCGCAACTTGGCGTCAAATGCCTCCAGCTCGTCGAATACCTCCCGGCAGTGGAGACACTGGCACAGATGAGCGGTCAAATCCTCATTGAACCCCGCCTCCAGTTCCCCATCGATATAAGCTGAAAATCGCGCCTCGGCTTCATTACACTGCATGGAAGGTTCTCCCTTAGTTACGAGTTCCCTGCTCCTTCACCGCCGGCTTCGCACCTTTCTCCCGCCGTTTGCCGGAATCCAGACGAACGCCGGCGTAGATCATGAATACCGACTCCCCCGGAGGAAAACTGAGCCACGATAATGTCGTGGAATTGCCGCTGTTGCGAAGGCGTAAGAATTTCCTTTTCCTCCAGAATATGCTCTATGACCCCCCGTTCCAACTCCGCTTGGTGCTGAATGATCTGCTCAACCACCGAACTGAGTCTGGCTCGGTCGGCGGCATCGGCAAAGAGCAACTCTGCCAGCTCCGCTCTGCGTGAGCGCATGTTCCGGCGTAGCGCGTCGACCTTCGGCAGGAAGGTTTTTCGGATCTCCTCTACCTGATTGCGCTGCTTGGCGGTGAGGTCGGGGATAAGGTCAAGATAGCCTCTCACGTTGACAGCTTGCTTTCGAGAGCACCTCAGAGATAGATACATCCCGGCCACACAGCCAGCCGCCACAGCCAGACCAGACGCGGCACCAACAAGAAAAGACTTGGTATTCATTTTTGGACGCTCACCTCGACTCCTTCGAGAACGTAGCGCTGGTCTCCAGACCGGCTGTGGCGGGGACCTCCAGGTCCGCGCACAGGTATGCTGCCGGCGTGGACGCCGCCAGCACAGCCGGCCTGGAGACCAGCGCTACACAGCTATGCGTTTTCATCATAAGTGGACCGCAGGTCCATACACCACTCGCAACACAGCGAAAATCGTCCTCAAGAGTTCAGTCTCCCTGTTTAGGCCCCAGGGTCGCACGTAACCGCTGGCGCGCGCGAAAGAGAAGCGACTCCACGCTTTGCACGGACACACCCAGGATCTCGCCGATTTCCCGGTAAGAAAGTCCTTCATTCACTCGCAGCAGGAAGGCCGCCCTCTGATTTTCCGGAAGTTCCCCGAGGGCTCCGATAACCTCCTGCTCCAAATCGGAACTTGCCGGCACTGCCGGAGAACGCCAAGCAGCGTATCCTGACTCTCCGTTCACCGCCGTTTCGTCCACGCGCACCCGCCGGCGCCTTTCGATCTCATTCAAGGCAAGATTGCGCGCAATTTGAAATACCCACGAAGAAACCCGCGCTGTGGGGACAAATCTGGGCGCAAATCGATAGACCCGCATAAAGACTTCCTGGGTAATATCCTCGGCGGTGGCGCGGTCTCCCAAATAGCGATAGATGAAATTGCAGAGCGGGTTCTGATATCGCTCTACCAGGCGCTCAAACGCCTCCGGGTCGCCTGCGGCGATGGCTCTGATTAAGGCGTATTCGGGATCGGCCATAGGGAATCTTTCTTTGCCCCTTCCCAATAAAATGCGCCACTACCAGGACCCTTCGCAAGTCAGATCGTGATCCACTTCCTCCGCAGTGCATTATCAAGAGCGACGCCCACGACAAAGGCAACGCCCATGTTCCACATCGCCAGTCCGGCCACCACCAGCATCACGTAGAAATCGATCTTCCGGTCGCCGATATCTCTTGCCACCAGGGCCAACTCGGCCCCCGCAAAAAACAGGATTACGCCCAGGACCGCATCGGGAAAAATCCGGAAGAGCAGCGATACGGAATCGCTGAAAAACAGGGCGATGGTGACCACGATCGATCCAAGGATAACCAACGCGCCGCCCGTGCGGGCGCCGAAGCGCACATGTCCGGCCATGCCCCCAGCTCCATGGCACATGGGAACGCCGCCGAAAAAGGGGGCAACCAGGTTCATGATGCCCTGAGAGATGGCCATCTTTTTTTCCGTCACCGGCCGATCGGGGAACAGTTCATTGTTTTCGGCCGCTACCGCCACCACCGCATTCCCCAGGGTCAAGGGTATCTGCGGCAGGGTAAAAAGCCATGTTCCCTGCAGCACGTCCTCCCAGGTCAGGCCACGCAGGGCAAAAACGGGAAGCTTGAAGCCGGCGTGAATTCCGCTCAGCTCCTGCAGCAACTGAGGATTTCTGATAACCGCCGCGACAAAGCCCGCTACCAGCAATACAAACATTGCCGGTATTTTGGGGTTGTTCAACAGCAGATAGGTCAGGACCAGGAGAATGCCGGCAAGCAGAGGCGCCGTCGCCATGCGGCGCACCCCTTCGACAACAAAGGACAGCCCGAGACCGAGCATGATCCCCCGAACCACCGGCTTAGTCGTCACTTTGGTCACCCACTTAAGGGTGCCGGTTATGCCCGCGATAAACCAGAACAAGCCCGTCGTCAGTCCCGAGCCGAACAATGCCGCCGGGTTTATGCCGCCGGCAATGGCCGCCGCACCGATCGCTTTCATGGGCTGAATGGGCATGGGGGTTCGGTAATAAAGGCCGGCGGCAATTTTGCAGATGCCGAACATGAACAGCACTCCAAGCGGGTCTACATGGACGATCGTGATATAAGCGACGACAAAAGGGATCAGCGTACCGACGTCGCCGAATGCGCCGGCCCACTCCATGCGGCCGTACCGGTTCGCGGTTCGGATTTTGCTCTGTCTGCCGCTTTGCACTGCGGTTTCCGGCTCTCTGTCCGCCATCTCCCTTGTGCTGTTTTGGCTCATCGTCTTCTCCAGCGGTCTGGATGTTTTCGAATCACTGGCGGGCCCCTGTTCTTTCCACAGCCGCGTGCATCATCAAAACCACATGGCCGGCTTCCTGCTTCTCTTCTGTTTGTGAAACAGCCGAAAGGGCAAAAAATTGTGGACCGGAACAAAAATCTTTGGGGGGTGGAGATCAACCGAGCAGAATGGGATTAGCAGTGCTGTTTTTGCCCAAAAACGGATACATCCGGGGCGGCACCAAGCACCCTCGATCTAAGGGTGGACATCTGTATTTTCGGCCTGAAATGAATCACTTAGCGCATTCCGCCAATTGCTCGCCGAATGTGTGCTTCTCTTGTTTTTGCACGAAGTAAAACCTAAAATGAGGCAACCAGTAATTCTCCATGACAGGGCCGGCTACGATGTCTTTGGTTAATGCGCAAAAACTGTTGTGCCTGTTGGTCTTGGGGACACTCTCCGGCTCTTTTTATGTCGCGGCACAAAATGCGGCCGATACGCCCGCTAGTCCAGCCCAACAGCAGAGTCCATCTGCAAGCTCGCAGGATCAGGCGCCGGATCCGCTAAAACGGCCTGTTTCGGCGAGCGTACGCAAGGAACAGGCCAAGAAGTTCAAGGCTGAGGTTAGCAAGACTTACAAGAAGTGGCTGGACGAAGATGTTCGTTGGATCATCACCGACGAAGAGAAGCGGACTTTCATGCAACTCTCCAACGACGAGGAGCGGGACCAGTTCATCGAGCAATTCTGGCTGCGCCGCGACCCCACTCCCGACACCCCGGAGAACGAATTTAAAGAGGAACATTATCGCCGCATTGCCTACGCCAACGAGCATTTCGCGGCCGGTATCCCCGGCTGGAGGACAGACCGGGGACGTATGTACATAATGTACGGTCCTCCCGACCAAATCGACGCCCATCCCGCCGGCGGCACCTATGATCGACCTTCATCCGAGGGGGGTGGCACGACCTCGACATTTCCGTTTGAAACCTGGCGATACCGTAACCTGGAAGGAATCGGGCAGGAGGTCGAGATCGAATTTGTCGATACCTGCATGTGCGGCGACTACCACATGACAATTGATCGCTCGGAGAAAGATGCGCTGCTGCGCGTGCCGAACGCCGGGCTGACCCAGTGGGAGGCAATGGGCCTGGCCGACAAGACCTCGCGCTTTACGAACAGTAACGGCTTGGAGAACCTGGGCTTGGGACCGTTCAGCGACATGAATACGGGCAAAGAGTTCGAGCGGCTGGAGACCTACGCCAAGTTGAACCGCCCGCCGGCGGTCAAATTTAAGGATTTGGAAGCCGTGGTCACCCATAAGATCAGCATGAACCTGCTGCCATTCGATGTTCGTGCCGATTTTATAAAGGTAACGGGCGATACGGTCTTGACGCCGATTACCCTTCAAGTGCAGAACCGGGATGTGACCTTTGTCAATAAGGACGGTGTGCAGCGCGCCACCCTCAACATCTTCGGGCGGCTTACCACTCTGTCCGGACGCATCGCCCAAACGTTTGAAGATTCGGTACAGATCGATACGCCGGCGGATCTGTTCACGAGAACCCTCGCACAGGTATCGGTGTATTGGAAGGCCGTGCCCTTGCGGCCGGGACGCTATCGCCTGGATCTGGTGGTGAAAGACGTAAACGGCGACCGGACCGGCACCTGGAGCAAAGGCATTATGGTACCCGAATTCAGCGAGGATCACCTCAGCGCGTCCTCGTTGATCCTTGCCGACCAGATGGAGAAGGTTGCCAGCCGGCAAGTCGGCACGGGCAACTTTATTATCGGCGATACCAAGGTGCGCCCCCGGGTGTCGCCCTCCGACGGCCGCCCGGCGGTTTTCAAGCGAGACCAGCGGGCCGCCATCTGGATGCAGGTTTACAACCTTGCGGTCGACCAGCAGACGCACAAGCCGGACGCTACGATTGAATACAATGTGGTGAATGTTGCTACCAACCAACCCATTGTGCATGCTGTTGAAAGCACGGCGCAAATGGGTAATATAGGCGAGCAGGTAACGTTAAAAAAGACCCTGCCCCTGGCCAGTGTCGCACCGGGCACTTACCAGGTTAGTATCAAAATAGACGATAAGGTTTCCAAACAGACCATTACTCCTACCGCACGCTTTGCGGTGGAGTAAGCCGCAATATAAAGGTATACTCGGCCTGTCCGGAGCCATGGGCCGGGATGGCAAGCCCAGCCGCGGAAGGCAAGTTTCCACGGCGCGAGTGGGGGGTGAGGAATGACCCAAAAACTCGTTCTGGTGATTATCGCCATGGCCTTGGTGACGCCCGTGTGGGCAGCTCCTGCGCCGGTTGGCGCCATATCCGGCACGGTGCGAAATTCCGGCGGGATCGCGCAGATGGGAGCTACGGTTCAGTTTTTCACCAGCTCGCTGATGCCGGTCGCCACCGCCTTCACCGATGTGAAAGGGTTCTTCCGCGCCGAAAACCTTACCCCGGGCACGTACTACGTAAAGGTCTCCGCCCCCTCCTTCCTGCCCGCTTTGCGCGAACGAGTAGCGCTGAAATCCGGCGCCAGTCTGGTCGTGGACTTCACGCTCATGACGCTGTTCGAGGCGGTCCAGATGTTGCCCGCGCGCAAACGCACCAGTGCCGACGACGACGATTGGAAGTGGACGCTTCGTTCCACCGCCAATCGCCCGATTCTCCGGGTCTTCGAAGATGAGCCTTTATGGGTGGTTACCAGCGGCGACAATGGGGAAAAGACGCTGAAGGCGCGCGTAATGTTGCTGACCAATTCCGATGCGCGGCGTGCGGGGGCGTCGGATATGACCACCGCCTTTAAGGTGGAACGCTCGGTCTTCAGCTCCGGCACGCTGGCATTCGGCGGCGATCTCGGGTACAACGGCAGTCCCACTGGCGTGGTGCGTACCTCGTACTCGAATGTAATGCCCAGCGGTTCCGAGCCGGAGATTGCCATCACCATGCGCCGCTTTGCGACCGCCGACATGGCCGCCCACGATCTGGCCTTGCAGGCACTGGCGCTCTCTCTATCGGACAATTTTTCCGTCGCCGATTTTGCCGATTTGCGCTTTGGCAGTGAATACCAGGCGATTCAGTTCGTGGGGCACGTTACAGCCGCCCAGCCATTCGGCTCCGCCCGCTTTCATCTCAATTCCGATACAATTCTGGAATATCGGTACGCCACATCCGTACCCGACACCCGGGACTGGAAAGGTTTTGACAGCGCGCCCGCCGATCTGAGCGAATCGGGACCGCGCGTCTCTCTGGCGAATTTCAGTCCGGTCATTGAACACGCCCACCATCACGAACTCTCGCTGTCCCGCCGCTTTGGGGACAATAATGTCCAGCTTGGCGTCTATAGCGATCGGATTTCGAACCCGGCGCTCACGGGAGTGGGCTCGGTCACCACCGACAGCGGCCAGTTCCTGCCTGACATTTATGCGGGCACGTTCACCTGGAATGGTCCCGATCTCCATGCCAACGGCGTGCGCGCGGTCGTGCAACGCAAGCTTGCTGATAACCTGACGGCAACAATCGATTACGGATACGGTGGGGTGCTGACGCTGGCCGAAGCGGCGCCATTGAGCTGGGCAGACTTACGCTCCAACATGTCCACCGAACGCCGCCATTCGGTGGCTTACAAAATGTCGGGCACCCTCCCCATGAGCCATACTAGCTGGATCGCGTCTTATCGCTGGATCAGCGGCGGCAACTGCCCGTTGACGGCGGTGGACATGTTCAATACCTCGCCCGGACAAGCGGATCCTTATTTGAGTTTCTTCCTGCGGCAACCGCTTCCGGGAACAGGATTTATGCCTGGACGCATGGAAGCCCTGGTCGATGTCCGTAACCTGCTGGCCCAGGGATACGTACCGATAGTCGGCGAGGGAGGTCGGGCTCTCTACCTCACTCAGTCCGCCCGCTCGCTGCGCGGCGGCTTGGCATTTACGTTCTAGCACGCGGCTTCCCCACCCGCTCATATTTCGCTGAAGGTTTTCCCTGGTTTTTCCGATAGATATCTCTAGGCGGTGTACTGCCTCGCGGCGAGTGCAGATCCGCGCCCACCGGGACGCCGCAGGACCCGTCAGAGCGGATTGCGGAGAGCGAAGATGACGTTGTCGCTAGGAAAAAAAGCTTGGCTTGGCCTTCGGTGTCGTCCTTGCGCTCATGATCGGCAGCGCGGTATTGACTTATCTCAGGATCAAAGAGATGCGGGCGATCGAGAAGACCCTCGTGGAACTCAGATTCCCGGAGATCATCTGCGCCAAGAATCTGACCAACAACATCACTCTGTCCGCTGCCCGGATTCGAGACTGCATTCTGAGGGCCGACGATCCCGAAGCCAAAGCCAAAGCCAGAAAAGACTGGGAAGTGCCCTGGACAGGCATACGTAACGACCTGGCGACGTTGAAGGAATTGAGCGCGCATTTCACCCTTAAAGCCAACCAGGACCGCCTTGCGGCCGCGGAAAGCGGGCTGGCTGAACTCCGCAGAGAACAGGAACATGTGATGGTAATCCGGGACCAACCCGGCCCCGATAGCCTGCGGTTAGCCTCCGACCACATCTCCATAGGTCTGATCGCGATCAGTTATCGAGTCAAAGAAGCCCTGGACGGAATGGTCCAGAGCATGACGGAGCTGGCCCAGGCGGATGAAAAGAAACTGGCGGCGGCAGAACACTCGGCATATTTCATGCTAGGCCTCTCTTCCCTGTTGGCGCTCGCTCGCGGCAGCACTACGGCGGTCATCATCAGCCGTCGCGTCGTACGCGACATTTCGGAAGTCCGGGACCGAGCCCAGGCAATTGCGGCTCACGACTTAACTGGGACGGAACTGGCCGTCCGCAGCCACGACGAAATCGGCGATCTGGTGCGGGCCATAAACGACATGCAGTCCAGCCTCACCGGCATCCTCGAGCAGGTGAGCACCAGCGCCGAACACGTGGCTTCTGCCGCCGAGGAAATATCGGCGACGGTGGCGCAACAATCGCAGGCTGCCAACCGGCAAGAAGAACAATCCCGGCAGGTCTCTACCGCCGTGCACCAGATGGCATCGTCGGTGGGGCAGATCTCGGACGGTTCCAATCGGGCGGCGGAAACCGCGCGCCAGGCGTCGCAAACCGCCCACACCGGCGGCCGCGTGGTCGAAGCAACCCTGGCCGGAATGCAAGAGATCGCCGCCTCCGTAAGCGAGACGGCACGCAAGATCGAGGCCCTGGGAAGCAGTTCCGACCAGATCGGCAAGATCATCGGCGTAATCGACGATATCGCCGATCAAACCAATTTGCTGGCGCTCAATGCGGCCATCGAAGCCGCCCGCGCCGGCGACCAGGGACGCGGCTTCGCCGTGGTTGCCGACGAAGTGCGCAAACTGGCGGAACGGACCACCACGGCAACCCGGGAAATCACCGGCATGATTTCTGCGATCCAACAGGAGACGCGCACCGCCGTGGAAGGCATGCACGCGGGGACGAAGAAGGTGGAGGCAGGCGTCGAAACCACGCGCCAGGCTGGCTCCTCCCTCAGCGAAATTATCGCGTCTGCCGCACAGGTGGGGGAAATGGTAGCCCAGATCGCAACCGCCGCCACCCAGCAGTCCAGCGCAACTGGAGAAGTGACCCGCAGCCTGGAACAAATCGCCAAATTAACCGCCGAAACCGCCAAGGGCGCACAGCAATCGGACAAGGCCTGCCGGGATCTGTCAAGTCTGGCCTTCGACCTGCGAAAAGTGGTTAATGAATTCAAGATCGGCCAGTCCTTGGCTAGATAGAGATCCCGGTGGCCCGCTGGTTTGGTAGCGCTGCCGTCCTCGGAAGTAACTACCCAGCGCAGAGACGTAGAGGAACATTCAGGATTTAGGAACCAGGATTACGGATGCAACGGATCCTTGGGACGTAGCTGGGTAGGAAATCCCCAATCCCCATTCCCAAATTTTCTCTGCGGCTCTGCGTCTCTGCGCTGGATGTTTTTTCGATCCTCTTCCGGCGAGCTCTGATGCTATTCTCGGTTCACACGATTAAGCGGAGAACTCTAAGCCGGTCTGCAGCCTGAGCGCCGAACGTTCCACACAGGAGAGAGGAATGGGCCGTTTCTCCAGACTATGGATGGTATTCCTTTTGTTTTCGGGGATGCTGATCTTCGGCATTGACAGAGGCAATATTTCCGTCGCCTCGACCACCATGATGAAGGATCTGCACATCAATGCCGGGATCATGGGCATTATTTTCTCCTCTTTTTTCTGGAGCTACTTGTTGTGCAATATTCCCTCTGGCATCCTTACCGACCGTTACGGGCCCAGGAAGATCTACGGAATTGCCTCCGCCCTCTGGGCCACCGCCACGATGCTTACCGGAGCGGTCAGCTCCTTCGTGGCCCTGATCGGTTGCCGCTTAGGGCTAGGCGTTGGAGAATCGGCCGTTTTCCCCATCAATTCCAAAGTGGCGAATGAATATTTTCCTCCAGAACGGCGGGCCACGGTCATGGCTACTGCCATGGCGGGGTACCGGCTGGGCCTGGCGATTTGTCCGATGCTCATTGCTGCCATCCTGGTCCGCTGGGGTTGGCGTATGAGTTTCTATCTCTCGGGGGCCGCAAGCCTGGCCTGGGCGCTGCTTTGGGTGCTGACTTTCCCCAAGCAAAAAAAAGTTGGCACACCGGTAAGAAAAATGGATCGCGCGGTGATCCTTAGCATGCTCTCCCGGCGAAATACAGTCGCGATCGTGATTATCAAATTCTTCTGCGACTACATGGCCTATCTGATTGTCGCCTGGATGCCCGGCTATCTGGTCATCGAGCGGAAGTTCACCATCCTGAAAATGGGGGTTTACGCCTCGCTCCCCTGGGTTGCTGGAATGGTAGTACCGCCGCTGATTGGCATGTTCTCCGATCACTTACTGGCCAGAGGGCACAGCAGGACCATAGCCCGAAAGCTTCCGCTGGTTCTCTGCCAGGTATTCGCCGCCAGCATCGTCATGTTGAACTGGATATCGTCGCCCAGCGTGGTGGTAGGGCTCCTGGTTTTTGTGGTGTCGCTGGAATGTGCCTTCAGCGCAATGCTCTGGACGGTGCCTCCCGAGCTCGCACGGGGCGGGGAGGCGGCCACCCTGGCCGGCATTATGAATACCGCAGGATCGCTGGCGGGGATTCTCTCCCCGATGATCACCGGCTTCCTTGTGGTCGCGACGGGCAGCTTTACCGTGGCCTTCATCGTGGCCGGAACGGCGAACATTCTCTCCGCGGTTTTCACCGTATTTTTGCTTGGCCGGATCGAGAGCGACGAGCAACCGGCAGCCGCCCCGCAGGCGGCCCCGGCACACGCTTGAGCCAAAAGGAAGGATCATGAATACAACTATTCTCGGCTACCATCGTGACAACGGAAAAATCGGCATTCGCAATTATGTCCTGCTGCTGCCCCTCGACGCGGTTTCCTACCCGGTATGCCGCGCGGTGGCGAACAACGTTGCCGGGACTCTGGCCATCGGGCATCCGTACGGCCGTATGCAATTTGGGGCTGACCTCGACCTGCATTTCCGGACTTTGATCGGAACCGGCACAAATCCGAACGTGGCGGCCGTAATCTTAGTCGGGATCGAACCCAACTGGACCAGAAAGGTCGCAGACGGCATCTCCGGTAGCGGCAAACCGGTCGCCTGCTTCTGGACCGATGAGCACGGCGATTTGGCCATTATCGAGAAAGCCTCGCGTAAAGCAGTGGAGTTTGTTCGCTTCGCCACCGGCCTGGAAAGAAAGGAGGCGGACCTGAAGGATTTGACCTTTGGCTTCAAGTGCGGCGAATCGGACACGACTTCCGGCTTGGCCGGAAACCCGGCCGCGGGCGTGGTGTGTGAGCGTCTGGTCAATATGGGCGCCACTGTAATGTTTGGCGAGACCCCGGAAATGACTGGCGCTGAACATCTGGTCGCGGAGCGCTTTGCCACCCCCGAACTCAGCCAGCAATTTTTGAAGATATTCAACCGCTACCTTGGCGAGATTCTCTCCCATGGGGAAGATCTGCTGGGATCGCAACCTACGCAAGGCAACATTGCGGGCGGAATCACCACCATCGAGGAAAAAGCCATCGGCACCATTGCCAAAATAGGCAAAGCCAGGATTTCCGGAGTTTTGCAGACGGCGGAAGCCCCGGCAAAACCCGGCCTTCACTTCATGAACACCTCCTCCGCCGCCGCTGACCTGGTTACGGCCATGGCGGCGGCCGGCGCCGTCATCAACGTCTTTATTACGGGCAGGGGAAACAATCTGGGCAATCCGATCAATCCGGTGGTAAAGATTTGCGCCAATCCGAAAGCCTGCCGGCTTATCCCGGAACACATTGACGTCGACGTCAGCGGCGTCATGACGCGGGAAATCACGTTGGAGCAGGCCGGCGACAGGATTATGGACTGCCTGGTAAAAACCGCCCGCGGCCGCTTCACCGGGAGTGAGATCCTAAGGCACGATGAGTTTGCTCCGACGCGGTTGTTCCCTCAATCGTAGGCGATTTACACCTGGCCTTTCCCGGTAGCCGCGTGGGCGCCGGCGATGAGGCCTTGGACGGTGCAGCGCGCCAAGCCGTGCTGGCTGAATCCGCCGGCTGATTCGCCTCCACAGTACAGACCCGGGATCACTTGCCCATTCATGTCCATTACCTGACACTGCGCGTTGATCCTGAGTCCGGCTCGCGTATCGTGGACACAAGGTGTAGCCTAGGCCGCATAAAAGGGAGGCGTTTCGATTTTGTAGCGGGGGGTAGGTTTGTCGAAGTCGGCGTCCTTGCCGGCATCCACGAAGGAGTTGTACCTGGCCACCGTAGCTTGAAGAGCCGCGGCGGGAAGCCCCTTAGGCTGAAACTTCATAACCGCCTTTCCCGCTAATTCCGCGATGGTATTCGCCGAGAAAAAGTATCCCGCGTCGACATCCACATTCGGAGGCGTGGGATTCCATTTCTCCCGCTTTACGGCCGCCGCGTCGAAGATGGCCCAGATGGGTCCGCCTCCGTTGACGGACCGTCCGGTTCCCGCCATCGCAGCATTAAGAAAATTCATCGCGTGCGGATCGAATTTTACGGTCGAGAGATTGCGGTGGCTTCCCTGGATGTAGGGGACAATGGAATTGAAGTCATTGGCGGAAAATTGTTCCGCTGTCTCATCATAAAAACGCAGTCCGGCCTGGTTTACCAGGATGAGGTTTTGCCAGTCCCCCACCTTCAGGCCGGAAGCCCGGGCGAGATGGAAGACCGGACTACCCGGCATCCACTGCAAATTCCGGTAACCATACTGGCAACCGATCATCCCCACCTTGGTGATATTGAAGCCGAATTCTCCCACCTGGTTATAGGCCCCCCAGAGCGAAGCCCCGATGGCCATGGCCGCCAGTTCGCCGCTGGCATCCTGAAAAGACCATGGCTCGCCCGCCACGCCGTTATACTCCTCGGTAAGCCGGGGATCGAAAATACGGCGGAAGTTCACGTTGCCGGTAGAGCCTCCGGTGGCCAGGATGACGGCCTTCCGGGCCCGAATGTTGAATTTGGCGCCCTTGCTTTCCACCGTGACCCCCGTCACCCTCCCGGATGTGGGGTTTTCACGTATGACGCCGGTCATCTTGTGTTCCAGCAGGATCGGTATATCCAGCTTGCGCGCCCAGGCTTCCAGTGGCCGAATCAGACCGATGCCCGACGAGGTTATCTTCTGAACCGAAGGAGGCAAAGCTTTCCCGGTAGAAACCTGCACCCACCCCATAGCCGCGGTGTGCATCTCGCGGGGAACGGAGTTCCCCACCGACCGGCCGCCGAATTCATCCGGCGACTTGTTCACAAAAATGACTCCGTGCGCCACCAACCACTCATAGGTCGGGGCGCTATTGTCGGCGAAAGCGCGAATAATCTCTTTGTCGTTGTACCGGTAATCGGGAAAGCCGTTCGGCTCTACTACCGACCAATCCGTCAGATCGGCGAACAGCAGGTCGGGGGAATCCGCAATGTTGTACTTCTTCTGGGCGCTGGTGCCGCCGCCCAGAGGGACGTTTCCGCCACTGACGATGGCGTGCCCTCCCACATCTTTCTGCGCCTCCAGCAGGATCACGGAAGCTCCGTCTTCCCGCGCCCGAATGGCAGCCGGCAGGCCGACCGCGCCCGCGCCAACCACCACAATATCCGCCTCTTTATCCCATTTCCTGTGCGGCGTAGCCGCCACAGCCTGCGGAACGACACTTCCGGCAGCCACGGCTGCGCCGGCAACGGCTGCCTGCTTAAAGAACTCGCGACGCGTTTTCTTGGTTTTGGCCTCTTCTTCTTTCGTCATAACCACCGCCTCCTGTGCGCACCCGACTCGGTGGAAGCCGGGATGTCCTCTGTAGCCTCAGCTGAATGGTTCGCATTTTACTATTCGCTAGCGAGGGGGGAAACGCAAACCACATAGGCCGGGTCCGATGCCGGGGAGCTTGTTTTTTTACCGGGTAAATGGGCGTTATGCCTCCTCTAAGGTATTCCCTGGACGCGGTTAAGGTTCTCTTGCGTCCTTCCGCATGGGAACGTGGGGTACCCTAAACTGCTCTCCGGTGTGAAACTTTCCAGAAGCTGCGCCTCCTGGTTTCGGACGCATATTGTGTGTTGCCGGATCCGGTCATTGCTGGCGACGCGCGATGCCAAACCAGACCTTATGAGTGAGCGAAGTTTTGCGCGTGCCGGCCAGTGCTTCCGGTCAGCCAAGTGCCAATGTAGAGTCGCCCTGGAATTAGGTGCACGGTTCTTCTGGTCCGTCGCAGTATTCTATGGATGACAACTTAGCGGGCCAGAACAAAAGTTATTTATTAACCTTGACGATTGCCGGTAAGCCACGAGGTATGGTGTTGCATTTGGACCCTGCATCTCAAAGGCGGTTTCTGACCAGTTTCCCCTTTGTACTGGCACTAGGGGTGCTCGCGGTAGATCTGTTCGTCATCGTCATGGCCGGTTCCTCGTTGCGCTACAGCCGGCACCAATACCGCCTGCAGGCGGAGACTACCGCTCGAAATCTCTGCCAAGTGCTCGAGCAAAACCTGGTGGGCACAATCAACCAGATCAATCTGGCCTTGCTGGCGGTAAAAGGCGAAGCGGAGCGGGAAATTGCCGGCAACGGAATTCACCGGGAAGCGCTCGACGCTTTTATTGCGCAGCAGTCCGGTTACGTCCCGGCGATTTATGACCTTCGGATAACCAACGCCCAGGGCGAAGGAGTTTACGGAACGGGTTTGGACCCGGACATCAAGGTTAGCCTGGCCGATCGTGACTACTTCCGGCGGTTGCGCGATGATCCCCACGCCGAACTGGTAACCTCTGCGCCGCTGGTCGGCCGTTATACGGGGAAATGGGCAATCATTGTTGCGCGGCGCATCAATCGGCCGGACGGTTCCTTCGGCGGCATCACTTTGGCCACAGTTACCCTGGAGCATCTTACCCAGGCGCTGACTCTGGTGGATACCGGCAAGCACGGGCTGGTTGTCCTGCGGAGCACAGACTTGTCTCTGTTGGCCCGCTATCCGGTCTCCGCCGTGAACAATGTCCAACTCGGCCAAAAAGTTGTGACCCGCCAGTTTCGGGAATTGTTCGACAGTGGCCGGAGCGAGGGCATCTACACCACCCTCTCCAGTCTGGACCCGGTGGAGCGCACCTTCTCCTTTCGCAGAATCTCCGGGTACCCGTTCATCGTCGTGGTGGCCCTGGCTACCCAGGATTACCTCACCGAGTGGCAGCATGAGGCCGCCCGGATGTGGGGGTTGGTGGGATTGTTCCTGCTCTTCACGCTTCTGGCCTGGGGACAAATCTACTACTCCTGGGAGCGGCAATTTGCCGCCATTGAGGCCTTGGCAAACAGCGGCCGTTTTCTTCGGGCGGTAATCGATCTGGTGCCTCACTTCATCTTTGCCAAGGATCGGGAAAGCCGTTACTTGCTGGTGAATCGCGCCTGTGCCGAGGCTTGCGGAGCAACGCCGGACCAGATGATAGGCCGCAGCACGCGGGAGTTTGCCGCCGACCCGATGCAAGCGGAACAGTTCATGCAGGCAGACCGGCAAGTTCTTGATAGCGGCACCGCGCAATTTATCGCCGAAGAGGACTTTCGCCTTCCTTCCGGGCAGACTCAGATTCATCAGACCGTCAAGGTGCCGTTCGTAAATTCAAGTACCGGCCAAGCGGCGCTTATCGGTGTCGCCGTCGATGTGACGGACCAGAAGCGGGCGCAGCACGCGCTTGCCGAAGGCGAAGACCGGCTGCGAACGATTGTCGAACTGGCCCCGGACGGAATCCTGGTTTTCAGCGAACCAGGCCAAATCCTGGCGGTGAACAAGGCCGCCTGCAACCAACTCGGATACACCCGCGACCAACTGCTCCAGCTCAGTGTCTTTGATATTGTTTCCCCCCAATTTGCGGAAAGAGTTGCTGACCGTCTGCAGGAGGGGTTTCCTGCCGGCACGTACGAAAGCCTCCACGTTCGGGCAGATGGGGTTGAGATTCCCGTAGAGCTGAGTGTCACCAAGATCATGCTCCACGGACAGCCCGCGTTTCTTGGGCTGGCTCGCGACATCACCAGGCGTAAGCAGGCGGAACAGGCCGTGCGCGAAAGCGAAGCCGAGCTGGCAGCCGCGCAGCGAATCGCGCGTATCGGATCGTGCCAGTGGGATATCCGGAAAAATCAGGCGCGCTGGTCCGAGGAGACGTGCCGGATTTTCGGGTTCGATCGTGGCCAACTGGAGAAGCCTCTCGACAGCTTTCTGGATCGCGTCCATCCTGCCGATCGGCAGCGCGTGCAGCAAGCGCTCGCCGATGCCCTGAATGGAACCACGGACTACGATATCGAATACCGCATTGTCTTGCCGGACGGCTCCGAACGTGTGATCCAGGCTCAGGCCGAGGTTTTGCTGGATAAGGACGGCAAGCCCGTTACCCTGCGCGGAACCGTACATGACGTCACCGAGCGCAAGCGGGCGGAGGAGGAGAAGGCCGAGCTCAGAAATCAGTTGTTGCTGTCCCAGAAAATGGAGACGGTAGGCCGTCTGGCAGGCGGCGTTGCGCATGACTTCAATAATCTGCTGACGGTCATTAGCGGTTATAGCGAGTTACTCCTCGACAAACTGAAAGAGGGTGACCCCTTGCGCGAGCAGGCGGCCGAGATCCATCGGGCGGGCGCACAAGGCGCGGCGCTAACCCGGCAATTGCTGGCTTTCAGCCGCGCGCAGGTGCTCGAAATGAAGCCGCTGAACCTGAATCGTCTGATCAACGAGAGTCAGGTTATGCTCGAGCAGTTGTTAGGGGAGGATATACAAATGGAAACCCTCCTCGACCCGGCGTTGGGACTGGTTATGGCCGATCCTGTGCAACTGCACCAGGTGCTGCTGAATCTGGCCGCGAACTCTCACGATGCCATGCCCCATGGCGGCAGATTCATCATCAAGACTACGAATCTCGATACCCGCGAAGCCGGGGCCGCTACCATCCTGGGGTCAAAACCCGGACCCTTCATCCTCCTGCAGGTCAGCGATACTGGAACCGGTATTGCAAAAGAAATCCAGGAGCGTATCTTCGATCCCTTTTTCACCACCAAGGAGCACGGTAAAGGCACCGGGCTGGGCTTGGCCACGGTTTACGGAATCGTGCGGCAAAGCGGCTGCGCGATCTCGGTCCACAGCGAACCCGGGCAGGGCGCCGCGTTCCAGATTTACCTGCCGCAGGCAGAGATTCAGGCCATAGATGCCCCTGGGGAAACAAAGTCGCCCGAATTGCTGCACGGTACGGAAACAGTACTGGTTGTGGAAGATAGACTGGAGGTCCGCAGGTTGGCCGTGGACGCTCTCCAAGCCAGCGGATACCAAATTCTGGAGGCGGCTGACGGGAAAAAAGCCCTCCAGGTGGTCGAGCGCCATGGTGGCGCCATCCATCTGCTGCTGACAGATGTGATCATGCCGCACATGACCGGTAAGGAACTGGCGGAACGGCTGAAAGGATTATGCCCCGAGATCAAAGTGCTGTACATGTCGGGTTATGCGGCCGACGTTATTTCCAGCCGCGGCTTGCTCAGTTCCAGCGAGCAATATATCGCCAAACCTTTTTCCCTGGAATCCCTGCTGGTAAAGGTGCGCGAGGTTCTGGGTCCAGCAGCCCTCAATCCCGTGCGTTGACTCAAGCGCGCGAAACCCACCGTGGGGGTGTGAATATTTTACAAATTTCTTATTGATGCTAGGCTATATCGATGGTGTAAAACAAACGTACGCAGTGCCAGTAATCTGTCGCCGGACTGAGTGGGGGACAGGCGATCTAAATCGAAATAACTTGCATGGCTCGGTGACGAACCTTTGGTGGGTCTTCCGGTTCGATGGGAGAGTCGCACTATGACTTTACTAGGATTAATTATGCGGCGCTCCATGACCACTGCTGAGAAATGTTCAGGGTAGAACGGATATGGCACAGGAACTTTCCGGCCCCGTCGTCTTTGTGGTGGATGACGACGTTGCGGTACAAAGACTAATCAGCCGGATGCTGGGGCTTTCCGGATATTTCGTGCAGGGGTTTGTCTCAGCGGAGGAGTTCCTGAATGCGGATTTCAGTCCTGGGGTGGGATGTCTCGTCATTGATCTCCATTTGCCAGGTCTAAACGGCCTGGAACTACAGCAGGCACTGTCCCAGGCGGGAAGGCTGTTGCCTATAGTTTTTATCACCGGCTATGGGGATATACCTACCAGTGTTAAGGCTATGAAAGCCGGTGCCGTTGACTTTCTGGCTAAACCGTTTACCGAGGAAGCTCTCTTGAGCGCCATTCGGCACGCGCTCGAGCGCAGCCGCAAGGAAGGTGCGGTCAAGAAGGAACTCCTCAAAATACAGATACTTCTCGCTACCTTGACGGCTCGCGAAGCCGAAGTGCTTCCTTATATCGTGGCTGGCCGGTTAAACAAGCAGATTGCCGCCGAATTAGGCATCGCCGAGCAAACCGTCAAGATCCACCGCGGCCGGATCATGAAGAAATTACAGGCGCGGTCCTTGGCGGAACTCGTGCAGTTGGCGCTCAAAGCCGAACTTCCGCTGCCCCCTCCGTCGTCATAACTACTGCCTGGCCGAACTGTTTCCAGTCTTTTTCCCGGGCGCTTCGAGTACTTTGTCTTCTCTTCTCCGCGCATTTCGCCGCGAGGTTTTTGAGCTACTACAAAGGTGCTATGAACCAATCTTTGCCGAAGCCGATATATGGAATGAGCCCCGCCGTGACCGCTGAAGGCTAAACCGCGGCCGCCCCCCAGCAGTTGGAAGAAAAGGCCTGCGCGGAATCGCAAAGGTGGCATATGCGCTTCACTATCGGCAAGAAATTGATGTTCAGTTTTGGCTCCATATTCATACTCATGCTATTCGCGGCTGGTGGTTCCTATTACAAGCTCAATGAGCTGGGTGCAGCGCAAGCTGAGTTGATAAACGCGAGAATCCCCGCATATGCCGGCTCCTACGACCTTCGTGTAGCCAACAATAAGGTCGCCGCAAGCCTGACGGGATATCTTCTCCTGCTCAACGATCCCGAGCGGGCTGCCGCCATGAAACAGGACTGGGTGCAGACGTGGGAACGGATGGACAATGACATTGCCCAGTTGAAGGAAATGAGTTCCCATTTTCAAAAGGTCGAAAATAAGGAACGCGTAACCGAGCTGCAGCAATTGCTCCCCGAATTTCACCAGGTTCAGCAACAAGTCATGGCGATGGCTTCGGCCACTGACGCCGAGGGGTCCAGGGCGGCACAGGCATTGCTTGGGACCAAAGCCGTGCCTCTCGCCGCCCAAGTCAATAAGCTTGCCCTGGAACTAGGTGAGTCGATTGGCTCCACCATGAAGGACTCTGAACAACAGGTGGAGGCCGCTCGCAGCGCCACCATCTGGATGCTTTTCCTCAGTTCTGCCATTGCCGTTCTCACCGGTTCGCTGCTGGCCTTCGTGATCAGCCGCGGTATCGTCGGCGGACTTACCCCGGTTGTTGCGCCCAGGCCATTCAGCCCCGGAAGCTGAACATCCAATACCAGACAGCCCAACGGCGAAGTGCCATTCGCATCCAGGAATTCCTGCGGAGAAGCAAAGGTTTCCACGTGGTAACCGGAAAGCGACAGCAAGCGACTAATCATTTTTCGTACAGATGCCTCGTCATCTATCACGAAAATAGAAACTTCAAAAGTTGCCATCGCCCATCTTAAGAAAGCACTTAGGATGCTGACTCGACGCTGGTACGGCCTAGAATTTCGCGTACCTTTGCCAATAGAGCCTCCAGGGAAAAAGGTTTGGCAATATACCATTCCCCCGGGCCCAGCAGATCCCGGTTGGAAATCACCTCCGGCGCGTAGCCCGTCATATACAGTACCCTGATTTCCGGACGCGACTCTTTGAGCCAATCCGCCAGTTCCCTGCCGGTCATCTGCGGCATGACTACATCGGTCAGGATCAGATGGATCGAACCGGGACAACTCTTGGCCAGCAGCAGGGCTTCCCGTCCTCCAGCCGCCTCTAACACCTGGTAGCCATCGCCCTGCAAGGCTTCCACCGTCATCCTGCGAAGTGGCGCTAAGTCCTCCACAACCAGAATCGTTTCCATGACTCGCAACCCTCGGGCACACCTCTCGGGAATGCTACTTAAGCGTGCACCATAGGGTCTAACTCGTTCTACAGGTATCGGGGGGATTCTGAAAATCGTGTAGGATAATGCCGCGGCAGGTTGTCGGTGTTTCTCCTACACGGCAGGGTCAACTAGCTGGCTATGCCGTGCTCGACTGCGTAGCGAATAAGATCGGCGGTGGTTTTCAACTGCATCTTTTCCAGAATCCGGGTGCGATGGGTGCTCACGGTCTTGATGCTGAGGGAGAGTTCCTGCGCAATGCCGCTCACCGTTTTTCCCTGGCCGATCATCTGCAGTATCTCGAATTCGCGGTTGGAAAGTATCTCGTGCGGGTCGTGCACCCAGCCACGCCCCAGGTCGGCAGCCAATTTTTCCGCCAGCGCCGGGCTCACATAACGTCCGCCGGAAAGTACCTTCAGCACCGCCGCGGCCATCTGTTCGGGCGCGCTCTCTTTCGTGAGATAGCCGGAAGCGCCGGCCTTGAGCGCCCGCGTGGCAAATTGCTCTTCTGGATACATGCTGAAGATGATGACCGGGAGATTCGGATGCTGAGTCCGGATTTCTCTAAGCGCTTCCAGTCCGCCTCGACCCGGCAAGCCGAGATCCAGGATGGCGACATCCCATTTCTGCCGCCCGGCCAGCTCTAGCGCCTCTTGGGCGTTGCACGCCTCGCCGAAGGTGGTGCCCTTGAACTCTTCGCCGAGGATCCGCTTCAGCCCGTGGCGAACCACCGCGTGATCGTCAGTGATCAGGATTTTCAATTTTGTTCGGCCCCGATTGTGCCAGAGTTCAAGGGTATCCGCAATGTGATTTGCGTGCCCGCACCGGGAGCGCTGCGGATGTCGAGCATGCCGCCAGCCATAAGCGCGCGCTCGCGCATGCCGAGGATCCCGAGGGAACGTCTGGGGTCCAGTTTATCTATGTTGAAGCCCTTGCCATCGTCTTTGACGGTGAAGACGGCATGAGCTCCTGTCCCCTCAAAGGTCACATCGACTTGGGAGGCGCCGGCGTGACGCGCGATATTGGTGAGCACTTCCTGACAGATGCGAAAGACCGTGATGCGCTGCTCGGGGGAAAGGCCGATTCGGCTCTCCGGCGCTTGTACGGAACACGGGATCCCGGTGCGGCGCCGAAACTCCTCCGCCTGCAACTCCAGCGCGGCCGAAAGGCCGCAGGTATCCAGGATGGCCGGGCGCAGCTCCGTCGAGAGTTTCCGCACCAATCCGATGGTCGAATCCACCAGCTGCAGCGTGTCCTGGATCTGTTCCGTCCAGGCCTCCTCCCCAGGTTTATGCTTGCGCGCCAGCCAGTCGAGGTCCATCTTGATCGCGGTTAGCGCCTGGCCAAGCTGGTCGTGCAGTTCGCGAGAGATGCGCAGCCGCTCTTCCTCCGCCACCGATTGCACACGCGCCGCCAGGGCTCGCATCTGTTCCTGGCTGGTGCGCAATCCTTCTTCGGCCCGGTTGCGCCTGGTAATGTCGCGTAGGATGGCCGTGTAGATTCTTTCTTTGCCTGCCTGAACCCGGGAGACCGCGATTTCAACGGGAAATTCTTCCCCATTCGAGCGGACTGCCTTTAGCGTGCGCGGCGCTTGCACGGAACAGGTGGTGAGGCCATTCTCCGCAAACTTCCGGATATGTTCCTGATGCACCGTGCGGTACTCCGCCGGAATAAAACGGTCAAGTGGCGACCCCAAGGCTTCCGACGCCGCGCAGCGAAAGATTTTCTCGGCGGCCCGGTTAAAGACGATAATCCGCTGCTGCTCGTTTATGGAGATGATGGCATCCATGGCCGAACCGACGATGGCGTGTATTCTCTCTTCATTGGCGCGCAGTGCCTCCTCCGCCGCTTTCCGCTGGGTAATGTCGCGGAGGACGACAAAGGATCGCGGCGGCTCTCCGCCGAGAATTACCGAACTAACCTCGGCGGTGAACTTACTGCCATCCCGGCGAATCCAAGACAGTTCCCCTGTCATCTTTCCGGTGCGCGCGCGTTGCTCCAAAAAGCTGGCATGGTGCGGGTCGTCCCGCTGGAACAGTCCTTCGCCCGTGCCGCACAGCTCCTCTTCGGTCATCCGAAAAAGAGCGCAAGCAGCGGAATTGGCGCCGGCGATCGCGCCATCGGAAATAGTCAGGAAAATAGCATCCAGCGAATTCTCGAAAAGGGAGCGGAATTTGGCCTCCCCTTCCTGCGCCGTGGCTGTCGCCAGCTCCGCGGCCGCGCGCGCCTCCCGTTCTTGCGCCAGCAATTGACGGTTGCGGCGTATGGACTCGCTCAGACAGGAGGAAATGATGGTCGTGCAGGCGACCAGTGCCGTCAGGGCCCCCAAGCGGACGACAAATATACTCGAACTGAGAACTGTGACGAGTGGCGGGAAGCCCATGTACGCCTGGTCCAGTAACACCAGTACAGCCGCCAGAACGGCACATCGCCATCCCCCCCGCCACGCACTAACGATGATTGCCGCCCCATAGAAAACGAAAAAAGACCGGCCATGCCCGCCCAGAGCCAGGGTAAGTGCCAACGCCAGCCCACACATCGCCACCACAAAGACGTAATCCACCAACCGCGGCCGTAGTCTCACGCCTGTTCTTAAGCTTGTCAAAGACCCCCCTCTTTGACGTCCCTTCACGCTTCGGCAAGGAACTTCCGCATGGGAATAACTTTGGTTCTGATCCGCTGAATTGTCAAGGATAGGACAGGGGCAAAACAGTCGCATTGGGGGCTGAAAACCGTGCTGCGTACCGCAGCACGCTAAGAGCTGGACGCGCCCACCTGATAACCGACGCCGCGAACGGTATGGATCAAGGGCTGTTCGGCAGCAGCGTCTACTTTCTTGCGAAGGTAGTTAATGTAAACATCAACCACGTTGGTCATGGTGTCAAAGGCGAGATTCCAGACGTGCTCCATGATCATCGCGCGGGTCACGCGGCGGCCAATATTCCGCATCAGGTACTCCAGCAACGCGAATTCCTTGGGCGTAAGATCGATGGCGCGCCCGGCACGGCTGACTTTGTGTTGCAACCGGTCCAGGCTGAGGTCTTCCACCTGCAAGACCGATTCCGTCAATTGCCCTTGCCGGCGCAGCAGGGCACGAACCCGGGCGGAAAGTTCGGCAAAGGAGAATGGCTTGGTGAGATAGTCGTCTGCCCCGGCATCCAGACACCGGACCCGTTCCTGGACCTCGGTACGGGAAGTGAGAACAAGGATACGCGTGCTGGCATTGCCGTTACCGCGCACCTTCTGCAAAACCTGTAATCCATCAAGACGCGGCAGATTCAGATCGAGAACGAGCAACTCGTAGTCCCGTTCGGTGATCATGGCGTGGGCTTCGTCACCGGCGGCGGCTACGTCTACGAGGTAGTTTTCCGCTTGTAACCCTTTCGCTACAAAACTCGCCAGCGGTCCGTCATCTTCTGCCAATAGGATGCGCATGGCACGTGCCTCTTTCTTCAAATCACCTATTGCCTGATCTGCGGGGATACCTGTGGCACCGCCGGTTCCGCTCGGTTCTCCCGCTCCGGGCTCTCTGGGGCGGGGGTTGCCTGCAGAACTTTGTTGGCGCTCGCATGCAGGTTCTCCAGCTTGCGAGTGGCATGGTCGACTACCAGGATGAGTTGTTCCGGATACCGTCGCATATCGGGATCGAGGCGCCCGCGCAACAGCATCAATTCAGCATAGCCGCGCACCACCATAAGCACATTGGTCATTTCGTGGTGGAAATAGTTAAGGTCCTGACCGGCGATGGGTTCAGACATGAATCGCGCTCCCCTACACCTGCAAACTACACGCATATTGGCCTGGCTCGCCTAAGAGATGTATATTGCGGGGCCGAGGTTCTAGGCTGAGTAATCTTCTTGAGCCGTGGACTTGCATTGTAACCCCCATCCAGGAACTTGCAATAACCTAATGGTTTTACGCCCATAGAAGGCCGCCCATAGCGTGTTTTCGCGGATGGAGAGCCTTCCGGAAAGGTGGCCGACGCGCCGCTTGGCGCACACCACGGTAGCGCCGGAAAACCGATGGACGGCCCGGTGCAGAATCAAACTATGGGAAACGATTGTCTCAATACGAAACTGGATCTGGTAACCAAGATGGTTCCGTTGCATATCCGGGATGCGCAACTCACGTGGCTTTCCCGTTACCATAGGGTGAAATTGGAACCCGGGATAGCTATCCATCTTCGCAATACCTGAAGCCGTGTCGGCTGTTGGCAGCCAGGAGGACGGCCCAAATTAGGAATGCAACATGACACTTTCTGCGAACTTTTGGGATCTGGCCGAACGATTCGTAGAACGCATGCACACAGACACCGGATTTGCGTCCATCGTCTGCGATGGACAGGGGATTATCCGTAAGGCCTATGTCAAAAGCCGTATTGGCGACGCTCACGCGGGGTCAAAGCAGATACTTACCGGCACGCGCAACGACTATGAGGTCACCGCGGCAGAGGCGGCAGCGAACCCATTGGTGAAGGAGGGTTACAACTGCGCCATTATCGTGGATGGTGCGAAGGTGGCTACGCTCGGCTTCGCCGGCCCCCTTGAAATTACGCGACCCGTGGCCAAAACGGCCTCCCTGTTGATGGCCTCCTGGATCAAACAGCTCCAGGAGCAGGAACTACTCGATGAGACCGCCAATACCGTAGCTTCCAATCTGCACACGCTCACGGCCAGGGTGGAGGGCGCGGTCACGCAGTACGACCAGGTCTGGAACGCTATGTCCGCCTCGGCAAAAACGGCCGCCGCCAGCGCCAACTCGGCCGACGAGGTCATTCGCGGCCTGGAAAAGATCGCCGAGCAGAGTCAGATCCTGAGCATCAACGGCAATATTGAAGCGTCCCGGCTGGGGGAGCAGGGCCGCGTATTCGGCGCCATTGCCCAGCAAATGGGCAATCTCTCCCAGAATACCAGTCAGGCACTGCGCGCCGTTCAGAAGACCATCACCGAAATGCGAGAAGTCCTGGCCAGCGTAAGTGCCGCAGTTGAACAATCTTCCACCATGCTCCGGGACAACGCGGAGATGATGAAAGGCGTGAAATCGACGATGAACGCGGTCGTGAGCTCGATCGCGAAACTCAAGCTTGCCCTGAAAGATTGATTTCAAACCTCTCCACCACCAAGGACACGCGGCGCCGCGATGCCCATCTTCCCAACCGCCAAGGCCCGGTAGAACGCCGGAAGCGCCAGGCCGCCAACCAGGCCCGCAGCACAGGCCCACAACCAAGCCCGCATCGGTGGCAGGGGCTCGCCAGCCACCCAGGCCAGCAACAACATGACCGCCAGGCCGCCGGCGCGAGAGACCGCGAGCACTCCGAAGACATGAGCGCGTTTGCTCACCAGCCCTCCGCTGAAATCGGCGGTGCCGAAGGACGCGGCGGACACGAGCCCAAAAGCGGCGGAGGCATACCCGCATTGCATCGGGTCATTGTAAATTGCTCCTGATTTATTTCAGTTGCCTGCTATCCCGGAGCAAGCTATCGTTGTGGCCGCAACCAGGCAGCCTTTATCCTGCTGAGACGCAATCTTTTTCGACGCACCAGAGCGCTCCGAACAGAATTGGACGAAATTGAACGAAGGGTTGACTCGATCAGGGAGGAGACAGAAGACATGGGCGTGACAGGGGCATCCACTCGCAAGCTAACCATGAATGACATTCGTGCCGCGGCCGAGCGTCTGAAGAATTGGGGACGCTGGGGCGCCGAGGATGAAATCGGGACCCTCAACTACACCCAACCCGAGGACATTGTGGCGGCGGCGCGCCTCGTGCGCAAAGGCAAGGTTATGTCCCTGGCGTTGCCCTATGACGTCCATGGACCTCAGGGCGGCAAAACCAAGTATCCCGCCCTCGGGCGGTTCAATCCCATTCATGTCATGTTGCGCACCGGCACCGATGCTTACTCGGGCGTCCTGGATCACCGCAAGATTCGCGGTGCCGACGACCTGATTATCATGCCCTGCCAGGCCGGCACGCAGTGGGACGGCCTGGGCCACATTTTCTATGGCGATAACATGTGGAACGGTTATGACTGCCGCAACGTGACCACGTCGGGCGCGCAAAAATGCGGCATCGAAAAGACCAAAGAAAAGATGGTGGGCCGCGGAGTGCTGTTCGATTTTCCCAAAATGCTGGGCATGGATTATCTGCCCGAGGCTTTCGCGATCACCAATGAACTGCTGGACCGCGCCGAGCGGCATTTTGGGGTGCAGGTGCGGCGCGGCGATTTTCTTCTGGTACGGACGGGGGATATCGATGCCAAGATAGCCGCCAAATCGTGGGATGGCTACTCGGGCGGAGACGCGCCGGGTCTCGCCTTCGAGACCCTGGATTGGCTGCACCAGAAGCAGGTGGCAGGGCTCGCCACTGATACCTGGGGCGCGGAAGTCCGGCCCAATGAAACGGACGAGGCGGTGCAGCCTTTTCACTGGATTTCCATCCCCATTATGGGATTGACCGTCGGCGAAATTTTCTATTTGGTCGAGCTCGCTAAGGATTGCGCTGCGGATCAGTGCTACGAATTCCTGTTCGTGGCTCCCGCATTGCCTATCACCGGGGCGGTAGGTTCCCCTACCAACCCGCTGGCAATTAAATAAACGCAGCGATTGGTCGCTGTAAGAAGTGAGGTTCCCCATATCGGTGGAAGCACCGGGCTTTAGCCCGGTGAAGTGGCGCGTGCCGGAAGAGCGGCTTCAGCCGCGGTGGCCTGCCGAAGGCTGATCTGGAGACCAGCGGCACACAACGGAGGAATACCAGAGATGACAGCAGTGACAGGTGCACAGGTCCTTGCCGAGATGCTGCAAGAGTATGGCGTTACCCACATGTTCCTGGTGCCGGCCATTCTGCGCCGCACCCTGGTCGAAATCGGAAACCGGACGAAGATCCAGGTGGTTCGCACCCACGGCGAGAAATCCGCTGCCTACATGGCCGACGGCTACGCTCGCGCTTCCGGCCGGCCTGGTATCTGCGCCGCGCAGATCATTGGCGCTCTCAATATCGCCGCCGGCCTGCGTGACGCCTGGCTGGCGCATTCTCCGGTCATCGCCTTCACCGGCGGGCGTGATCCCAAGACCAACTTCAAGAAGGTCTACCAGGAAGTCGATGACCTTCCCGCCTTCGAGCCGGTTACCAAATTCAATGCCACGGTGGATGCGGTCGAGCGCTTTCCCGATATGCTCCGCCAGGCCTTCCGGGTTGCGGTTTCGGGAACGCCGGGACCGGTGCACCTGCAGTTTCGCGGTAACGAAGGGCAGATCGAGTCCGAGACGGCGGAGATGCAGCCGCTATGCGCGCCGCTCTACGCCCGGGTGCCTCCCTTCCGTCCTGAGCCGGAGCTGCGCAGCATCTTGGCCGCGCTGGAATTATTGCAGCAGGCGGAACGGCCGCTCATCATCGCCGGCGGCGGGGTTCGCGCCTCCGGCGCCCAGGCGGAAGTGGTGGCGCTGGCCGAAGCCCTGGGCATTCCGGTCGCCACCTCGCCCAATGGCAAGGAAACGATTCCCGGCTGCCATCCGCTGGCGGTCGGTGTGGTCGGAACCTATTCCCGCGAAAGCGCCAACCGGACGGTGCAGCAAGCCAATCTTATTTTCTATATTGGCAGCGAAGCCGGCGGCATGACGACCAATTTCTGGACCGTGCCGGCGCCCGGGGTTCCAACTATCCAGCTCGATATCAATCCCGAGGTGCTAGGCCGCAACTATCCGCTGCAGGTGGCGATCTGCGGCGACGTGAAAGTGGCCTTGACCCGCATGCTCGAACACGTGGACCGCGCCACGGCCGACCGGCGGCGGGCTTGGAACGAGACCATCCGTTCCCTCCGCAGCGAGTTTTATGAGAAATATCGGCCCATGCTGGAATCGGATGCCGTGCCGATTCGCCCCGAACGTATCTGCAAGGAATTGACGGCGCATGTACCGGACGACTGCATCGTCGTGGTGGACACCGGCCATGCGGGCGTCTGGATGGGCGGCATGTACGATACCCGCACCAACCGGCAGAGCTATCTCCGCAGCGCCGGACATCTCGGCTGGGCCTTCTCGGCCGGACTGGGCGCCAAATGTGGTTGTCCGAACCGGCCGGTACTGGTCTTCACCGGCGATGCCGGCTTCTGGTATCACCTTGGCGAGATCGAAACGGCCGTGCGGCGCTGCATTAACACCGTCACCATCGTAAACAACAACAGCAGCGGCAATCAGTCGAAGCGGGGCTTCGACCGCCTCTATGGTGGCCACCAAACCGAGTGGGCGCGTGAGATTTGGACTTTTACCAAGGTTAATTTCGCCCGCCTTGCCGAGGACATGGGAGCAGTCGGCATCCGGGTTGAACATGCCAAAGAATTGCCCGCCGCCCTGCAGCGGGCGTTCAAGGCCGATCGCCCGGTCGTCATCGACGTCGTCACCGACATCGACGCGCTGGCGCCGCTCGCGGTGACATAGGTCGAATTTCGAATTTTGAAGTTGCATTTTGATTTAACACCTGACGCAGAAGCGCAGAACCGCAGATAGAATCAGGTTTGGAACCGTTCTCCCGCTATCTTCTGCGGTTCTGTATTGGGTGTTGGGACAAGGCGAGGGCCTGGAATCAAAATTCAAAGTTAATCAACATTCCTTCGCGTGGAGGGCAATCATGCTCGAGTACCTCGACCGGCAAGAGAAGCTCACGCGGAATCAGTACCGTATCATTGTCGCCGCAATGCTTGGCGATCTGCTGGAATTCTTCGATTACTATCTGATCGGATTTGTCCTTGCCTTCATTATTAAGCCCTGGCATCTGACCTTTGGCCAGTCGGCGATTATCCTGCTGTCTTCCGGCATTGGCGCCATGATGGGCGCCTTCGTCTGGGGCCATGTGGCCGATCGCATCGGGCGCAAAGCGGTTTTCATCAGTACGATCATTAATTTCTCGGTGGCCACCGGAATTCTGGCGCTCACCCCCGAACATGCCTGGATCTTTCTGACCGTCGTCCGCTTTCTGGCGGGGTTTGGCGTGGGCGGTCTGTACTCCGTCGACTTGCCGCTGGTGCAGGAATTTATGCCGACGGCAAAGCGCGGCCGGGTAGGAGGCATTATTACCGCCTCGGTGCCGGTCGGCATCATGCTGGGATCGGTACTCGGCGCTTTCCTCTCTCCTCTGGTGGGTTGGCGTGGACTTTTCGCCGTCGGGATGCTGCCCGCACTACTCACCCTGCTGGTCCGAGTCTGGGTTCCGGAATCTCCTCGCTGGCTCGCCAGCATGGGCCGGGCGGAAGAAGCGCGGCGTTCGCTGGCGTGGGCTCTGGAACTGGATCCGCAGACGATCCCGCTCTCGGCGGTAACGTTTCCGGTAATGGAAAAGCCGCGCGTCTCCCAACTATTCCGTTACCCGCGTAGCTTGGCGGTGTCATGGCTGGGGAATCTGGGCGCACAAACCGGCGTCTACGGAATTAATCTGTGGGCCCCCACATTGCTTTTGCTGGTGCTCAATACCACCCCGCAACGCGCTTCGTTCTTCATGATCTTTGTGGCCTTCTGCGGTTTTCTGGGGCGAATCGCCTTCTCCTGGCTTTCTGACGCTATTGGACGACGGGCCTCGGGCGCCATAGTAGGTTTCGGGGCTGCCATTACGGTTACCCTGGCCGGAGTGTTCCACAGCGAATTTATCGGCGGCGTCTCCGTGTTCTGGCTGATCCTCATGGTCGCCCATTTCTTTGGCGACGGTGGCTTCGCGATCGTGGGACCTTATTCCGCCGAGGTCTGGCCCTCTCAGCTGCGGGCTACTGGAATGGGTTCGGCCTACGGTTTCGGCGGATTGGGCAAGATCCTGGGGCCTCTGGGCTTAGCCCTCATTATCGGATCGTCGAACGTAGTGAAGCCGGAAGTAACGGTCGGCGGGATTACCCAGGCCTTTATTTACCTGGCAGGCTGGTATGCCCTGGCGGGCGTGGTGTACCTGACTCTTGGAATAGAGGTTAAAGGACGCTCCATAGAAGCGATCGACGCCCAACTTGCCGGCAAAGCGGAGTCCACTGCAACCGGCAAAGCGTCATGATCCCGCAGCGGCTACAACCGTCGTTTTTGCTTGCGGCGCCAGCAATGGTACGCCGGTCATCCCCTGCAGTTCTTCGAAGCTCATGCCCTCAACCATTTCCACCACCCGCGGACCTTGCGGCGTGATATCGAAGATGGCTACATCACTGTAGATGCGCGAGACACAGGCAATGCCTGTGAGCGGATAGGTACAACGGGCCACCAGCTTGCTTTGCCCTTTCTTGGTGAGCAAGTCCATCATTACGAAAACCTGCTTGGCCCCGATAGCCAGGTCCATAGCCCCGCCCACTGCCGGGATGGCATCGGCCGCGCCGGAATGCCAGTTTGCCAGATCTCCGTTCGCGGACACCTGATAAGCCCCCAGGACGCAAATATCCAGGTGTCCCCCGCGCATCATGGCGAAGGAATCCGCATGGTGAAAATACGCGCCTCCTGGCAGGAGCGTCACCGGTTCCTTGCCGGCATTGATGAGGTCGGTATCCTCCTGGCCCGGCGGCGGCGCCGGACCCATGCCGAGGATGCCGTTTTCGCTGTGCAGAATAACTTCGCGGTCTTTCGGAAGATAGTTCGCGATCAGCGTCGGCATGCCAATTCCGAGATTGACATACGCCCCTTCCGGGATGTCCTGCGCCACACGGGCCGCGATCTGATCGGCAGTGAGCCTGTTCATCGGGTTCCTCTTCATTGCGTGGTCAATAGCAGTCCGTCTTGACAGATCGCCCTAGGCGGATCAAGCTCCCAAAGCGGTGTTAGCGCCACACCACAGCCCGCGAAGCGGGCGATAGAACGTAGCCCACGGCGTAAGCTGTGGGATCTCTGTGCACAAAACCAACCAGCCCCCGAAGGGGGCGTAAGACTCCTCTCAGCAGCGCCATAGAAATTCAATCTTCTTCCCCCCGTTCAAGGGCTATTCTCTTGCGCGGCCAATTTTCCCCACGTTTACGCCGTGGGCTGTGTTCTGTCGCCTGCTTCGCAGGCTTTTACGACAACGGGCACCTTAACCACGCGCTGCACAAAAATAGACGGCGTCACAATGGTTTCGGGATCCAATTCTCCCAGTTCCACAATCTCGTCAACCTGGGCAATGGTGCAACGCGCCGCCATGGCCATGACGGCTCCGAAATTGCGCGCCGCCTTGCGATAAACCAGATTTCCCCAGCGATCGGCGGCCCTGGCTTTAATCAAGGCAACGTCGGCGTGGAGCGGATATTCCAGGACATAATCGCGTCCATTAATGCGCCGGGTTTCCTTGCCTTCGGCGAGTATGGTTCCATACCCCGTAGGAGTAAAGAAGCCGCCGATTCCCGCCCCGGCCGCGCGGATACGCTCCGCCAGGGTTCCCTGCGGAATCAGTTCCACTTCAATTTTTCCCGCCCGGTAAAGCTCGTTATACACATAGGAATCCGACAGCCGCGGGAAGGAGCAGATAATCTTGCGCACCCGTCCCGCCTGCAGCAGCGCCGCCAGCCCGGTATATCCGGTGCCGGCATTGTTGCTGATCACGGTCAGATCCCTGGTGCCGCAGGCGATCAAAGCCTCGGTGAGGTCGTTGGGCATTCCCGCGCCCCCGAACCCGCCAACCATCACCGTGGAGCCGTTTTTTACGTCCGCGACCGCGGCCTCTACCGAGGCAAACCGTTTATCGATCATAACTACGCTTAAGCTCCCGCAGCGCCGACCGTCATTCCGCCACACACGTACAACACTTGGCCGGTCACGAACCCGCTGCGGGCATCGAGCAAGTACGAGACCGCATGCGCCACATCTTCCGGCAGGCCGACACGCCGCACGGGAACCCCGTTGATAATAGCCTTGGTTCTGGGGCTGTCGGCGGGATTCGCGCGATCAAACAGTTCGGTGCGAATCGGGCCGGGGCCGATCGCGTTCGCGGTGATGCCAAATTGGCCCAATTCCAGCGCCCAGACTCTGGCCATGCCCTGCAACCCGGCCTTGCTCGCGGCATAGGCGGTACGCAACTCCTTGCCGAGGGCGGCGCGCGAAGACATGTTCACGATGCGGCCGAATTTCGCCGCCTTCATGCCCGGCAAAAGCGTCTGCACGCACTGGAAAGCGCAGCGCAGATTCAGCGACATGACGCGATCAAAATCCGCCAGGGTTAGTTCCTCGATCGTGCCCGGGCAGACAATGCCCACGTTGTTGACCAGACGGGTAATGGGGCCGCCCCGCAATGCCTCTTCCAGGGCGCGTGCAGTCTGCTGCGGGTCCGACAGATCCGCCCGAATGTTGTCGCCCGTTATGTCGATCACGACCGGCTCATAGCCGTCCGCCTTGCTGCGTTCGACAATGGCGCGCCCGATTCCATTGGCGCCACCTGTAACCAGAACACGCTCTTTCGCCATCTCCGCTTCCTCCGTTCTTCAAAACTGCCGGCTGGGCTGATAGACGCCGTACACTTGCCGCAGCGTCTCGCAAATTTCTCCCACGGTCGCATAAGCCTTTACCGTCTCGACCAGGATGGGTACCAGGTTGGCGTTGGCCCGCGCCGCGCTGGCCAACTCCTCCAGGCGCCGCTTGACCAGGGCATTGTCACGTTTTTGCCGCAACGTCTTTAACTGTTCAATCTGGCGCCGCTCCATCTCAGGATTACCCCTGAACACCGGGATCTTTTGTTCCTGGCCGCTCACATGGGCATTGAGGCCGACCACTATGCGCTCTTTAGTTTCGATCTGGCGCTGATAGCGATAGGCCGCTTCACCCAATTCGCGCTGGTAATAGCCCTTTTCGATACAGCGGACGGCCCCGCCGATCGCTTCGATTTTCTCCAGATACTGAAACACTTCTTTCTCGATCGCATCGGTAAGCGACTCGATGGCATAAGAACCGCCGAGGGCATCGACCGTGCCGGTGACGCCAGCCTCATGCGCGACGATTTGCTGCGTGCGCAAGGCGATAGTAGCCGCTTCTTCGGTTGGGATGGCATACGCTTCGTCGTAGGACGAGGTCGCGATGGTCTGCACTCCCCCCAGCACTGCGGCCAGGGTCTCGATGGCGACGCGCGCGATATTGTTCAGGGGTTGTTGGGCGATCAGATTCCCGCCCAAAGTATAGGCAAAAATCTTTAACTTCATTGTTTCGGGATTCTTGGCGCCATAGCGTTCCCGCATCAGCTTGGCCCAGATGCGCCGGGCCGCCCGATACTTAGCCACTTCCTCCAGGAAGTCGATGCCGCCGCCCAGGAATGTCCAAATCTGCCCGGCGAATTCATCAATGTGCAGGCCGCGGCGCCGCGTCTCCTCCACATAGGCCAAGCCATTGGCAAAAGTAAAAGCAAGTTCCTGCGCGGCCGTGGCGCCGCTATCCCGGATGTGATAGCCGCTCATCGCCAATGGCGTCCAGCCGGGTAGATGGCGGGCACAATACTCCATCACATCGGAGGAAAGCTTGACCCCGGCTTCGGGTGGGAAGATGTAGGTGCCGCGGGCGACATACTCTTTGAGAATGTCGTTCTGCAGGAACATCCGGGTATTGCCGATGTTTACCCCGGCCTTCTCAAAAGCGGCAATATACATCGCGGCTGTAATCGGGCCGATGGCGTTTGCCGTAGTCCGAATCTGACGCACCTTCTCCAGAGGAATACCCGCGAACAAGCGTTCCATATCGGCCAGAGAGCCGATGTGTACGCCAGTGACTCCTACTTCGCCGGCAGAAAACGGATGATCGGCGTCGTAGCCGCATTGCGTCGGCAGATCCAGCGCGATAGAAAACCCGGTCTGGCCGCGCTCCAGCAAAACCCGGTACCGTTCGTTCGCCTCTTCCGCCGAACCGTAGCCGGCATACATGCCCATCACCCAGAACTGATTGCGGTACATGTTCGGGCTAATACCGCGGGTAAAAGGATACGTGCCGGGATAACCCAGGCTTGCCTCCGGGCTGGCGCCATTCGCCGGCCAGTCCTCGTGAGTGTAGAGAGGCTCCAGCGGCAGGCCGGAGCTGGTGCTAAAGCTTGCCTGCCGCTCGGGTTCCGCTTGCAGCTTGGAAGCCAGGATCGTCTCTTTCCACTCGGCTCTGCTGCCGGCTTCCGCGTCCGGCTCAACCGTCTTTTGTTTGTTCATGATCCCACCTACGAATCCACCTTCACAATGACCGCCTCACCCTCGCCGATACCGCCGCAAATGGTGACCAGTCCGTAATAGGACCGCTTGGCGCCCTCCGCCTGACGCCGCCGGCGCAGCTCGTAAATGATGGTGCTGATCAGCCGCCCGCCAGTCGCGCCGGTGGGGTGGCCGATAGCAATGGCTCCGCCGTTCACGTTAATCTTTGCCCGAATCGCTTCAGCCTTGTTCTTGTCGCGGCCCGCCATGATCAGGCTCGAAACCAGGGGCATGGCCGCGAAGGCTTCGTTGATCTCAATCACGTCAATGTCATCGATCGTCAGGCCGGTTTTTTCCAGGGTGATGCGGGCCGATTCTGCCGGAATGGAGGCTATCCGATCCGGATGGCCGGAAGCCATGGCCCAACCCTGTAGTGTCGCCAGCGGCGGTTTGCCACGTCGCTCTGCCTCCTTTTTGGACATCAGAACCAGGGCCGAAGCGCCGGTGCTGAGGCCGGGAGCATTGCCCGCCGTTACCGTCGCACTGCCGTAAATGGTCGGCAACTTAGCCAGTTTCTCCAACGCCACATCCGCCCGGGGCGACTCATCGTCCACCACCGTAAGCGGTTGACCGCGTTCCTGCGGCACTTCAAAGCTCATCAGCTCATCTTTAAACTTGCCCGCCGCTTTGGCCGCGAAATAGAACTGGTGGCTGCGCACCGCCCAGCAATCCTGCTCTTGCCTGGTAACCTTGAATTCAACCGCCTCTTCCCCGGCTTGGACAGCCCGCGGTTTGCCCGTCATGGGACAGGCGATCACCAATTGATCTTTGAGGTGGACGTCGCCCAGACGATGTCCCCAGCGAAAGTCGGTCAGGAAATAGGGCACCTTGCTCATGTTTTCCGTGCCGCCGGCTACCGCTATTTGGGCTTCCCCTAAACGAATGGACCGCGAAGCCATATTGACGGCGACCATGGAAGAACAGCACGCCCGGTCGACCGTATAAGCTACCCGGGCGGGAGGAATCCCCGCTTCAATCAAGACTTGGCGGGCAATCGAACGATCCGCGCCGGGCAAGTTGACGCCCGTCGCCACTTCTTCCACGTCTTCCGGGCTTATGCCCGCCCGCCGGATAGCCTCCGCCACTACCGGACCGCCGAGCTTGGGCAAACTGAAATCCTTCAGGGCGCCGCCGAACTTGCCGAACGGGCTGCGGACGGCTGCAACAACCACCACTTCTTCCTGGTTCACAATGTTTCTCCTTTATCCCAACCAGATCTTGGTTGGACTAGATTATGCCGTCCTTCTTGAGCTGGCTGACTTGATCTTCCGTGTATCCCAACACTTCGCTCACGATCTGAGCGCTATGCTGCCCGAGCAGAGGCGCGGGACAAGCCAGCGGCTCGGGACTGCCGGACATCTTCGCCACGGGACCAACCAGCTTGACCTTTCCCAGAATTGGGTCGGGCACCTCCAACAGCAACTTCCGGACGGCTACGTGGGGATCGTGGAAGATCTCTTCCGCATTCTGCACCGGTCCGACAGGCACCGCCGCTGCCAGCAGTTTGCTGGTCGCGTCCGCTTTGGTTTGCTGCCGGAACCAGCCATTGATGATATCTCCCAACCAGCCGCCCATATTCTTGGCCCGCTCCGGACCCGAAGTCGTACCCTCCTTGCCCACCAGGTCGGGCCGTCCGATGGCCTGACAGAACTTCGCCCAATCTCCCTCGGTGGCTACGAGCAATCCCACAAAGCCATCCTGGCATTGGAACGGACCCCAGGGTGCCATAAACGGTTCGCGTCCCCGTTGCAGCACCTGGCCGGTCAACGAGTAGGCGGTGATCGAGCGCTCGGCCAGCCCAATGATGGTATCGTGCATGGAAATGTCAATATACTGCCCCCGGCCGGTCTGCACCCGCTGATACAGAGCCAGCATGATCGCGTACGCCGCCTGCATCCCCGACACGATGTCGCCCAGGGCCACACCCAGCCAGGTGGGCGGACTGTCGGCTTGACCGCAGGTATTCATCAATCCGCCCATGGCTTGGGCGATAATGTCATAGGCGGGCCGCTTGCTGTAGGGTCCCATGTAGCCTTCCATGCTTCCGAAGCCGGAAATGCAGGCGTAGATAAGCCCGGGATTGGTTGCGGAAAGCTGCTTATACCCGATGCCCATTTCATCCAGCAGGCCCGGCCGGAAGTTTTCCACCACCACATCCGACTTCTGTGCCAGCTCGCGGAATATCTGCCGGCCTTGATCGCTCTTTAGATTGAGCGCCAGGCTGCGCTTATTACGATTGAACCGCAGAAAGTATCCGCTTTGCGTCTGGCCTTGGTCATTCTTGATCTTCGGCGCTCCGCCGCGAGCCGTATCCCCGCCCTCGGGCCGCTCGACTTTAATGACGCTGGCGCCTTGGTCGGCCAGCATCATGGTGCAGTACGGACCTGCCACCTGAATTTCAAAAGCCAGCACACGAATGCCGTTGAGAGGTCTGCTTAGGGTATTCATTTGTCTTCCAACCTGAATTGAAGGTGACTAGATCTGGTAGTCGGACGTCCCCACTTTTCGCCGTCCAAGATACTACAAGAGTTTCGGACTGAAATGTCCATTTACTGGCCCTGCTGTTTCGGCAACCGCTCCCGCACAAAGCCATTCGCCATCGGACTTACTGCGTCGCCCAACTGTGCGGCTTTACCTTTCCGCGAATGAACTGGACGATTTGGTCCAGGCTCGTGCCGGGTTGAAAAATGCCTGCAACCCCAGCTTCCTTCAGAGGCTGTAGATCGTCATCCGGGATAATCCCGCCAACCAACACCAAAATGTCTTCCGCCCGATTTTCTTTCAACAGCTTCATCACCCGCGGCACAACCGCATTGTGCGCCCCCGATAAAATGGAAAGACCAATAACGTCCACATCTTCCTGGACGGCCGCGTGAACCACCATTTCCGGGGTTTGCCGGAGGCCGGTATAGATGACTTCCATGCCGGCGTCGCGGAGCGCAGTCGCAATGACTTTGGCGCCACGGTCATGTCCGTCAAGGCCCGGTTTCGCAATCAGGACGCGGATCTTGTGCGCAATGCACATAGCAGTTGGCAGGCTTCTCTCGACCCTTGCCTTCGACCGGCACCAAATTAAGGTACTCCACTAAGTACTTCGCCGGTCACCTAAAAAGAGAAGGCGTGGATGGAATATAACCCGATACTCCCTGTCGGTTGGAAATACTATTTCGCTATAGGGGTATAAACACAATCATATGCCACCCCAGACATCTGGCAAGGCTTGCTGTAACCGGCGAGGCGTTTTCCCCAATGTCGGCTTGCCCTTGTAAGTTGTTGATTTATAGCGGTATCCCGTATCAGATTCCCTGGCGATAAGCCGCTGGTTTAGGAACTCCCGTGAATTACCGAACAAAAAAACAGGGGAACATTGCCGCGTTTGGCAGAGACACCGCAAAACAGCGGTAGAGCCGGAGATCGAACAGTGGTATAAAGAAGAACCGCTCGACCACAAACGATCATACTTGCCAGAATGCCGTGTGGCGAGCATACCGTGTCTTTCGCCAACCGTGGATAGACCCGCTATTCAGCCACGGGGAGCCTTTGTGGCCTCGGACCTAAGTTGAGTGATTGGGAGCCAGGAAAGGAGATCCTTGTAATGAGCCGCTTCCAGGGGAAAAACTACTACCGCTGGGTAGTTCTTGTAGCCTGCATGTTGGTCTACTCTACTTCGACCTTGGTCCGTTGGAATTATGCCAGCATTACCACGTATCTGACCAGCGACCTGGGTATAGGAAAGCCTGAACTGGGGTTGCTAGGTGCGGCGTTCTTCTACGCCTATGCCTTGGCGCAAGTTTTTTGGGGAACGGCTACCGACTTGTGGGGCGGGCGGCGGGTCATTCCGATTGGCATAGCTATTCTGGCTCTCTTCCTGGCGGGATTTGCCTTCAGTACAAGCTTCACCCAGGCAATAATATGGCGGGCCCTGATGGGACTGGTGGCCGCCGCCGGATATGTCCCCATTACCTCCGTGCTAGCCAAGTGGTTCAGCATCAAAGAGCGTGGTTTCGCCATGGAGATGTATTCCGGTCCCGGAGGAGGACTGGGAGAAGGCCTCACCTTCCTGATGATTCCGATTATTGCGGTGCTCATGTCCGGCGGCGGCTTTTTCGGGTTGACCAGTTGGCGGGGTTCCACCGTCATCATGGGGATTGTGGTTCTGGTCATTGCTATTATCAGCGCCCTGATGCTAAAGTCCGACCCAACCACTCTTGGACTTCCTTCGATCCAGGCAACCGAGGATAAGAAGAAGGAGGACATTCATTACAAGAAGGCCGTGCTTAGCACTACCAAGGATCCTGCCCTCTGGGTGATGTCGCTGGTCTGGGCGGGCTACATGATCGCGGCTCGCCTGCTGCCAGGCTGGCTGCCCTTGTATGCTACCAATTTTTATATGCAGAGACAGGGTATGTCGAAAGGGGCGGCCATCGTTGCCGGAGGCGCCATGGCAACCATGTATTCCCTGGGCCGTGTAGTTGGAACTCCTTTCGTCGGCAAGCTCTCCGATATCCTGCTCAAACGATTCGCTGTGACGCGCGCGGCGGTACTTTGTGTGATTCTGGTGTGCATTGCGGCGCTGTTTTATGCCTTTACCACCCCGATCAATACCTTTGTCGTATTAGGAGCGTTGTCGTTTTTGAGCGGCATTGCAATCAACAGCTTCCCCTTGGTTAATGCCTCGGCAGCGGAAATCTGGTCGATTGGCACCGCCGGCATCAATATGGGAATTATCAATACCATCGGGCAACTTGGCGGCGCCGCAGCCCTTTCGGTCAGTGGATTTATGGCGGTGAAGTATTCCATTAAGAACGGCGCGTTCTATACCGAGTTTCGTGGCATCTGGTACCTCGGCATCCTTACCAGCCTGGCCGCCGCTGCCGCGGCTTTATACATGATTTATCGGGAAAGGAATGCGGTCGCGAAACAGTTCGCGCAACCCAAGCAGCTCGCCAAAACGGGTGACGCTTAGCCGGTTTTTCCGCGATGGCCCTTTTTAAGAGCGATCCTGGCGCGAGGGCGTAAAGCCGCGCCAGGCATTGGCCATGGCCAGTTCAGCGAACAAGGAAGGCATAAGTTGAACGGTCGCCTTGGCGGCAGCCGACAGGGGAAGAACATCCGAGACATAGAGCCATATCCGGCGTTTTATGCTGGGCGTCACGGGACGAATAACAAACCGATCATGATTCGGATACTGAGCGATGCCGGACCACGCCAGCATGGTTGCGCCCAGTCCGGCCGCCGCCGCTTCGCGTAGCGCTCCTGCCGTATTGATTTCACCAACCACATTCAGCTTTACTCCGGCC
>Ga0326727_10003003_pt1 | contig 55427 bp, 56 predicted proteins | sample MB2enrmetagenome_FD_207643 | JGI IMG/M metagenome (GOLD analysis project Ga0326727, IMG submission 207643) | Lab enriched peat soil microbial communities from McLean, Ithaca, NY, United States - MB29MY | ecosystem: Environmental > Terrestrial > Soil > Wetlands > Peat | place: USA: New York...
GGACAATACTCTTTATTTTTGGCGTCGGTAGCGGTCTGTTCCAGTCACCTAACACGGCGTCTATTATGAATAGTGTTCCGCCTGAACATCGAGGCGCCGCATCAGGCATGCGTGCAACACTCCAAAACAGTGCTCAAACAATAGGCCAAGCATTATTCTTCACTATCGTAATAGTAACTCTGAATAGCACTCTTCCAGGCGCTCTATCTTTGGCGGTGACAAATGCGGGCGCTTCTTTGCAAGTTGCCAAAGTTTTAAGTTCTATCCCTGCAACCGCTGCTTTATTTGGGGCGCTTTTAGGTTATAACCCCATTCAAACTATGCTAGGAACATTGCCGCACTCAGTGATTAGTAGTATACCTGCAGCAGCCATTCAAAAAATCACTCAAACAACGTTCTTTCCAAACGCTATTGCCTCGCCGTTTATGAATTCACTAAGAGAGGTGTTTATTGTAGGTGCTATGATGTGCTTTATTGCTGCTATCCTCTCGATGTTTAGAGGCGGCAAATACGTCTATGGTCAAACAGAAAATAAGCCGAAATAAAAAAGCGCGCGCAGGGTAGAGCTGATTCGGATTATGAAATCAGAAAAAAAGGTGAATGAAAATGCATGCTTTGGAATTGAATAATGTAACTTCTGGTTACAATGGGCAAGCCGTTTTGCACGATATCAGCTTTAAACTGAAAGAGCCGTCAATTTACGTTGTTTTAGGGCCAAACGGCGCAGGCAAGACAACAATGTTTAGAACAATCGCCGGCATACTAGAGCCATTTAACGGCAAGGTTCTTTTCGACGACCAAAACATAACCACATCTGACAAGACGCGAAAAAAAATAAGCTATTTCTCACAGTTCAATGCAATGCCTGAAGAGATGACTGTTTACAACGCGCTCAAGTTTTACTCTGATATAGAGGGCGGATCCCCCGACAAGGCAATTGATCTGCTGGACCTTGGCCAACTGAAGAACAAGAGGTTTTCTGACCTTTCACAAGGACAAAAAAAGAGAGCTGCCATGGCAAAAGTGTTTCTGTGCGAAAGAGATTTGTATTTGCTGGATGAACCTACTGCGAATTTAGACCCAGCAGTTTCAAAGGAAATTCGAGATATCATTCTAAAATTAAGTAAGGACAAAATGATTCTGTACTCTTCACATAATCTCTATGAAGCAACGGACATTGGAACTTACTTGATTTTAATCAAGAATGGTTCGGTGACACTGTTTGATAAGATCTCAAACATTAAACCTAAACAGTACCGCGTAGGCATCAAAGCCTCAACAGACATATCTACAATTGTTGATGCCCAACGTGAGGGCGATTACTTTGTTTTGAATGTATCTAGCCCTGAGGAAGCAGGGCTTGCTTTGAAAAAACTGGTCGAAAATGGTGTTTTGGTCACTGAAATGCGCCAGTTAGATAATCCGTTGCAAGAACTTTTCGAGGCACCTAACGTAAACGTAGAAAAAACACAAAAGGAGACGCAGCAAGTTGCCAAGTAGCGCCGTGATTTTTGCCAAGCGAAGCCTCAGTTTAAGCAAAATACAATTTGCCATGGGGATTGTTATTGCTTCTGCTGGAATCGTGTTATTTAACGCCGGCAACCATTTAACACTAAATGGGCATGCCCTTGTAAATGGCCAACTCGCGCTCCTTTCTGTTTCTCTTATGGCAGAGGGAATTCTTCTTTCCTCAATCCCTCTTATTTTGCTGTATGTTTATGACAAAAACAACGGGGTTTTGGAGTATTTGCTTTCGCTTGGTTGGAATCAATACGACATCTTTAAGCGCTACTTGGAAGCCGCGCTCTTCTTGGCGCTTACTATTTTTATTTATGAATTGGTCGTCAATGTTGCAGTAAGTGTGGTTATAGGAACATCAGTTACCCTCATTTTAAGTTTAGTGGTGTCCGCTGTCACTGCCGCGTTAGGTTTCTCGGTGGTTTCTCTTGTTACAGTCGCTATGGTTGATTTCAGCTCATTGCTAAAGCAGAGAGTAGGCGCAAATAGTCCTCTTGCTTATACGCTTGGCGCACCGATTATCGCTCTCACCTTCTTACTTGCGTTTATTTTCCCGTTTTTTACCGGTGTCTTAATTGAGCTGCTTATTGCCGGCGTAGTTGGTGCGCTGTCAATTGTGCTTTTGATTTTGTCAAGCAGGCTAATTAGAAGAGAAAAAATGCTTCCATAAAACAAAAGTCGAGCACAATCGCTTTCCTTATATTTCTTAGTTTTTCGCGTGAAATTTAAACGTGAATGTAAACCTAACATCCCGCTCTTTGCTCCTTTTGCAAAACCCAATATTATATGTTGGAGTGTGCTGGAAACGTGCTGGTTGGAAAAAAGTTACGATGCTTCTTATTCAGCTTGAGGCTTCTGAGCCCTTTTTAATTACGTACATTTCTGAGAAGAACACGGTGAATACGGAAAGGAAGCACATGGCCATTGCAATTGAAAAATAGTTGTCAATATTATAAAGACTCGGAACTGAAAAAATCTCCAGAAAAACTATGCCGCTGGTTATGGCGATTATCGTGAATACAACTGCAAGGACAGACAATTTGAGAATTATCGGGTTTTTCATCTCGTAACTGCACCAAATAATTGTAAATCCAAGAAAGAGAATTAACGAACCATTAACAATGTGTGCCAAAACTTCTATTCCGCCAGCGTAGCCAAAGAAATCGAACGGAGCCTTGAGCGGGATATTTATGAATAAATTACTTGACATCCCCATCCAAAACTGGATAAACAGGAGAGCGATTTCTATAACAAATAGCTTCCTTAAGATGCCATAATCCATAATAGGATACTCGTTAAATGTAGGTAAAAAGGTTTCTTCTTTCGCAAAGTATACAAGTCACTTTATGAAAACCTTAATCCCTAAGTCAAAAGGGACTAATGGTAAGCAAGCTAAGGTTAATTTATGCAGAATATAGACCCTGTTTTTATCCTTCAACCCGTAACTGTAATCATCATCGCTTCAGCGCTCTTGGTTTACTGGTATTCTAAACGTCGCTTTAACCCGATGGTGCTTGTGTATTCACTTGTAGCCTACGCCGTAGCTATCGCACTCAAATACGCAGTACAGAGCATACCCACAAACATCGTATTAAACAATGCAGAATTAGGCGTTTATTATGGGCTTCAAACAGTAATCTTTGAGGTAGGACTCGCTTATTTGGTGGCATGGTACGCGGTCTCACACGGCAAACTTGGAAGAAAAGACGCAGAAGCCTACGGGGCAGGACTAGCTTTCTGGGAAAACGCCGCCTTACTAGGCATAATTCCCTTAATCAGCCTGGTTGCCTACTACAGCATTCTCTCTTCAAACACGCCGCTTGCCCAAACACTCTACGACCAACTAAACAAAAACGCACCCGGATACTTTGCCCCTGTCTCACAAGCACTAGGAACAGTAGCTTACGGCATTCTTGAAAGAATATCTTCGATTTTATTTCATTCCGCTTGGGGTTACCTCTGTTTTGCAGCGGCTTATCTCCGCAAAAAACAGCTCTTCCTGATTGCTCTACCCATGGGCTTTCTTGATTTCTTAGTGCCGTTCGAGCCAAACTTGGGGCTCCCCCTCTTTGAAGCAATAGTTTTCGCGCTAGCTGTTCTCTCAGTACTGGTAGCTTGGTACGCGACAAAGCAATTCAGAAAGACCACTGAAAACAAAACAGCCACACCTAAAAGCTAACCTCTACAGCGTCGCGGGCTGCCCATCTCGGCTATGAATAAGTCGGGAACGTCTTTTTGATGGCAGCGCTGCGTTGCCAAGTTGCTAAGCCGAAGGATTTTCTTTCGCGTTTTTCCCAAAACTGTAGGTGTGTTCCCCTTTTTTCAACAATCTAAACATTTTTCCATCAGTCACCATTGACAAAATGTCCGGTTCTTTCAAGTGATGATCACTAAAAGACAGTACCCCATCTTGCTTTAACACTCTATGAAGCTCCTTCAAAACTGCAGTCTGGTCTTCTAAGTCATGAAACACATCGTACAATAGCACCACGTCTACACTTTCATTGGGCAATTTGGTTGCACAATCAGAAATTATTGTCTCCACGTTTTTCAATCTGTTCTTTTCGGCAATCTTCTTAACCATCTTTATGGCGAGCGGAGTTACGTCCAGGGCGTACAGTCTGCCTGCTTCGCCGACCATTTTGGATGTAGGGAGCACATAACCGCCTGGTCCGCAGCCATAGTCGAGCACATTAAAACCCTGCTTTAATCCGACTTCACTCAATATATCGGCTCGGGGGCTACGAAAATCTCGAATCCTGAATTCCAGAGCCATCAATCTAAACCAGATGTTTGACATTTAACAATCACCAATTCCGTGATGTTACGGCTTGTCTAAGAGCGCCTGTAATTTCGTTTTTGAAATTTTCATAGGATGCACTAAGCCGTTTTGCATCTTCTTTGGACATGCCTTGAGCGGTGAGTTGTTTTTCAAAAGCCACTCTTGTCTTACGCACTCGATAGCCCAACGTCAAGTATATCCACAGTAAGCTCAACGACAAACGCGCTATGTATGGCGTTGACTTCAATGCCGTCGTAAACTGTTTAGCTTCACTCATTCTTAACACCTCAAAAAAGAAAAAAAGGGAGCTACTTTTCTTCCTTTTCCGAATGCCAGTTGCTGAATCTGCCTCCGCCTGCGTTTCTGAAAATCTGGCCTATGTTAGTGAAGGTCTGCATGTACTCCTGTGTCAGCTTAACCGCGACGTCATCTGGGAGTCCGCCTGTTTTGAGTTCCTTGTAGTAGGCAGCAGCTGCTTTGCCCATGTTTTTTCCAGCTTCTTCTGAGAAAACGCTGCTCATTATGCTTTTGATCATTGTGGGTATTTCAGTTGAAACGACGCTCAGTAGCTCCTTAACATTTTCTGGATCCATTTTTTTGTCTTTTCTTTCTTCGTGGGACATATTTTTCATCTCTAAACATTAATGGGGTGGTCACTGAAGTTAGGTGTTCTGTGCAAAAGTGACCACATGGGTGGTCAGTCTTTCTGCGCTAAATCGTATGTTGGGGGTTTGCCTTCTTTTTTTATAAGAATCCCTTGATCTTGTAGCTTGATAACTCTTTCTCGCACGATGCGTCTGCTTGCCTTGCCGCGCATAGATGTGATTTGCCGAGTGAGGGCTGAAATGTTCAGGGTGCCTTTAACGGCTAAGGCTTGGATTATGCACCTTGAAATTTCGTCTTGCGCGATTAGGTTCTGCTTGAGATAATTCTGGGCGTTTTTAAGTCGGGCGGCAATTTTTAATGGTTCGCCGTACATGCCTATGCCTATCCGTGTAAGCCTCAAGGCGGCCGTTAAACCTTCAAACTCGGGCTTCTCAAGAATAAGCTGCTCGAGCAGGTCAAGGCGGCGCAGTATCTGGTCTAGTTTTTTCCCCACATCCTCAGCGTTGCTTTCGGAATCTTTGGTGCCGGTGCTCAAATACGCTCCCTGCTTAGCTAAGCGGAAATGTGACGGTTTAATATTTAAGTTATTGACTAATGGCGCTTAGTTTGTGCAACAAAGCAGCTTTTCCCAGACTTTTTTAATAAAAGAAATTAACGCAAACCAATCGAAATAGCAAGGGCTGGCGCGCAACAGTAAACTTTTTTAGTTTAGTATAGAATCAAACCTTAACGGCATTTCAGAACTGGTGTTTTTATGAGTTTAGAGAGAAATATGGCTCAAATCGAAGCTTACAGGCAGCAACAATCAGAGGAGCAGCAGAGACTAAAAGATAGAATGGGAAAAATTAAACATAAAATCGCCGTCATAAGCGGTAAAGGCGGAGTTGGAAAAAGCACCGTAACCGTTAACCTTGCCGCTGCGTTTGCACAGAAGGGAAACAAAGTTGGCATTTTGGATGCGGATATTCATGGACCAAGCGTTCCAAGGCTTCTCGGGTTAGAAGGGCAACGTATTAAGTATGGTCCGCCGGGTGCTTTCCCGGTTGACGGACTATTCGGGATGAAGGTTATGTCGATTGATTTCTTTTTGCCTGAACAGGCACCGACTATTTGGCGTGGACCATTAAAAATGAAAGCGATCCGCCAGTTTTTAGCAGATATTGTTTGGGGCGAGCTTGATTTTCTCTTTATTGATTTGCCGCCTGGAACGGGTGATGAACCACTCAGCATTGCTCAGCTTTTGCCCGACCTGGACGGCGTGGTAATCGTTACAATGCCTTCCCAATTGTCAAGTGCAGTTGTTAAGAAAGCAATTACTTTCGCTGAAAGATTAAACATGCCCATAATTGGCGTTGTGGAGAACATGAGCGGTTTTGTATGTCCACATTGCGGAGAAAAAACTGAAATCTTCCAATCTGGCGGCGGAAAAAAGATGGCGGAAGAAGCTGGGGTTCCCTTTCTCGGAAGCATTCCCATTGACCCCAAGATAAGTGTGGATTCCGATAAGGGGCATCCTTTTGTTGTCGCGGATAAGGATTCTGCAGCGGCTAAAGCCTTCATGGAAGTTGTCAAGAAAGTTGAGGCTTACCTGAAAAAATAATACCAAAACATTTGATATTGTAAAAAGTTTGGAGAGCTTAAAACTCCCAGGTTAATTGTCGTCAAGCTACTCTTTTGTAAGAGTAATTTCTATCGTTGAAACCATTCTTGACCTGTTTTCGCCTTCTCTTGGCGGCATCTCTACTGTTCCGATTGCAATTTTTGTCACTTTAAGATCTTTTAGGAACCGACTTCTTGTTATTTCTGCAACGTCAACAGCAGTAGTTATTGCTTGTCCTCTTGCTTTCAGGGTTATTTCTTTTTCTGTCCCTGAAGAGAATGCCGTTATGATAGCGAGCACATAGCTCATTGGTGGTTTATTTCCAACGAAGATTACATCTTGTGGTTTTTCTGCCATATATTTCACTCCTTTTTATTGTTCATTGCGGTAAGTACTGCATTACAACGCTTAACTTCCTTATAAACGCAATTCAGCATTTTGATATGCGTACCGCTAAGGCGGTTTTAGGCGCTATAGCAATTGTGGCTGAAATTGCTTTAATCTTCATCATATAGTTGCAGAAGAACATGGTTTACAGGGTTAAGCATGCCTCTACTGACAGCCAAAATATTTTTTGATGTGATGACAACAGGTTACCGTCAAGTCTTTGATCCCACAGTTCCCCGCCCACATAGTCACCAGCCAATAAATATTGGCCAAGCATCACGTTGCGGTATTTCGCGATTGCGAGGAACGCTGAACACTCCATTTCCACGGTCAAGCATCCTTCTTGCTTGCGTTTAGCTATTTTTCCTTTAGTTTCTCTGTAGAACGCATCCATAGTCCATGTTTTGCCTACTTCATAGTTGATGCTATGCTTTTCCAGGACTTTCACGAGCTTTTGGACTACTGCTGGATCCGCTTCGACTGTTCGTGATGGTGGCATGTAATGGTATGAGGTGCCTTCGTCTCTGACCGCTACGTTAGGCACCACCACAGTGCCCCTGCATAGTTCAGACTTCAGTACTCCTGCTGAACCGCAAACTACAAACTTGCGGCATCCCAGAGCTATCAACTCCTCAAGTAATCCTCCCGCCAATGGGGCACCGCAACCCGTAGGACAGGCAACTGTGAGGAATTGATTACCATGTTTTAACTTGTATATTTCGCTGGGAGCAAGCACCGATACTATTTCATAGACCTTTTCAAGCATTCCATCTTGCTTTAGTTTCTTTATTACGGAATCGTAAAAGAGAATGACGCAGTGCTCAGGAAGCTCACAGCCTTTGATAATAGACGGTTCAATTATTGCCCTGCAGTCGTTGTCAAACTCGATTATCGGTATCTCACCCATCCCTATTCCTCGGCTTAACTCTTTGATTCTCAAAACAGTAATCAGTTCTGTATCCTAACCTGTACTTAAAACTTTTAGCATTGTTAAAAAGCGCTATAGTTTTATACCTCAAGCCTTAAGGGAGAGTACAAGCCGGAGAGTTATTTCGTGTCAGTGTCGCCTAGCCTCAGAGAAGTTTTAGCAAGAAGGATTGCTGGAGAAATAATTCTTTCAAGCAAACCAGGCGCTACCATGCGGAAATGGCGTGAGCTTTTTGCTGTTTCTCAATTGACCCTTTCCGAGACGATGGGGTTGTCATCTTCAGTGGTAAGTGATTATGAAAGTGGGCGGCGAAAAAGTCCAGGCGCCAAATTCATCCGAAGGTTCGTGCTCTCACTCTTACTGATTGACGAGGGAAAAGGCAGCCGCTTCATCAGAGAATTCGCTAAACTAACGAGTTCGCCAAGCATGGCTGTGGTGGATTTACGTGAGTTTCCTATTCCTGTACGGATTGAATACTTGTGCAGGGCTATCGGCGGCGAAGTGGTGGCTTGCAAAGAGAAGTACGTTAAAGAAGTCAACGGTTACACGGTCATCGATAGCACAAAAGCAGTTGAAACGTATTCTGGCTCAGAGTACGCGCAACTGTTCGGGGCAACCACTGACCGAGCGCTGATCTTCACAAACGTGGAAGCAGGATGCTTACCCATGATGATTGTCCGAGTCAGCAGCCTAAAACCGAGGATTGTAGTTTTCCACAAAACCCAACCTGACGCCGAAGCCATACGCATAGCTGAGTACGAGCAGATCCCCCTCATTTACTCAACTTCACCCAGCGTCGAGCAACTGGTGAAGTCTCTGCGGAAACTGTACCGTATAGCATTGCGCATAAAGCTTGGCAGGCACGTGCGTCCACCACCAAAAATCAGCGCTTAAAAAGTTAACTTGTTCTCACATTATTCTTTGTGGAAGTGAATGGTCTTATTAGGATGCCACTTTTATCCTCTTCCATCATAACTTTATCTTTGAATCCGTATTTTTCTCGCAGCCCCTTAGGGATTGTGAATTGACCCTTTTTTGTAACGTTGATAACTTTCAAATTAGCCATTTCGATACCTTCTAAATATTTTACCTCTTTAAAAGATATAATGTGGTAAATATTTAAGAATGTGGGCTTCTTATATTAGTGGGAATAAAATGAGTGAAACCACCATTAAAATGGATAAGAAAGGCCGAATAATCATTCCGAAGCGCATAAGGAAAGCAGCCCAGCTTAAAGAAGGCAGCTACATTAACATTAGATCAAAAGGAAAAACAGTTATTATTGAAGCTTCCGAGCCTGTTGCTGACAAATACTTCGGCATCATTAAAGTAACTAAATGGCCTGAAAACCTAGACCTTGACGAGTACGTGGTAGAGGTCAAAAAGAAATGGCGCAATCAAAACGTTACGTAGACGTCAATATCTTCGTATATTGGCTTAGCAACAATCCAACGTTCGGGGAGGCTGCTCACAAATGGATAAACGAGATAGAAACTTCCCCTTCGGGTGAATATGTGACCTCTTCTTTGTCACTCTACGAGACGCTCGTAATTCTTGCTGGATTAGCCGACAAAACGCTTAAAGATAAAGTCTTTACAGAAAGTGTCATTAAAGCTATAATTGGAATTAAAGGCTTGATTATTGAGCCGCTTAAGCCTGAAGACTTTGCCATAGCCTTGGACCTTATGGCCGAATATAGGCTTGATTATGAGGATTCAATTCACTTGGCTGCCGCTATAAGGACAGGAGCGAGCGAATTTATTTCAAATGACAAACACTTCAATGCAACACCATTAAAAAGAGAATTCTAAAAGAAACAGTGATTATTGTTTGCTACTGTTGTAGTCTGTTGTTAGCACGTTCATGGCGCTCAGCACAGCTTCCATACTGGCTTTAACTATGTCTTCGCGTACTCCCATGGCTGTTACTGCTCTGTCTCCTTTGCGCATGCGCACGACAACTTCAACCATTGCGTCTGTTCCGCCCGTTATCGCTTTGACATTGTATTGTTCCAGCGTGATGGGTTCAACTTCCCGGATTGCATTTTTGACCGCGTTTATGGCTGCGTCAACTGGTCCTACACCGACCGCTGCGCCCCAAACATCCTTGCCATTCAATGATAGACGCACGGATGCGGTTGAGGTCACTTTGTCGCCGCCAACAAATGTCATTTCTTCAAGCCGTATTGGTTTGGCTTTGCTTAAACCCATGATGTTCTCAGCTATCGCCAGCACATCGGGATCCATGACGGCTTTGCCTTTGTCCCCGAGTTCTTTGATACGATGGAAAATGTCCCTAAATTGATCCTCAGTAGGCTTAAGACCCATACTTTCTAAATCTGCGCGTATAGCATGGGAACCTGAATGTTTACCTGCTGATATGCGGCGTTTGGAACCTACCAGTTCGGGCGCAATCGGCTCATAAGTTGATGGGTTAGACAGCATGCCCTGAGTGTGTATTCCTGATTCATGGGTGAAAGCGTTTTCACCAACAATTGCCTTGTTCGGTTGCACAGGGACGCCAGTTAGTCTAGAGACCAGCTGGGATGTGCTGTAAAGTAGTTCAGTTTTAATGTTTACATCTAATTTATAGAGCGATTTTAAAGTAACAACTATTTCTTCTAATGAAGCGTTTCCTGCGCGTTCACCAAGCCCGTTAATGGTCGCATGTACTTCTTCAGCGCCGGAGCCCAAAGCAGCAACGGAATTGGCTACAGCCATGCCGAAATCGTTATGGCAGTGTGCGCCTATTGGAACCTTTATGTTATTTTTTAATTTTGAGAATAACGCGGCTGACCGCTCAGGAGTCAAGATGCCAACAGTATCGCAAACAACAACCCTGTCGGCTCCAGCATCAGTTGCTTTCAGGAAAACCTTGTTAAGATAATCAAAGTCAGACCGCGTTGCATCTTCGGCTAAAAATTCAACGATTAACCCATGATCTTTAGCATACCTCACACAATCATCTGTAGTTTGGAGGATTTGTTCACGCGTCTTGTGTAGTTTAAACTCGATATGTAAATCAGATGTTGGAACAATCATGCTTATGGTCGAAGCACCGCTCTTTAACACCGCGTCAATATCGTTTCTTGTTCCTCTTGCTGCGCTGGAGACCTGAGCCTTCAAGCCTTGCTTAGCGATAAGGTTGACGGCTTTCATTTCTCCTTGCGAAACAGCGGCGAACCCAGCCTCAATGACATCTACGCCAAGCTCGTCTAAACGTTGAGCAATCCTTAGTTTATTTTCAGGAACAAGTGATACTCCAGGTGTTTGTTCACCATCACGAAGGGTGGTGTCTAAAATTCTTACTCGTTTAGGGAAGCGGTTGAATAAAGCAATACCCCACTTAAATCACATCTCTTTTCAAGGCGTCAACCTTAAATATAAAATTATTGGTGTCTTAAATGAGCACAGAGGAATTTAAGATGAGAAGCGACGAGATAAAACTCGGAACCGAGCGGGCACCACATAGAGCCCTGCTTAAAAGTTTAGGTTTAACAGACCAAGAAATAGCTAAACCATTCATTGGGATAGCTAACAGTTACACATCAATCGTTCCCGGTCATGTTCATCTTAGAATCTTAGGCGAAGCGGTGAAAGAAGGCATTCTTGAAGCTGGCGGGACACCCTTCGAATTTAACACCATAGCTGTATGCGACGGCTTAGCTATGGGTCATGAAGGCATGCGGTATTCACTTCCAAGCCGAGAATTAATCGCTGACTCAGTAGAAATCATGATGCAAGCCCACCGCTTAGACGGCATGGTGATGATTTCAAACTGCGACAAAGTCACGCCAGGCATGCTTATGGCTGCAGCACGGCTAAACGTGCCTGCCATATCAGTCACAGGCGGACCGATGGAGTCAGGCATACTGAATGGACAAAAAGTCGGCGTCAACGACGTTTTCGAAGCAGTCGGCAAAGTCTTCGCTGGCAAAATGACGGCGAAGGAATCAGCAATGCTGGAAAACGTGGCTTGTCCCGGCTGCGGCTCCTGCAACGGCATGTTCACAGCAAACACCATGGCTTGCATGACTGAAGCGTTAGGCATGTCTCTTCCTTACTGCGCTACAGCATTAGCGAATGGTGCCTTGAAGCAAAGAATTGCCAAAGAGACAGGACAAAAAATCGTTGAACTCATAAAGAAAGACATCAAACCCCAACAGATAATGACTCAGAGCGCCTTTGAAAACGCTGCCGCAGTTGACATGGCGCTTGGAGGCTCCACAAACACAGTTTTGCATCTCTCAGCCATCGCTAATGAAGCCGGAGCTAAACTTAACCTTTCAACTTATGATGAGATCGGGCGGAAGGTACCTCATTTGTGCAATATGGTTCCAACTGGTGCTTTCGATATGGAAGATTTAGGCAACGCGGGCGGTTTACCTGCGTTGATTAAGGAGCTTAAGCCATTTGTGCATTTTGATGCGTTAACGGTTACGGGTAAAACGGTTGGCGAAAACGTTGCAGAAGCCAAAGTGATAAACGCTGAAGTAATCCGTCCATTGGATAATCCAGTTCACAAAGAAGGCGGCATCGCTATACTCAAAGGCAATTTGGCTCCTCAGGGAGCAGTGGTGAAGATGGCGGCGGTCTCGCCTAAGATGATGAGGCATCAAGGTCCAGCGAAAGTTTACGATTCAGAGCGCCAAGCGGAAGAAGCCATGAAGCGCCATGAAGTTGTAGCAGGCGACGTCGTAGTTATCCGTTATGAAGGACCAAAAGGTGGACCGGGAATGCCAGAAATGCTAATTCCTACAGCTACCATTGCAGGCATGGGGTTAAGCGAAAGCGTGGCCCTGGTAACTGACGGCAGGTTTTCTGGTGCGACACGTGGACCATGCATCGGGCACGTTGCTCCTGAAGCCTTCGAAGGCGGACCTATTGCGGTTCTAAAAAATGGTGACAAGATAACCATTGACATTCCCAACAGAGTTCTGAAGGTTGAGCTGTCAGAGCAGGAGCTTAAAAAAAGGTTAGCTGCATGGAAGCCTAGGAAACCTAAAATTTCTAAGGGTTACCTAAGCAGGTACTCGCCTACTCTATCAGAATAAGCCACGCAGGAAAGTTAGGCAATAGGGGAGGGGGTATCCTTTTTGCTAGGCAATTTAACCAGCAAAAAGCTATCCCTTAGGGCTTTATCGAACAATCATTGACATAAAATTATGAAGAAAAAAAGGCTAAGTTGTAAAGTCTAGTATGCAGACAAAATAAGGGAATACATAAATTCGCCACTTTACCTGAAAATGGTATGGGTGATAAGTCTTGAGGAAAGAATTGGCGAGTAGCATCGATATTGACGGCTCGCCTGAAGAAGTTTGGTTTGTGCTTACGGATTTCGCGAAGTTCCCCGATTGGAACCCGTTTATGCGCTGGGCGAGAGGTGAACTGAGAAAGGGAGCGAAACTTGAAGTGCGCATTCAGCCCACTGGTGCGAGGGGATCAACTTTCAAACCGACGGTGCTCAACGTTAACCCGCCAAAAGAGCTAAGGTGGATTGGTCATCTTTGGATAAGCGGGCTTTTTGACGGAGAACACATCTTAACAATTGAACCAATCGGAAATAATAAAGCACACTTTGAACAAAAAGAAATCTTCAATGGGCTTTTTGTCAGGCTCCTTGCTAAAAGCCTAGACAAAGACACGCTACGGGGATTCAATGAAATGAATAAGGCTCTAAAGGAACAAGTGGAAATGCACCATAAATGAGACTTATTTAACATTCCAATATAGGATTTTCTTGGTTCATTATCCCAATGACAAAATTACGGGTTGTCTTTTAAGCTCTATTTCGTTTGTTTAAATCGTTTAAGTAGGCTGGCTGTGGTAGTAGTGTAACTACTGCAAATGTTTTTACGGCAAAAGTCGTTAATTTTTGTTATCGTCTGCTTTAATCAAGCATGTTGTTGTTTTGGCATGCAAAGCGTCAAATATCAGATGGAAGCGTTCTTTTATGGTTTCAGTTGTAGGAATCAAAATGAAAGCTAAGCCTATACGTAAAAAACAGCTTGTTAAAGCATGGAAAACTCTATCGAGCAAGCCGCTGCCTAAAATTAAAGCGCTCGAATTAAACGATGAGGATTTTAACCATGCTATTCAGCACAGGCACTGCTTTGAGGATGAACTGCGCGAGATTGAGGAATGGGGCAGGGTTCTTCCAACTAGGGGCACTGATGCGTGTGTGTTTAACGCTGAAGAAACCGACGATGCCGAATATATCATACTTGTCAGGGAAAACCCATACCACAGCTTAGATGAAATTATTCTTCACGAATTATCGCACATCGCCAGAGGAGACCTTTAACCGCTCATTTTACCCATAACGTTTTTAGCAAACAGCCTCAATCCATCTAAACTTGGTAAATCAGCGAAAAACAACATAAAATAAGTTACACCTAAATCAGCGTAAACCTGCAACTGCTCAACGCATTCATCGGGAGTGCACGCGAAAGTAGTTTTCTTGAAATCCTCCAAGCTAACATTTGCCGGTTTTAACTGAGAAATCTTTTCGCTAAGCTCTCTTTGATTCTGCCCGATCAGCACTTGGCCGCCGGGCCAGCAGGACTTCTCAATTTCACTAAAGTTTCTGCCAATTGCTCTGCATTGATTCTCTAAAACCGCAAGTTTACGCTTGTATGCTTCGGTGGACGGCAAGAAACCCCAATCAAACCTGTCTGCAAACGGCGCGGTTACTTTCCGTGTGAGTAGTTCGCTGCTTCCGCCTACGGTTATGGGTGGGTGTGGTTTCTGCAGGGGTTTAGGCTCACAAACAGCATTTTTCAATTTGTAGTGTTTTCCCTGGTAGTTTGCTTTTTCTTGGGTCCACAGCCGCCTTATTACCTCCAATGCCTCACTTAAACGCTCTATTCTGACGCTTGAGGGGGGAAAACCAAAACCATAAGCAACGTGCTCGGTCTCTTGGGTACCTGCTCCTATTCCAAACTCTAACCTGCCATTCGACAAGACATCTAGCGTAGCAGCCATCTTGGCGAGCAAAGCTGGGTTCCTATGAGCATTGCAGGAAACCATGGTTCCTAATCGTATCCTGCTGGTTAATGAAGACAGTGCGGAGAGGGTTGTCCAGCATTCAAGGATAGGCCAGTCATTGTACATTAGATGGTCGTCCAGCCAAACTGAATGGTAGCCTAAGTGTTCACATTCTAAAACAATATCTCGCATAAGGCTGAAGTGTTCTTTAGGCTTTTTCGCTTGGAACGCGTAGAACGGAAGGAATACTCCGAATTTTAGTTTGCCCAAGCTATGCCTCCAGCCTGCTAACCTATAATTTAAAGTTAATTGTGAAGTGGATAATTAGGCTTTAGCATAGCCACCTGTCATTTAGCGGGTACTTGTTTCCTTACTTAGAACCTAGTAATAATCGGCGGTCTTAGCACCGTTAATTCTGTTACAAGAAGTAAACCGCAAAAAGGCGTGAAAGCCTTTATAGGTTCCTTGTAAAGCAAGTTGACTTGCTTTAAATCTCAATTTTGTGGGCGCAATTGTTGGCAATTTTTTGACGTAAGATATATGGGTGAGAAACCATCAATAACTACCATCTCCGCATGGAGGAAGAACGCTGAAGAATCAAACAATTGAAGATGTTATAGAAAACACGGCTGTTAATTTGTTGCGATTGGCTGTTGTAGAATTGCCGCAAGACGTAAAAGAGGCTCTTAAGAGGGCGTACCGAGAAGAAGTGAGTGAAACAGGAAGGGTTCAACTCGAAGCCATATTGAAAAACATCGAGTTGGCTGAGAAAGAGAACACACCGATATGTCAAGACACAGGCGTAATAATGTTTTACGTCAAAGCTGGCGCCCAAACGAAAGGCCTAGACAAAGTTGAGTCTGCGCTCAGAAACGCCACCAGAAGAGCCACAAAAGAGATACCGCTACGCCCGAATGCCGTGGACCCATTTACCGAAAAAAACAGCGGCGACAACACTGGAAGGTTCATACCATACATAAACTGGGAGATCGTACCAGGCGACACAATTGAAATAACTGCATTTCCCAAAGGGGGAGGCTCAGAAAACGTTTCCCAACTGGGAATGTTAACACCCGGCGAGGGGTTAAACGGCTTAAAAAAATTCGTTATAAGCGCAATAATCAAAGCCGGCGCCATGCCTTGCCCACCAACAATCGTGGGCGTAGCAACTGGAGGAGCAGCAGACATAGCCATTAAACGGGCAAAGATGGCGGTTCTTAGACCACTTAACCAGCCCAACCTGAATCCAGACTTGGCAAAAATCGAGAGAGAACTTTATGAAGACGCAAATTCAACAGGCATTGGGCCTATGGGGCTTGGCGGCAAATTCACTGTTTTAGGTGTGCACATAGACTATGCTCATAGACATCCAGCGTCTTATCCAGTGGCTGTTGTCTTCCAATGTTGGGCAGCACGGAGAGCGACAGCGCGCATATACTCAGATGGAAGAGTTGAATATTTAACGCATACTGTTAAGTGAAGTGAAACATATGGCTGTTTTCAAGTTAAAGACTCCGATTTCCGAGGCAGATGTACGCAAATTGAAGGTGAACGATGTTCTCTACATATCTGGCACTATGGTTACAGCGCGAGATGCAGCCCACAAAAAAGCATTGGAACTCGTCAAACAAGGTAAACCTTTACCCGTCAACTTAGAAGGACTGGCAGTTTTTCACTGCGGCCCGATAATGAAAAAAGAAGATGACAAATGGGTTACAGTGGCCGCTGGACCGACCACAAGCACTCGAATGGACCAGTTTGAAGATGAATTCATCAAAAACTTCAAGGTTCGTGTGGTCATAGGCAAGGGTGGAATGGGCAAAAGAACAACTGATGCCATGCAAAAGTATGGAGCAGTTTATGGAGCCTTCACAGGCGGGGCAGGCGTACTAGCCGCAAAGTGCATAAAGAACGTGAAAACAGTGGAGTGTCTCCCAGACTTGGGCATGCCTGAAGCCCTGTGGGTCTTTGAAGTAGAAGAGTTCGGTCCGTTAATGATTGCAATAGATTCGCATGGAAACAACCTTTACGAAGAAGTCAGCAAGAAGGCGGAGGAAAGCCGAAAAAAGATTTATGAAAAATTGGGTGCATAACTTAAGAGCTTTAGCCTCCGACTATGCGTAACGTTCTCGTTGACACAGCCGTCTTATATGTACCAAGCATAGGCATATCAGCAAGAGCGATATACATGGTCAAAAGTGAATATGGGCTTCCAGCAGGATGCGGGCCTTCAAACGCCATAACAACATGGAAAAAAGCGAAAAAAGAATTGGGTCCCTTTGCTTACACTACGTGTCTGTCAGGTTCCTGCTTAATCACGCAGTCGCTAGGTGCAAATTTTGTTCTATACGGACCGATAGAAAATGCTGAAGCAGTTTTTCCAGCATGCGCAATGGCTAATGCTATAATCGCTTATAATGCTAGAAGATTTGGAATAAGACCAGAGAGCAAACACCATCCACTTTTTAAAATTTTCTAATTGCCCCCAGCTACGGGGCGACATTGTCCTCGATTTTGATTTTCTTTGTTTCGTCGGGTTCCCAACCAGTTTATTGAGGCTCTCACGTTTGAGTTCAAGGGACACTTAATAATCTTCGTTAAACAAACAGTTCCTCTTGTTGATGCCTTGGAGCACGAGTTAAGACATGTGGCATCGTGGGATGCCGAAAACAAAGCGCCTTAAGGGTACACAGTCTAATTTTGTTGAAGTCTCGGAGTAGTTGCTGTCGTTCGTTCAAAAGTTTTAAGTCTGTGAAAGAAGAACAGCTTAAAGTGACACAAGGAAATGCTCTGAGGAGTGGTTAAGAATCGAGTTTGAAAAATTTAGGATTCTGGCTGAGATAGTCGTTGGTTTTGCGTCTTTGCTGGAGGTTGTTTTGTGCGTTTCATAATTTATGGCGCAGGCGCGGTTGGGAGCACGATTGGCGGACACTTGTTCAGAACGGGACATTGTGATGTTGTCTTGGTTGGGAATCCTGATCACGTGGATAGGATTAGGGAGTCGGGTCTTAGACTTATTACGGCTGATGAAGAGTTCGTTTTGAAGGTTCCGGCTTGCAAACTGGCTAGTGAGCTGGCCCCGTTTGGTGATGATGTTGTTCTCTTAACTGCTAAGTCTCAGCACACTATTAGATGTCTGGGGCAGTTGAGGAATGCGGGTGCTCCGAGGTCGCTTCCCATTTTCTGTTGTCAGAACAGTTTGGTCAACGAGCCGTTGGTTACAAGGGTTTTCGACAAAGTGTACGGAGTGATGGAGGCGATGTTCGCGATGTTTCTGGAGCCAGGCACGGTCATCAACTGCAAGGCTGGAAGGGCAGCTGGGTTCTTGGAGGTGGGCTGTTACCCGTGCGGCTTGGATGATCTTGCACAAGCGGTTTCAACGGCTTTCCGTGAGGCAGGCTTCGCTGGCGGCGTCAACCGCTGGATTATGAAGGCTAAAGGCGCAAAGACCCTGATCAATCTTAGCAATGCGGTGGAAGCAATCACCGGTGAGGGCTACGGAGGCGATGGATTCGCTGCTAAAGCGAGGGAGGAGGCTATGAAGGTCTGGAGTGCAGCCGGCGTGGAGTGGGAGCCCTACGAAGAATTCTTGAAAAGAGTGCACGAGGACAAGGCCGTGTACAGGATGCCTAAGGGGTGTGAGCGGCTGGGGCCTCGCTCCTCCTCGTGGCAAAGCCTCTTCAGGGGGACAGGAAACATCGAGGCTGAAGAACTAAACGGCGATGTTGTCAAGCTGGGTAGGCTGCTGAACTTGCCTGCACCGTACAACGAGATGCTTTGGAGGGTGGCTGTTGAGATGGCTGAGAAGAAGGAGAAGCCTGGAAAATACACCGTTCAGCAGCTGGAAGAAATGGTGAGAAAATTAGCGTAATTCAAGTGGTAGAGCGCCACGCTAACGAATTACTTAATAAGTCTACAGCACACAATTTGAAGCATTAAGTCTGGAGGAATTAGAATGGAGTTCGAGATGGAAGGCACGTTGAAATACGCCGCCTCCAGCTACCAGCTTACAATCAGCGAACCTATCCATATCGTGGATGATAAAGGAAAAGTCATAGCTGTCATGGGGGAGAACGGCTCCGGAAAGACAACGCTCATTCGAGCGATCCTGGGCGATCCCGCAGTCGTTTTTGAGGGAAAGGTTTCCTTGACTTATGGCGAGAAAAAACCGAGGGTCGTCTTCATGCCTCAGGACGCCCCAGCAGCAGAAAGGCCCACGACTATGAGGGATTACATTGGCTTCCAAGGGTGGATGGATAGGCTTGTTGAGGAGCTGGGCATTCCGCTTGCTGCGGCAACCAATGAGGTAAGCTCCGGGACACTGAAGAAGGCTCAAATCCTCAGAATGCTTTTCAGCGAAGGCGACGTGTACGTGCTGGATGAACCGACAACTTACATTGACCGCGCCGCAAAAAGAACTATTGCTAACATCGTCAATGACAGGGTGGAGCTGGGAAAATGGTTTTTCATATCAGGCAACGACCCGGACTTTTTAGGTGAGGTTGCAACAGACATAATTCACATGGTCGTCACGCCTGAAAACAAGGCAACTGCAAATTTTATGGCGATAAAGCCAATCCCACCCATGTCTGCAAGGTATCTTGCTGGAAACTACTGTCGCTATCTCACCCAATACAAATACAAAAAGAAAAGGGCGAAAATGAAACGTGCGGGTACAGGCTTCGAAGAGCCAGACGTAATATGATAAGGAATAAGTTGCTGAAAGTAATAAATCTGTTTGAGCCAACATAAAACATTGCATTCTCGCTGTTTCTTTGAGGAAGCATTGCCTCCTTTATCGGATTATGAAATCGAGCTTTAAGACGTTATTGTAGAGGTTTCCGACATTCCAGAATACTATTCAAAATTAATGTTCAAATATTCGGAAAAGAAATTTGGACGAGATTTTAGATAAACGCTAAGGTGAAGCTAAGCTTTCGTTTGTACCACCATTTTGTACCAAAAAAGGGTACAATTTTCAGGCTTCTTTTGACGCCGCCAACGTACTTGATGATTCAACCAATATACAACAAACTTCAAAAGTCAATTTCCCGAATAGGCATTAACCTTTGCGCTCAGTACCTTCTACGAATCTGGGACGCCGAAAAGCCGGGTTGGGGTAAGTGTAAAAGCCTTGTCCACTCTTGACGCCGAGTTTACCCTTGTCAACGTATTCTTTGAGAAAGTCAGCGTGCCTCTGAAGCTCGCTGAGGTGAAGCGTCTTAGCCCAAAAGTTTGTGATATGCCAAGCTGTATCCAGGCCAACATCATCCAACATGCCGAATGGGCCAATCGGCATTTTCATTATCCCCATCCAAGCACGGTCAACATCCTCCACAGAGGCAAAGCCGTCCACCACAAGTGCCATCGCCTCACGATTTATGGCATTAAACATGCTATTGAATACGTAGCTGGACTTTTCTTTCTTGAGCAGGATAGGGATCTGCCCGATTCGCTTGGCAAAATCGAGTAGTAATGTTATGGTTTCTTCGGACGTGCGTGGGTGAGGCATTATGTCTACCACGTTGGATACCCAGACAGTCTTGTGAAAGTGAAGCGCCGCAAATTGAGCCGGTCGACCAGTGGCCTCAGCAAACATGGATGGTAGCAACGTCGAAGTGTTTGTGGTAAAGATCGTACGGGGCGAACATAGTTTGTTGAATTGCGCAAAGACTCTGCCTTTTAGTTCTGGCTCCTCTGGCACGCATTCGCTGATCAGATCTGCTTGATCTGCCGCCTCTTCAGGTCGACTGGTCATGGTGATTCTTGACAGTGTGGCATTTGCCTCTGCTGAGGTCAAGAATCCCTCAGCCACTAATTGGGTTGCATACGCTTTTATGTTGGTTATTGCGTTGTCCAGCGTTTTCGAGTCGATGTCGTAGAGGACCACGGTGTAGCCGTGCTTAGCGCATTGCAAACCGATCTGTTGCCCCATAGTACCTGCACCGACGATGAGCACACGGTGAACCTCATCAATTCTCATAGTCTATCTCCTTTCACGAGGCTGGTGGTTGCCGCTTAATAAGCTTTCCCCGCGCGTTTTGGATAGCTCACTGTCTTTTTCCTGTATACTTCCATGAGACATCGGGTTACTGCTTTCTAAGAATCTTCTGAACTTCGGGCAACTGCCATATATGATTTATCGGTACTGCCTTCTCTTCAAGAAGATCACGCACAATAGCTTCATTATCCGAAGAACGCAAAGCTAGTATAGGGTCAAGTGAGCTTTGCCACTGTTTGCTCAAGTTGAAACAACTATGTTTATATCATTCAGACGGCTCGTTATTGTTGGGATTTTTTATGAGTAAACCTAAGAAAATGATGATTTTCGTAGAAGACGGCGTGGAAGACTCTGAGTTCATTTACCCTTACTACCGCTTTCAAGAGGAAGGCTACAAAATGGACGTAGTGGCACCCAAAGCAAAAGAAACATACCTTGGAAAACATGGCGTACCCTTCACCTCCGACATTTCTGCAAGCGAAGTAAACTTGGACGAATACGACGCCATCGTTATTCCCGGTGGAAAAGCCCCAGATCGCCTTCGAATGCATCAGGATTTAGTAGATATAGTAAGAGAAGCCAACAACGCGGGGAAAGTTATCGCTGCAATATGCCATGGGCCTCAGATGCTAATTGAAGCAGATGTCGTTCGAGGCAGAACAGTTACAAGCTGGCAATCTGTCAGGACAGACCTCAAAAACGCAGGGGCAAACGTAGTCGATGAATCGGTTGTTATCGACGGTAACCTTGTGACTTCCCGTATGCCTGCTGACCTCCCTGATTTCTGCAAAGCCACGATAAAAATGCTGTCAAAGTTTCAGAAAGTTGCGTCCGCTGTCGAGCATAGTGAATGAAGAGTGGTTCGTGATATGTCGACGAGGAAGAGAGCGCGCGTCTACAAATAGTTGGGAAGCAAGATGGCCTCTTCACAATTTAGGTCTGGAAGATTCTTCCTGATGCGAGCACCTCACGAATCAGACATCCTCGCGTTTCTGACGGATTTTGCCAAAAAACACGAAATAACCACCGCAACTTTCACCGCCATCGGTGCCCTCAAGTCAGCCACGCTGGCATACTACGACCAGCAGAAACAGGAATACTTGAAGCACACGATAGATATACCCCAAGAAATCGCCAGTTGCGTTGGCAACATCTCCACCAAAGAAGGAGAACCTTTTGTTCATGCGCATGCTGTTCTATCCGACACGAATGGAAATACGAAGGCGGGACACCTGCTGGAAGGCAAGGTTTTCGCAGCTGAAATCCACTTGGTTGAGCTACTCGGTGAAAAGATTGAACGCAGACACGACGCTGTAACTGGCCTTTCTCTATGGGACGTCGGTTCCTGAAGCAGCAAGATTTTTCCGAGGAGCAAAGAGAAGAGATCGTCCTAGCTGGGCAGCCGCTTTGTTCGAAAGCAAAAGAGCGCCAAATGGATCTTGGCGCCAATTTACTAGTAAACTTCTTTGTCAAAGAGAAGGGAAAGAGAACACCGATACTTTCACCTGCCTTTGAAAACTCAACAATCACAGATTTAACAAGAACTTACTAGAAATGATGGATTCGACCTAAGGATCGGCATCTATCTAGAAGAAGGGTTTACTGAGGTTTTGGAAAATATAGGTGAAAAAGATCCTGGAGGATAAAGGAATTGAGGCAATTTTTCTCAGACTTGGGCAATGTTTATCTTTTTAGGTTATTTAACCTTTATTACTTAATATTACTTAGTCCATCTAACGAGAAGGTGAAGAATTATGCCCATAATTAATAGCGAGGAAGGTGAAAGGGAGGCGCTGCTGCATGCCTCAAGGCTGATGCTTATTTCAGCTAGGACAGCCCCAAAATCTGGTGGCAAAGACGATATCTTGACATTGATTGTTTTTGGAAGAGAAAAAGAAACTGTAGCGGAAGAAATGGACAAAATAGCTGAGGAAAGAAAAATCGAGGGGTTTAAGCGAGACGCCAAGAACTTAAGGGATTCTGAGGCTGCGGTATTGATAGGTGTTCGGGGAACCACAAGTTTTAGGTTAGATTGTGGAGGCTGCGGCTACAACACTTGCAGTGAATTTGATGAGGCGGAAAAAAAGGCTGGTCGAGACTTCTTGGGGCCAACTTGTATTTTCAAAGCACTTGATCTTGGAATCGCATTAGGGTCGGCTGTGAAAACAGCCAGTCTTCTCGATGTTGACAACCGGATAATGTACCGGATCGGAACTGCAGCGAGGCGCCTGAACTTGCTGCCGGAAGCAACAGTTATTATGGGGATTCCGATTTCTGCGAAGGGCAAAAACATTTACTTCGACAGACAAAGGTAGGCGGATTTGTCTGGGTGAGGTTTTTTTAGAGCTGTGGCTGTTCCTAAATTGGTCAAAATTGGTCATAATTCGCCTTTTGGTCCTGCAGGTTTCTTGTGCTTTCCATTCAGCATTCATGCTTTGGCATAAGGCGTAAAAGTAAAAAGTGCAGTTTTAGCCATTTTTAACCATTTTCGAAACAAGCATGCGCGCTATTTTTGGGCTCAAGACGTACTGTGCAGTTGGTCTAAGTTTTGAGTTTCCTTGCCCATTCTCTGGCCTGATTTAGCTCTTTAGCTGTTGGATGGCCAATCCTTGAAGCAGCTAAAATTGTCCCATATTGTCCGAAGCAGCTAAAATTGTCTACCACCGTGTAGCCCTTTTTGGTCAGGGTTTCTTGCATGGTTTTGAGCGTGCGCTTTGCGCTGGTGGCGCAGGTGGCGAAGCAGGCAGCTTTTTTGCCAGTCACAAACGATAAGTTCTTCAGAAAATTCACCATTTCTTTTCCAGGTTTTCCGCCGTAAGTACCGCTGCCTATGACTAGCATATCCGCGTCAGCTACGTTTGGGGATTCTGCATTCACGTCTATTGCATTCACGTCTATTGCATTCACGTCTATTGGATTGATTCCGAGTTCTTGGGCTATAGCTTTTGCGACCTGACGAGTGTTGCCCCTTCTCGAAAAATAAACCAGCACAAAATTCATTGTTTTCATCTCATTAACGGTATTTAAGGTTAGCGCTACTTAAAACTATTTTCGTCACATTGCGTCTTAATTTTTTGGTGAAACAAAACTTAGGTTGTCAGGCGAATGTTTAGGAGTCTGCAGAAAAAAATGATTAGTTGATGAGGGGATTTGAACCCGCTTAAGTAACTTCTCTTCTGGCTTCATTTTGACTTTTCCCAAAAAAGTGAAGCGCCCATGCTTGTTCATAGCTTAATAAAGTAAGTCTTGTGCCTCTTATTGGGGTGAGCAATGAAGAAATACAAGGCTCTAGGAAACCTGCTTAGCAAGATCTATTTATCCTTTCGCTAAAAAAATCTTGAACGAACCGCGCGCATGTGTGTTCCTAAAATGGTTAAAAATGGCTAGAAGTAGCGCGCACTTTTGATTTAACTTTCATGTTAAAGCATGAATTCTGAGCGGAATTAAATAAAAAAAATGGGGCAATTGAATCGATTACAATTGCTTACTTTGGCTTAGGCAAGAAGGGAGCAACGACGTATTTGTATACGAGAACGCCGATTATTCCGCCAATGATAGTTCCAATGATGGGAGGAACTAGCCAATACCACGAAGTCGCACCGCTGAAGCTGAACAGCCCCGTAGTACCAGCAAGCGCACCGAACATGCGCGGACCTAAGTCACGAGCTGGATTAAGGGCATAACCACTTGGACCACCTAGACTCAGACCTATCGAAACGATAAGGAAGCCAACAACAAGTGGCCATATGTTTGCACCTGGGCCCACGTTTGTTGCGTCAGTTATTGCGCAAATAGCTAAAAGTAGCACCGCCGTGGCGATAATTTCAGTAATGAAAGCAATTCCAAGCGAATATGATCCAACAGCGACTTTCGTTCCACCACCCCAGTAAGCCTGCGCCATAGTAGAGCCTGGTCCCGTGCACCAAACATTAGGCATACCAGCTGATTTAAGACCGTCGTAGTAACACGCGTATACACCTGCGGCACCAAGAAAAGCACCGAATATCTGAGCGACTACGAAAGGACCGACATTTTTCCAAGGAAAGACACCCCTTACCGCCATTCCTATAGTGACTGCTGGATTGATATGCGCACCGGAAATTCCACCAACAGCGTAAACAGCAACCATCACAGCAAAGCCCCATCCGAAAGCTATTGTATTCCAGTTGTAGGCTGTTGCAGCTAATCGTGGAGCCAACCCGACGTTAGCAACAACACCATCGCCCAGCAAAATCAACATGAAAGTACCGACGAGTTCAGCGACAACTTGCCCACCTAAACTTTTCTCCGCCATTTTTTTCCCCGCGCTTAGTATGTTACGGTTTGTTTTTAAGGTTTTCCATGCGCGTGCGCCTCGGAAACTGGTTTTTTTTGTTTTCTTTTTTGGATTTTTGCATTTTTGTGTTCTCCTTTTTCTAAAGATATAAGGCGCCTGGTCTGTCCCTAAATTGAAAAAAGCTTATTTTGATAGAGAGGTCTCGTATCAACAGAACGGCGCGAAAGAAGTTGATGCTGTTCTTGACGATTCTTTCATTAAAGCTTGGAGCACACGAGACCCAGAAGACAACCAAAAGGGATACTCAGACGCAGAAGCCAGAGTTGAAAGAACAGGCAGAACATTCGGTTTAGGCTACAAGCTTCATCTTTCAATCGACTCAAAGACTATGCTTCCACTTTCTTGCTTGTTTGCTTCAGCTAATCAGAACGAGAAGAAGCACTCGCTAACTATTCTGAGAAGGCAAAACAGGTTCTGAAGCGTTCTGGAGCTAAACTGAAAAGTCTAATTGCTGATAGCTAGTATAGCGATGGTAAAATTGGAGCCGCAGTTGACAAGTCGGTAATCCCTTACTTTTCAAACCAGAAGCCAGGTGATAGAGACGTTTTGCGGGTTGACAAGAAGTTGAGGACTTATGGGCCTGAAGACCAGAAGGTTGAGTATCATAAGAGGCCTCCGATTGAAGCGGTGAATAGTTTCTTGAAGACTCAGTGCGGCATGGTTGTTAACAAGGTGAGAGGTTTGAAGCAGGTTGCAGTTTACGCGTTGTTTAGCATACTTTGTTTGGTTCTTAACCGAGAAGCAGCTCAGAAAATTGGGAGATCGAATAAGGCAGTTTCACCGACTTACTTCAATACTTAATTTCGGGATAAACCAGCGAACTCTATTATCGGGTAAAAACTTATAGGCTTTGCTAAAGTAAGATGATTGTGGTTAATACATAAAAGGGATGGTATATAATGTAGAAAGCATGCCGAAAAAGAAAGTGACTATAACAGTCGAAAAAACCTTGATGGAATGGGTAGATAAGCAAGTTGAGAAATACCGTTTCAGAAACACTAGTCACGCTTTCGAATACGCGGTAGCCAAGTTAATGGAGTCGGAGAAAGAAGGCAAAACACAACAAACTTAAGGGATGTTATTACGCCAAGCCCGGCTCACACAGACAAAATTGAAGAATTTTGGAAGATTGCACAACCTTACTGCATATCAAAATCCTTTATGGATGGCAATTATTGGATTAAACTTAAGTCTGAGTACTACCAAGGCTCAAAAGAGTATAACAACCTTGTTGCTGAAGCAGATAAAATCTTGAATAGCAAAAATATACAACTTCACCGATGGGGTTTCATAATTTCCAAACTGAAAACTAAGGAACAAAACCACGAAGATGAATATTCCCTTTCCTTATCAAGAATTGGCCTAGGCGAACTAGTACCTGTTCTTAAAGATACGCATGGTAACATTATTGATGGTTTTCATAGAAAACTCGAAAATAAAAACTGGCATGAATTCATTGTTCCCCAAATTGACAATAAAGTCAAATTAGAGCTAGCGCGCATAGCAGTTAATTTTGTTAGACGCCAAGTTTCCCATGAAGAACTAAAAAAATGCTTGACCTACCTTATTAGTGAACAAAATTTAACACCTGAGCAAATTGCTAAGACAACTGGAATATCATTAACGACAATTTATCGCCATACTCCGCAAGCATTAAAGAACCAAGTTCGAGTTCAAGCCGGTAAGGCCAGTGGTGAAAGCCGTGCAGCAAAAGCAAGTTTTGTTCGCACGTGGGAACAAAACACAAAAAGTGTAGCTCCAAAGCCTATATTCTTGACCAATGCAAATGAAGAAAAAGCTCAAGCCCTATTCACGGAAACCAACAATATTCAGCAAAAAGGTAACTGTGACCTTGACAAGCTAATAGAAGACGCATGGTGGGCTCCTGAAGGTTTAGTTGAGGCCTTGTACCGTTTAGGTGGCGACACCAAAGTTACTCAAGAAGAATTAAACGACAAATGCAAAAAAGTTTTCGCTCTATTGTACGAGTGGGCTGCGAAAGAACATGAGATAGACAAGATTCTTGCGCGTGCGCTGAACTTGAACGACGTAGAAAATGTCTTGAAGGAAGCATACCACGTTGAGAATAATCTAGGCAGACCGCCAAGAAAGCCTGTGGGCATCTTCAAAGCTCTGGTGGTAAAGAGGTTTCTGCAAATTCCCAGCAAGAGAGAACCGTTCAGGCGACTCTGGAAAGACGAAATCAGGGGACTCTGTGACATAGAAGCGGAACAAAACCTGTATCAGCGTGCTGTATTGTCCCGGTATTAGGCGTTGAAATATGTTGGTGATATGCTTTCTTGGATCCCCATATTTTCGGCTGCCTCTCGGTTCAGAACCAAGCATAGGCTGCTGAAGAGCGCGTATGAGGTTACGTTGCCTACGCCTCTGATCTTATTCTCTTTTCCCGTTCCGTTTTAAGAGCCTGCCAGGGTCGTCGGTGCGGAAGCAGCTGTAAAGTGCTGTCTTAGCAAAGCTTAAGTTTATGTTTCTGAAGGGTTTCTAAGGTCTCGTGTTCCATCTTGTCCCGCTTGGATTTACCTCTTAGAGCAAGAGGCCTCAAACTCGTAATGGTTCATGCTTTGCTCTGCATGTTACTATGCTTCTCAATGCGTTAGTGGCGCGGAGACTGAACAAGCCGAAAGAAAGCCAGATTAATCATTATGCTCGCAAGATAAACCAGAATTAACGTAAACAAATTGAATTAAAAACAGGCTGGCGCGCTTGTAGATAATAAAGCTTAAATGCAACTACCAAACATAAGAGGAACTCACGGGAGAAAAGCGGAGGATTTGTAATGGTAGAGAAAAAGTACTGCGCAACTATTGATCAAGGAACTACTGGAACAAGATGTATGATATTCGATCATGAGAGCAACGTGATTGGCTGGAAATATAAGGAGCATGAACAAAAATATCCGAAGCCAGGCTGGGTAGAGCATGACCCTACAGAAATAAAAGACGCAATGAACGAAGTAATAAAGTTGACTTTAGACGCGTCAAAAGTTGACCCTAGAGAGATAGCGGCTATTGGCGTGACGAACCAACGAGAAACGACGGTAGTATGGGACCCGAAAACAGGCAAACCATATTACAATGCAATAGTGTGGCAATGCACTAGAACGAGGGATATATGCGAAGGATTAAGGCAAGAGAAGTTAGAAGACTCGTTGATACATCCACACACGGGACTATACGCTTTCACATACTTCTCGGGTCCAAAGATAAAATGGATTCTAGATAATGTGCCTGGGGTCAGGGAAAAAGCTGAGAAAGGTGAAGCCATATTCGGCAACATAGACACATGGTGTATCTGGTGGTTAACTGGTGGACCCAAAGGTGGGGCTCACGTAACAGATTACACAAACGGGTCTAGAACTATGCTTATGAACCTGAAAACTTTGGAATGGGATCCAGAGATCTGTGGGCTTCTAAAAATACCGATGAAAATGCTGCCTCGAATTGTGCCGTCATCCGATAAAAGTATCTGGGGATATACGCCCAAGGATGGCCCATTCAAGACAGAAATACCTGTTTGTGGAGACCTCGGCGATCAACAAGGAGCATTAGTGGGGCAGGCAAGTTATAAAGTAGGCGAAGCAAAGAACACATATGGTACCGGTTGCTTTATGCTCTATAACATTGGCTCTAAAATTACCTTATCAGAGCATGGACTGTTGACAACTGCTGCATACGGTTTGGAAAAGGGGAAATGCATCTATGCCTTGGAGGGATCCATCGCCATCTCAGGTGCGGTTATTCAGTGGCTTCGAGACAACTTGAAACTGTTTACGAATGCATCGGAAACTGAGAAAATGGCGGAATCTGTTGCAGATGTAGGATCAGGCGGCGTATTCTTCGTTCCTGCATTTAGCGGCTTATTTGCTCCGTACTGGGACTTGGATGCGCGAGGCGTCATTACTGGGCTCACTAGATTCATAAGAAAAGAGCATATTGTTCACGCAGCTCTGGAATCGGAATGCTGGCAAACCAAAGACGTATTCGAGGCAATGGCTGCTGACTCAGGTGTAAGGCTTGAAACGCTAAAAGTCGATGGAGGAGCAGTTGTAAACAACTATTTGATGCAATTGCAGGCAGACATAGTTGGATGTAAAGTAGTAAGGCCAAAGGTCACTGAAACAACGGCCCTAGGCGGCACATATATGGCTGGCTTAGCCGTAGGCTTCTGGCAGAACTTGGATGACCTTATAAAAGCATGGAAAGTCGACAGAGTCTTTGAGCCGAAGTGGGATGCGGATAAGAGGGCAAAGTTATACAAGGGCTGGCTGGAGAGCGTAAATAAAGCTAAAGGCTGGTTGAAGTTAGTAGGAGAACTTCCATCGAGCGGTACCACCGTTTCGTAGAACGACCCTAACTAATTTCCCATATTTTTTTTATTCACAGCTATCTTGTATGAGTGAGTATACTCCATGTAGGTGTATTTTCTCAACGCGCACGAAAAAACGAACGTGATACTATTTTCAACCATTTTAGGGCAAGCCAACTCGCTTTCGTCTTATGCTGTGTCATTGTAGCTTTCCAATGTCAGAATGTATAGCACGCGCACCATTTTCGGGACAAACCAGTGTGCTTAAACGCAGTGTATAGCGTTCTCGAAAGGGATACCGTAGGGCATTTGGAAATTGACGCATAGAGTTGTTCCAGGAGGTATGACATTGAAGCAAGAAGCACACCACATATTCATAAGTGGGAGCATGGCACCGTAATGTAACTGCGGCACACTTGAAAGAAGAAGAAATAAGCAATTTACTGACTTTGTTGCATAAATATCTTTAAATCATGGGAAAATTTTCTTAAATTAATGTAGAGGATATTAGTGGTTCGCGCTGAGGTTACAGTTAAGCTTTTAAACAAAGTCGGTTTGCACGCAAGACCAGCAGCTCTATTCGTGCAGACGGCTAACAAATTTAAGTCGAACATTGTAATAGAGAGGGAAGGAAAAGAGGTTGATGCTAAAAGTATCCTGAATGTATTGTCTATAGGGGCTGAATATGGCAGCGTGATTACGATCAAGGCTGACGGTGACGACGGCGAGATGGCCGTGAAAACCTTATCCGAACTCGTCAAAAATAAGTTCTACGAGGAGTAATAAGTGAAATGAAGATTGCTGATTTCAATCTGGCTGTTAAAAAACCCAAGATATCCATTATTGTTTTTATCCCAAGATAATAATCGGCTAAAGAATTGTATTTCTTTAAAGAGACAAATTTTTAGCGCTTGGATCGCAAAAGCCTAAAAAATCTGCTGCAAATTTTTCTTGAATGCTATAATGGCAACAGTGGTAGATGCCTTAGACCCAAATGCTGGATAAAGGCGATTGTGGTGGTCCTAGTCACGGCGGAAAAAACCAAAAAAAGAAGCTATTGGTCACAGTCCATAAGTCATTCTTATTTTTCTCAACAGCTTAAGAGGAATTATGGAAAGAATTTAATAGAACATCAACTGAACTATCGATTACGCTGGGAGGACTGTTTAAATGAAAAAACTAATTAACACACCAGGAGACGAAGTCACAGAAATGATAGAGGGCATGGTGCTAGCTTTTCCCGACATCATCAGAAAAGTTCCTGAATGGAACATCGTAGTAAGGCGAAATGCACCGATAAAAGGACTAGTTGCTTTAGTGAGCGGCGGAGGAAGTGGCCACGAACCTGCACACGCGGGCTATGTGGGTAAGGGAATGTTATCTGCAGCGTGTGCTGGCGAAACATTTACTTCGCCACCTGTTCCACAAGTTTTGGCAGCTATAAAGGCAGTAGACGGCGGCGTTGGAACATTACTCATCGTTAAGAACTTCTCAGGAGATGTAATGAATTTTAGGACCGCGGCGGAAATGGCGCGAGATGAGGGCATTAAAACTGATTGGGTTGTCGTAAACGACGATGTCGCAATAGAGAAGCCTGAAATGCGAAGAGGCATAGCTGGAACAGTGTTTGTTCATAAATGCGCTGGAGCAAAGGCTGAGGAAGGCGGAACGCTGGAAGAAGTTAAAGCGGTTGCTGAAAAGGTGATAGCAAACGTCAGATCTATGAGTTGTGCTTTGACGCCATGCATAGTACCTAAGGCCGGAATACCGACTTTTGAACTTGGACCAGACGAAATGGAACTAGGAATCGGGATTCATGGAGAACGTGGAGTAAAAAAAGTGAAATTAATGACCGCAAATGAAATAGCTGACATCCTGACGGACGCCTGCGTAAAGGATTTGGGATTAAAAGCGGGAGAGGAAGTCGCAGTCATAGTTCAGGGAAACGGCGGAACACCAAACATGGAGAAGTTCATAGTTTCAAGAAGAGTCCACCAAAACCTAAAAGAAAAGAAACTAAAAATCTTTACTACATGGGTCGGCGAGTTTATGACATCTTTAGAGATGGCTGGAGCATCAGTGACGCTTCTAAGAGTGGACGAAGAAACAAAGAGACTTTTAGCAGCACCATCACAAACCCTAGCAATCAATGAACCGGGTCCAATTGTATCTTAATTTCTTCTCTTTCTTCCACCTTTTTTTTAACTTTTAAATACTACATTCTTATTTCAAAATATAATTATGAATGTTGGAGGCCCTTCTGTGCCGACTGATGAAATTACTGTGAATCTGCTTCTCAAAATAATGAATAACTCACTCGAAGTAATGAAAGCAAACGAGAAGTATCTAACACATCTCGACGCAGAAATAGGCGACGCAGACCATGGAATCAACATGGTGAGAGGATTCAGTCTAGTAAAAAATAGACTTTCATCCCTAACCAACCCTAACATAGGAACCATCCTTAACACAGTTGGAATGTCATTGCTGGAATCGGTTGGTGGAGCAGCGGGGCCGCTGTATGGCATGTTTTACATTAAAGGCAGCGAGCCCACGCGAGGAAAAACGGAGATTAACAAAAAGGATCTTGCAGCGTTGCTCGAAGCCGGACTAAAGGGAATCCAAACCATTGGCGGGGGAGCTGTTCCTGGAGAAAAAACAATGGTTGATGCACTTGACCCAGCCGTAAAGGCGGTAAAGGAATCAATAAACAATGACGGGATCACGTTCATGATGGCACTCGAAAAGGCCACAGAAGCTGCTAAAGAAGGGATGAAGAAGACGATACCCTTAATAGCAAAGAAGGGTAGGGCGAGCTATCTGGGAGAAAGAAGCATAGGTCATCAGGATCCAGGAGCTACATCCTCATATTTATTGTTGCAAACAATGCTTGATACATTAAACGGTAAGATAGGGCTGGAAGTCACGAAGTTTGGAACGGATGGCTCCATTATCGAAGAAATGTACATCTAACGCGCCGTTACATACTATGATAACTAAACAAAAAGGGTGAAGATGGGGCAGAGTTTGATAGGCATCGTTATTGTAACCCACAGTCAAAAACTTGCAGAAGGCGTAAAGGAATTAGCAGAGCAGATGGTGCGCGGGAAAGTTCCTATAGCATGCGCTGGTGGAGTATCCGACGTAATAGGGACCGACGCCACTTTGATCAAAAGAGCCATCGATGAAGTTTATTCGGAAGATGGAGTGCTAATTCTTGTGGATTTTGGAAGCGCCGTACTAAGCTCGAGGGTAGCCATCACGCTAATCGAACCAGAAAAGAGAGATAAGATATTAATTGCTGATGCTCCGCTAGTGGAAGGAACCTTTGTCGCTGCTGTTGAAGCAAGCATAGACAAAAGCCTATTAGAGGTTAAGAAAGCCGCTGAGGATTCTAAAAACCTGAAAAAAGTATAATCTAATCTGAGCAAAAGCTATAGAATATTCGGTCCCATCCATACCGGGTCAAAACATCTCGTTCTCAACTTGACGTGATTAAGACTAAATCCTTTTTATTTCAAAAGTTCTGACAGAATGTCCTTTGCAAAATTTCGCACTTCATTAGCCGTATTTAATCCTAGGGCTTTTCTTGCAATTTTTTTTGCTTCAGCACAACTCACAGATCTCACAATTTTTTTAACTTTTGGAATAGAAAATGCGGCGACGCTAAGTTCATCTAAGCCAAGTCCTATTAGGATAGGAACGCATAACGGGTCTCCTGCCATTTCACCGCACATGCCTATCCATTTATTGGCTTTATGAGCATTTTCTATTGCACTCTTCACTAAGCGGAGAACTGATGGATGCAGAGGTTCGTACAAATATGCAACTTTCTCATTGGTGCGATCAACGGCCATACTATATTGGATAAGATCATTTGTGCCTATACTAAAAAAGCCCACCTCTTTAGCAAGTAAATCAGAAGTAACGGCGGCTGAAGGCGTCTCAATCATTATCCCGATTTCAGTATCCTTTTTGTAGGGAACACCCTGAGTTGCTAGCTCATCCTTGATTTCATCACAAAGTTTTTTCGCAGCTTGAACCTCTTCGACGCTTGAGATCATGGGAAACATTATCTTAAGGTTGCCAAATGCGCTTGCTCTAAATATGGCGCGTAATTGCGTTTTGAAAAGATCAGGATTGCTTAAGCAAATTCGTATTCCCCTCCAACCCAAAAACGGATTTGTCTCTTGAGGCATTTTCAAATATGGCAAGTATTTATCTCCGCCCACGTCTAGAGTTCTAATAATTACGGTTTTTTCTTTCATTATTTCTGCAGCCTTTTTGTACAGTTTGAAGAGCTCTTCTTCAGTTGGCAAAGAATCACGATTTAGGTAGGAAAATTCGGTTCTAAACAAGCCAATGCCTTCAGCGCCATAAGACAATGCAATGTCCATTTCTTCAGGTGAACCAACATTTGCTGCAACCTCCACCTTCCGACCGTCTGTAGTTTCAGCAGCATAATATTTGGCACTATCAAATTCTTTTTGACGTAAATCGTACTGAGTTTTCTCTTTTTCATATTGAGCGATTTTTTCATTAGTTGGGTTAATTATCACAATTCCAGCTGTACCGTCAATAATCAAATCGTCTCCGGTCTTTACGTTTTCTACCACGTTGCCGAGACCAACCACAGCAGGGATTCCTAGGGCACGGGCCATGATGGCTGTGTGAGACGTTAATCCGCCAGCATCTGTTGCAAAACCTAACACCAGTTCCTTATTCATTTGAGCGGTGTCTGAGGGTGAAAGATCTCTTGTTATAATAATAGCTTTGCTTTGTAAGCCAGCTAACGGATTAACACTTATTCCCAAAAGATTGTTTACTATTCTGTCTCCAACATCTTGGATATCTGCTGCTCGTGCCTTAATATAGGCATTCTCCATCGTTTTAAAAATCGCAACATACTTTTCGATGAATCTCCGAACTGCGGTCTCTGCGTTTACTTTTTCTTCTATACTCTTTGTAACTTCTCTTATTAGAGAGGGATCTTCTAAAATCAACGATTGTGCTTGAAATATTTTTGCTTCGGATTCTCCAATCTCCCTTGCTGTTTTATCCTGAGCTTCCTTAAGTTGCTTTTTTGATACCTCCACTGCTTTCCTAAACCTTTCTAACTCTTCCTCGAAGTTGGTTATTTCATGGGGCTGAACCATTACTTCTCCTTTTTTGTAAATGATTGCCTTACCGATAGCGACACCCGGTGATGCCGCTATTCCTTTTAATGTTATCATTTTGAAATCTCTTTAACGCGCGCTAAAAAGAATGGAGAGCGATTAATATTTTTGTCTTTCCCTCAATTTCAATTAGATTGCGAAAACTAGGCGAAAACGCGCACATTATGGTCTTGTTGGCATTAGACGAACGCTTCCGGTCAACGTAGAAAACACACGCCAAACACGATTAAAGTAAATTCGCAAAAGCCATCCAACAAAGGAACACGCCAAAAAGACGACTTTTAACCATTTTTAACCATTAAAGGGACAAAGCAGCACGCTAGAACTCACCTGCTACGCTTGAACGCAGCTCAAAAAAATACGAGACCTTAAACTAAAACATAAACATGAACACTAACATAGTTTATGGACAAACTATCCAGCATGCTAGTGCGTTTGTATCGAGCCCATAGTTTCGTAAGCTTCCCCTTCTCTTGCTCCTGACCCAATGATGTTTCTAGGTTTTCGATTTCCTTTGGTGTTGAGGCTGAGACGGCGTTGTAGGTTGAACAACTGAAGGTTTCCATTTGATTCCTAAGCCTCCACCAATCAGTCCCAAGATAAGCCCTATTATTCCTATAATACCGGCCAGCGCCAAGACAAACCAGCTTAAGAACGATAAAACTATCACTATAATACCCCATGTTTTATGTTGTTGAGGTCTAGAATAAAGCATAGCCGCACCTACCATGATTAAGGCGCCCCACATTACGCCTAAAAGTCCAAAATTAAATCCACCTGTAAGTGCACCATTAACAATCAAAAAGCCAACGACTAAGACAAATACCCCACCGACTAAAGAAAGAATGGATGCTGTTTTAGGTTTTTCCGCCATTTGGATTCTCTGTTGGTATTGGGATCAGTGGTACTTAAGCTTATGTAACATGCATGGTTGTTCTTAATCGGATGTGAACTGTGAGGGTGCTAGTCAACCAAACGACAGCGCACGTATCTTCGTCGGTTTAGATGTTCACAAAAAGAATAGCGAAGTAGCCATTGTCAATGAAGATGGAATAGTGAAAGAGCAGGAAAGGAGAGAGAACAAGATAGCGCGCTGTCCCAAGAGTGTGGCGGCCGCATGATTAATGAGAGCCAGGATGCGACGCCATAGTGACCCTTTGTTGTGGTTGATGAATACGCGTCTTTCATCGTGCTATTAAAGGGAATTAGCTGGTGGGAACAGGACATGATGAAGGGTAGAGGAAGACATGAATAAAGAGCGCGCGATAATCATGTTTGTAAACAGATCTCAAGGCAGTATGAATAAAATAGGAAATTATTTAATTAGCATTCGTGTCCATGCTAATTAATTTCTATGTTGGAAACTACTCTATGGATTCTGCGAATATCTCAGCGATGTCTTTTATTTTTACGTGTTCGTCTGCTATGGTTTTAACCGCGTCTTCTAGCTGTATAAGGCAGAAGGGACAAGAAGTGGCCACCACATCGGGTTTGGTCTTCGACGCTTCATGCAGCCTTGCGACGGATAATCTTTCCCTTACAGGAGTTTCAAGCCATACTCTACCCGCTCCTCCTCCACAGCAGAAGCCTTCATCTCTCACCCTCTCCATTTCAATCAGATCCACGCCGGGGATCGACTTGAGAATTTCCCTCGGCTCATCGAACACCTTGTGTTTCCTCCCTAGCGTACACGGGTCATGGTATGTAATCCTCATGTTAACCTTTTTCGCAGGTTTGACTCTTCCTGTATGCACAAGTTCGTATAAGAATTCCGTGTAATGCTGTATCTTTGTTTTCTTGAGATCGTAATAGGAGTTAAACGCGTCGTAGCAATGAGGTGACATGGTGACGATTTTGGAAACACCATGTTTCTCAATCAGTTCTGTGTTCCTCTGCTTGAGTTCTTCAAATAGTCCAGTTTCGCCTATCCATCTTACTGGCTCTCCACAACACGATTCGTCTGTCCCTAGAATTCCAAAGTCAACTTTTGCCTTGTTGAGGATTTTTACCAACGATTTGGTTACCTCTTGAGCTCTAGTATCGTATGCATTAGTACAACCGATAAAGAGCAGTACATCCGCTTTTTCTCCCTTAGAGAGGTCTTTAACTGGAAGCCCTTTAGCCCATTTCGTTCTCTCGCTTCTCGGAAGCCCCCACGGGTTGCCGTATTTAACTGTACTCTCTAATGCGTCCTTAAGGGTCTTCGAAAATCTTCCTGACTCAACTATTTTGCTCCTTATTACCCTCATTATCTCATCGATTGAGATGTTCGCTGGACACACGTCTCTACACGCATCACAGGCGGTGCATAGAAACAGGTTATCATCATTTACCTCAAACTCATGAGTAGGTCTTGCTATGTCCCCTCCTATATGCTTAGGACCTGGAAATTTGTTCATCCTTGCGGTTAGAGTCACAGGGCATACTGCCAGACAATTTCCACATCTTATGCATTTATCTGACTCTAGTAAAATGCGCGCCGGTGTTATATCGCTCATTTTATGTACTCACCTGCCTCCTTAGCTGCTATTAACGCAGTCACAGCGCAGACTCCTAACCCAGATTTCTCTGTAGCATAATCATAGCCAGCTAATATCGATCCACACGCGAACAGATTATCACAGAAAACTTTCTGGTTGCTTAATGGACGCATCGTCTTATCCACATTTACCCCAAAGAATGACGAAGGATGACCCGCTGAAGGAAATGGTTCCTTCTTTGCCCATTCAGAGTAAGTCTCGTTAGGAGGTGTACTTATCGGTATCTCGAATAATGGCTCCTTGACCCCATTCTTCTCCATTACAAGTCCCTCTGCAATGTAACTACCCGTAGCCAGTATGAAGGCCGAAGCCTCCATCTCTATTTCGCTTCCCCCGTAAGACGCTCTGATCGCTGTGCATTCGCCGTTACTTCTGATAGCTGAGAGGCCCTTACAGGCATCATGCACCTTGACTCCAGACTTGACAGCCGCATCTTCCAGAGCGAGCGTTAGCCTCCTGCCTGCGATTGAGGGAACGACGGAAGGGAGTTCTATTACTTCGGTTCCCAGCTCATCTTTCAAGTATCTCTGATTCTCCATCGGTTTCTTATATCCAAGTGCAGGAAGAAAAAGAAAGTCGACACCCTTAGCATCCTTTGATAGTCTGCTTGCAAATTCTTTGAGGTTCTCTTGATCGTCCAAGGCTATGCCAACATCAAAAGAAGTTGCTGCCCCTTCCTCTAGCCCTGGAACATACATGTATGTAGCCTCAGCTTGCGCTTCGACCTCTTTATCTATTTTCACTAAGCTCGGCAAGAGAAAAGAGTTGAATGAGCGGGCTACATAGACCGGATTAACTCCGACATAGTTTCTCACTCCTACGAAAAGCAGCTTTGATTTTCTGAAGCCCAGCACGTTCAGGTACATCCACTTGGGCGCTAAACAAGTCGGCTTGTACGTTCCAAGAGGGGTAATAGTAAGTATGTTCTTACTGAGCTCGCCCTCGTAGCTATAGTTTGCCTCGGCTACAATTTTCTTGAAGAAAGAAGTTGCTTCCTTTAGCTCTTCAATTACGTTTTCTTCACCAACTATGCTGTAGGGATGCCCCATTTTTTCCTTCGTCAGTCTTTTTATCCCTTCAATGGGGTTGAATACAAGCTCATCATTCATATACCCAAGTACGTCGAAGAGGCCGCTGGTCATCTGAGTAGCTCCTGATGCTTTCTTTATTAGCCCAACGTTTAGCCCCTTTTTAGCTAGGTAGATTGCCGAAATTAATCCGCTGGCTCCTCCCCCTACAACTAACACATCGAAGTCTTTTCCTACCATGGTAACTCCCCAAACACAGGCATACTAAATGGAAGCCCCTTGCCTAACTTGTCGTAGTTCCCCAGACAGGAGTAAATAGCTTCGTTTAGTTTATACTGGCGAAGGTTGTCTCCCCAGAGAAGAAGCTTATCTCCTGCCCATCTAAGCTTTAGAATCGACATCAGATCAGCATGGACATCTACTGGATCCCAATTGAATTCCTCTACTTGTATCCCTGCCACCACGTGGCTGCAAGTTCCGCCTCGACAAGTTCCCATGCTTTGTCTCGTTCTCCTTCTTATGTCGTATATGTAATGTCCCCATAGATTTTTTACGGCGTATTCTATTTCCGCCCTTGTTACGAACTCGTCCGTGCACAGCCAGCATCCGCGGTAGGGGGCGCTTTTTATGGGATCGAGGGCCTTCCTCGTAAGGGGCCCAAGTCTATCTACTGCTCTCTGAGTATATAGCTTCACTAATCCGTATTCTTCTGATAGCTTTGCGACGTCTATTTCTTCATCGTACCCTATTATGGGTTCTTTATCTGTAGTGCACTCCGCTCTGATTCCAAGTTTGTTGCAGGCTAAATTCACAGCGGCCTCGGCCATGGCTCGAGCAGTACACATTTTTCCTCCCGTAATAGTGATAAATCCCTTGATGCCATCAATCTTTTCATGGTCGAAGGCTTCAAATGTTCTGCTTATGTCCCTTCCTGGTACATCCTTCAATCCTATCAAAGGTCTTGCCGCAGAGTAGGCCCTTAATAACCTGCACTTCTCCACAATCGGAATCATCCTTGTGCCATCTTTTATCATGCGTTCTACGTGGTCCTTAGGGGTGGGAAGCTTATCTGGGTCATCCACAGGCCAGGACGTTGTTCCTATTATCGCTGTAGTGTGATGGGGAAGTATGATATCGCCATCTGTGGCCTTCCTAAGGCGATTAATAACGTGATTTACCACTCTTCTATTTACAACCACCATAACTCCTGGTGTAGGGTTGATCGGTACGTTTGCCCCTGCCATCTTCGCTATCTTCCCAGCCCATGGTCCTGATGCGCTTATAATCGCTTCACTTCTAATTTCATAAATTCTATCCTTAATGTGGTCTTTTACTCTGACTCCTGTCACAGTTTTTCCATCTCTAAGGATCTCTAGAACTTCGTTGTAGGGTCTTATGTCCGCTCCATGCCTCTTAGCATCCAAACACATGTAGCAAACAAAATGAAATTCATGGAGGGAGCCCTCATCCGGGATCCACAGGGCTGAGGTTATTTCAGGGCTTAGACTGGGCTCTATTTCCAGCGCCTTTTTTACGCTTATTTCTTCCACGGGTATTCCGCATTCCTTACATCCCTGTAGTTTCTTATCCTTAAAGTTAGGGTCAGCCTTTTCATCCTCTTCAAACCCTACAAACATGCCTCCCGTCACTTCTATAAGGTGAGGCGCTATCTTAAACAGAATCTTAGTCTCCCGTATACACTCACTAGCCCCCTCCTTATCCTGTGGCACGTATCTCCCGCCGCTATGAAGCATGCCATGGCATTTTCCAGTTGTACCTGAACATAGATCCCCTCTTTCAAGAAGAACGGCGTCTATTCCACGCATAGAAAGATCGCGAATTGTGGCAGCACCTGTTGATCCCGCCCCTATAACAACCACACTTTTTTTCTCCATCTTGACTACCACACTCAAAATTTTTGCCCTTTTATTTATAATTTTTCTTATTTAACTTTTGCTATTGGCACTCAAAAATCAGTGGAACTCTCGGTTGAGGCTATGGTTGCACCTCTCCACTTTTCCCTTGTCCTGATCGCACGCTGCGCTTTCGACGTGTCAGTAAAAACCTATTTTCAATTTTTCATCAGCCATCTATTTTCCACTCCCATAAACTTGTCCAAGTATTTTTGAACAGTCAACGCGCAATCCATTGAAAGCCAGTTCTTCAGGCGCCATACCCATCGCCAAACCCAATAGTTGATGATGATGCATGATTGGAATACCGTAAACCTCATTGAACATCTCTTCTATGGGCAACTCGTTAGCATCACACATGATGTGGCAGAACAGGAATATTGTCATCATCATCTGTGCCTGTATGGCTTTCATACGGTTCATATTGTCACTTGCAAACTGTAGGGCTACTTTGTCGTTTACACCCTCACTAGGAGCGCCACAGCATTCGATTTCGTCAAAGTGATCCAAAAAAGTTGCCCCTGTCACTTTTATCAGATTTTTGAGCGTTTCGGATCTTCGGGGCGTCAAAACCGATGGACCCTTTAGGCCTTAGTATGTGGCGCACGTTCTAAACCTCCATGAGGATTAACGGGGCTTGGTCCAAGCTTCTTCAGGTCTTCAACCATGCTTCTAACGACGACGGCAAATTTGTCTCCTTCACTAGCTGAAATCCATTCCAACCGCAGACGTTCGGTCTCGATTCCGAAGCCTTTCAGAACTCTCCTCAGCAGGTTTATCCTTCTCATTGCCTTGAAGTTTCCGTTAACGTAATGGCAGTCTGAGGGTAGGTGGCAACCGGCTATTAACACGCCGTCAGCCCCATTCTTGAAAGCCTCAAGAACAAAAGATGGGTTTATCCGTCCACTACACATAACTCTTATAATCCGTATGTTCGAGGGATACTGAATTCTGCTGACTCCGGCTAAGTCTGCGCCTGCGTACGAACACCAGTTACACAGGAAAGCGATTATTCTAGGTTCAAATCCATCATGTGTACCCATGTTTCTGCCTCTGCGCGCGAACAATGAAGAGATGCGAGGCTCTGGAAACGCACGCGCTCTGGAAAACTGTTTATCAAGACCTATTTAATTTATCTTTTGCACAAAACATCTTAAACGAACCTTACGTATAGCTGGCTTAAAAGGGCGACCCTCAGGAAGCGCATGCTTTAGGAATAGCCGTGCACGCAAAGGTTATATTTGAACCGTTGTTTTATAAAGAAGTATAGCGCGATGGAGAGTAACAAGAAGTGGACATAATTGTATGTGTCAAACATGTTCCAGAAACAGCCGATGCTGAGCTAAAAATCGATCCATCTGGCAAATCTATAGAAATAGCAGACTTGGTTTTTGATATTAATGAATGGGATGACTACGCACTAGAAGAGGCCGTGCGCATAAAAGAAAAACAAGGCGGAAAGGTCACAGCCATAACCATAGGTCCTCAAGACTCAGAAAGCACACTAAGAAAATGCCTAGCCCGAGGAGCAGACGCAGCTATACGCTTAACAGATCCAAAGTTCGAAGGTTCAGATGCCTACGCAATTGCAAAAATCCTCCACAGTATAATCAAAAACCTAAACTACGATCTAATCTTTACTGGTATGCAGGCGGCTGACGACGGCAACGCCGTTGTTGGTCCAGTTCTCGCCGAAATGCTAGGCATACCTCACGTAACACTAGTCAAGAAAATCGAACTATCCACAGGCACCGCCAAAGTCAACCGCGAATTAGAAGGCGGCCTAGAAGAACAAATTGAAGTCAAGCTGCCATCACTGTTCTCAATTCAAACAGGGATAAACGAGCCAAGATACGTTTCAATAATGGGCATACGCAAAGCCTCGCAAAAAGAAATTAAAGTCATGAATCTAGCAGACACAGGCTTAACAGAAAACGATGTGGGTTTAGCGGGTTCGTGGATAAACACAGAAAGTGTGTATATGCCGCCGCTCGAAAAACAGGCAGTATTCCTCAAAGGCACAGATGACGAAATTGCAATAAAAATCGCTGAAATCCTCAAATCAAGGGGGCTAATCTAAAATGGAAAAAATCTTCGTTCTAGCCGAACATAGGCAGGGGCAAATTCGCGACGTAACCTATGAAATTCTCACAAAAGGCAGAGAACTAGCCGAAAAAACTAACTCGGAACTCGTTGCCATCATTCTGGGTAAAGATGTTAAAGAACTGGCTAAACCCTTATCAGAATACGCAAAAACCGTTCTGCTAATTCAAGACGCAAAAATGGCCGGCTTCAATTCTGAGGCCTACGAGAAAATCCTATCAAAACTAATCACAGAACACAAACCATCGCTGGTTATGATGGGGCACACCTCATACGGCATGGAACTAGCTCCAAGACTCGCCGCAGCCCTAAACATACCCCTGGCAACAGACTGCGTTGACTTAGACTTCAAAGGCGACGCCTTCACTGTAACACGCCAACTTTACGGAGGAAAAGTAAACGTTAAGGCAACAGCTCGCAAAGCCGAAACCTACATGGTGACCGTAAGACAAGCAACAATCACCGTACAAAAACCTGCGCAACCTGCAAACGGAGAAATCATAGAAATCCCATCACCCCTGACAGAGGAAATAGCTGAAAAACGCTTCATCCAATACATTTTGCCTGCAATAGGTGGAGTCGATATAACATCAGCAGAAAAAGTTGTAAGCGTCGGTCGAGGAATAAAAGATCAAGGCAGCATTCCCATGGTGGAAGAACTGGCAAAAACGTTACAAGCAATCCTAGCATGTTCACGCCCCATTGTAGATAAAGGCTGGCTTCCAAGCGAGCGACAAGTCGGCTCTTCGGGAAAAACAGTTAAGCCGAAACTCTACCTTGCCATTGGAATAAGCGGGGCCTTCCAGCATGTTCTGGGAATGAAAAACTCAGACTTAATCATTGCCATAAATAAAGATCCAAACGCTCCGATCTTCGGTTTCGCCGACTATGGTGTAGTGCAGGACCTGTTCAAAATCGTGCCCGTGATTAAAGACAAAATAATAGAGGCAAAGAAACAGACATCATGAGTCATAGTGCGCATGGTATGTTCCTAAATTGGTCACCAACCTATTTTAACACGTAATATCGGGACAAGGCAGCGTGTGATCAAAGATTTTTAAGGCGCATGCCAGCGAAAAATCTGAAAAAGTGGGCTATTCAGTTCCTCAAGAAGACGAATATGTGCATAATTGCAGTTTGTAGCGATAGAGTCCCGCGAGTAACTCTGATTGAGTATCGATCTAAAGGACTTACGTTGTATTTCATAGCGAACTAGGCAAAAAACTGGGAGACATAGCGAATAACCCAAATGTAGGCATTGGCGTTTTTCTCCCGTACAAGCTTGGGATAGCCCTAAGGATGCACGGATCACTGGAAAGGCAAGATTATCTCAAGAGAAAGTCTTGATGAATTTAGAGAAGACTTGGAAGCATACCAATGGGAAAAACCATAAGAGACATGGGCATAAAAGAATTTCGAGCGCGCGCGCTTTATATATCTGTTTTTAAAAAGATTCGTACATAATATGAGAAAAGTAGCTTCTGTAAAACCGCTTTCGGAAACGGCTGAGGTTATAGTAGGTGCAAAAACTCTGAGAGCTCTCGGAATAGCACGGTAGGCTGATGAGACACTAAAGGTTGGAGTTGGGGAAATTGGAAGTGTCAAAAGAAAAGACTGAGCACTTCGAATCCAATCTTAGCGAAAAGCCTAAAATCGGCGTGTATTTATGTCACTGCGGCACAAATATCGCTGGAAGCGTTGATGTTAAGAGAGCTGTCAAATGTGCTTCTGCATTTCAAAACGTCGTTGTCGCCAGGGAATATCCATACCTCTGTTCAGACTCTGGTCAAGCTCTAATCCAAAAAGATATCAAAGATTTAAAGCTAAATAGAATTGTAGTCGCATCATGCTCACCTACGCTCCACGAATCAACCTTCCGTAAGTGCGTCGAAAATGCAGGCCTGAATAGGTATTTAGTCACCATAGCAAATGTCAGAGAGCAATGTTCATGGGTGCACATGCATCAGCCAGAAGAAGCAACCGAAAAGGCCATAGACATCATAAAGATGGCGGTAGCACGTGCATCTCTACTTAAACCCTTAGAGACCATAATGGTCCCAGTTAAAAAAAGTTGTTTGGTGATAGGCGGCGGCATCACCGGCATCCAAGCGGCACTTGACCTTGCAGAAGACGGATTTGATGTTTACTTGGTTGAAAAGAAACCAAGTCTTGGAGGCCACATGGCTCAGTTAGATAAGACATTCCCAACAATGGATTGTTCCTTATGCATATTGTCTCCAAAGATGTCTTCGATTGCTCATCATCCGAGGATCAGGGTTTTCACCAACGCAGAAATCAAGGAGATGTCAGGTTACGTCGGAAATTTTAAGGTAACAATCATGCAAAAACCCCGCTACGTTATAGACAAACTATGCAACGGTTGTGGAGATTGCGTCAAAGTATGCCCCATCGAAGCCCCAAACGAGTTCGACGAGAACCTGGGACCTAGAAAAGCCATCTACGTGCCTTTCCCTCAAGCCGCACCTCTGATTTACACAATTGACAATGACCGTTGCATTGAATGCTACAAGTGCGTTGAAGCGTGCGGTCTTAGGGCGATAAATTTTGCTCAGAAGCCAGTAGAAGTAGAGATCGAAGTTGGCACCATAATTGTAGCAACTGGATTCGACACATTCGACCCGTCGATAATTGAGGAGTACGGTTTCGGAATCTATGATAATGTTATTACTGGGATTGAGCTAGAAAGAATTATCAGCCCATCAGGGCCAACCGGCGGCAAAGTGGTAAGAGCCTCTGACGGAAAGCCTCCTAAGCGAATTGCGTTCATACAATGCGTTGGATCAAGAAGTGAAAAGACAAATCAATACTGCTCTCGGGTTTGCTGTATGTACGCTACCAAACAGGCATTACTAATCAAGGAGAAAATTCCCGATGCTGACATAACAATTTTCTACATTGATCTCAGGGCGTTTGGAAAAGGGTACGAGGAGTTCTACAAGAGAGCTCAAAAGGAAGGAGTGCACTATATAAAAGGCATGGTTGCGGAAATCGTTGAGGATCCAAAGTCGAAGAATCTGATTCTACGGGCCGAAGACACCTTGCTTGGCACTCTTGTCGAAGGTGAAGTGGATTTGGTAGTTTTATCGGTTGGGCTCATTCCAAGTCTGGGAGCGCGTGCGCTTTGTAGGATCCTTAACATTTCAACAAGTCCTGATGGCTTTTTTAGGGAGGCCCATCCGAAGCTTAGACCCATGGATACGCTCGTTGAGGGCATATTCATTGCTGGAGCTGCCCAAGGACCAAAGGACATTCCGGATTGTGTGGCTCAGGCTAGTGGTGCTGCTCAAAAGGCGAGCAATCTTATGAGCGCCGGGCAAGCTATGATTGAACCCATAACCGCGGAGGTTGACGAGAATTTATGTAGCCATTGTTTGATCTGTGTAGCCACTTGTCCGTTCAACGCGTTGGTCGCGAAGGAAAAAACAGTTGAAGTTCTCGAAACCTCATGCAAAGGCTGTGGTTCTTGCTGTGCAGCATGCCCCTCAGGTGCTATTCATATGAAACTCTTTAGCGATGAACAAATACAGGCAGAACTCAACGAGGTCTTGAAGGATCAAATGGAGTGCCAAGCAAAATGACTGTTGAAGGACTGGATGCTTTTAAGAAATTGGATTTCCTTTCGTGTATGCAGTGTGGTAAGTGCACCGGCTCATGTCCTCTTTCTTCAAGATCTAAACTCAATCCGAGAAGACTCATGGAGGAGATCGCTTACCTAAACTCCTCCTTTGCTACATATCCTCCATTAAACATATACGAGAAAAGTGAAATCTGGGACTGCACAACCTGCTCTACCTGCTCCTATCGTTGCCCACGGCAAGTGAAGCCAATGGACGTGCTTATCGGTCTGCGCAGCCTCTTAATTGAACGGGGGGACGTCCCCCGCACGCTAATGGATGTCCTAGAAGGAGTTTTTAAGTATGGGAATCCGTGGGGATTAAGTCGAAATAAGAGATCTGACTGGGCCAAGGATTTGAAAGTGAATTACGTCCAAGAGGGTAAGAGAACTGAACTGCTCTATTTTGTTGGGTGCGTTGCATCTTATGATTCTCGAGCACAGAAAGTAGCTGTAGCAACAGTCAAGAATTTAAATGCGTTAGGCACGGACTTTTCAATATTGGGAAATAAGGAAACTTGTTGTGGAAATGAAATATATTCCCTTGGAGAGAAAGGACTCTTTGAAGAGTTAGCTGAGACCAATCTAAACCTTTTCGATCAATATGGTATACAGAAAATAGTCACCACCTCGCCACACTGCTTTCATGCTTTCAAGAATAGATACCCGAAAAAGCTTCAAGTCCAGCACTCTACGCAATATTTCGCAGATTTGATTGATTCGGGAAAACTCAATTTTTCGGAAAAGATCGAAAAAGTAGTAACATACCAAGACCCTTGCTTCCTAGGTAAACACAACGACATTTATGACGAGCCTCGAAAGATAATTGAGAGCATCCCAGGTCTAAAACTCGTTGAACTAGGCAAGTCTAGGAGCCGAAGTGTCTGTTGCGGAGGGGGAGGAGGAGGAATGTGGCACGACATGCCAGGGGAGCGCCTTGCCGTAAATCGCGTTAGGGAAGCCGTTGAAGTAGGAGCCGAAATCGTGGTCGTAGCATGTCCTTTCTGCCTTTTAACATTCGAAGATGCCATCAAGACAACAGATAACGAGGGAAAAATTCAGGTCAAAGACATTATGGAACTGGTTGCTCAAGCACTTTGCCGTTAGCGAGGAATTAGGGCATCTTTGTTTGAGTTGTTTGTCGTTTCGACGAACTTGTAGATAGCTTCTCAGGTGGTTCTTAGGAATTTTATCGCGCGCCGCCTTGTCCCTAAATCCATTAGCCTTTTGAATCTCCATTTCACTTTCCAGAAACGACCTGAGCTCGATTGCCCAGGCCCAACTTGCCCAAAACTAACAAATATCAAACCTCCAAAAAAACTTATAGAACCTGTTTTCCGCGTTCTCAACTCTCAGCTATTTGCCGTCAGTGATTATCTAAAAAAAAAGAAAAATAAGGGAAACTTCTTGTCAGTCTTTTTTCTTGCTACTGTCGACTTTGTTGCCTTTTTCTCACTGTCAATGCGACCGCACACACGGAAACAACTACCATCGCTGAGGCTACTAGAATGAGAGCACCGCTGCCAAACTCTGGTATTGTTGGCGTTGGTGAAGCAGATGCAGAAGTTGAGCCTGTGGAGGGGCTTGAAGAATCTGAAAGATAGTAGACTACGTCGCTGGAAGCTCCTCCTATAAACATCTCTCCTTTTCCAGAATCGTAAGCCATCTCACCTTCTAAAGTGGCAAATCCTGCTGTGTTGGTCACCTCAATGTATCCAGTCACCGCATTGTTCTTATCCGATATGATGTCTACAGCAGAATAGTCACTATTTACAAAAACATTGCCCGTACCCGAGTCATAGCACATCTCGTACATATTGCTGCTGGGAGCACCGTAATTTTCTATTGACACTTCGGTGAGCACAGTGTTGGTTTTGTCCGATATCACAGAGAAAGCGCTTGCAGGGTAGTCTGCCACGAATACTTCTCCTTTGGCGGAGTCGTAAGCCAATCCAAAAGGAGCGCTACCAGTGATAACGGTTGCTACCACCTGATTGTTAGAGTCCGATATGACCGAAACAGAGCCTGCTGCTTCATTGGAAACGAATATTTCGCCCTTGCCAGAATCATAAGCCAAACAAGTAGGGTTGCTTCCAACGTTTACTGTTGCAACGACGGCGTTTGTGCTGTCGGATATGACTGAAACCGTGTTGTCGTCACCATTGGCGACGAAGATCTCGCCCTTGCCAGAATCATAAACTATGCCCTCCGGTTGACCAGTGTAACCCACAGGTATGCTTGCCACGACCTCGTTCGTGCCGTCCGAAATGACCGCGACCGTGCTCTTTTGCCCATTCGTACCGTTATCAAGGCTAATCACGAAGATCTCGCCCTTGTCAGAATCATAAGCCATAGCGGCTGCGTTGTTTATCGTCGTTATGTTCGCGACTACGGTGTTGGTGCTGTCAGAGATAACATCAACCACGTTACCCTCCGAACTCTCAAAGATCTCGCCCTTGTCAGAATCATAAGCCAAAAACCGAGCCCAGTTACCAACCGTTATCGAAGGTGGAGTAGCGAGCTGCGAAGCTGCAGCATGAACCATGTTGACTGTTGACAACGCAAAGATGACAATTATTGCTATACTTAGCGCTTTCCAAATATTGACATTCACATTTTATCCCTCATTATTTCTTCTTCAGCACACAATTAAAGCATACCAACTATCGCTAAGTGGGTTTTAGTTTAATTGCTTTAAAAAACTTTGCAATAATTGTCTGAAAAATATATATCAATTGAATTAAAAGCGCGCTGCCTTGTCCCGATGTTATGTGTTGAAGAAGGTTGGTGACACCGCTTTCTCTGGTCTTCCAAAGTTTTCTGCTGCTTCTCGGTTCAGAACTAAACATAGAATGCTGAAGAGTGCGTATGAAGCTACGTTGCCTAAACCCCTTACCTTATTCACAGTTAGGCTGTACTGTGTCTTTAAGAAGCTGTAGACCGCTTCTACATGTGGTCTTTTGTGGTATTCCTTTTTCTGGTCGTCTGGACCGTAGGTTCGAAACTTCCGATCCACCCTCAGCAAGCCCTCACCGTTTCGCTTCTGGTTTGCCCGATACGGAATCACCGCCGCGTCAACAGCATTTCTGAGTTTGTCGTCACTGTATTGGCTGTCAGCTATCACACTTCTCAGTTTAGCCTCAGACTGTTTGAGAATCAGCTTGGTCTTCTCAAGCAGGTTTAGCGAGTGTTTCTGTTCGTTCTGGTTGGCGGAAGCAAAAATGCAGGCTAAAGGAAGCATAGTCGCAGAATCGATGGCTAAGTGTAGCTTGTAGCCGAGCCCGAAGGATCTCCCAGCGCGTCCGACTCTGGCTTCTCTATCTGAATAGCCAGTCTGGCTGTCCAGTGGATCGCGTGTGCTCCACGCATCTATGAAGGAAGCATCAAAGATGGAATCAACGTCTCTTGCACCGTTTTGTTTCGTGAGCTTGACAACTTTCTCGTTTATTATGCTGATGAGACGGGTTTCTCCAACTTTCCGAATGAATCTGCTGAGGACACTTCGTGGGCAGCCTTTTTCGGCTGGTTTGATGAGGCACAGTCGTCTAAGCCTTTGGTCTGCGTCGAGTAGTCTTGTCATTTCTCTTAGGCTGCGAACTCCTTTCATGCGCATGACGATGAAGGTTCTGAAAAGTCCCATGGGGTTCCTGGGCGGTCTGCCGGAACCATCAATATGGAAGCAACTGCGCAGAGCTGTTTTGGCAAAGCTTAAGTCTATGTTTCGAAAAAGGGTTTCTAGGGTCTCGTGTTCATCTTGTCCCGCTAGGACTCACCTCCTGAGCTTGGACGTACTCAGAGAATACGAGCCCCAATTACATTAATTAATTTAGGGACAAACCAGCGCGCGCGACCATTTAACACCAATTTCGGGACAAGCCAGCGCGCTCATTGGACAGGCTTTTAGAAGATATGTAGACCCATAGCCATGTGAGTTCACTAAAGGTATTGCTGCTACGTTGTATGCGAGGCTAATAAAACTCTGGTGAAGATTAATCCGAGTTTTTCATAAGATCATGCAGACGGGAGAAAGGTTGAAGGGACATGATGTTGTTTTGACAGGCTTGATTGGATCGATAGCTTGTAACATGTTTTGCATATGGATAAAATTAGTAGCCGCTGACGTAAGCTTTGTCTACTCGATGTGTTTTTATGCTCTGGGGAGCAACTTGTTTTCGATGAAAAATTGAATTACGATAAAAAAACATCAGGGTGCTTCCTGATGATACTGATGCCTTTGGCAGATTAAATTGGCAAGCTTATGGGCGCTACTGCGAGGAAGGCGAAGCAGGACTTATGGAAATGCTGGGTTTCAGCATCATGCATTTTTACAGGGAGCAAAAAATCTTTTTTCCAAGAAGAGTCGCCACTTTCGAATATTTATCTCCAGTATCGCCTGACAACCTAATTGATATAGAAACCACGGTGAAAAAGCTGGGTAAGACTTCTTTTACGCTTTCACATTCATTTTTCAAAAAGAATTGCGAAGATGGCGAACGCATTTTGTCCTCAAAAGCCGAGATTACGGCCGTTGCCTTCAACGACCAGATCCACGAAAAAGTAGAGTTACCTGTCGAACTCAAGAAAGCTTTAAGAAGAATTCTTGAGCCCTGAATGAAGTTGTGCCGTTCAGCATCACCAATTAATAGCCTGAATCTTCGATGGCATTCCGGAGTTCATGTATGGTAGTTGGGTCATCCAAAGTCGACGTGTCTCCGAGAGGCATACCTCCAACAAGGGCTCTACCAATCCTTCTCACTACTTTGCCACTTCTGTTAGTCGGTATTCTCTTAACAAAGTATACCTTTTCAATTACCACAAAAGCTCCAAGAGCTTTTCTAACAGTTCTTCTGAGCTCTTCTGCCAGCTCAATTGACGGATTGTTTCCAGGCTTCAGCACGATGAAAGAGACAGCTGATTCTCCCCTGAGAACATCCGGTTTCCCAACAACCATTGCGGCGCCGACAGCTGAATGAAACAGAAAAGCATTCTCTATCTCGGCTGTCCCAATTCTATGCCCCGCTATCTTCAATGTATCATCCGCCCGTCCTAACAGCCAGAAGTAGCCATCTTTGTCCTTCATAGCGGTATCGCTTGTGTAGAAGTAGCCTCTAAAAACATCGTAGTAGATACTATTAACGAATTCATTGTCTCCACTCCAATTCTTTTCGCCGAATCTTTCCACATCACCCCATACTGTGAGGAATATGGATGGTACTTTGAACGGTATTTTGTAGACTAATAGACCTTTTTCATCTGTTTTCGCTGGTTGTCCATATTCGTTGAGAACTGCAGCCTCGATACCTGGAACCTGTAATGTTGCAGAACCTGGTTTTAGAGGTATTTTATCTATGGAGTAAGGTGGAAGAATAGTCAGCATTGTTTCAGTCTGACCATATGTATCAATTACTGGGACTTTTTCATTTCCAACAACTTCAAAAGTCCAATTCCAAACTTCAGCGTTCAAAGGCTCGCCGACACTTCCGATGACTCTCAACGAGGATAAGTCATGCTTTTTTACCCATTCATCGCCGTAAGTCATGGAGAGCCTGAAGACCGTCGGAGACGTATAAAACACGGTTGCCTTATATTTCTCAACTAGTTCCCAGAATTTGTCTGGTTTAGGGTAATCTGGAGCCCCTTCGTAAAACACGGACGAGAGACCGAAGAATGGCGTGGTGTAAACTGTAAACCACATTCCTCCAGCCCAACCAATATCTCCGGTGAAAAACCACGTTTCTCTCTTTCTGTTTTCTTTATTCAGATCGAATGCCCAGAGCATGTTAGCGTAAAGCCAAACAAGCTTGCTGGATGTGTCTACAATCCCTTTAGGTTTACCTGCCGTTCCAGATGTGTACATTATGTAGATTGGGTCATTGGCCTCTAGCCATTCAGGTTCAACGTACACATTACTTGGAACCTCAGCCATTAATTCGTGCCACCAGAAATCTCTGTCCTTTTTCATATTTGCCTTCTCCTCCTTCCACCGTTTAAAAACTATAGCCTTCTCAACGCTGGCGGCTTTTTCAAGTGCTGAATCTGCTATTTTCTTGAGTTCAAGAAATTTTCCTCTTCTAAATGTGCCATCTGCTGTTATCAGCAACTTGCTTTTGGAGTCATCTAGTCTACTTGCTAAGCCCTCAGCTCCAAAACCGGAGAAAACAATAACGTGTAAAGCACCAATCCTGTGAGTAGCAAGTATTGCAACAATAGCTTCAGGCACCATTGGCATATAAATTCCCACTCTATCTCCCTTTTTGACGCCGAGGTTCTTCAGCACTTGTGCAAACCTGTTTACTTCTCTGAACAAATCATGATAACTGAGTGCCCTTGTGTTACCAAGCTCATCTTCCCAATAAAATGCAACTTTGTCTTTTCTCCAAGATTTTTCATGAACGTCAAGCAGGTAACTATAGTTCGTCAAACCCCCAATAAAGAACCGATGTATGGGTGGATCATACTCAAAGTACTTGTCCCATGGTTTTTTCCAATAGAGTGCTTGTTTAGCAATTTCTCCAAAATACTCTTCCGGCATTCTAAGAGAATCAACATATGCATCTGTATATTTCTGCCAGACACCTGGGAACACGTAGCCTTTTGAACTGAAGCTTTTGTTTTGCATAGACGATCAAGAAAATTATGTAAGTTCTGACTTAAAAGATTAATTTTGAATATGCCAGGGGCACATAATGCTAAGCTTTATAACCATTCTCGGTTCAACATATACGCGTGAGGGGAAAAAGTTTGGTAAATGGAAATATCAAAAAAGCAGCAGTCGTAGGCTCAGGATCAATGGGTCACGGAATCGCTGAGCTTCTCGCAATGACTGGATGTGAAGTTACAATGATCGACGTAAGCGACGAATTTCTTAAGAAAGGCAGGGAAAAAATCAAATGGAGCTTGGACAAGTTCGTAGAGAAGAAAAGAATAAGGCGCGAAGACGCTGACGCTGCATTTGCACTAGTAAACATCACGACTAACTACGAACAAGGTGGCAAAGATGTGAATTTAGCCATTGAAGCAACCCCAGAAAACATGGAACTAAAGAAAAAAGTTTTCGCCACATTAGATTCGGTTACTCCATCAAACGCCATACTCGCATCTAATACATCAACACTAAGCATAACAGAGATGGGCAAAGCGACCAAAAGATCAGACAAAGTAGCGGGAATGCACTTCTTCAACCCACCACAGCTAATGGCGCTAGTCGAAGTAATAAAAGGCGAGAACACAAGCCAAGAAACAGTAAACACGCTTGCGGAGCTAGCCAAGAAACTAGGAAAAACACCAGTAATCGTGCGAAAAGACCTGGCTGGGTTCATAGTAAATAGAGTGCTGGGAGCAGTTTTCAACGAAGCTTTCTGGGCTTACAAACGCGGCGAAGCAACAAAAGAAGGCATAGATGCCTCGGTAAAATACACGGGCGGTTTCCCGATGGGATGGTTTGAACTGGCAGATTTCGTCGGATTAGACATAGCCTACGAGGTTGGAAACATATTATATGAGGCGTATGGTGAACGCTTAAAACCATGCACAGAAGTAATCGAGCCGCTCGTAAAAGAAGGGAAGTATGGACAAAAAACGGGTGTTGGATTCTACGATTGGAAGAGTGGCAGGCCTAGGATACCGTTCAACTTGCTGGATGAGTATGATGTTGATAGATCATGGGCGGTGGCAGTAAACGAAGCCGCATGGATCATTCACAACGACGTCGCAAACCCTGAAGACATTGACACTGGAATGAAATTAGGTACCTACTGGCCTTCAGGTCCATGTGAATACGCAGACAGAACAGGAATAGACAACGTACTCAACAAGCTAAAGGAGCTATATTCAAAATACCAAATGGAAATGTATAAACCGTGCCCAGTAATAGAGGATTATGTCGCCAAGGGCTGGACAGGAAAGAAAGCAGGACGGGGGTTCTACAAGTGAAATTCGAATTAACCGAAGAACAAATGGGAATCGTAAATGCCGTCAAAGAGTTTTGTACAAAGGAGTTCAAACCAGAAATAGCATTGGAACTCGACAGGAAAGAAGAGTTTCCATTAGAATTGTATAAGCAAGCAGCAAAACTTGGATTTACAAGTTTGTCCTTTCCACAAGAATACGGCGGGCAAGGATACGGGTTGCTTGAAACGTGTTTAGTCATTGAGGAAATGTGCAGAGCAGATTCGTCTCTAGGCGTAGCCATCTCAAGCGGAAACTTCGGTAGTGAATTATTGGTAGCCTATGGCACAAAAGAGCAGAAAGAAAAGTATTTGCCTCCAATATGCAAGGGCGAATCCATATCATCCGGAGCATTTACCGAACCGAACGTGAGCGGAAGTGATATAACCCGTGTGGAAACCACCGCCACAAAATATGGAAACGAATGGTGGATAAACGGTGCAAAAACTTTCATCACAAACGCTACAACCTCTGATTTCATGGTTGTATTGGCGCAGACGGATACAAAGGTAAGGCCCACGTACAGGGGGGAAACCCTGTTCGTAGTTGACAGAAATGTTCAGGGACTTGAAACCACGAAGTTGCACGATAAGATGGGAATCAGGTGCTCAGTGACGGGGGAAGTCAAATTTGATAATGTCAAAGTGACCGATTGGAACATTGTCGGTGAACTAAACAGAGGATTTTACCGCACCATGGAGTTCTTCGACAAAACCCGTGTAGGTGTCGCAGCCCAAGCTGTAGGAATGGCTCAAGGAGCATGGGAGATAGCCTTCAAATACGCAAAACAAAGAGAGGCTTTCGGGCAGCCCATACTACAGCACGAACTTATAGGTGCTGGACTGGCCGAGGCCGTGACGAAAATTGAAGCAGCGAGGTGGTTGACTTATAGGGCTGCTTGGCTGGCTGACACCGGCAAAGTGGATCCTATGGCGACGGCGATGGCAAAGTATTATGCAGCCGAAGTTGCAATGGAAGTCACAAGCTTTGCGATACAAGTCTTGGGTGGTTACGGCTATTTTGGTGAGTATCGTGTTGAAAAATACCATAGAGACGCAAAAATAACCGAAATCTACGAAGGAACATCGGAAGTTCAAAAACTAACCGTCCTCAAGTATCTTATGAGGAAATTCTAGCAAAACAGCATGGAAAACAATATAGGCACATAAGTTGACTTAGAGATGGGGATGTTTATTGAGTAAAGAGTATGAAACAGTTAAAATGGAAAGAGAAGAAAGCACACTATGGGTTATACTAAACAGACCGCACCGATTAAATACCTTTAACGAAGTTCTGATGGAAGAATTGGCAGATGTTTTAGACATAGCTGAAAAAGACCCTTCTGTAAAATGCCTTGTAGTAACTGGCGAAGGCGACAGATCCTTCAGCGCAGGCTTAGACTTAACTATGGTTCCAAAGGCAACACCTGTGAAAGCCGAGGAAGTCTCAAGAGCTGGACAGAAACTTTTCGGAAGAATAGAAGAGATGCCTAAGCCCGTAATAGCTGCTATTAACGGTTTCGCACTCGGAGGGGGATTGGAACTAGCCTTGGCATGCGACTTCAGGATAGCAGCCGAACACGCTGAACTTGGAAGCACAGAAATAAATATAGGTA
>Ga0326727_10003006_pt1 | contig 55269 bp, 43 predicted proteins | sample MB2enrmetagenome_FD_207643 | JGI IMG/M metagenome (GOLD analysis project Ga0326727, IMG submission 207643) | Lab enriched peat soil microbial communities from McLean, Ithaca, NY, United States - MB29MY | ecosystem: Environmental > Terrestrial > Soil > Wetlands > Peat | place: USA: New York...
TGATGGCCAGCGTCACGCGATAAGTCTTGGGCAACGGCCCGTCGGCAGGCAAGCTATAGCTGATTGCCGCTCCCAACTTTGTGTCAACAGCCCGCAGTCCGAGCGGCGAGATCAGCACGACAACAAGTAGCAACAGTGATCGCAGAAGGCGGTTTAGCATGAATCCTATCTCCCAGAGTCGGCATGGCGATCACCGGATCGACCGCCGAGGTAGCGGAGCCTAGGCCGGTATCATAACCCCGGGAGGTCGGCCAAGGCAAGCTGGGCCGTGGAAAGCGACCTTGCACCCACCGTTGCCGCGTGTCGAGATTATTCGTCGACCGCTGGAGCGGCCCACCGGAAAAAGTGTGTGTCGTTTGTGGCGGTTCGGTTCGGGCGTCGAAGGAAGCGGACTATGTTCCGTGCGATTTTCAGAAGCCTGGTACTCCCGCTCGGCTTACGCGCTCTGATGAACGAGGTCCATAACATGCCGATCCCCGGCCGACGCTACTGCCGCCATGCCCACCGTCCCAACCCTGGCAACCAGGCCACGCGGTTGCCAAGGGCTGGGGCTCTTCGACTGGCTTATTAAGAGGTTCTAACAATACTCCCCTCTCCCCTCGCGGGAGAGGGGCCGGGGGCGAGGGGGCCCGCGTTTTGTTAGGGCCTCTAAGTAGCCTTACGTAATTTCCGACGCGCGCGGGACACTAGGGCAGGCGTTTCGCGGCCGGCGGCACCCGATTGCTCGGATCGGCGTTCCAGGCTATGATAAGAGGCAGCTTCTATGCCTCCAGACTGCGCTGGCTCCCTTCGCGCCCCAGGGAAAAATGAGATGGTCCGGCGATTGCGTCCTGTCATGCTGGCGTGTGTAGTGCTGATCGGCACGTGGAGCGTGTCCCGCCCGGCGACAGCCGCGGAGCCGGAGAACCTGGCGCTGCGGGCCACGGCCACGGCCACCTCCGAGCACAATTCCAGCTACCTGGCGAAGTTCGCCATCGACGGCAAGATTCCCCCGCGCGGCAGCCAGGGCGCCGATCTCGGCACGGCCTGGTGCGTGCTCAAGGCCCGCTCGGGCGACCATGCCGACTTCACCCTGCGGTGGAAAGAGCCCGTCCAGGCCGCCGAGATCGTCTATGTCGGCCGCACGGCCTGGTTCATGGAGGAATGCTGGAAGGACTACGAGGTGTACTTGGACGAGGCCAAGACGCCGGCCGCCAAGGGCACGCTGCAGATGACCGACGCACCGCAGCGGATCTCGTTTCTCAAAACGAGGCTGAGCCGCATTACGATCAAGTTCCTCAACTCCTACGGCGGCATGAATCCCGGGGCGTCGGAGATCATGGTCTTCGCCCAGAGCCCGAGCCGCAAGGAGCTGGCCGCGATCACGCGGGCGATGACGCTGAAGGTCGCGGGACAGGACGACCGCTACGCCACCAGCGGCTACGCCCCGCCGGTCGACCAGGTGGACCGGGCAAAGCTCCGCGCCCTGATCGTGGAGCTCGTCAAGCTGCACGGCGATCGCTATCCGCGGGGGCCGGAGCACTTGGCCCGCCTCGACAAGTCGGACAACGAGGACGGACTGATCGCTTTGCAGCGCGAGGTGCTCACCTTTGACGTGGACAGGCTGCTCGTGATCAGGCGGCACGAGATCGACGCCTCGCACGTCTATACGTATCACTACGAGGGACAGCAGAACGGCGGCGGGCTGTACATCATCTCGGCTCGCGACCCCGCGGCGACCCCGCGCGAGCTGGTGGCGTCGCCCGCCGGGCAGATCCTCGATTGCGACTTGTCCTACGACGGCCGGACGGTGCTCTTCAGTTGGCGGCACGAAACGGGCCAGGGCTACCACGTCTGGACGGTCGATATCGACGGCAGCGGCCTGAAGCAACTGACCGACGGCGCCTGGCACGACTACAACGCCTGCTGGCTGCCCGACGGCGGCATCGCCTTCCTCAGCACCCGCAACCCGCAGTTCGCCTACTGCTGGCACGCGCCGGTGGGCGTGCTGCACCGCATGCAAGCCGACGGGTCGGACGTCCGCAAGCTCTCGGGCAACTACCTCAACGACTTTACGCCCTACGTACTGGACGACGGCCGGATCATCTACACCCGCTGGGAATACGTGGACCGGCCGGCCATCCCCATCCAGAGCCAGTGGACGATCCATCCCGACGGCACGGACCTGGCCGGCTATTTCGGCAACCGCAAGATTTCGCCGGCCACGTTCATGGAGGCGCGGTCCGTGCCGGGCACGACCAAGATCCTCTGCACGATGACCGGCCACAACGGGCCGACGCGCGGGGCCATCGGACTGATCGACCGGGCCAAGGGCATGAACGCGCAGGAGTCGATCGAGAACCTCACGCCGGATACGCCCGTTCCGCGGCTCGACCAGGGCGACGGGAACACGGGCGGCTCGAAGCCTTACAGCGGCCCGCTGCCGCTGGACAAGTTCCGCTTCCTGGTTTCGGCCCGCGGGCCGATTCTGGCGCGGACCATGGCCGGCGATTGCCAGTCGACGGTGCTGCCGGCGCCGGCCGGCGGGATGCAGTACTTCAGCGCCCAGCCCGTGCGGCCGCGGCACCGCCCGCCCGTCATCCCCAGCACGCTCCCGCCGCCCGGCGACGACATGGCCACGGTCTTCCTGCAGGACGTGTACAACGGGCTGGAGCCTTACGTCCAGCGCGGCGCGGTGAAGACGATCCGCGTGGTCCGCGAGCTGCACAAGCCGCTGCGGATCGACCCGGGCCTGCGGGCCTTCGGTTTCCAGTTCCCCGTGATCTCCTGCGGCGCGACCTATGCCGCCAAGGACGTGCTGGGCGAAGCGCCGGTCGAGGCCGACGGCTCGGCCTGCTTCCGCGTGCCGGCCGGCGTGCCGATCTACTTCATGGCCTTGGACGCCCAGGGCCGGGCGGTGCAGCGGATGCGGAGCTTCACGCACCTCATGCCCGGCGAGGTCCAGGGCTGCATCGGCTGCCACGAGCACCGCCTGCACGCCTCGCCGCCGCAGGTGGGCACGGCCTATTACAACCGCGCGCCGCGCGACTTGCAGCCGCCGGAGTGGGGCCCGGGCGGGTTCGACTATGCGCGCATCGTCCAGCCCGTGCTGGACCAGTATTGCACCCGCTGCCACAACTCGCTCGCGCCTCCCCAGCGCATTGATCTGACGGGCGGCAAGACCGATTTCTTCAACGTCTCTTACGAGTGCCTCGCCCGCGAAGGCCAGGGCCGGCGGGGCACGGCCTACGTCAGTTGGATCCCGACCTACAACGGACAGGAGTGGAACATCCTGGAGATCACCCCCAATGCCTGGGGCTCGCCGCAGAGCAAGCTGGCCGAGGCGGTGCTCTCGGGTCATCCGGACAAGGACGGCAAGCCGCGTTTTCAGATGGACGAGCCTCACCGCCGCCGTGTGCTGGCCTGGATCGACCTGAACGTGCCCTACTACGGCACGAGCGAGACGGCCTATCCGGATCGGCCGGGCTGCCGGCAGATCCTGCCGCCGCGGCTCAAGGAGACGCTGGCCGTGGTGGCGCGGCGCCGCTGTGCGGAGTGCCACCAGGGCGGCAAGATTCCCGAGCGCGAGTGGGTCCGCATCACCGAGGCCCAGTACAATCCGTTCCTCGTCGCGCCGCTGGCCCGCTCGGCCGGCGGGAGCCAGCAGTGCGGCAAGGCGGTGTTCGCCGACACGAGCGATCCCGATTATCAGGCCATCCTGGCGCTGTTCAAGCCGATCGAGGAGATGCTGCGGAAGACGCCGCGGATGGACATGCCCGGCGCGGTGCCTTCCGAGACGGTCAGCCGCTGCTGCCAGTAGCGGTAGGTAGTTGCTGTTGAGGGAAGTCGGGTGCCACGTTGAAGATGTCGGACCACTAGTGTTACTGTGCAGGATGTGGATCTGGGTAGCTTGGGGTACCGTTTTTGTGAGTCTGGGTAACGTAGGGAAGCCAATTCCTGCTAACCTGCGCAGTAATACTAGCCAGACGCGGTGAAACCATGCCGGACATCGCGGCCGAAGCGGTTGGGTTCTACAACGAAGTCTGGGACGAGGGCGAGCTGGACCTGGCGTCGGCACTGGCGTGGGGCTATGTCCTCGGGCCGCTCCGCGAGGATCAAGTGGACGCCGTGAAGGAGGCCATCGGCCAGCAGGGTTTCGCGGCCATCGAGGTCGTGCCCCAAGAGGAAGACCCAAGCCGCCGCGAGGTCCGTTTCTCGGAGGTGGGGATCCACACCCCCGATTCGTTCGCCGGGCGGATCCGAGGGTTGGCCGAGTTGGCCCAGCAGCATGGCTGCGGGGTGCTCGACTGGAGCATCGAGGAGGAGCCGGGCGCCGACGGCGAGCCCGCCGGGGGGAACATCAGCTTCGCCTGCCATGCGTGCGGCAAGAGTATTGTGCTGCCGGAGGAGCGCGGCGGGCACGTCGAGACGTGTCCGCATTGTGACGCTTTCGTGGACGTGCCGGAGCAGGCCGCGGGGGCAGGCACGGCCGCGGTGCCGTCCCGCCCGGCGGAAACCGAGCGGGCGAAAAGCCCCGCCGCCGGGTCGCGGACGCCGGCAGCACTTTGGATCGAAGTGCTCGCCGTCCTGTGCCTCGCCTACTTTCCCTGGTTCTTCGGCGGCCTTGCCGGGCTGGTCGCGGGGGATTCGACCGCCGACTCTTCGGTCGTTGGGGAACTGTCATGGATCGTCAGGTTGATTCAAGTCGCGGCGCCCCTGCTGCTGATCATGGCCCTGAGCGGCGAGGGGTGGGCCCGCTTCGGCATCGTCCGGCCCAAGTGGATTACCGACGTTCCTCTCGCTTGCTTGATCTGGGTTAGCGCCCGTATGGTCCGTGATTTCATGGTGTCTTGCCTGCCGGCGTGGATGCTGGGGAGCCCGGCGGTTATTCACACCCCAAGACCGGCGAGCCCGCAGGGGGCGGCAGCGTTCCTCTTCCTCGTGGCCTGGTGTGCCGCAGGTGCTTTTGCGGAGGAGTTGGTGATGCGGGGCTATCTCCTCGTGCGGCTGGAGCAACTGCTGCGCTCGACGTGGCGCGCGGTGGTCATCACGGCCTTGTTGTTCGCCAGTTACCACCTCTACCAAGGGATCACTCCCGCGATCATAGACGTGCCGCTGGGCATTGTGTATGCCCTCTGGTTCTGCTGGTGCCGGCGACTCTGGCCGCTGTGCGCGGCCCACGCACTGCACAATATTCTGGTCTGTTGTTGAAACGGCGCAAGGGAATCCCCACGATGCGAAAGCGGTGAAAGCATGATGGACATCGTGGCCGAAGCGCTGGCCTTCTTCAACGAGGTCCGCGGCGAGAATGATCTGGACCTGGCGTCGCCGCTGACGTGGGGCTACATCCTCGGCCCGCTCGGCGAGGGTCAAGTTGAGGCCGTGAAGGAGGCGCTCGGCCGGCAGGGTTTCGCGGGCGTCGCGGCGGTGAGGCAGGAGGGGAGCGAAAGCCTCCACGAGGTTCATTTCTCGGAGGTCAGGATCCATACGCCCGATTCATTCGCCGAGCGGATCCAAGGGTTGGCCGATCTGGCCCGGACGCATGGCTGCGAGCTGCTGGACTGGAGCATCGAGGCTGACCCGGGGGGCGACGATGAGCCCGAGTCGGAAGCGGACGGGGCGGAGGAGCCCGACGGCAAGCCCGGCCCGGAGGCGGATGTGGCCGATGGCCGGCGGATCGTGGAGGTCTGCTCCGCCGCCAACGCCATGGAGGCGTATGCCTTGCGGGCCGTGTTGGAGGATGCCGAGATCCGGGCGGAGGTGGTGGGAGACATCCTGGGGACGGCGGGCGGTGGCTTGCCGCTTGGCGAGGCGACAGCGCCGCGGATCTGGGTGCAAGCCAAGGATGCAAGGCGGGCCCGCCAGATCATCGCACAATCCGGGACCTGGCATCCCGCGGAACCCGCCGAGTGGCCCGAGGAAAGCGGGCCGCCGGCCGAAGAGGAATCCGCCGAGGAGCAAGAGGCATCCGGCGCATGGGGCGCGTTTCTCAGCGGCGGTTTTTTCATCGCGGCGCTGGCGTTACTCCTTTTCGGCGCCGCGCAGGCGTGGCGGAACTGGACAGTCCTGCGGACCTACCCCGCGAAGGCCGACGCTGATTTCGTCGGTACCGAGGAGAAGGGGCACCCTCGGCGCGTGTTTATTCCTGAGGCGCCACGAGTCGTTTACTTCCGAATCGTCCGCGATGCCCAATACGCCTATGTGGTGGACGGCCGAGAGTACCTTGCCGTGGTGAAGGGTTACGGGGACGATCCGCCGCCACACGTCCCGATTTACTATGATCCGCATTGCCCTGCCGATCACGTCGTAGGGCCACTCACTTCGCCCGGGTGGATTCTGGCGTTCACCGCCGGCGCGGCGGCATTCCTGTGCTTCGTGGGCCGCCAGTTCCGCTAGCCCCTTATTTCCTCTCCAAAACCAGCACCCAGTCGTGCTTGCAGGCGGGCGCCGGGCCGGGCAAGCTGCCGGTCTCATCGGTCCGGATGGTGCCAAGGGAGGAGTGCCCAGCGGTGACCGGGTCGAACAGGCCCGCCGTGTAATCCGTCTGCGGCGCCAGTTGCTTCACCGAGATCGGGCGCGGACGCGGGACATAGACGATCAGCAGCTTCGTCCCAGTCCCCACGGCACAGGGCCGGATATCGTCCTTGGCCGGCCGGTTGTCGGCCCATGCTGCTGCCGCCGGGCGGGATTCCAGGCGGTACCAGGGATAGCGGGCAAAGAACTGCTTGGCAAAGCCGACCTGGGCTGAACCAGCGCGTTTCATGGCTTCGTCCCAGGGGATGGGGCCCCAGCTACGTCCGTGCGGCGATGGCCCGTAGGGCGCGTCCCGGCGGTTGACCTGCCAAATGCCGTTGGCGCCGTAGGTGCCGCCGGCCGCGGCGTTGTGCATCACGCCGGTCCAGAACATCTGCCGCGAGGCGTCGCTGGAGAGCACGCCACCGCCCCACTCCCGCAGATCCAGTCCGTCGTAGCTGGATTCCCCGGCGATCACCGGCATCGTGGGCTGCGCCTGGTAGGCCGCGCCCATTTGCCGGGCCATGCTGCCGATGGCGGTTTCCGGCGCGTGGCCCGTCTGGTGCATGTCGAAATCCAGCACGGCCGGGTCGGTAACGGTTTCCCGAGCGGAGTGCGAGGGATGGATGGTAATCATGCGGCCGAACGGGTCGGTGGAGCGGATGGAGCGGATCACCTCGGTCCAGCCTTCTTTCTGGAGTGCGGCCTCTTCACCGGGCCGCTTCGAGCCGTAGAACGGCATGGTGCCCTCGCCCGCCGCGCACCACACCACGGGCAAAGCGGCGTAGCGGGCGACCAGGTAGCGCCAATGCTGCTTGATACGCTCCGTACCCAGCCAGGGAAGATGATAGCCCCAGGCGCCCACAATGCACGGCACGAAGCCCTGATCCACGAGGTACAGGAGCCGCTGATCGGCCTTGTCGAAGTATTCCGGCCGGATGCAAGCGTAGTCCTTTTCCCAAGGGAAGCCGGCCTCATTGGCCCCGCGCGGATCGAAGGCCGGCATGTCGGGGTACAGCCCGGCCACGATCTGCACCACGTTGAAGCCCTTGGCCTTGCGGTCGGCGGCCAATTGCGCGAACTCCTGTGGCCAGTGCAGCCGCTGGCAGAGCCCCATCCACCAGGTGTCGGCCAGCCAGAAGAACGGTGTGCCGTCGAGGTGCTCGAAATGCCTGCGGTCGGCCGCGACGCGCAGGGGACCGTGCAGATCGAGCGGGTTTTCCCCACGGTAAGCTGCGACTGCGACCGTCCCCGTGATGCCGTGCAGGCCCCGATCGGCCGGCACGGAGCACACGCTTCGCCAGCGGTGCTCGCCCGTTACCGGCGAGGCGTAGCGGATTTTCCACGCGCGTCCGCCAGCCCAGAAGGCGGGCACCTTGAGCGTGCGGCCTTGCGGTGTCTCGAACAGGGCATCGAGCGTGACTTCATGAAAGGCATCGCGGTAGTCTTGGCTCGCCGTGAAGGTGATCTCGACCATCACGTTGGCCTGGGTGTGCGCCGCATCCAAGGGCTGGCTCGCCGCGGCCGCTGTGCCCGCCAGTGCCGAAATGCCCAAGACCGTTGTCAGCACAATCGCTGCCGGAAAGAGCTGTCTGTTCATAGAATGGTTCCTTCTCTGGGTAGGTCCCGCTTGCCGATACAACCCCTTGACCGACAGAAAGACCTATGATATACGTAACTTACGTCAATGATGAAGTGGTCATTGCAGTTAATCTTGCAGTTAATCATCGTCCCCAACAGGGCGGGTATGGGCTAGAACCCAGAGAATTGACGCAAGACCAAAGGCAAGTTTCTTATAGATTTGCAAAACAAAAAACCCGCCAACAAAGGGCGGGTCTTTCACCCTCCGTTAGGCTTGCATTACGACTTCCTTACAACGTGATTGCAATAGGTAATTCCGCGTTTTTTCGCGTTCGCGACGGAAAGTACACCTTGGAGAGTTTCAGCCGCAACTCCTTGAAAACGAACTCGCCAGTCGACCCATAAACCGCGCATTCCATAATCTTGCCGCGTCCTGATTTGAGTATTTCACGATAGGTCCAGCCAGTTGACGTGGGCGCAAATAAGTGAACGGGAGGTAACTCCTTATCTCCACTTCCATCTTGAACCGTAGGGTCTCCGCACCGACTGGTGAGAATCGCGGCTGAGATATTCGTCGCCCACAAAATCATGCAAGCGCGGACCGTATTGTCTGGCACATCGTCATCCAACTGCCGAGAGCCAGTCAACAAATACCAACCATGTCCAATAACTTGAATGTGCTCGGTCAACGGCCGTAGCGAAAATGGAAAATCCCGTAAAGGACGGAGTACCTCGATTTGAAGCAATTCCTGAACATCGCCATTGAATTCCGGCTTTCTAGGATTTCGATTAGTTACCATAATGTGCGCATCAACCACAAGAGTTATATACCTTGTTTTTGTGGCAAAGAACAGCAACGGGGGTAAGGGCGCGCGTCATTATAGGGATACGGCAAATGAACGACAAGGGGCCGAAACCCATTGCAGCTAATTGCAGTTAAGACCCCGAGATAGACCGAAAAACCCCGAAAGAACACCCTATCCCAGAAACATCTTCTTGACGTAAACCTATAGTGGACCCAAGAAACTGGACCACGACTTTGAGTCGAATCCCTGGTAGGATTGGTCCAGTTCTTGGGAGGAAGGCATGGGAGCGAAACGGCGACGGATCGAGGCGGCCTTGAAGGCCAAGGCGGCGTTGGCGGCGGTGCGAGGGGATCGAACGACCAGCGAACTGGCCTGCCAGTTCGGCGTGCATCCCACGCAGATCGGGCAGTGGAAACGGCAGTTGCTCGACGCTGCGACGGAGTTGTTCTCCGGCGACCAGCGCCGCCAGGTGGAGAACCAGGACGCCCTGATCGCCGAGTTGTACGAGCAGATCGGCCGCTTGCAGATGGAAGCGGCGTGGCTGAAAAAAAAGTTGCCCGACTCGATTGACTTCAAGCGCGAGTGCCTCGAGCCGGAGTTGGCGGGCTTGAGTGTGCGTCGGCAGTGCGAGCTGTTGGGCCTGAATCGGTCGAGCTGGTACTACCGGCCGAGCGGCGAGTCGGCGGAGAACTTGCAATGGATGCGTCGCATCGACGAGCAATACCTGAAGACGCCCTGCTACGGCAGCGGTGCCTGGCATCGGGCCGGCGAGATGGCAACCGAGGGGCGCGGCCCGCGGATCGTTCGGCCACGCGATGCCCCGCTGTCGGGTGGACCCACCTTTCCTTGATCCCCCAGATTGGCGGCCGATCAGGCTCGCGGATCATAGTACCACCACCGACCAGGTGGGCGATAGGGGGCGACCGAGCCGCAAAGCCAGCGGAGCCACCCAAAACCTTGACGCAGGGCCGCCGCCCCAGCAGCCCGCTGGTTGCGCAGTCCCCTTGTACCAAATCGGGCCCTGGTACTGGCCGAACGGTGAACTTGGGGCATCTGCCCCAAGTTTGCATGAGGGGGCAGCAGTGCTGGGGTGTAGACGAAGGGACGGTCACAAGGTACGGCCAGGCAGTGGCTTGGATTCCCTTTCTGCTTGCCGGAACCGCTCCAGGTCCTTCTTAATCAGGTAACGATGGCCGTCGAGCGCAGCTTCAACATCGACGAGAAAGCGGTGCCAATCAATGCCGGCTTCTCGCTCCCGGTCGTGGTTGAGTTTGCCGATCTTCCATAAATCGACCTCGCCGCGAAGGGTTTCGACCACCTTCAGAGCCTCGGTTGGATCGACTACGGGCTCGACGGAAACCCAGGTGAAGATTCCCATCGCGTGTGCCTGCCGAACGGCCTCGATCCGTTCGGCGATCGGCGGCGCGCCGGGCTCCCATTCCGCCCGTAGGGCTTCACTCTGGAAGATGATCGTCGTGCCATATTTCCAGCTATTGCGGAGGAGAATGTCAAAATCCCGGGTGCTCCGTCGGCCGCCCTTGGTGAGCACCTGCACGCGAAGATCGTACCGCTCTAGCACTTGCAGGGCTTCCCGCGTAAGCCGGGCGGCCCCGTCCGAGTGGTACGGATCGCTCATAAAGCTCAGGAGGATTTCCCGCGGGTCGCCGCGCAGCTTCTTCGCGTCCCGTTCGAGGTCCCGGAGAATCCCCTTCCGCGGCTGTGGATTGAACGCCCATGCGTCGATCGTCTTGCGCAAAATGGCTGGGCAGTAGCAGTAGCGGCAGGCGTGGGAGCACCCCGTATAGAGATTCACCGCCAGGTCGCTGTATTCCCGTGCTTTGCCGCGAGGCTCATAGATGATCGACATGGGTCATCGCCTTCTTTCTCGTCCCTCTTATCCCGGGCTGCACGATTGGGCTCCGGCCCGGCAGCCTCTCGATCCAGGAAAGCAGGAGAAGTAGTGCTTGTTGGCGCAATGGTAAACGTGGACTTCTTCGTAGCCAAGCAGCCGCAAGTAGGCACTCCATTTCATCCAGCCGTTGCGGAAGAAGAGCTTGGTGATCCTCCGAACCATGCGGCGGGGATATCCCAAGTCTTTCAGCATTGCATACGGAAGACATCCGTAAACGCTCTGAATGAAAGTGCCGACGACCAACCCCTGGTAGTGCCGTGCGGCGATGATCTTCATTTGCTCGTATGGCACGCCGTAGGCGTCAAGGTCGATCACATTGTAGTCGCCTATCGGCAGAAACCGCAAGTATCGCCGGTTGTCGCCGAGGTAGAGGGCACCGCGCTTCCAGCCTTTGTCGATGCCCACATGCTTGATGCAGTCCCCATACTCCCGCTTCAGCAGCCGCCACAAGGTTCCGTCGCCCGCGAAGCAATCGAGCACCCGAACTTCGTTTTCGCCGCGAGCCAGGAGCGCGTCAACGGCAAGCATACGAAGCGCGAGCTTCTTGGAAACATTGTCGTTGTCAGTTCTCTGCCTCGTCATCGGGACGCCTGCTCCAAGGTACACCACGATTCGCCACTGAGAGCCGCAACGAGTTTCGCCATTTTGTCGAGGTCGGCAGCACGGCAGCTTACCAGTAGATGCGTATCGGTGTCTGCTGCGGTGTTCCCGATTTCCGGCGGGAATTCACAGTTCGCCTTGCCCATGTCCGTCAGTCCCAGCAAGTCGCGGACTTCATCTTGGCTGAACCCCGGAATCTCCTGCGGTTGCGATTCAGTCAATCGCTCGATTTGTTCTGTCAGCCTCGACCGGTCCCATCTCGACAACTCGGCCAACCGGTTGTCGGCAATTGTGAGGCGCTGGCGTTGGTCTTCCGTCAAGCCCGTCACGATCACGACGGGAACCGTCACGCGCTGCAAACGCTTGGCGGCTTCGAGCCGGCCGTGGCCGATGATGACGGTGTGGTGCTCGTCAACCACAATTGGTTGCAGGAGTCCGAATTCACGGATCGACTTTGCGATTTCGTCAATGCTCCGCCTCTGTCGGCGTCGCAGACTTCTTGCGCCGGGCTTCAGCCGGCACACTTCCACTTCGCTCTGCTCGGTTTCCATTGCTCAAGTCCGCAAGTGGGTTCTTCCTGAAGGAACGGTTCGACCACTTCCGCGTTCCCGCACGCTGCACGAATCAACTCGGTGCCAGTGCGACTGCGTGCGGCTGCTCACTGCGGCTAGCACGATTCCGCTGGATCGTACCGCCTCCGCGCCCTCTCGCAAGACACGCAGGTATATGTACGCCCGTCTACTCTACCAGGGCCGCTGTACTCGTTCAAGTCGGTTTTCGGGCCACGGATACGGCGGCGGCCGGCGAAAGGCCAGTGGCTTGTAGCGAGAAAGTCGCGCATGAGGACACCCCCAGACCGGCGATCGCGGCGTCTCGCGGATGGTTCGCACCACGCAATGCTCCGCTATCGGGTGGAATCCGCCCACGGTTTTCGCCCCCGTTCCATTCGGACGCTGCAAGTTGGCAAAGTGCCTGCTGGGCCGCACCTTGGGAACCAGAATTACGGCTCAGGGTGGCACGCCCATGCCGATTCAACGACGAGCGGTTTCGCCCTGGACGAGGCCGGCGGCGAGCGTCCAGTTCGACCATTGACATCCGAGAATCCCCAACGTTCCAGACGAGACACTGTTCGAGAACCTGGGCTTGTGGCACCCCTTCAATTAGTATTTATGGTATCATCATTTTGGTTGCTAAATCGCCCTCGCTTGCAATAATGACGGGTTTCGGGAGCCGTCAGCTTTCCGCTTGTCCCGGCACCCATGTTCTCCTATGCTTCCAGGGATGGAAATGATTTTCCAAGTTAAGGATTCGTCCAATGCACCACACCAACCCTGACTTCTGGCGTCACGTTCACAGATACGCTCACGATTCCGCCCTCGCGGAGTACCGCACACGAATTGTTATTGGGATTACTGCCACGATGATGATCGTTGAGATCGTCGGAGGCATCGTCTTCAATTCGATGGCTGTGCTGGCCGATGGATGGCACATGGGCACGCATGTATCTGCGTTCCTCATTACCGCAGTCGCGTACTACTTTACGCGCCGCCATGCCGCTGACCCTCGCTACAGTTTCGGCACCGGGAAGATGGGAGCCTTGGGCGGCTTTTCCAGTGCGGTCGTGCTTTCCGTCGTCGCATTTCTCATGGCGGGCGAGTCGGTGTTTCGTTTCTTCGTTCCATTGCCGATTCAATTTACCGAAGCTATCGGCATCGCCACGGCTGCGTTGCTCGTCAACGTGGTTTGTGCATTTCTGCTCAATGTTGACCATCCTCACCACCATGAGCATGAGCGGAGCCATCACGGTCACGACGATCACCACGACCTAAACCTTCGTGCGGCTTACCTTCACGTCCTCGCTGATGCGTTTACGACGCTCGCAGCGATCTTCGCTTTGCTCGGCGGCAGGTCCTTCGGTTGGTCTTGGCTCGATCCGGTAGTCGGACTCGTAGGAAGTGCGGTTGTCTTCTCTTGGGCCTACAGCCTGCTCCACGACACCAGCGGCATTCTGCTCGACCGCACGCCAGAGTCATCCGACTTGCCGGATGAGATTCGCCGCGCGGTAGAGAGCGACGGCGACTCGCTCATTAGCGATCTCCACATTTGGCAGATTAGCGCGGGCAAGTTCGCAGCTATCGTTTCTGTCGTAGCACATGAGCCAAAGTCTGTGGAGGCTTATCGAGAGCTATTCTCGGAGCACGAAGAGCTTGTCCACGTCACCGTTGAGGTTCAGCAGTGTCACACGCATGAGCAAGTCCATGCCAATGCCTAAAGGCGACGAGATTATGCTCCATGACGATCATCAACATCTCCTGGTATCTCTGCGTCCTGTTCGCCGTGGCCCTGGCTGCCGAGTCCGCGATGACGGTCGAGCCTGGGCTTTTGGCGTTCAAGGGAGAATTGTAGGGATCACCACGGTTAGCGAGGATTCAATATGAGCGTAAAGCAGGAATTTCTTGCAGAGCCGATTAGGCGACTGTGCGATGTGGGGCGGGACTTCCGCAGCTTTGGCAGACACCAGCCGCTCCACAATCGGTATCGCTGCTTCCATTCATGGCCCTTGGGGCATGAACTCCGAACTGCTTGCGGAAGTTCCCTTCCATCAGCCATGCCAAATCGCCAACATATATCGAAATCACTATGGCTCCGATAAATGTTGTCCACGAACCGCTTGGCAGGAGAAGATCAATACCCCATAGGATGAACGCTGCTGCGATCAGGGCTTGCTTAATCAAGTCAAGGGTAGACGGACGGCTGATGGCAAGCCAGCCCAAGAAGGCGATTCCCACAAGCAGGAGAAGCACGGCCTCGACAACCGAGCGGCTAATAGGAAGTGAGAGGCCAGCGGCAGCAGGCGAATCCACGATCAGTAGAATCACGGCACAGATGACGGCTAAAATATATACAAACCGGGTAGGCCAGAGCAATACCGGGTGTTCGCCGTTTCCTATGCCCGCTATGCCGCCGTTCTTCGATTTAGTTTCCAGCCACCACTTCCGCACCGCTATGAAGCCCCAAATCGTTCCAGCCATTCCGAACGGCCAAGGCCATAGCACAAACGCACAAGCGGACCCAATCCAACATGCCGTTGCGAAAGAAAGGATGAAGAAGGGTGAACGATCCTCAAAGGTGTAGAAAACCAACATAGCAATAACCGCCGCCAGCCCGAATAGGGTGACGCCATTCATATCGAGGAGAGCGTCGATCACTCGCTCCACAATTGCTTTCACTTTCCGAGAAGTCTCGGAAGGGGCCAGGGGCACAGGCGTTTCTTTGTGAATGGATGGAGCGTTGGCCTCCACGATGGGGGCGGGTGGAACGGAGGAAACTATCGGCGTCTTATCAGGTTGTTCAGATACCTTGGGGGGCAAGGAATCGGGGGGCTTGACGGCAGGAACCGGGCTTACAGGTGGCGACTGCGTGGCACTCACTTCGCCACCATAGCCCGACGAGAGCAAAAGCAATAGAAAGAAGACAACGCCGCAGGCGGGCAAAGAACGCATAGTGAGAAACAAGTCCTTTCAACATCTACTTACTTCCGGTGGCACTGTTATTATAGGTCGAAGTTTAGCCTAATCTACCGCTGCTCTGTTAGAATAGCCTTGCAAAATGCACGAATCGCTTTGGAATTTACAAAATTGTTCCGTGTAAGGCGAAACAGAATGATCGACACCGGCTGGTCATGACAATACCCTTTCAGAACAGCGGCAATGTTGAGCATGACAGTAGGCTCCAGGGGGGCGAGGGGGAATCTGGGTATTACACCTTTCGGTTCTTAGGCTGCAAAAGGGCCTACCTCTTGCCAGGATGGGGCTCAGATAGTGACAATAGGGCAGGCAGGGACAATGGAATACAGCCACAAGAGCACGAGATGACCGACCAAGAAGTCTTCTACTACGTGAATGCGTGGCAGGCGAGGCCCAAGCCACGTCGTTGGTGGCCCAAGGCCATCACCATTCTCGCTGTTCTCGGTGGCATCTATGGCTCAGCTCTGGGATCGGCCATCAATACAACTGGGGCCGCTGAAACGATCGGACTTGCTGCCGCTCTCATGGCCCTGATCTGCGCAGTCCCTGGGGCACGATTTGGTGTCGTCTTTGGCATGGTCAACCGAGTTCACTTCGGTCGATCGTTTGTTGGGATGTTTGCCGCGATTGGTGGCGCGATCCTGGGCGGATTCTTCGGAATCGTGGCCGTGATGCCGTGCGGGGCGATTCTCGGGGCCGTGTGTGGATGGTTCTTCAATCGGGTGATTCTTCAACAGGGCTTTTTCAAGCGATTCTTGGGAGGGTTCGTCGGCGTGGTGCTGGGCGCGTGTGTTGGAGCGACTGCCCTGGCCCTTCGACGGGACCAAGCAGCCGCGCCGGTGGGCATCGCCTGGGGCGCGGGCATCGGGGCCGTTGTTGGCCCGCTGCTGTTTCTGCTGTTCATCAGGACCCTCAATTCCCTACCGCGCTGGCAAGACCGTGAAGGAAATGTAATCGAAGCACCAGTGGTGGATGTGTCCAAGGACGAGGATTCAGGGGCCGACCCATGACTAACAACGAAGCCTACGACGAAGGCTACGACGCCTATTGGGAAGGTGTCGATGAGGGCGACAACCCCTACGACGAGGACAAGGAAGCTGACGCCCGCCTCTCTTGGGACCAAGGCTGGCGAAAAGCCCGAGAACACGATTACGACGAGAGCGAAGGGTGAGCGTCTTTTGCAAGGGTGATGGGCTTCACCTGCCTCCACTCTTGAGAACCCCCAACAACAATTTTCCATCCGTGTAGTACGGATCGCCGGCGCCGTTGCGACCGTGATGCTTGTCGGGCTTTCTCCCTCATAGCTTGACCGAATACTCGATCCCGTCCCCGAGCGGCAGCATGGCCGTGACGAAGCCATTGGCGGGATCGCGGACGAAATCCAAGTAGCTCGCCACGTCGTCTGGGAAAAGGGTCACGTCGTCGGCCAGGACGACCGAAGCCTGGTGAAGATGGGGCATAATGAGCCACAGCACGCCGAGGTACAGCGGCTTCCATCCGTCAAGGAAGAGCAAGTCTGCCGTCCCGCCCACGTCCCGCAAGGTTTCGAGCGCATCGCCGGCACGGATTTCGGCAAATTGGGACAGCCCGGCCTCCGCAAGATGCTGATTTGCTTTAGCGACCTTACTTCCCTCAAGTTCGGAACCAATGACTATGCCGCCACCGTTGTCCCGAACAGCGGCGGCAAGGTAGATGGTCGACACCCCGAAGGACGTGCCAAATTCCACGATCCGCCTGGCCGAAATGGAGCGGGCGACGGCGTAAAGGAATCTCCCCGCATCCTTGGAAACGGGGAGCAGTGCATCCTGCAGCATCGCTGCCTTCTGCTCCGATGTGGCGGCATTCCAGGCTGCTTCGTCGCCGCGCACCTGTCGGACAACTGCCTCGTCACGGGCGTCGGCCAATGTGTGGAGCCGTCCGAGGATGTTCTGCACTTCTGGGAGCAAAAGGGTCGAGTTCATGGGGTGAACACTCACAGGGGTGATGGGCATGACATTCATGGGTGCGGTTTCTTGACCGCACAATGACTTCGGAACGGCCGTCCTTGCCCTCGGCACCGCGATTACGCAACGGTGGCTGTCGCGGACGAACACGCCCTCACGGAAGTCATCTCTGGTCACTAGTCCTCCCGACATTGCACGGCCGCGCCCATCATTCTACGAGATCAGGCGAGGAACCGTTAGCCCAGCAGGACTCGAAACTCCCGTGCGGGTGCCTGATTGTGGACGATTGAGAAAGGCGGGGTGCCCTTACGCCCTCTTGACGCTGGTAGCTCGACGTGGTACGTTGTCCGGCAAGTGCCTATTGACTGCTTGCGAACCATTTCTTTCCGATAGGACTTCAGCAGGCGCCAGTAAATCACCGGCCTTGCGGGCCGCGGTAAAGGGGTCTTGTTCGATGACGTCTATTCGTCTCGCCGACAAGACAGACGTAAACGATATCCAGAGAATCAGCAGCGTCTTGACGCTTGATGTTCCCGGATTCAAATGGGACCAAAGAGATTACATCGAACAGGAGATCGCAAAAGGCAACTACTATGTTCTTGAACTGGAGGGGAAAGTTGTAGCGATAATCTCGACGGGTGTTGAATCCAAGACAGGGTTGTTTGGTACCTCCAAGACAGGTTTCATTAACGCACTCGCAGTCGAACGCACAAAACAAAAAAGCGGGTTAGGGAAACTGCTGATTGAATTTGCTATTCGACACGCAAGAGAAAACGGAGCTACATCCCTTGTAGTGGAGTCTTTTGAACAGTACGGTTTGCTGGACTATTATCCAAAATTTGGCTTCAAGAAAGTCGCAACCAGAGAGGTTAATTCGTTTCCTTATCACGTTTTCAAGATGTTGTTGTGACGCTGCTCGGCAAGAACTTGATCGGGCACGCCTCTTGTCGCGTCGAAAACGCCCATATTGTATCCTGAAATGGCATACGCCGACAGGCAGCCAAGACGTGTCCAGATGGCAGGCCGAAACCGCCTTGCCCTGCCTGAAGCGACCGGGGGCGTCCTCGTTTACGCTTCGACTTCGGCGAGCGACCCGGAGACAGTGCCGGAAATGATGGATCCCGGCACACCTGTTCCCCTGACACGTGCCGACTGGAGGAGAACTTCGCCAACAACGTCTGTCGTGGTGTGGCGGCGACTGCCTGGCAGATTAGCGGTGAAACCCGCCGTAGCCACCCCCGTGCCAACCGCCGCCGAAGCCGAAGCCCAAGGAGATTCCACCCCCGTAGTACGGAGAGGGGTAATATCCATACGGATAATAGTATGGCTGCGGAGCCACGTCGTATTGGTACTGGTAGACGGGGACGACGGCTTGCACGGGCGCGCCGGGGCTTACCCATTGTCCGTTCACGTAGCACAGCCAACGATTGTCCGGCGTCCAGTACCACCAATTGCCGTTGTAGAATCGGTAGCGCCATGACTCCGGGCCGGGAGCAGGGCTGGGGGCTGTCGCGCCCGCAACGGTCATGGCGGGGGCAGCAGCGGCAACCGGAGGGTCCGCCGCGCTGACGGCGCCGACCGACAAAGCCGTCGCGATCAAGCCTGCCACAAGAGCAACGATAAGAGGTTTCATGGCATCCGTCTCCTGACTGTCGTTCCCCCTGGAAGAGCAAGAACGCAGCACGATTGTAGCACACGGCAAAGCCTGGTGGAACAGCAGTTCGTTCAGCCGCTGTCCCCCACAAGCACGAGTCAATTGCCGGGGGAGCGTCCGTACAAGGTGCGGCGGCTCCCGCGACACTCCTCGACCGGAAACTCGCCACGAACTTCCGTGAAATCGGGAAGGAGCAGTGCGATGCCACTCGCGGCACCCGGTCGCCGAGAGGTTCACGAACAGCGACAAGGCGAACGAGCATCTCTCGGCCGCCGCCCTGGAAGGGCTGCGAGTTGCTGGAGGCGCGATGGCAGGATGTATCCGGGGGGCGGCGATAGAAACCAGGTGCCGAGAACCATACGTACCTCCATGCAGTCCTTCCCCGAATGGCTGAAACGTCGCCCCGACGAAGTCCCCGGCACGACGAGACTCGCGATGCTGATCGCCCGATCCGGCGCGGCGGGGGTGTCCCAGGACAGTCTTCGCCAGGTCTGCGGACTCTCCCCCGGGACGTTGCGGGACCTGCTGAGAGCGCTGGTGTCGGCGGGGCAGGTGAGGGTGTTGAAGGTGGGCGGACGGCTTGCCGCCGCTCTCGCAACCCCTTGACGCGGAACGCGAATGCAACCAGGGATAGGGACAGGTTCACGCGGTCCGCCGCACGCGCAGGCCGATCAAACCGGCCAGTCCACAGGCCAGCAACGCGGTGACGGTATAGACGCCGGCGTTCGGGGAGCCGGGCGCGAGGCAGAGGCTCAGGGCGCCCACCGCCGGGCCCAAGCACATGCCGGTGCCGATCATCGCCTCGTGCAACCCGCCGTGTTCGCCCTTGGTTTCGCCCACGTCCATCGAGTAGAACAGCGATGAGTAATAAATGACGCCGACAGAGACGCCGAAGACGGCTTGCGCGGCGATGAACAGTCCGAGGTTGGTCGAAAGAAGCAGAAGGTTGAAGCCGGCTGTTAGCCCAACGAAGGCGCCCACCAGCCACCGGAAGCGGTAGTGCCACCCGGTCCATTGCCAGAGGGCGACGAAGGTCCCCAGGCGGACAAACATCCATATCGAGCAGAACAGCCCCGCCTGCGCCGTGGACAGCCCTAACGTCTTCGCCAGGGCGGGGATGACGGCGATGACGGTGGTGATGCCGATGTACGAGAAAGGAATGGCGGCCCACACCATGCGCAAGAAGGTCTGCGGGCTGACGGGTTGCGTGAGGGCAGCCGCTTCCAGGGGATGTGGCGCCATCGCTGGCGGCGCGGGGGGCGCCGTGTGAACGGGGTTCTTGCCCAGGCACAGGACAATCAGGCATTGGCCGCCATGGACGAGTGCCGGCAGCCAGAAGATGCTGTCGTGGCCGAGCGTTTCGTAGAGCGTACCGCCGACGAAATAGATCGACGCCGCCCCCGCGGACCAGATCACGTTGTAGATTCCAATGTTCTTCGGGAGGACCTCATCGCCGGTGCCGTCGCTAACGAGGGCTTCGAGCGTCGGCCAGGTGAAGCACACCGTCGCCGTCCAACCGACGATCGTCAACAGGACCGCCGGCAGTGAAGGAACGATCGCGCCCAGCGCCAGGCACACCGCCAAGCCGCCGAACCCGCTCTTGAGCGCCGTGAAGTAGCCGAAGCGTTGGGCGAAACGTCCGCCTTGCCACGAAGCGAACACGTAGACGAAACCGCCGAGGGCCGCGGCCGAGAGGTTGCCGAGGTTGCCGAAACCGAAGCGGTCGCGCAGCAGAAAGAAGACGTAGCTGTTGAAGTACGACGTGGCGAGGGCGTTCACCCCTGCGAGCACGAAGAAGATGGTCTTGGATTTCCGGGTATGCACGGGACGGTCGTTTCAGTGGACACGCAAGACGCGGCGGGCCGTGGAATCTCTGCGATGGCCTGGATGCCGTCCCACTCGACGCTGGCGGACGCAACGCCCCTGATTCTAGCGTGGACACCGAGCGCTATCAAGAACCTGCGGCAAGTGGTAGCGGGTGTCCTGCCGCCGGAAGACGGCGGACGAGACCGCCGGCCGCCAAACAGCATCGGCACCCGACCGCCTCACCCCTCCGGCTCCCGCACGGCAGTCTTCGGCGTCCGGTCCAGCTCGTCGTCAGGTACGAAGACGATACGCATCCCCCAGCCGGCATAGACGCAGAGCATCCTGCCGAACTCGTTCCACGTGAACTCCCGGTCGTCCACGTGGATGACCGGCAGCGAGCCGTCCTTGCCCCGCCGTCCTCCATGCAGCATCGCAACACGCCGCCCCGAGGCGACCACCGGTTTACGGTCCCCGGGCAGCGCTCGACCTGCGGGCTGCCGACAGGAACCTCGACTGCGACGTATTCCCCGAGCTCGTCGCGATGGCGGAACTGGGCAGCGATAACTCGGTTGAAGACGAGCAGGATCTCCTCGTCGGTCATCTGCCGTACCTGGGGACCGATCCTGAGATGGGTCGTCGCGATGGCGGGATCGTGGCACTCGATTACCGCGTCCTCGCCGTCACGCGAGATCCTTGCCTGGTCCGGTCGGGCGATACGCGGTCTCTTCTTCGGCATGTCCACCTTTCCCTTCACCCTGGGAAGAATACCCGGCTTAGCCACATCAAGATGCCCAGCAGAACGACCCCGAGAACGAGGCTTGCGACGATCAGCTTTTTCTCGACGGGGAGCAGCGGCTCGTGTTCCATCTTCTTGAGTTCGTCGATAATCCTGGGTTCATTTGCCATATCAGACTCCGATAAGTGGCGGTTTCACGCCATGGAAGAACAGCCAAGAGATCAGCAGCCCAATCCAGATAATGAACCCGAAAAGGCACACGACATACACGGCGGCCAATCTCCCGATCCCCTCTTCCCACAGCTTCCTGAAGTTCGACACCACCCCGATCGAAAAGAAGGTCATTGCAAAGAAGATGCTGCGGAAGCCATTGGCTTCGCCCATCGCCACCTTGGCTTTTTCCGTCAAATCCGGCGCGAACACAGCGATGAGCAGGACCACGAGGAACGTGGTTATATAGCCGAACACGAACTTGGGAAAACGCTTCCAAATCTCGGTGAACGGAACTTTATCGCCTGGCCCCCCTTCGATCTTGGTGCACCAAATCGCTGCGAGAATGCAGGACCAAATGCCGATGAAGACGTCGATGAACACCTTCACCGTCGTGGCCGTACCCATGATCCAGCCTTCCTGGTAGCGCACGCCGTCCAGCGCCTGCGCCCTGGCTCGGATCAAGGAATCCGTCATCGTGCCGGCCGCAACCGCTGCACCGTCCGTTTTCACGGCCAGCCCCATCCAGGCGCCTGCAACCATCGGTTCTTCGTATAAGAAGTGTTGTGCCGCGAAGGGAAGGACCAGCAATTCGACCACGGCGAATATCACCACGAGCGACGACACCATGATCGGCACGACCGGGCGCGCCTTGATTGCCGCCCCGGTCGCAATGGCCGCCGAGACACCGCAGATGGAAATGCCGGAGGCCAGGGGCGCAGCCCATTCGCGGCTGAACCCGAAGAACTTCCGTGCCACGAAGTACACCAGCGCCCAATAGATCAGATACGCTTCGACGATGGCGCAGAGTCCGCGGAACATCACGGCCCTGGCCAATCCCCATTGCTCCGCTGCGGCGACCCCGAGGACGCCGCCCAGGATGACAATGGCGGTCTTGATGTACCATTCGGGACGGACCGCCGTCCTGATCGCTTCCGTACACCGCGGAAAGAAGTTCCCCACAACCAACCCGGCAACCAAAGCCAGAACGAACCCTGCTTCGGAGGTGAGGTTCAAGGACCAAAGGATGCCGAGGCCCCGCAACTTGTCCGGTGTTGCCGCGATGTGCGCATAACTTCCGGCGATCCAACAAGCATAGCTGACCCAGAAGATCGCCGTGAACCCAAGCGCGAACTTGCCTATCTGAAGTCGCAATATCCATGCGCCGAGGGTGGCTGCCAGCAGCAGAAAGAAGCAGGTTGCCAGCAGCGACAGGACGCCAGGCAGGGCCCCGTAACTTCTTGACACAGGCGATAACGCGTTGCCAAGCTGCACCCATACCTGGGTCTTGACGGTCCAGCCCAACAGGTCGACGCCAGCCAACACCCCCAGGGATAAAGCAACGATCAATAATCCTCCCCCAACAGCCAACCAGTCTTCGCTTATTCTTGGTCTTGCTTCCGACATTTGCCTTCGCCTCGGTGCCAAGTGTTGCGGGGTGGATTCTAGCACTCGCACCCGCAGAACGCAACACGGCACGTCCGAGCCTTGCGACGGCTCAGCCGTCGCCGTATTGCATTTCACGCGTTGTTCATCACGGCGCGATTATTCAGCATCGCGAATGTCGTTCGCAGCATGCAGCGCCGCCGATGGAGCCGGCAGCACCGCGGTAGGGAAGTTCGCCAGAATGTACCGTTGTCCTGTGCATGAACGCGACGCCTCCGTTACGAGAGTCCAAACCCGCCGAGGAACCGTGAATGGTCGGGTGGCGGGCCGGTGCCGCTTGTCCGACGGCGTCCCACCGGTATGATTCCTTAGTAGTTTCCACAGCATGGCGGGGCGTCACATGGGGCTTCCTGTCGAAGATAATGCGTCGCTTTTCAAGCTCGTGCAGTCCGGACCTGTGCCCCCGGAGGATCATGCCGGTCCCCGAAACGGACGCGGGCAAGACGACCTTTCCGACTCAGAGGTGCTGGACGCTTACTCCCAGGCGGTGATCCGCGTGGTCGAGGCGGTGTCTCCTGCGGTCATCGGCTTGGCGGCCGGCGAAGGGGGCAGAGGCGGATCGGGATCGGGCTTCCTGGTGACCGCCGACGGGTACGGCTTGACCAACAGCCACGTGGTCGGCAACCGTGCCCGACTTGCGGCCACCACGCCGGACGGCGACCGGCTGGACGCCCAAGTCGTCGGTGACGACCCGGCCACCGATCTGGCCCTGGTCCGCCTGGCCGCGAGGGAGTTGCCATTCGCCCCCTTGGGCAACTCGGACGCCCTGCGCGTGGGGCAACTGCTGATTGCCATGGGCAGCCCATTCGGGTTCCAGTCCACCGTCTCCACCGGCATCGTCAGTGCCTTGAACCGTACGATGCGTGGCGAGGAAGGCCGGTTGATCGAGAACATCATCCAGCATTCGGCCCCCTTGAACCCCGGCAATTCCGGCGGGCCGCTGGTCGATTCCCGGGGCCGGGTGGTCGGCGTCAACACGGCGATCATCGCCATGGCCCAGGGGCTCGGCTTTGCCGTGCCCGTCAATACGGCCCGGTGGGTGATCGGCGAACTGCTGTCGCACGGGCACGTGCGCCGGCTGCATTTGGGTATCACGGCCACCCTGGCCTCCCTCCCCCGGCGGCTGATCGTCGATCTGGACCTGCTCAACGACCGGGCGATCGAGGTCGTCGCCGTGGAGCCGGGCGGACCGGCGGCAGAGGCGGGCATCAGGCCCGGCGACCTGATCGTAGCCGTGGGCGGACGACTCCTTAACGGCATCGATGACCTTCACCGCCTGCTTGCCGACAGCGACGCCGGTCATCACCTTGCCCTCTCGGTCGTACGAGGAGGCCAGGAGTTGGAACTGCACGTTGACCTTGGGCTGTAGGGCGATCAGGGGAGGCTTGACCCTTTGGGCGGGCAGCGGGGTCAGCCCCGCCATGGCGAACTTGTCCCGGACGTCCCGGCCCGAGACCTTGCCGCACGCCAGCACCTTGTCGAGCAGCGCCGAGGTCGGGAGGTTGACGACGAACTCGCGACAGCCGGCGTAAATGCAGAGCATCCTGCCGAATTCGTCCCGCGCGAACTCCCGGTCGTCCACGTGGATGACCGGCAAGGAGCCCTCCTCGCCGCCACCGTCCTCGATGAGACACCGCAGGACTCCGCCCCCGGGCGTCCACCGCCTTAGCCCAGGTGAAAGGGCGGTTGCCGTCCGCTCATTCCTTCTTGGGGCCGCCGATTTCCGGGACGGCCCGTTCTTCTTTCGCACCGAACTCGTACGCTCCGATGTCAGGCTTTTCGTCCCGCTTCCTGCCCAGCAGGTCTTTGGTCGGCGCGTCCGCCGCACGGGCGGCTCCTATAGCCGGGCTGCCGGCTTTCAGGCGGAAATCGGCGCCGACGCCGGTGCCCGGCGCTACGAACTGCGGGTCGCAACCCACGAGGTTGTTGGCCAGCACCGCCTTGCGGTCCGCCCCGCCCGAGATCTTCACCGACGGCGTCGCCGGCTTGTCGCTGTCCAGCAGCAGGTTGCCGGCCCACTCGGTGCCTTGGTTGCCGCCGCCGTCCATCATCGCCGTGTTGTCGCCGTTGAGCGCGGAACTGGCCACGGCGATGTTGTTGCACCACTTCACGTCGCTGCTGTTCACGCAACTCAGCTCGCCGCGCCAGGTGGCGTCGTTGGTGTTGTCCCAGTTGTTGTGGTAGACCGTGTTGTTGCGCACGACTACGTGATCGCTGAGAAAGACATGGATTCCGCGGGCGCCGTTGTGGTAGGCGACGTTGTTCTCCACCAGCGTCTTGTTGGGGTACGCGCCGTTGGTGCTGCCGTTCTGGGTGTTGCGGAAATCGTCGATGATCAGTCCGTTGCCGTCGGTCCCCTTGGGCGGATTGCTGTTGTTCCAAAGGATGTTCCCGCGGACGATGATATGGAAACCGGGCTTCCGGTCCAGCGCGATGGCCTGCCAGCAGGAGATGCCGCTTTGGCCCCAAGGGCCTGTCGAGGCGCAGTGCTGGACGATGTTGTACTCCACGGTGCGATAATCTCCGTGGTTGAGCTGAATCCCGCCGCAGCCGCAGTCATGGACGTAGCAATTCCTGACGATCGTATGGTGATTGAAGATGTGCCTGGTCCCGGTCTGGTTGGTCTGGACGCCATTTCCGCCGGGCGCGGTGATGTCGAATCCGTCCAAGGTGATGTTGTTCGCGTCTGCTCCCAATCCGAACGCGTCTTTCTTTTGCGGGGCCACGATCCTGGCCCCGTGCTTGCTGGCCGACCGCAGCGTGAGCCCGGCCTTCGCAATCCAAATGGACTCCGCGTAGGTGCCGCTGGCGACCACGATCTGGGCGCCGGGCTCCGCCGCGTCCACCGCCGCCTGGATGCTCTTGTAGTCGGCCCCCTGCGACGCCACGTGCAGCACTGTCGCGCTGCCCGCGCCAAGAGCTTCTCCGAAAACGTATCCGCAGCTCGCGCCTGCCCAACATGCCGCTGCCAACGCCCCGAATGCAAGACGAACCCGATGCCCGCACATGGCTGTCTCCTTCATCGGGCATCTCCCATCGGAAAATCGTTCATCTTGACCATGACTTCGAGGCAGATCCACTTCTCCTTGACTACGGCACGAAGCGGAACACCACTCTCGAAGCTGTTCTCCCAGGTCTGACCCCGAGGCGGGCTGCCTCCCATCTGCTGCCAGTAACCGTGGCTGAACCGGAAGAGCCTGTGCCAGCCGCCGCAGAACGACTAATCCGCATTTCCCACGCACGAGCTTCCGCCAGGCGTGATTAGCACTTTAGCCCGCTCAAGTCGAAAACGGATTCCTTGTTCTCTTGGAGCAGATCTTCCATCGTCAGCGCCTTGCGGCGGGCAGCCGCTTCGCGACCGAGCACGGCCGTCAGCGCGTCGTCGACCGCGTTGGGCACGGTCGGGTTTTCGCACCGGCCCTGCAGCACGTTGTCATAGAACGTGCTGATGTTCCGGATCGCGCCCTGGTCGTAAAGGCTCACGATATTCCGCGCACCGTAGTGTTTGGGACCGCCGTGCAAGTAGGACTTGCCACGGTAGTTGACGACCGCGGTGGCTGTCTCGCCGTAGGCCGTCAGGCCCAAGGCCCAGTCCTCTTGATTGTTCAACGACTGTCCGACGTGCGTCCACAGGAGACCGTCGTCGAACTCGTAAGTCAGATGGTAGACCTCGCGAAAATCGTCGCGCGGATTGCGCCGGCAAACACGGCAACGACCGCTGGCGCGAACGGGGCGGCGGCCGACCAGCCAGAGCACGGCGTTGAGTATGTGGATGTTGTTCTCGGTGATCACATCGCCCGACAGCGCGATCGTCGACAACCAGCAGCCCGCCCGCAAGTGGTCTTCCCGGCCGTTGACGCGCGGCTCGGACCAGGGGGGCGAAATGCCCAGACTCTCGATGTGCATGAGCCGGCCGACACCGCCTTCCTGGACCCGCCGCACCACCTCGATGTTCACGGGATCGGTGGCCATCTGGTAATCGACCAGGTAGCACAGCTTCTTCTGCGTCGCCAGTTTGCCCGCCGCCTGGACCGCCAAAGCGCGGGGGACGTCGATCGCCACCGGCTTGGCGGCGTAGACGTGACAGCCGGCCTCGATCGCCGCGCGGGCGTGCTCGGCGTGGAAGCGCGGGATGTTCACGACGGCCACGGCTTCCACGCCGCTTTGCAACAGGCGCTTGTAGCCCTCCAGGCCCGAGAATCGCCTCGTTTTTTCCACTCCCAGCCGGTCGCCGGCCTGTTGGGCCGATTGGTCGAAGTAATCGGCCACGGCGTGCAACTCATAGCCGCCGTGCTGCTTGAATAACCCGGCCAGCCACGGCCCTCGCCCGCCGCAGCCGATCAGGCCGAGCCTGATCTTGCGCGCCAGCGGTTTCGGCTTGACGGCAATGCTTTCATCGGCGGCCGGCAGCGATGTGTCCAGCAGCGCCGTCGAGACCCCGGCAGTCAGCACGCCGCCCAAGAAGACGCGCCGGGAAGAGCGATAGGACATCCGCGGGCACTCCTTGACAAGGTTCTACCTGGATAACCTCTCATTTCAACTCCGCTCGGGTATGCTCCGAGCGGCAATCGTTTCTCCATATTAACAGAGTGGCTCGCGACCTTCCACTGGGCAAGCCGATTTTCGGTCTTGAATCGAGTCCCTCGGGCGTTCCTGCTGCTCGACGTCCCCTCCGCAGAGGCCGAGGAATCTGTCGCAAGAATCGTTTGTTGCCAGGAACGTTTGGTGACCGGTCGTTCGTCTCCCCTTACCGGGTACATGCCGCGTGTCACGAACCTTTCCCTTCCCGCAATGGCCTTTCCGCTGGAGGCTGTCGCGGTTTTCCCGGTTCGCAGCGCTCGCGTATTGCCGTCTGGAAGTCAACACTCCCAGAACCCGTCAGCAACAGCGGCTTCCCAGATGCCCGATTCCCCCGGGAAGTTTTTCGGGTCATCCCGAAATCGGCAAAAGTGCCGTGCCTTCCAGGCTTTACTGCATTTTCGCGAGTTCTTGCTCCGGAATCAAGAACACGGGGAAAAATGCAAGAAACCGGGGACCACGGGTGTCGAGACACCCGGCCGACCGTCGAGGCCATCGCCGCCGAGATACGTTTCGCAAAAAACGGGTCCTTTTCCGGAACGTGTCAGGCGCGACGACTTCTTGGGACTGCCAATCAGTAATCGACGGTCCCACGATGCGTTGCGCGCGGCGGGTGCCTCAGCGGAGCGAATGGGCGGGCTTCGTTTCGTCTCAAGGCACGAGCAAGAGCAATCCCCAGCCGGGGCGATCTTATCGGTCGGCCTTGCCCTGCTTACGAACATGCACCCGGCCGCCCACAGCTTGTCGAACAAGCTGCCGCGGTCGCCACTGCTGCCCCTCACCCTGCCTGTTCTTGTCCATCGGCGTGGACGAGCGGCCCGTCGACCAAGTGCTCCGCGACGAACCAGACTTGCATCTCGTTCGTGCGGATCACGTTGCTCACCAGCAGATCGTTGGTGCCATCGTCACCGTCCTCGTCCGCCTTGCGGGCCATCGCGTGGGCGTCCTTGAGTACGATCTCGTGCGCCTGCAGGAGGCGAGAGACTTGGACGGGCACCTCCTCGCGCCCCTTAGGTGGGCGCGGGATTTTGGTCATCTGAGCCACGTCAGCAGCCATGGCAATGCTGATGCCGCCGAGCATCATGATCCGCTCAGCGATCAGGTCCACCAATTCGTTCTGCTCGTTGAAGTGCTTGTCGAACAAAAGGTGCAGTTGATAGAAAGTCGGGCCAGACACCTGCCAGTGGTGTTTCTTGTACAAATCGCGGAGCGTGATGGTGTCCGCGAGCGTCTGGTTGAGGTGGTCAATACTTGCTTGGCGCGTCTCGTCGTCCAGCGCGATGGGCATGGGGACTACCGATCCACACTTCTGCATCTCGCCCGCCCGCTGCCCCAGCAGGGGAGCCGCGCGCCGAGCAACCTTCGTGGGTGTAGATGTTACCATGTTGGCCTCCATATATCGTAGGAAAGAGAAGAGTGGCTTGTAAGAGGCTTTGCATTCACCTCGGCTAGCGGAATTCTATGCCTCATGGCGACAGAGGGCTATGGTCTGTGCGGCCGAATAGAAATCGACGCCAAAAGCTCCAAGCAGTAACCGTCCCATGATTGTCGGAGTGCGATTCTTGCCATCGCCGCCTAAGGAAGTACCCTATGGCATGGTAGGGAATCACCGCAGGACAACGGCCCGCTGTCACTGCGATCCCCACCCTGGGCGGGCCTGGAAAGTGTCTCTGCGGCCCAGACCTTGTTTCCCGTTCTGTGCAGTCTACCCGGACGGCGTTCAGCGTCAGTACGAGCTGCAAAGGGGGGTTGTCGGAAGTTGTGGTGCGCATAGAATCTTGCGCCGCTTGTACAGGATTGCCGCTTGCTCGTAACGGCTCGGCTGGACTTGGCCCGTTTCTGAGGGCAGTACCAACAGGAGAATAGAATGTCTCACCATCTCGATTCACCGATCGCTCGCCAAGACGTCCGTCTTGACATTACGGACCTCTATGTATTCCGCGGCGCAACAGGCACCGTCTTCGCGATCAACGTCTGTCATTCCATCGCGGGCGACATCCCTGTTCCGGGCTACCACCCGGAGGGAATGTACGAATTCAAGCTCGACCTCGACGCCGATGCCATTGAAGACCTCACCTATCGTCTTACCTTCGACAATCGTGACTCGGACGGCAGGCAGCGCTTGGTATTGCGGGTTATCACCGGGGTCGAAGCTGCCGATCTGAATGCGGCCGGCATGGTCATCGCAAACGGGATCACCGGCGAAGCCGTCACGACCCCGGCCGGCGTGCGCGTCTGGGCCGGCAAGGCGGGCGATCCGTTTTGGATTGAGCCCGACGTGCTGCACGCGGTCGGCCACGCGTTCCAGGACGGCACCGTCATCGACTTGTCTTCGTGGGATCCGACCAAGGCTAGGAACCTGTTCGCTGGCCACACCGTTTACGCGATCGTACTGGAGGTACCCGACAGAGAGCTTCTCGCCAAGGCCGGCGAAAACCGCCGCGTCGGTGTGTGGGCCCTGTCGAGCCTCGCGACCGACGCCGGAGGGTGGCGTTCGATCAACCGCGTCGGCCTCCCCATGATTCACCCGCTGTTCACTCAGTACAACGAGGGCCTCGGCAACCGGCTGAACGCGGGACGGCCGGCCGATGATTTCGCGACCTACGGCGAAACCGTTATCAGGGCGGTCGCCGGCGTCGTCGCCGCCCATGGAACCGCCGAAGACCCACGGGCCTATGCGGAGAGAGTCGCCCACCGCCTCTTTCCGAACATGCTCCCGTATATCATCGGCACCCCGGCCGTGTTCGGCTTTGCCGAGTGGAATGGTCGTTCCCTGACGGACAACGCGCCGGACGTGATGTTCTCGTTCGCATCGAATGCTCCTGTCCGTCTGGGCATTGGCAAGGAATCGGTCACGTCGAAGCCATCGAAGGTGTTCCCCTATGTGCATGCCGTTCGTGAGCCGGTTGACAAGTACGTCGCGGCACTGACCTAGGAGAAGACGAATGAACGCGATCACCACCAGTGACGGAGCACAGATCTATTACAAGGACTGGGGCGCAGGGCAGCCCGTGGTCTTCAGCCACGGCTGGCCGCTTTCTGCAGACGCTTTTGAAGACCAGATGTTCTTTCTGGCTTCGCACGGCTACCGCTGCATCGCCCACGACCGGCGTGGCCACGGCCGATCCAGCCAGCCCTGGAACGGCAATGACATGGACACCTACGCCGACGACCTCGCAGCGCTGGTTGAGGCACTGGACCTGAGCGATGCACTTCATGTCGGTCATTCCACGGGCGGCGGTGAAGTCGCCCGCTACATCGCCCGACACGGCACGAATCGCGTCGCCAAGGTCGTACTGATCAGCGCAGTGCCGCCGCTGATGCTGAAGACCGCCGCCAACCCCGGCGGTCTGCCGCTGGAGGTGTTCGAGCAGCTCCGCGCCAGCGTCCTTGCCGACCGCTCGCAGTTCTTCAAGGACCTCAGCCTGCCGTTCTACGGTTACAACCGCCCGGGCGCGAAGGTCTCGGAAGGGGTGCGCGAGTCATTCTGGCTGCAGGGCATGATGGCCGGCCTCCCTGCCGCCTACTTCTGCATCAAGGCGTTCTCTGAGACGGATCAAGCCGAGGACCTGAAGAAGATTGACGTACCGACGCTCATCATCCAGGGGGACGACGACCAGATCGTGCCGTTTGCCGACTCCGGCCTGCTCCAATCCAAGCTCGTCAAGGGCGCAACGCTGAAGGTCTACCCGGGTGCGCCGCACGGCTTGTGCTCGACCCACAAGGACAAGGTGAACGCCGACCTGCTCGCGTTTCTCAAGGCACGGCCCGGCACTGCTCCGATCACGGGTCTCAGCGGGGGGTATGCAGTGCCAGAGACGTTCGTTGCTCACGCTCAATGAGACCCGCACAGGTTGATGCACCGCCCCGCAGCGATAGGAGCGGCCATGACTACTACTCGCGTCGAACAGGATGGCCTCGGCCCGGTCAACGTTCCCGCCGACAGGCTTTGGGGAGCGCAAACGCAGCGGTCCCTGGAGCATTTCAGCATCGGCGACGATCTGATCCCCCGGGAAATGATCCCTGCCTATGCCATCGTCAAGAAGGCGGCCGCGCTGGTGAACAACGAGGCCGGCCGGCTCGGCGACACCCCGAAGGATCTGATCGTTAGCGTCTGCGACGAAATTCTGCAAGGCCAGCACGACGACCAGTTCCCGCTCCACGTGTGGATGACGGGCAGCGGCACCCAGTTCAACATGAACGTCAACGAGGTGATTGCCAACCGTTGCTCGCAGATCGCCGGCCAACCGCTGGGCAGCCATAAGCCGGTCCACCCCAACGACCATGTGAACATGTCGCAGTCGTCGAACGACTCGTTCCCAACTGCGATGAACGTGGCGGCCGCTCTTGGCGTTAAACAGCGGCTGATGCCGGCGCTAGAAGCCCTCCACAACGCCCTCGACGCCAAGGCCAAAGCTTGGGCGGACATTGTGAAGATCGGGCGCACCCACCTCCAGGACGCAACGCCGCTGACACTCGGCCAGGAATTCTCCGGATACGTCGGTATGCTCAGGGACGACCTCGAACGGTTGCAGCTGGCGCTCGGCGGCGTGTACCGGCTGGCCCTGGGAGGCACGGCGGTCGGTACGGGTATCAATGCACAACCGGGCTTTGACAAGGACGTCGCCGCCCAGATTGCTCAGCTCACCGGGCTGCCGTTCGTGACAGCGCCGAACAAGTTCACGGTGCAGGGCGCACACAACGACCTGGTGCAATTGAGCGCCACGCTCAAGACGTTGGCGGTGTCACTGTTTAAGATCGCCAACGACATTCGCCTCCTGTCCTGCGGCCCGCGCGACGGCTTCGCCGAGCTGAAGATCCCTGCGAACGAGCCGGGGTCGTCGATCATGCCGGGCAAGGTCAACCCGACGCAGTGCGAGGCGCTGGCAATGCTCGCCGTCCAGGTGATGGCCAACGATGTCGCGGCCGCGGTCGGCGGCGCCAGCGGCTACCTGGAAATGAACGTCTACAAGCCGCTCTTGATTTTCAACGTCACCAAGTCGGTCCGGATCATGACCGACGGCTGCACGAACTTCCGCAAGTTCCTGGTCGAGGGCACCGAGCCGAACCTCAAGCAGATCGGCAACTTCGTGGAGCGCTCCCTGATGCTGGTCACCGCGCTCAGCCCGGTGATCGGCTACGACAAGGCTTCCAAGGTTGCGCATTACGCCCTGGATCACGACCTGACACTCAAAGAGGCCGCGCTGCAGCTCCGTGTCGTCAGCGCGGTGGAATTCGATCGTGTCGTTGATCCCCGAAAGATGATCAAACCCTATGTCGCTGCAAACTGAGCAATCGATCCCTTAACCCGGCTCGAAGGAGAAGAGTCCAATGGTTGCCACAACCACGGTCCGCCACAAGCGCGCCCCGGAAACCCCGAACTTAGAAAAGGGCCTAGTCATTTCCAATTCCCTCGATGGCAAGCGGGGGATTGACATCCTGCACGATCCGGTGCTCAATAAGGCCACCGCCTACACCGAGGCGGAGCGCCAGGCACTCGGTTTAGTGGGACTGGTCCCGGACGCAACCGAGACGGAGGACTTGCAGCTCCGCCGCGTCCTGCAGCAACTCGGGCATAAGCCCACCGACCTGGAGCGCTATATCTACCTGGTCGGCCTGTTGGACAACGACGAAACCCTCTTCTACCGCACGGTGATGTCAGACCCGGCGCGATTTCTGCCCATCGTGTACGACCCGACCATCGCCGAAGCCTGCCTGAAATTCGGCCACATCTACCGCCGGCCGCGCGGAATGTACCTGTCGATCACGCGCAAGGGGCGCGTCAAGGAAGTGCTCCGCAATTGGCCGGTCCAGGATGTGCGCGTGATCTGCGTAACGGATGGCGGCCGCATCCTTGGCCTGGGCGACCTGGGCGCCAACGGAATGGGGATCCCCATTGGCAAGCTCCAGTTGTACACCGCGGGGGCTGGCGTCCCGCCCCAGGGCCTGCTACCGATATACCTCGACGCCGGCACCAATAACCAGACGTGCCTCAACGACCCGCTCTACCTCGGGCTGCGGCGGCCGCGCCCATCGACCGAGGAACTGTACGCCTTCGTGGACGAGTTCGTGGAGGCGGTGCAGGAGGTGTTCCCGCTCTGCTGCATCCACTTCGAGGACTGGACGGGCAGCGACGCCGTCCACCTGCTGGCGCGCTACCGCGACAAGGTGTGTTGCTACAACGACGACATTCAGGGCACGGCCGGCGTGACACTCGCCGGACTGATCGCCGCGCTGAAGGTCACTGGTGGCAAGCTCCGGGGCCAGCGCGTCCTCTTCCTCGGCGCGGGTTCCGCGGCCATCGGACTGGCCGGCCTGATCGCCACCGCGATGGTGCAGCAGGGATTGTCCCTTCGCGAGGCCGAGGCGCGGATCTCGATGTTCGATGTCAACGGCCTGCTCGAACCGAGCCGCAAGGACCTGTTCGACTTCCAGAAGCCGTACGCGCACCCGCACGCGCCGACCCGGGACTTCGTCTCGGCCATCGAGTCCATGAAGCCGACGGCGATCATCGGTGTCAGCACGGTGGGAAAGACCTTCACCCGGCAGGTGGTCGAAGCGATGTCCCGTCTCAACGACCGGCCCATCATCTTCGCCCTCTCCAACCCCACCGAGCACGCGGAGTGTACGCCCGAGGAAGCCTACCAGTGGTCCAAGGGCAGGGCGCTCTACGCAGCCGGGGTGCAGTTTCCACCCGTGCTCTATGGCGGGCAGACGTTGCTGCCGGGGCAGGCTAACAACTTCTACATCTTCCCCGCGGTCGGCATGGCGATCTACGCGACGCAGACCAGGCGCGTGACCGACGAGATGTTCATCGAGTCCGCGCAGGCACTGGCCGACCAGATGACGCCCGGGCAGTTGAAGCAAGGACTGCTCTACCCGCCGCAGTCGAACATCCTGGAAACTGAGATCAAGGTGGCCGCCCGCGTGGCCAAGGTGGTGTGCGAAAGCGACCTGGCCCGCGTCGCACGTCCGGCTGACTACGAGGTATTCATCCGCAGCCATGTTTACAAGCCGGAGTACCGCAGCTTCGTGTAAGGAGAGGTCTGGGGACCTTGTACTGGGAGTTCGTTTGGCTTTGTTTGGCCGCACTGGCGGCGGGGGCGGTTAACTCGATCGCCGGAGGGGGAACCCTACTCACATTCCCCGCGCTGCTGGCCGGACTGTCGCCCTTGGGCGCGGCCGACGCGGCGGTCATCGCCAACGCCACCAGCACTCTGGCCCTGGTGCCCGGGTCCTTGGCCGGCGCCTGGGGTTACCGACGCGAGATGAAGCGAGCCCGCCGTTGGCTGTACCTGCTGATCGGGCCGAGCCTGGCGGGCGGAGTGATCGGCGCCCTGCTGGTGACGCGCCTCGACGCGGCCTATTTTGCTGCCCTCGTCCCCTGGTTGCTGCTCACCGCCGCTCTCTTGTTCCTGGCGGAGTCCCTCCTCCCCGGAAGATCCGCGGTCGATTCCCGGCAGCGACCGCCCTCGGCCGGAGCTGTGACGGGCATCCTCGTCTTTCAACTCGTTGTGGCCGTCTACGGAGGCTATTTCGGGGCGGGCGCCAGCATCCTGATCCTCAGCGCACTCGCGGCGCTCCGGGTCGGGGACGTGAACCAGATGAATGCCCTGAAAACCGTGCTCGGCTCTTGCATCAATGGGATCTCCGTGGTCGTGTTCATCGCCGATCAAAAGGTGGCCTGGCACTTCGCTCTGCCCATGGCGGCTGCCGCCATCCTGGGTGGCTACCTCGGCGCCCGCTTGGCGCTGGTTATCCAGCCGCGATACACGAAATTGCTCATTTCCACGATCGGGCTCGGACTCGCTGCTTACTTTTTCCTGCGGCGATAAGCGATGCTTTGCCCACCAGATGAGGTAAATGAAGCAAATTCAATCACTGCATCTCTTCAAGTCAACTCTGCAAGCCGACATTGCCGATGATTCCGATGGGGGGGGAACAGGTTCAGCGGACGAGTACGCTAGCAACTGGGATGTTTTCGGGAGTCGGGCCACATGCGGCCAAAAGTCCGCCTCGGTGCCTGCGCCGTCTGTTGGGCCCTCTTTCCCGTTCTCGCAGCCGCTCAATCCGAAACTACGCCCTCAGCACAAGTCGAGCTGCCGGAGCGCCCCGCCCGTCAGCGCCCGGGCGAGTATCCGGACTACCTATTTCGCGAACCCCACCCAGCCCCCGTCGTCGAAACTAGCGACGACTTTCGAGAGAAATACCTGTTGGGCGACTGGCTGGGCGCGCGCTCAGACCTGGCCGGCGAGGGGATCAAGCCACTGGTCCTGTTCATTACGGACCCATTCGCCAACGTGAGCGGCGGGCAGAGGCGGGGCTTTAGCGAATACGACCTCCTCTGCCTCGACCTGCTCCTCGACACCGACAAACTCCTCGGCTGGGCTGGTGGCGAGTTTCACATCGGCTTCGCCAACAACTCGGGCACAAGCCTATCCCAGAGATATGTCGGCAACAACTTTCCGATCCAGCTCGCGGACGTGGCCAGCCCGAACCCACGACTAACGTATCTCTCTTACACCCAGTCGCTCTTCGACGACAAGCTAAGCGTTCGTTTCGGCCGCCTGACCAGCAACAGCGTCTACGGCGAAGAATTCGCCGGTTCGCAATACTTCAAGGCGTTCACATCGGTCGCCTTTGACCTGGTCCCGCTGGGTATTTTCTTGAACGCGCCGGGAGCCTTCGGCTACCCGCTGACGACCTGGGGGGCACGGGTCAAGTTCGAGCCGGTCGAGTCGTTCTACGCTATGGTCGGCTGTTACAACGGCGACCCGGAGGTCAAAGAGGGCGACCGTTACGGCGTCGATTTCACGATGCGCGGGCCGGCATTCGTCATCGGCGAGGTCGGCTACCGCTGGAATTACGGCAAGGACGCCACGGGCCTTCCCGGCAACGCGAAAATCGGAGTGTACTTCAACGGCGGTAACGCCGAGGGGTTCGACTCCGGACTGGCAGGCCAGCCGAGTGAGACCGTCGAGGCCCGCTACGGCTTCTACCTGCTGGGCGATCAAGCTCTCGCGCGCTGGGGCGACCCGGCGGAGAAGCGACACCTGGGTGTGTTTGGGGCGCTGGTGTGCGCGCCGGACCAACGTGTCAACCAGGTACCGTACTCTTTCGACGCCGGGCTTGTGGCTTACGGCTTCTTGCGGAGTCGTCCCCGCGATTTTGCCGGTTTCGGCGTGGCTTACGGCTCGTATAGCGGCGACCTGCGCCGCGCAGAGGAGGTTCAGGCCTTGACCGACCCCACCGTCGGCGTGCAGAGCTGGGAGATGACCTTGGAGTGGACGTACGGATGCACCGTCAAACCCGGCCTGCTCGTGCAGCCGAGCATCCAGTATCTCGTCAACCCCGGCGGTGACAAGGCCGTCCCGAACGCACTGGCGATCGGACTGAACATAGTCGTCAACTTTTGATCGTTCCGCATGACGGCGGCGAGTGGATCTACCAGAATGCCGCCCACGTCGGCCGCTCCACCGGCGGCAGCGAAGTTGCTCGTTATATTGGCCGCCACAGCGGTGCCCCCGCTCATGCTGAAGACGGCCGTGAACTCGGCCGCCTACCGCGAGACGCCTTCGACCAGAAGTACGCGGCATAAGCAGGAGCCATGACCCAAGCCAGCCGAGAGTCAATACCCCGCGTTTTCACGTTGACTTCTTGGATTTCTGGCGCGTAGTCGAGAACCTTCCCCGGGAAAGATGCGGGGCAGGTTGCCCTTCGCCTGTCCGGGTGCTGAATCGCGTAGTTCAGCGGCTCGGGAGCGGTGCGGGATGCGCCGTGGTAATGGCGAAACCATTACTGGATACGGGCGAAGCGCTCGCGCTGGCGTTTCGCCATCCAATCGCACACGGCAGCCAAGTCCGCCACGGGAACGCCGGTATAGGGAAGGGTCTGCAAGTACGGCGGCGGGCCGAACTCCGGAGTCAGCGTGGAGCGGACGAATCCGCGTTCCCGTTGGGACTGCCAGACTTGTTCCCACCACGCTTCATGCGCAGCGAGGTGGGGCGCGTATTCGGGGGCTGCCGGGTCGGGCACTTGCGGTCCCTCCGCGTAGCCGACGCGGGCATGGACGTGATGGCAGTGTCGCGCGGCAAGCGAGATGGTCTCGCCCATGTCGGGCAACAGGCGTTCGCAGACGCAAACCCAGTGGCTGAAGTCAGCGGTGATACGCAGGTCGGGAAAACGCTGCATGAGGTGCCGCGTTTGCCAGGGGGTGGCGAAGTAACGCTGGCGGTGCGTTTCGTGCGAAACGGGCACGCCGATTCCCTTTTCCAAGTCGATCGCCTGGGCGTAGAAGTCTTCCGCTTCCGCCGCGCTCCAGGCATCCGAGCCGCTGTGGGCGTTGAAGAACATCGGTTCGTACGCCAGGCATTCTTCCATTTGCTCGCGCAGGGACTCCAGGTGCTGGCGAACGCTTCCCCCCGGCCGGAAATCATGGCTGAAGATCTGCGGCACCCACTGGAAAGACGCCTCCTTCAGGAAGCGGAGAAACTGCCCGCGGTTCGGGACGTGCCGCAGGGAGACTTCCAATGCCTCGTAGCCGACCTCGCGCCAATGCGGGAGATGCCGGGCCAAGCCGTGCGTCAGATCGACTCCCCAGAGGTGCCGGACAAGCATGAGGTTCATGGCGGCGTCCTCGCGCGGGCCAAATCAGAACTCGTCAAAGGCGATCTGGCTCCTGTCCACGTTTAGGCCGGCCAGCATCTTGAGGGCCGCCTGCACCATGGCAGGCGGGCCGCAGAGGTAGTACTCGAGGCTGGCGGGATCGGGGTGGTCGGCGAGATAGCTCTCCCGCAGAACCTCGTGAATGAAGCCGGTAGAGGATCGCCAGTTGTCCTCGGGCTGAGGTTCGGACAGCGCGAGGTGGAAGCTGAAGTTGTCGAATCGCTTGGCCAAGTTCTCGAAATAATCCCGGTAGAAACTCTCCCGCAACGAACGGGCGCCGTACCAGAAGCTGACGCGGCGTCCGGTCCTTTCGGTCTCGTAGAGATGGGCAAGGTGCGAGCGGAGCGGGGCCATGCCGGCGCCGCCGCCGAGATACACCATTTCCTTCCCGGTAGGCTTGATGTGGAAGGTGCCGAACGGGCCGATAGCGGTGATCGAGTCGCCCGGTTTGAGACGGTGCAGGTAGGTGGAGCCGGCTCCGGCGCTGCACTCCACTCCGCGCGGGGGCGTGCTGATGCGGACGTTGAAGCGCAACTGCCGGGCCACGCCGGGGCTGGTAGCCATGGAGAAGTTGCGGCGGATGGGCAGCGCGTTCTCGGCATGGAAGTCGAAAATGCCTCGTGCCTTCCAGATCTCGGCAAAGGGGACGTTCACCGCGATCTCGCGGAACGAGATCTCGTCGTAGGCGGGGATGTCGAACTGGAGGTAGTCACCCGGTTGATAGTCGAGCGACGGCGAGCCGGGCTCCGGTTCGAGAACCAGTTCCTTGATGAAGGTGGCGACGTTGTCGTTGCTGACGACGCGGAACCGGTAGGCGATAGCGGGCTGCGCGAGGCCGCAACCGCCGGCGGAAGCGAGGTCGAGGAAGATCTTGCCGTCGTGTTCGCGGACTTTGCAGGTCTTGAGGCCGACGCAGACAGGTTGACGCCGGGGCGAACCGTCGCTCAAGTCAAATCGCCCGTTGTGCTTGGCGCATTCGATGAGCGTGCCCGAAACAAGACCGTCGGCCAGATGGGCGTTGCCGTGCGTGCAGATGCCGTCGGTGGCGTAGAGATTGCCGTCGGCGGCGCGGCAGACGGCGTAGGTCTTGTCTTCGTGGTCGAAACGGATGACCTCTTCTTTCCGCAGGAAGCTGCCGGCACAGATTTCGACCCAGCCGCCCACAGGCTGGCCCTTGGCGGTGAAAACGTGCGCAGCGGTCGGGCTATCGCTGCGGATGCTCGGCGTGGGCAGCTCCCGCTTGATATAGTAGGCGGGGTCCTTCGCCTGCCGGAGAAGGGCGGGAATGATCTCGCGCCACGCTTCGAGCAGGCCGTCGTAGGGCTTGGGCATATCTGCCTTGACCAGTTCGTGGAGTCTCGCGAGCTTGTGGTAGGGCACCATCGGGAACATGTGGTGCTCCAAGTGGTAGTTCATCTGCCAGTACAGGTAGCGGTTGACGGCATGCAGGTAGATCGTGCGCGTGTTGAGCCGATGGTCGAGCACGTTCTCGGCCAGCCCCGCATGCTGGGTATGGCCGTAGATGAACTGCAGCCAACTGCCGTAAAGAGCCGGCAGCCCGACGTACATCAGCGGAAGGATGCTGCCTGTGCAGGCGGCAAGCCCGATGACGCTCGCATAGATGACGATATAAATGCGGGCCCGCAGGACCACCTTGCCGTACTCCGATTCCGGAACGAACGTCTTTTCGTCCGGGCCAAGCCGTCCGGTGCTGTGGAGGAGCACGTTACGGAGGAAGACGAGGGTCGTGTTGATGCCGAAGAATCTCAGGAACAGGGCGAACCAGTTCGGCGGCCGGGTCACGGCGATTTCCGGGTCACGGCCGACAATGATCGTGTCGCTGTGGTGGCGGGCGTGGCTCCACCGCCAACGGGTAGACTCCCGCAGGACCATGAAGGAGGCGATCTCGTAGAGGGCGTTGTTCATCCAGTCGGTCCTGAACGCCGTGCCGTGGCTCGTCTCGTGCCAGCGGGAGTCGGACGTGGAGGCGTAGAGGACTCCGTATGCGGCGAAGGGGAGGATGGCCCACCAGGTGCCCCAGAGCATAAAACCGCAGACCCCGCAGCCGACGATCAGCGCGAACCACAAGAGCGTATCACGGACGGCAGGGCCGTCCCTGCGCTCAAGCAGCTCGCGCATCTCTTGCTTTGGCAGGCGGGGGGCGTACCAGGTCGCCTCGGCCAAGCCGTTCTCGATGGCCGATTCGGTGTCTTGGCCTACGAGGCTGTAGTCGTTGAGCCGGGTTCGGTTCATAGGGCGAGAGATGCGAGGTTGCCGGGGCGACCACCGGTGTAGCCAAGTGCGACCTGGCCCGCCAGGTACTCGACCAGTCCCGCACTTGCGTGTCGGGTCACACCCTACATTATAGCGGCTTGGACCACGTCACCACCTGGACCGGAATTCGTAGCTCCCGGAGCCGATTTCCACCACGACCTGGGACGGCTCGCGGTTCACCACCTTCAGGCCAGCCACCTGTTCGAGCGGCTTGCCTCCTTCGGTGACCGACGCGGGTTCCTTCGCAGGGACATGTACCGTCGCGGTGGTGTTGGCCGGAACCTGGACGTTCCAGACGAACTGGCCGTTCTCGATCTTCCAGTCGCTGGCGATGCGACCGTGCTGGGAATCGTAGTAGCCCCGGGCCCAGGAGAGGTTCCCGCCCGGTTCGGGCTTGAGAAGAAGCTTGCCAAAGCCGGGTTCTGCCGCGTCGATGCCCAACACGTTCCGATAGAACCATTCCGTGCAAGTGCCGAGGTTGGCGTGATTGAACGAGTTCATGCCGTCCGGGTGATAGCCCTTCTCCGTCTTGGCGTCCCAACGTTCCCACATGCTGGCAGCGCCCATTTGAAGAAAGTAACCCCATGACGGAAAGGTGGTCTTCGCCAGCAGACGATAAGCGGCATCCGTCCGTCCCGCCTTGCTCAACGCCGGCAAAAGCAGGTGCGTCGTGACCATCCCGGTGGAAAGGTGGCCGCCTCGCTTCTCGATGGCCGCGACCAGCTTGTCGGCGGCTTGACGGGCTTGTTCCGGCTCCAGCAGATCGTAGGCAAGCGCCAGTACGTATCCGCCTTGCGAGTCGCTTCCGATGGTTCCGTCCGGAGCGATGAACTTCTTCTGAAAGGCCCCGCGAATGGACCGGTGCAACTCCGCAAAAGCCGCCGCATCCTGAGGCTTGCCCAAGGCACGCCCCATTTCCGCCATGGCCTCTGCGCATCGGGCGTAGAGCGCGGTACCGATCAACTCCTTGGGCGTAGACGCGTCCGGGGCCAGCCAATCGCCCAAGCCGGCAGGCCGGACCAAGAACCCTTTCGATTGCTGCTTGTAAGTCTCAAGATGCCCGGTGATTTCATGGTAGTACCGTGCGGCCAGGCGGGTATCGCCGTATACGAAATACATCGTCCACGGAATGAGCACCCCGCTGTCCGACCATCCTGGCGACCAGGGGAAACGGTGGATGTCGGGCGCGATCATCGGAAATGCCCCGTCCGGAGAGCGCGCATCGACCAGGTCTCCCATCCATTTCGTCAAGAGGCTGGCGGCGTCCTGTTCGTACAGCGTGCTGGCGACCACCTCGTGATAGTCGGTCCAGCCCATCCGCTCGTCGCGCTGCGGACAGTCCGTCGGCAGCTCGACAAGGTTCGCCCGGATCGTGCAGCGTTCGTTCGCCGCCGTGCGCGTCATGATCGCATCGGAGCACTCGAAGTTCCCGGTCAGCGGCAAGGCCGAACCGACGATGATTCCCGTCAGCGCTTCCGGACCGGCGGTCTCCGGCAGCCCCTCCACCTCGACATAGCGGAACCCGTGATAGGTGAAGCGAGGCTCCCAAGCTTCCTCGCCGACGCCCTTGCAGACATAGGTGTCCGTGGCGCGGGCGGCGCGCAGATTTTTCCGGTAAACCGTTCCGTCCGGATTCAACATCTCTCCGAAGCGCATGACGATTCTCGTTCCGGACGGCGCCGTGATTCTCAAACGGGCCCAGCCGGAGAAATTGCGACCGTAATCGTACACGGCGAGTCCGGGTTTGGGGCGTGTTACCGCGACCGTCCTGATGTCGCCGGTCCGCCGGACGGGCTCGCCCGGATTGGCTTGAATCGCCGGATTCACCCGGGCACCAAGGTCTACGGGCTTCCAGCCGGCGCCGCCGAATCCGGGCTCGTCCCATCCCTTGATTTCCATCCGTGCGTCGTAGGTTTCTCCGGCGTAAATATCGGCTTCCAGGACCGGTCCAAAGGCCCCTTTCCAAGTCGCGTCACTGGCAATCACTTGACTGCTGCCGTCCGCGAAAAAGAGGTGAAGCTGCGCCAGGAGCCGCGTCTCGCTGCCGTAGATGTTCTGTCCGATAATGCTCAGATGCCCCCGATACCAGCCGTCCCCCAGAATCGCGCCAAGCACGTTGGCACCGGGCTTGAGGCGGGCGGTCACGTCGTAGGCACGGTAATAGACCCGCTTGTTGAAATCGGTCCAACCCGGGGAAAGGCAGTCCTCTCCCACCTTGCTGCCGTTCAGATGCGGCTCCGCCACGCCGAGACTCGTTATGTAGAGCACCGCCCTTGCCGGGATATGCTCCAGCGTGAACTCCCTCCTCAAATAGGTTGCGGGAAGGAACTTCTCCTGCCCGTTTCCGGGACCCGAACTCCTGGCGTCATCGCGTCCGATCCACTTGGCCTTCCACTCGGTTTGGCTCGAAAAGCCCATGGACCAGGAGGCCGGTTCCCTTGAGACAGCCGTCCCGCCCTTCGCGTCCCAGACTTTGACCTTCCAGTAAGCCGGCTGGTGGGATGCGAGCGGTTTTCCCGAGTACTCGATCTGTGTCGACCGATCCGAATCCACTTTGCCGCTGTCCCAGAGGTCGCCTTTGTCCTGCCCCAGCAGATCCGGACTTGACGCCACGAGCACCTGATATGCGGTCTGCATTTCGCCACGGCGGTCGGACTGGATGATCCAACTCAGCCGCGGGGAGCGGATGTCGATACCCAGCGGGCTTGTCCGGTATTCGGATCGCAATTCTTTGATTTCCGCCGCATTCACGACGGCGTCGCCACAAAGCACGCCCAGAATCGCCGCCAGCGTCAATTGTCTGATCATGGTTGTTCTCCTCGTCCGAAATATCCCATTTGGAGTCCGCTCGGATCCGCTGCGAGCAGCGACAGGCACCACATATTAGCAAAGTGGCTCGCGACCTTCCAGTCGGCACGCCCGTTCTCGGTCGAGGAAGGGAGTCCTTCGGGTGGTCTTGATGCTCGGTAGCCCTTCCACCGAGACACCCCTTGGCGTGATATGCCGCCCGAACGGCACACCCTCCTTGCCGCCCTGGCCGGAGTTTCGCGCGTGAAACTCTATTTCCTCGCACACAAGTTGCGGCTGTTGCGGAAGCAGAACAAACTCGCCTTGCTGCCGATGCCGTCGATCGACGTACCCGCCGTCGCGTCGGTCAGTATGCCTGCGACGACACACTCGACAAGGGCAAGAGGACGGCGCTCCTTGGCGTGACGGTGACCAGATACGAGGATGGCCCCCAAAGCGAAAGCACGTCGACGAGTGCAAGGCCAGGGTTCCGGAGCCCGAAGAAGAGGCACGACCAGAGCAGGTTCGGGACGAGCTGAATGCCATGAGGCGACGGGCGAGATGCCGGCCATAGCCTACGGTTTCCTGCCCCCGAACAAGGCCGCCTCGAAGAGCTTGAAGAAGCAGTCCACATCCACGAAACCGCTTGCTTCCAGCCATTGGCACTGGAGATCGAGCGGGGCCAGAATGTTCGCCTGCTTGTCGCGTCGGTAGTAATACTCCTGGGCGATCTCCGCGCGGGTCTTGCCGCCGCTACGCTGCTTGTGATACGCCCAGAGCGAATCCACGAACAGGTTGTCGAATGCCTCGTGTGCCCACGCCGCTCGGGATTCCACGTGCTCCAGGTTGAGGAAGAGGGCACCCGGCTTGAGCAGGCGGAAGATGTCCCCGTAGATTTCCTGCTTGCGGCCGTGGGGTTGGTGGTGGATCGCCAGACCGGATACCACAAGGTCGAAGGGAACATGGGCGCTTACCGCATCGACCCAGGACTTGAGGCCGAAGTCCTGAACGACGAATGCCGCTCGTCTGCCTTCGGCGGCCACAGTCTTCTTGGCGGCCTCGATCATGGGCTCGGAGAAATCGAGAAAGACGCCGCTGGCAGCGGGATACTCGCCGAGCACCGCCCGCCCGAGGATGCCGTCGCCGCAGCCCAAGTCCAGGAACCGCTCGACCTTCGGCAGTACGGCGCGGACAACCCGCAGCAGCACGTCGATCTGCTCGGCTGCCAGCGGGATCGCACCGCGAACGTCCTCCAGGAACAGCTTTGCCAGCTCTTCGGATTGCCAGACGTGGGCCTTTTCCGCCATGCGATTGTGCCAGGATATGGGTCCGTGACCGTCAGGGCAATTGCGGCTTGACAGGCCGAAGAGCCCCGCCCCCAACCTCATCTGCTCTTGGTCCGGAACACCGACAGGTATGGCGTCCTCCGTTGTTGGACGCCCTAGCCGGCCTAGGCGTAGCCGAATTCCCAGCCTTTGCGCGGCTCGCGCTCGAGCAGGGCGTTGGCCTTGTCGCTGTTGGTGAACTTGCCCGCTCTGAAATCGTAGGCCAGCTTCTCGCGGACGCGCGAGGCGACATTTCCCAGCAGCATGATCTCGGTGAGCCGCGCGGAGTAGTCGAAGTCGGCCGAGGAGCGGCCGCCCGTGCGGATGGCATTGAGGAAGTCGGCTTCGTGCCCCCCCTTCACGCGCGGCAGGACGGGCTTGGGCCTGCCGACTTGCTGCATGAAGCTCTCCGGGAACAGCCGCACGTCGTTCATCCACCAGCCCGAGACGGCCGTGCCCTTGCTGCCGAAGTAGGCGCTGGGATGCTTGGCAACCGCGGCGACCCGCTCGGGGGCGACCGTCGGGGGCATCGGCTTGTCGTTGTACGTGCCCGAGCTCCAGCGCATGATGCACGGCACCATATCGCCGCGCTTGGGGAACGTCCAGGAGACGCGGACGCCGTGCGGCCAGTTCGTCGCGCTGGGCTCCTCCCCCTCGCACTCCACCTCGCAGGTGTCGGCCTCGTAGAGCTTCAGGGCCCACACCGCGCCGTCGGCGTTGTGGCAGAACCAGTCGCCCAGCAAGCCCGTGCCATAGTCGAGCCACCCGCGCCACTGGGCCGGATGGATGCCGCTGCGGAACTCGCGCTGGTGGACCGGGCCTTGCCAGAGGTCCCAGTCGAAACCGGGCGGCACGGGCGCCGGCTGGCCGGCGCTCCGCGCGCCGAAGTCCATTTGATTGAAGGGCGGGCGCACGTGGGCCTCGCTCACGTCGCCCAGGCTTCCCTGCCAGATCCACTCGCACAGCAGCCGCACGTGCTCGCCGGAGTGGCCCTGGTTGCCCATCTGCGTGGCGACCTTCTTCGCCTTGGCCAGCTCGCGCAGCTTGCGGGCTTCGTAGACATCGTGGCACAGCGGCTTCTCGCAGTAAACGGCCAGCCCGGCCTCCAGCGCCCGGATGCTGGCGGGGAAGTGATTGTGGTCGGGCGTGGCAACCCAAACCGCGTCCAGGTGCTTCTGCTCGTCGAAGAGCTTGCGGTAGTCGCTGTAGAGCTTCGCGTCGGCGAAGCGGCCCTTGATGGTCTTGATCGAGTTGGCGGCATGGTTGACATCCACGTCGGCCGCCGCCACGATCTGCTCGCCGGAGGCCACGCCCACGCCCTTGCCTCCCATGCCGCCGATGCCCACCAGCGCGAAGCGGATCTTCTCATTGGCAGCGTAGGTGCGGGCCATGGCGGCGGGGCCGATCAGCACGGAGGCCGACGCTGCCGCGCCGGCCCGGAGCACGTCTCGACGGGTGATTCGATTGTTCATGGTGATATTCACGGGCCCATAACGGCCCGCGGTAGTTGAGGTTTCCGGCCCGCGCGCTTCCAGGTGCGTACCGCCGCACCAACCGCAGCCTGGCCAATAGGAGCCATTCTACCGCGGGCGAAGCCGACCGGCAAGCGTTTCACGCCCGGATCTTCCCCTGGGCCCGGTTCTTGCAGAGGACGATGAAAAAAATCATGCGCAGGTGCCATCGTTCTGCCGGCAAGCGTGGCTCCGGCCGCCCGTGCGGACCCGGGAGCTGGCCTGTCGTCCGGCGGGCTGGACACGGCGGGAAATCGGGGCATACAATGGTCGGAGCAGTCCGGGGCCGGCTGCACGGCCTACCGCAAGCTCCGCGGGCAGGCGGGGCCCCGGCGAAGATCGTCCAGCGCGTCCAGGGGAAACCCACCCAAGCGCATGACCGGCAGTAAGAACAGAAGTTGGTATTGAGAGCCGCGCCCCGGCGCCCTGCAGAGGTGATCTCAAACGGCAGACGTTGCGCAGCCTTCGCGATCTCTTCGTGAATACAACCCGCTGGCGTCGTTGGCGATTCCAGGAATCGGCGAACTGAAGCCAGAGGGTCTCATCCTTATCGTTGGACCGAATTCATCGGGCAAGACTCAGTTGTTGCAGGACATACATCTTAGCTTCCTTGGGCAGAACAGGGATCTAGTTGTCTGCCAGAATATTCAACTCCGCAAACCACCGGGCAGTTTTGGTGACTTCCTGTTGGCCCTCCTCCATGAGGGCTACGTTAGAGAGGGAACTGACCCGCAGGGTGTGAAGGTGATTCAGACCCGTACCTCGCACTTTGGACTGAGCACAGAGGTAGGCGAGTCGATCCGGTACGCCGACGCCGAACACTCGTACAACAGCCTATCTCCCCAAGGGCCGGCAACACGGCCTGTCCAAAGGCCGGTCCAGAGGCCACCAACACGACCGTTTCTTGCACACTTTGGTGGGATGCTGTCCACCGTCTTATTCCTTGCCAATCGCCTCACCGCTGCCAACACAAGTCAGAACTTCGACTATGAAGGCAGGCGTCCAGCCAACGACGTGCAGGCGTTGTACAAGGATTGGGCAGCAAGGAATGAGCTTACTGCCGAAATACGTCGGGTCTTCCGCCGAGGCATCTGGCTCGACAACAGCAGGGCCAACCATTTGTGTTTTCGTGTGGCAGATGCACCAGACATTCCGTCTGCGGAGGATCGCCTGCGGCCTGACAAGATGATGTTGTACCGCACCATCGAATCGGAGGGCGATGGATTTCGCTCTTATGTTACTGCCTGTATGGCCTTGCTCTTGAGCCTCCGTCCTATTTGTTTGTTGGACGAACCAGAACTCTGCCTTCATCCTCCCCAGGCCCATGCCATCGGCCAGTTTATCGGGCGACACGCCGCCAAGAGTAATTCAATGAACCTCGTGGCCACTCATAGTAGTCATGTGCTCCGTGGCGTAATCGAGACGACGGACCAAGTGAAGATCATTCGGCTCACCCGGACATCGGGCAAATTCTACGGACGCTTGGTTGATTACGGCATTCTAAAGGAGTGCCTACAGAAGCCCATCGTGCGGACGGAAACGATATTCGACGGAATCTTCGCTGATGCCGTGGCCATTGTCGAGGCCGACGGCGACCGGGCCGTATATGAAGCTGCCCGAGAGTCAATGCCAAAGGAGTCTAATCTCGACGTTTTGTTCATTCCGGTTGGAGGGACAGGCGGCATAGCGGATACGGCAGCCCTGTACCGTGCCCTGCGGATACCTGTGGCGGTTGTGGCTGACCTTGATCTTATTATGGACCAAGAGAAGCTGGGCCACATCATGACTGTGCTTTGCGGGGCTCCTTTGGCAGAGGCAGTTCGTGGGCAATGTCAGGTCGTTGCAGCGAAAATCAAAGCCATTCCGCCGACGCTAACGGAAACGGAAGTGCAATCGCAGTTAGCTGAGTGGGCACGGTCTCCATGTGACTGGAAGAAGGACGACGACCACCAGATCATGTGTCGGTTACGGCGACTTGCATTTTGCATCGACCGGATGCGACGAGTGAAGGCAGGGGGCGTAAAGAGTTTTCGTGACCATCCAGACATTCAGGCGGATTTGGAGCGGATCATCCAACAATGCCGAAGGGTGGGGCTGTTCCTCGTCCCGGTTGGGGAATTGGAGTATTGGGCGAGGGAGTTGATGGCTGATGGGCCAAGCAAACTGCGGAAGTCCGAATGGGCCAATGAAGCCGTCCGACGCATTCGGGCGACCAAGGTCCACGAAGCTGATATCTTCCAGTTCATGGCGGGCATCGAGCAGTTCCACGTTAGAGAGACCGAAAGGCTGGCTGTGGACACTGGACAATCCGTTGAGAAGTCGGCGGAAGTGGCCATGTCGGTCAGTCAAGTGAGGTCGCCGTGCCAGTCAGAACACGGTGAACCAGCCCCAATCAATGGAGACGTAGCAATGGATGAAGAGTTGAAGAAGGAGTTTGGGAAGCTCGCTGCAATCATCGAGACATTGCCGCCGCCGCTCAAAGAAAAGGCTGAAGCGATCGTGAACAATATCGCTACGCTTCTGATTGATCTTGGTGATGCTACGGACGATGATGTGTGGTCTGGCAAGACCTTCTCTAGCTCGAATGGCATTCGTTTGACTGGCACGCTTTCGATTGAGCCAATTCAGATTGCGGCAGGCAACACGATACACGGGGTCGTTGGTACCCGCGCAGGTAGCGGCCCATTCGGCCCGTAATTTAGGGCGCGTGAGGGCGACGTCGCCGTGATACTCGGGGGAAACGGTGAAAGCAAGGACGAAGGGGCTGTAAATGACTGATGCCACCTTTCCAGGCCCTGTGGTTTCTCGCCCTCTTGTCGCTCTCCCTCGTCTGCGGTATCGTCATCGGTTGCGAGACGAGGTAGTCTCGCAGGCGGGAATGAGGAGACTTCTGCTCTGCGAAGGGAGCGTTCCATGAAACGAGCCATGCCCTGCATCCTGGCGTGCGGCTTGCTCTTGGTCTGCGGCTGCGCAGAAAACCGGCTGGAGCCGAAGGATGCCCTGGCATATTCCAACCGGGGCGCTGCCTACGACATGCAGGGCGAGTACGACAAGGCGATTGCCGACTATACCGAGGCCATCCGGCTGGACCCGAAAGATGTCAAGGCGTATTGCAACCGGGGCATTGTCTACCGGAAGAAGGGCGAGTACGACAAGGCGATTGCCGACTGCAGCGAGGCCATCCGGCTGGACCCGAAATATGCCGTGGCGTATTGCAACCGGGGCGCCGCCTACGACAAGCAGGGCGCGCATGACAAGGCGATTGCCGACTGCGCCGAGGCCATCCGGCTGGACGCAAAATGTGCCGTGGCCTATCACAACCGGGGCGTGGCCTACGGCGCGAAGGGAGACTACGACAAGGCAATCGCCGACTGCACCGAGGCCATCCGGCTGGATCCAAACCTGGCTATGGCGTATTACAACCGGGGCGTGGCTTACCAGAATAAGCAGGACTACGACAAGGCGATTGCCGATTGCACCAAAGCCATCCGGCTGGACCCGAAGTTGGCGGGTGCGTATCACATCCGGGGCATCGTCTACCAGAAGAAGGGCGACTACAGCAGGGCGGAGAAGGATTTCGAGCAGGCCCAGAAACTGGGCTTCAAGCCGCGCTAGGCAACGGCAGCTAACGTTAATGTTGAAAGCTTGCCGGGCGCGGCGGATGTCCCGGCCTACGCGACGAGCAATCTTGCCGCCGCGACACCCGCCAGCGAGAGGGCCAGCACGTCGAAGGGCCGTTGCGGAATGATCCGCAGCAGCCAGATCCCCAGCAGCGCGCCCGCGGGCACCAGGCAGGCCACGATCAGGCCGAAGCCCAGCGTGTCGGTGGTCAACATGCCCAGGCCGGACATGATCGGCAGCTTGCTGAGGTTGACGATGAAGAAGAACCATGCGCTGGTGCCGATGAACTCCTGTTTGCGCAGGCCGCGGCTGATCAGATAGATGGTCATCACCGGGCCGGCTGCGTTGCCGACCATCGTGCCAAAGCCGGCCACCAGGCCCAGGACGGCGGCAAACCACCACCGGCCCGGCATTGCCTCCCAGCGGAAATACTGGCGGCAGACCTCGACCAGCAAAAGCGCGGCCACCAGCCAGCCCAGGATCGAGCGCAGCTCATTGCCCGTGGTCCGGCCCAGGACCCAGGCGCCCGACGCCATGCCCACCGCCACGTAGGGCAGCAGGCCCCACAGCCGGGACCAATCGGCGTGGCGGCGAAACCAGGCTACGGCAAACAGGTCGCCCAGCAAGATCGCCGGCATGATTGCCCCAACCGATGCCTTGGCATCGTCGGGGAACGCCTCGACCATCAGCAGGATCGAGGGGATCGAGACGCCGGGCAGGCCGGTCTTGGAGAGCCCCATGAGTATGGCGCTCGTGCCGCCAAGGACATAGGCCGCGAGGGAGTGGTGCATAGCAGAAGGCGTGGAATCCAGGGTCGCGGGGCGCGAAACACCCATTATCGCCAAGACGACGGGCGTGTCGAGCCACCGCGGTCCGCAATCTGGCCCCGGGGGCGGGCGGCAATGTTGTGGTTGTGTGGAGCGCCAGGGGAGGCTAGGATTATACGTAGTCGGCGGATTGCAGCGATTTCCGGGATCAGGAGGTCCTCTCGTGCGAAACTGCCTTCTCGTGGCCGGGTTCGTTTGTTTCTCCGTGGCGGCGACGAGCGGCCGCGCCGCGGGGGGCTCGTATCGCGAGATGATCGAGGCCGATTGGCTGCGGCAGGCCGAAGCGTGGAATGCACCTGTGAGCCGGTATCCCACGCTTGAGATTATCGCGCGGGCGAGGCGCCTGGCGGCCGGCCTCAAGGCGGCCGGCGTGGACACCCAGCCGCACGAGCAGGCACTGGCCGCGCTGGAAGCCGCGCTCAAGGCCTTGCCCGCGGACGCCGGGGCCGAGCGGCGGAAAGAGCTTTACTTCAAGACCCGTTGGGCCGTGCGGCGGCTGGCCTTCAGCAATCCGCTGCTGGGCCGGGAATTGCTCTTCTGCAAGCGGTTCACGCAGGAGACCTATCCGGACGTTTGTTTGAACCACATGCCGTGGGTCTCGCGGCCCGGCGGCGACCTGTGCGTGGCGACGCTCGACGGGCCGGAGGGCGAGCCGCGGGTGCGGGCGCTCTTGAACGGCGCCCTGGGGCCCGGCCACGTGCACGGCATGGATCTAGGGTGGGACGCCGACCGCGTGGTCTTCGGCTACGCGAAGGCGAAGGGCAACGCTCCGGTGCCCGGTTTTCCCGGCCGGCTGGGACACCAGTACCGGCTGGACAACGAGCCCACGCACATCTTCGAGATCGGCATCGACGGCAAGCACCTCCGCCAGTTGACCGACCATCGCCTGTGGAGCGATCTGGACCCGACCTACTTGCCCAGCGGCGACATCGCCTTCGTTTCCGAGCGGTGCGGGGCGTCGCTGCAGTGCAACGAGATGGACAAGGACGAGACCTCCTGCAACCTCTACGCCATGCACGGCGACGGCAGCGGCATCCGCCGGCTGAGCGTCTCGAAGGACGGCGACTACCTGCCGCACTGCCTGGAGGACGGCACGATCGGCTATACCCGCTGGGAATACGAGCAGCGGGGCTGGGCCAACATCCAGTCGCTCTGGACCGTGCGGCCCGACGGCACCGGGGCCGACGCCTGGTTCAAGCAGCACCTGAATGATCCCTGGTCGCTGGAGGATTTTCGCTCGATCCCGGGCACGGGCAACAACAAGCTCGTGGCCATCGCCGCCGGCCACCACACGCTGGCCGCCGGGCCCCTGGTGATCATCACGCCGAGCGACGGGATGAACGATCCGCGGGCGATTCGCATCGTCACGCCGGGCGTCCACCCGCCGGAGGGCGGCATGTCCGGCTCGCCGGTGGACGGCGGAGGGGTGGCCGACCGCGGCGGCTTCTACATGACCCCCTGGCCGCTCTCGCAGGAGTGCTTTCTCGCCTCGTACTCCTACAGCCCGGTGCAGACGGAGCGGGCCGGCTACGGCATCTACCTGGTCGACGTGTTCGGCGGCAAGGAGCTGCTCTACCGCGACCCGGGCATCTCGTGTTTCGTGGCCATGCCGCTGCGGCCGCGGCCGCGGCCGCCCGTCTTGGCCGACGTGACCGACCCGTCGAAGAACTCCGCCGTGTGCAGCCTGTCGGCGGCGGCTTTCGGGGTGCCGGGGGTCGAGTCCGGCCGGGCCCGCTACCTGCGCATCCTGCAAGGCATCCAGTGGCCCTACGACGCGAAGTACGGCGGCCAGCGCTATGAGCCCGACGCGAAGGGCGCGGAGAACTGGAACCCGACCCGCGTGCTGGGCACCGTGCCGCTGGAGGCCGACGGCAGCGCGCATTTCGAGGTGCCCGTCGACCAGGCCATGTACTTCCAACTGCTCGATGAGAACCACATGGAGCTGCGGCGGATGCGGTCTTTCATCAGCTTCCAGCCGGGCGAGCGGCGGGCCTGCGTCGGCTGCCACGAGACGAAGGCCCTGGCGCCGCCGGAGGGCACGTTCCCCATGGCCATGCTGCACGACCCGGTCCGTCCCGTGCCGCCGCCGTGGGGCACCATGGCGATGAGCTTCTTGCGCGACGTGCAGCCGATCTTCGACCGGCACTGCACGGGCTGCCATAGCGGATTGAAGCCGGCCGGCGGCCTGGATTTCTGCGGCGGCCTGACGAGTCGCGGCGGACGCACCCGCAACGTGGCTTACGATACGATCTTCGCCCAGAACCTCGTCGCCCGATCCAACGTCAACGACGACGCCCGGGTCAGCATGCCCCTGGCCTTCGGCTCGCACCGCAGCAAGCTGGTCGAGGTGCTCCGCAGCGGGGCGTGCAGCAAACGTGCCGAGCTCTCCGCGGAGGAGTGGCTGCGGCTGGTCACGTGGATCGACCTGAACGGCCCGTACCACGACCGCTTCATCAACAAGCGTCAGGAGCGGCCCGTCTACGACCTGCCGGCCGACCGCCAACTCGAATCGGCGATTGCCGCCATGCATGCGAAGCGGTGCCAGGCCTGCCACAAGCTCTCCGAGGTAACGCGGCTGAGTTGGGTCGACCTGCGGCAGCCCGACCGCAGCCTGTTTCTCGCGGCGCCCTTGGCCAAAGCGGCTGGCGGCACGCAGAAGTGCTCCCAGGCGGTCTACCAGGACGCCGGCGACGCCGACTACCAGGCCCTCCGCACGCTCGTGCGCCAGGCCGTCGAAAAGGCCTGGCAGTTCCCCCGCCGCGATTTGGTGTCGGTGACGCGTTAGAACTTGATCCGCGGGTCGCTGAACCGCACGGCGGCCCCGCTGTGGAACGTCGAGGTCTCGGTGATGATCGCGCCGGCCGGCCCGGCCTGCTGCCAGTGCTTTTCCTCGGGCTTGGTCAGGCCGGTCACCTCGCCCAGTTTCAGCGCCGTCTCGTGCCGCACCGTGACGTACTTCTCTTCGCACTCGGCGATCTTTACGGCCAGCTTCGCCGTTGGCTCGCCCTCGCCGTAGGTATAGGTCGAGCCCCAGCGGACGTGCCACGATTCCATCTTCACCGGCACCTTCTCCTCCGGCAGGGCCACGTGCCAATGCTCGGGAATCATCTGGCCGGGCAAGAGGAAGATATCGAGGCTGGTGTAGTTGTCTTTCTGGTTGTTGACCCACGCCATGCAGCCCAGGCCGACCTCGGTGAAACGGCCCAGGGCGAAATCGCTCACGAACATTTCCTTGCGCAGCCGCTCGGCGATGGGGTAGCAGGCCGCTTCGAGGAAACGCAGATAGGCCGCTTTAGCGGCCTCGGGCTGGAACTTGCCCTGGGCGTCGTAGAAGGCGGCGTTGTCCAGCGTCGCCGAGACGAGCGCGGCACGCTTCGTCCGGGCGGCCGCCGACGCTCCGCCTGCCAGCAGCAGCCCGCCGCCGATGCCCAACGCCGTCGCGCAGGCGGCCCGCCGCCCCATCTTCTGACTGTCGCTCATCGTACTCTCCTTCTTGAGATCGTAGGGTGGGTCGAGTGAAACGAGCCCCACCAGGAGGAAACTTCGTTGTTGGTGGGGCTCGCAGACCAATGCCGACCATGCTGCGCACGGTGCCCGATCGGTGCCCTTCGACCCACCCTACACGTTATTGAACAAGACGAACAAATAAACGTCCCTCGCACGAGGGTCAAACGGGCCGCAACCGCTTCCGCTCTCGCCCCAGGGCGTCGGCGGCGAGCATCGCGTCGACCACGTCCTCGGCGGTCACCGGGAACGGATGGTTCTCGCACAGCGAGCCCTGCGCCGCGCAGGCGTCGCCGATCCGCCGCAGCCGCTCCCGCGAAATGCCTTCGAGATTGAGGTCGGCCAGCGTGACCGGCAGGCCGACGGCGATCTCGAAATCGACGATCGCATGGATCTGGCCGGTTTCTTTCTCGTCGTCGAGGCAGAGCTGGCTGATGACGCCGAAGCCGACTTTCTCGCCGTGCATGAAGCGACTGCACTCGGGGAAGGAAGGCAGCGCATTGGCGATCATGTGGGCGGTGGCCACGCCGCCGCTCTCGAAGCCCAGCCCGGACATGAGCACGTTGGCCTCGATGCACTTCTCCACGGCGGGGGTCAAGGCGTGCTGCTCCAGCGCCCGTTTGGCCTCGACGCCGTATTGCATGAGCGTGTCGTAGCAGAGCCGGGCGATGGCCAGGGCGGCCATCGTGGCCACGCCGCCGGCCAGCGTGGCGGCGCGGCCCTTGTGGCAGGCCTCGGCTTCGAGCCAGGTGGACAGGGCGTCGCCCATGCCGGCCACGAAGGCCCGCACCGGCCCGTTGGCGATCACCTGGCTGTCGACCAGCACGATGTCGGGATTGAACGGCCAGCAGTCCCAGCCGCAGCAGTTGCCCTCGGCGTCGTACCAGACGGTGGCGGCGCTGGTGGGCGAATCGGTCGAGGCGATGGTGGGGCAGGTGACCGTTTTCGCGCCGCTGGCGGCGGCGACCGCCTTGCCCGTGTCGAGCGTCTTGCCGCCGCCGACGCCGATGACGACATCGGCCCCGGCCTGCCGCACGATTTGGGTGATGCGTTCCACCTCGGCCTTGCTCGACTCGCCCTGGAAGAGGACCTCGACCGTGTCGAGGCCCGCCTCTTTCAGGCTCCCCAGCAGCGTATCCCCGACCAGTTGCTTGACGCAGGCGTCCCAGAGCACCAGCGGTTTCCGGCCCAGCAGGCGGACATAGGCGCCCGCCTCCTTGAGCACGCCGCGGCCTTGCACGTATTTTCGGGGAGCGGCCAGTACGGCTTTCATGGAAGATCCTCCGCCGGCATGGAGACCGTCATGCTATCCGCCGCTGAGCTGATTCGCAAGGCGTCAACCTTCCAAGGGTGCATTCCCGTTTCTGCGCGCGGGTATTTCGGCCCTTTTGCCACAAACCGGCCGCGGCGGCCTGCTGGGACGACGTGGAGCCCGGGCCCGAGGCTCGTTTCGCCCGGTATTTT